>Ga0182021_10008238_pt1 | contig 12350 bp, 8 predicted proteins | sample 612E3MmetaG_FD_120493 | JGI IMG/M metagenome (GOLD analysis project Ga0182021, IMG submission 120493) | Permafrost microbial communities from Stordalen Mire, Sweden - 612E3M metaG (Illumina Assembly) | ecosystem: Environmental > Terrestrial > Soil > Wetlands > Permafrost | place: Sweden...
GAGGGCGGTCAGCAGGTAGACAAACCAATTCACCTGGCGGAACTTGCCGCGCAGAATCTTCAGCAGGCTGTACGCCGTGAAGCCGAATGCCAGACCGTTGGCGATGCTGAAGGTCAGCGGGATGGTCATCATGGTGAGGAAGGCCGGGATGGCCACTTCGGGATCCTGCCAGGCGATTTCGCCCACCACCGACACCATCATGCTGCCCACGATAATCAGCGCGGGGGCGGTGGCCGCGGCCGGGATGGCGCCCACCACGGGCGCGACAAAGAGCGCCAGCACGAAGAGCAATCCGGTGACGATGGCGGTGACGCCGGTGCGTCCGCCGGCCGCCACGCCGGCCGCGCTTTCGATGTAGCTGACCACCGTCGAGGTGCCGGAGCACGCGCCCACGATGGTAGCGATAGCGTCGGAGAACAGGATGCGGTTGAGGCGCGGGATCTCGCCTACCTTGTCGAAGAGGTTGGCCTTTTTGCCCACGGCCACCAGGGTGCCGATGTTGTCGAAGAGGTCGATGAAGAGGAAGACACAAACGATCTCCACGAAGCCTATGCGCCAGGCGGCGGCGATATCGAGTTTGCCGGCAGTGGCGGCCAGGTCGCGCAGGCTGTAGGTTTGCGGCGCCCATTTGGCGACGCCCGTGAGCAGGCCGGCGGCGGTGGTGGCCAGGATGCCGATCAGCATGGCGGCGCGCACCCGCCAGGCCAGCAGGGCGGAGATCAGCAGAAGTCCGAAGAGCGCCAGCGCGGTGCTCTTGTCGGTGAGGTTGCCGAGGGTGACGGTGGTGGCGGGGTTGGGCACGATGATGCCCGAATTGCGGAAGCCGATGAAGGCGATGAAGAGGCCCACGCCGGCGGCCACGGCGGCGTACAACTCGTGCGGGATGGCGGACAGGATCAACTGGCGCACGCCGAGCAGGGTGAGCAGCAAAAACGCCACGCCGGAGAGAAAGACGGCGCCGAGCGCGGCCTGCCAGGGCACTCCCATGCCTTTGACCACGACGTAGGTGAAATAGGCATTGAGCCCCATGCCGGGCGCCAGCGCAATGGGGTAGCGGGCGAGTCCGCCCATCAGGAAGCTGCCCGCCGCGGCGGAAATGCAGGTAGCGGCGGTCACGGCGGCCAGCGGCATACCCGTCTCGTGCAGAATGGCGGGGTTGACGAAGACGATGTACGCCATCGTCATGAAGGTGGTGAAGCCGGCCAGGACTTCGGTTCTCCAATCGGCGCCAAGCGCCTGGAATTCGAAGTACCGCTCCAGCCTGAGACTGAAGGACATCACGATATGTTAACAGTGCGCTCTAGTGGCGGTAACCGACTTTCAGACCTGCTAATATCGAATCGGGAGGCAGAATGAAAACCGAATCGTCCCGACGTAGTTTCCTGGCCGCCGGCCTGGCGTTGCCCGTGGCCGGCGCGGTGTCCGCAGTGGCCAGCCCCACGCCCACTCCGGCCCCGCAGCAGGCAAAAAGCCCCGCCGGCCAACTCAGTTACCGGACCTTGGGCAAGACCGGCTTGAAGGTGACAACCGTAGGATACGGCTGCATGATCACATCGGATCCGACCGTGATCGCCAGGGCCGTGGACATGGGCATCAACTACTTCGACACTTCCCGCAACTACCAGAACGGCCAAAATGAGCGTATGGTGGGAGCGGCGTTGGGAGCGAAACGGAAGGACGTCGTCCTCTCAAGCAAGTGCGATGAGAAGACCGGAGCCGGTATTCTGAAGGAACTCGATACCTCGCTCAAGGAACTCAACACCGACCACCTGGACGTGTGGTACCTGCACGGACTTGGCACGGCGGCGCAGATTACCGACGACCTGGTCGAGGCGCAGCGCAAGGCCAAGCAGCAGGGCAAGGTGCGGTTCATCGGAGTGAGCACGCACACCCTGCCGGCCATCGTCGATCGCGTCATCGAAGCCAAGCTGGATGTCGTCCTGGCGCAGTACAACTTCACCTCTGGGGAGGCCTATAGCGCGGGCGCGGACAAGTTAAACCAGGCGGGCGTCGGCCTGGTCGCCATGAAGGTAATGGCCCGGGCCAGAGGCCGCGGCAGGGGCGGGGCGGAGCCGGCTCCGGCGGTGCCGGCAGGCCGGTCGGCCGCGGCGCTGAAATGGGTCATCAAGAACCCCGCTATCGCCACCACGGTCCCCAGCATGACCGATATCGACCAACTGGAGCAGAACTTCAGAGTCATGGGGCAGGCGTTCACGGATGCGGATGCCAAGGTGCTGACGGCCGCTCTAGAAGAAGTCCGTCCTTATTTCTGCAGCATGTGCGGCCAGTGCGACGGCCAATGCCCCAAGGGCCTGCCGGCGCGGGACCTGGTGCGGTTCGTCATGTATGCGGACGGCTACGGCCAATTCGGGCTTGGCCGCGAGAACTTCCAGCGGATGTCCGCCGAGCACCAGGCGATTCGCTGCGCCGACTGCACTTCGTGCGCGATTCACTGCCCGAACGGCGTACGCGTGGCAGAGCAGGCAATGCGCGCACAGGACCTGTTCGCATAAGCGGCAGTACCGTACACAACCATGCGGCGGACGGAACGCCAGGCCCGTCCGCCTTCGCTCAGCGGGCAGGTTGAGAGGGTCGAAAAACCAGTTCCGCAAACGGTCGCCTGGCGCAGTTGGTGGGGCAGGCGCTTCCGCCTGCCAACCGCTCGGGCTCGGATCAAGAGTTGGCAGGCGAAAGCGCCTGCCCCACCTTTTTTCATGATATTTCGCGGGCCGAAGGCCCGTTCAAACAGGATCGAAAAACCGCCGGCGTCGAGGAATGGCCGGCCTCCGGCCGGCTGGCAAGCTAAAGCATGCCCCACCTTTTTTCATGAAGTTTCGCGGGCGGAACGCCCATTCCAACAGGCCACAAAAAGCGATGGCCTGTCCCACTAATCGCCCTGGGTGGCCAGTTCGGGGACGGCGGGAACCGTGCTATCCACGGCATCCGGCAACGTCCAGTTGCGGCGCTCGACGATGGTGGGGGGTTCGTAGGTCTTGCCTTCGGCGAGGCGGCGAGTTTCGCGGCGCGCGGTCCAATACAGGTAGGGGCCGACCACCGCGGTGATGACACGGCTGAGCAGGCCGAACTCGCGGCCGATTTCCTGGCGCACCGTGCGAATCTGTTCCGCCACCGTGGGATTGACACCGCGGAGATGGTGTTCCATGGCCCAGAGGGCGGAGACGTAGCCAGAGCCCAGAGCGCGGGCCTCGCGGGCGAAGCGCTCGCGGACGCGCGAATCGGCGTCGTTCTTGTAACGCCGGTAGCCGTCCAGGGTGGTGCGGCAGATGCGGTAGATGCTGGGGCCGTTGCGCTCGAAATCGCGCCGGAAGGCGAAATCCAGCCAGTACTTGGACTCCGTCGCGGTGATGGCCGCGTGGGCGAAATTGAACTCGTGCTGGCCGTGGATATCGGCCAGGTTGATGCCGGGCAGCATGCGTCCCTGCTCCTTCATTTGGAAGAAGAGCGGGGTTCCGGGCACCGGGGTGTACAGCATGAACTGGTGGAAATCGGTGTCGTGCGCGATGGCGTGCTCGATCTCGCCTTCAATGTTCTGCGGCGTGTGGTGTTCCAGGCCGACAATGGTCGAGCCCAACAGCTTGATGCCGTGCTTGCGGAGTTCGGTGGTGAGCGCGATGGTGTCCGCGCCCTTCAGCTTGACGTATGCGGAGTGCGGCGATTCCAGGCCCATCCAGATCCAGGAGACGCCCAGCTCCACCAGTTCCCTGATGGTGTACTGGCTGATGGCGTTGGCCGAGGAAAACACGTACAGCGACCACGCCTTGTGCCCGGCCTTCATGAATTCCAGCAGTTCCATGGCGCGGCGTTTGTGCAGCAGGAAGTTCTCGTCCATCATGAAGAACGATTTCACGTCGAGCTTGCCTTCCATCTCGCACATGACGTCGAACAATTCCTTGCCGGAATCGTAGAAATTGAGATAGCGGCCCTTGCCGCCGAAGAAGGCGGAAGTGGTACAGAAGTTGCAACCCATGGGGCAGCCCACGGAGGGAATGATGGTGGCGGCGGTGGTGCCTTTGGTGATGGGCAGGGTGAGCCCCAGGGTGCGCGCGCCGAAGCCGGAGATGATTTCGGGATGGCGTATGGGCGCCGATTCGTCCTCGCCGAGAAAACGGCGCATCCAGGAGATGCCGTCGCCCCGCACGATGTGGTCGGCATCCACCAGTTTCTCAACTTCGGGGACGGCGGCCACGTGCCCGCCGATCACGATGGTGGACCATGGCGACAGCTCGCGGACCATGCGGCACATCTCCCGCACCTTGCCGATGTTGACGATGATCGAGGAGATGCCGACGATGTCGTAGCGGTTGGCGCGCAGCTCCTCGGCGAAGGCTTCGCGGGTGGGGAAATCGAGCACCGTGGTGGGCGCCGAAATGTTCTTCTGGATCATCAGGATGCCCCACGAGCGGTGGAACATGCGCAGCGAGAACGGCCCCTGCTCGCGCGTCACCTGGTTGTGGTACAGCTCCATCGGGTTGATCTTGCGGCTGCCGAATTCATCGTCCTGTGCGTAGGGGCCGAAGACGGAGCTGAACAGTACACGAGCGCGAGTACCTTTGGGATGGGTGACCATTGTGGAAAATCCGTGCCTAAACCCCGAATATAGCACCGGATAGCAGGGATGCCGGCGCGGCGACAAAAACATTACATTGTGGGACAGACGATCGCCTTTTGTCGTCTGTCATTTGCCCGAGCGCGACAGACCACAAAAGGCGATGGTCTGTCCCACCAACCTGCAACAATAGCAATGACCTATGACTGAACGGCTGTATCACACCGATTCCTACCAACGCGAGTTTCAAGCCCGCGTGGTGGAGCGCTCCGCCGACGGGCGCACCGTATACCTGGACCGTACGCTGTTCTATCCGGCGTCGGGCGGGCAGCCGTTCGACGTGGGCTCGATCGCCGGGGTGGCGGTGGTCGAAGTGGTGGAGGAGGAGGAGCGCATCGCGCACCGGCTGGCAGCGCCGCTCGCCTCAGACCGCGAAGTGGCGGGCGAAATCGACTGGACGCGGCGCTTCGACCACATGCAGCAGCACTCCGGGCAGCATCTGCTCTCGGCCGTGTTCGAGGAACTCTTCGGCTTGCACACGGTGAGTTTTCACTTGGGCGCGGAGTCTGCCACTATCGATCTGGAAGGCGGACCGGTGGAGGCGCGCATGGTGATGGAGGCCGAACGGCGCGCCAACCAGGTGGTGGTGGAGAATCGCGCGGTGGACGTGCGGAGTGAGGACGCGAGCCAGGCGCAGGGATTGCGCAAGGCGCCGGAGCGGGCGGGCATGCTGCGCATCGTGTCGATCGACGGGCTGGACCGCAGCGCGTGCGGCGGCACGCACGTGCGCACGACGGGCGAGATCGGGCCGATCCTGCTGCGCAAGACGGAGAAGATCCGGCAATCGGTGCGCGTGGAGTTCGTGTGCGGCGGGCGGGCGGTGGGGCGCGCGCGGGCGGATTTCGAGGCGCTGAGCAGAATCGCGCAGCTCTTTTCGGCGCCGGTGGACGAAGTGGCGCCGATGGTGGCGGCGCAACTGGAGGCGGCGAAGGCGGGCGAGAAAACGCGGCGCAAGCTGGAACTCGAGCTGGCGGCGTATCGGGGCAAGGAACTCTACACAACCACCGTGCCCGGGCCGGATGGCATGCGGCGCGCCATCGAGCGGTTGGACGTCGGCAACCTGGAAGATCTGCGCGCGGTGGCGCAGAACTTCACGGCACAGACGAAAGCGGTCTTCGTGGCGACGCTGAAGGATCCACCGTCGGTGCTGCTGGCCGCGTCGGCGGATTCCGGCGTGGACGCCGGCAAAGTGCTGAAGGCGGCGCTGACCGAAGCGGGCGGCCGCGGCGGCGGCAATGCGCGGATTGCCCAGGGCTCGGTGCCGGATGCGGCTCTGCTGGACGCTTTGGTGGCACAGGTCAGCGGAGAGTGAGCGGCGCAGGCGTATAATATAGGCAAGATGGCCAGCTTGAAGTTCAGCCCCAAACCGCACGCCGATGTGTTACTCAGGGTGTTCGACTTGCCCGGACGGGGGATGACTCGGGCGCTCGCTGAAGGGATTTTGGACCTCGACTTCCCCGAGCGGGATGCGGCCCGAATTGAAGAACTCAACGCCAGGGCCAACGAAGGCGAACTGACCGGCGACGAAGAAGCCGAGCTGGAAGCGTACGTCAATATCAACGATCTCCTCGCCTACTGGCAGTCGAAGGCCCGTCAGACCTTGCAGCATCCGGCATGACTGATCCCGCTGAGGCGGTTCGGCGGCGCGCCGGCAATCGTTGCGAGTACTGCCGCCTGCCACAAGCGGCGTTCCGCCGCGGATTCCACAGGGAACACATCGTCGCCAGGCAACACGGTGGATCAACAGTCCTTGACAACCTTGCATTCGCTTGTTGGACATGCAATCTGAAAAAGGATCCCAACTTGTCGGGAATCGATCCGGAAACCGGGGGAATCACGGCGCTCTTTCATCCGCGCAAGGACGCGTGGTCGGAGCATTTTGCCGCGCTTGTCAGCACCCTCATCCCGCTCGGTATCGAGATCCGTGGATTGATACCCATGGGGCGCGCGACAGTTCGGGTTCTTGGGCTGAATGAGGAAATGCGGCAGATGGTCCGTTACGAGCTCTGGCTGGAAGGGTTGTACAAGACATGACTTCCTTAGCTTCCCTTCTTCGCCGTGCCCTTTTTCGCAACCGTTTTCTTGGGAGCGGCGGCGGCCGCCTTCAGCATCTCCTCCACTTTGGCGCGGATGTTTTTCTCCACGCTGGTTTCCTCCAGAAACGCGTCGCGCCCTTCGTATTGCGCCTGAATGATCCCGGCCTTATCGATGAAAACCAGCCCCGGCATGTACAACTGGAGCATGGTGGGATGCTGCAGGTAGGCGACGAATTCGGCGGTGGTGTTGATGCCCACCGGGAACGGCGGATCGAACTGGCGGAGGAAGCCGGGGAGGGCGGCGGCGGCCATATCCTCGGTGGCCGAGGCCAGCACCTGCAAGCCGCGCGGGCCGTACTCTTTCTGCATCCTGGAGAGAACGCCGATCACCATCTGACAATGGGAACAATAGGTCAGGATGAAGGCGACCACCACGGTCTTGCCTTTGTACTGGCCGATGCTGGCTTGCTTGCCCTGGCCGAGTTTGATGGCGAAATCCGGCGAGGGACGCGGCAGTTGGGCGGCGCGCGCCAACGGCACGGTCATGGTCAGCAGAGTCAGCGCCGTCAGAAGCCGTAAAAAAACTACCGAGACACCGGGTTGACAGGCGAAAGCGCCTGTCCCGCCCCGAAAGGAACGCATAGCCTCAGTCTAGCGCAGGGGGCAAGCCTTCCATGCTGGTGACCGTGGCGCCGAGGCGGCGGAGTTCGAAGCGCCCATCGTCGCCGGTGCCGGTAACGGCGTCGGCGGTTTCCGTAGCCACCGTCATCCGGTTCCATTTCTTGGCGAGTTGCGCGCGATAGGCGGCGAAATACTGGCGGGCGGCATCTTCGCTATCCCACTCCACGGCGTAGAGCAGCACGATGCGGCCGGCTTTCTTATTCTCCTCCAGGGCGTAGGCGCAGCCGCGCCAGTGGGGCGCGAGGTCGGCGGCGCGCTGCTTGCCGGAATACTGTTCCAGCATGATGGCGTGCTCCAGTTCGCCGAGCGATCCATCCACCAGCCTCTTGTATCCCTTGGGAAGGTGGGGCAGCGGCAACTCCGGTTGGGTGGGCTTGACGCCGCTGAAGTATTTCTCCGGATGGAGGATCTGTTGGGTGGAGACGGGGGGCTTGCGAAACACCTCGGCGAACCCGTTCTGGCCGTCGCGCTCGAAGACGGCCTGCTGGAAGAGCATGCCCTTGGTGTAGGGGAAAACCAGCGTCTGGCGCAGGTAGAGCGGCGACTTGTCGAAGACCGGGTACTGCCCCGCCGCGCCATCGGCGGCACCGCTCATGGCGGCCACCAGCGCGGGCGAATCCTGGAGCGATTGCCCCATCTTGCGCGCCAGCAGTTCGCTCATCAGCCAGGTAGCCTGGCCTTCCATGACGGCGAGGCGCGCGGTGGCGCCGTCATCGCTGTTGCGGCCGGCCTTGATGAACTTGAAGAGATTGTAGTTCTGATCGGCGATGGCGTGGGCGATCTCGTGGGAAAGCACGGGCTCCTGGGTTCCGGCGGCGGTGGTGTCGGTGACGAACAGCTTCTTCTTGTCGTAGTCGTAAAAGGCGGCGGCCTGCTCGGTGAGCAGGTCGATGGTGTTCCTGGCGAGGTCGAAATCCGGCGGCACCAGGCCGAATTTCTTGAGTGTAAGCTCTTCGGCGCGCAGATCCTCGGGTTTGGCGACTTCCTTGACGCGCTTATCGAGGAACGCCTTGATCTTCGCCTTGGTGATGAAGTCGCAGGGCACGGCGTGGCGCAAGGGCATCCCCGAGATCCTGGTGAGTTGTTCGGCGAGTGGTGGGATCAGGGCGCAGAGCCTGGCGGAATCGCCGGGCTGGGCCGGCGCCGGGGCGGCAACCAGAGCCACCCCCAGCAGGATCAGGGTGGGACAGACCATCGCTTTTCGTGGTCTGTCGTCCTCGGGGCTCGGTGAAAGCTGCGGGGCATGACAGGCCACAGAACCCGATGGCCTGTCCCACCGGGGCACTTGCCAACCTCCAGAGTGAACAGTCTTGGTGTTAAGCCGCAATCGGATCTCTCCTTAAGGACCAGGCGAAGATGAGTGACGACACGAGCGCGAGCACGCTACCGGCGCCCATGGTGGCGCGCGCGCCGATGCGTCCGGCCAGAGCGCCGGCTGCCAGGCTGCCGAACGGTCCCAGGCCGACCACGGTCATGGAATAGAGCGCCATGATGCGCCCGCGATACTCGTCGGGGATCAGGGTCTGTATGGTGGTGTTCGCCGAGGCCATCTGCCGCATCGCGCTGAATCCGACGAGGGGCATGAGGGCCAGCGACAAATAGAAGAAAGGGGAAAACGCAAAGGCAAGGTAGCAGGCGCCGGTGGTGAGTCCGCCGATCGCCATCACGCGGCCCAATCCGGAAACCCGTGTGCGGCGCGCCAGGGTCAGAGTCCCCACTACGGCGCCGGCGCCCATGGCGCCCATCAGAATGCCGAGGCCGCGCGCGCCGCGGTGAAAAATATCTTCGGCGAAAAACGGCATGAGCACCAGGCCCGGCATGCTGGAGAGCGTCGCACAGCCCATCAGGGCGAGCACCCGGCGCACGGCGGAATGATGGCTGGCGTAGCGGAAGCCATCCACCAGGCGCCGCCACATGGGCTCGGGGGCCTTGGGCGCGGCGGGCGCGATCCGCATGGCGGTCAGGCTGAGGATGACGGCCAGGAAGCTGACGCCGTTGATCAGGAAGCAGGTGCCTTCGCCGACCACCGCCAGCAGCAGTCCGGCGATGGCTGGCCCCACGATGCGCGCCGCGTTGAACACGGCCGAATTGAGCGAGATGGCGTTGATGAGATCTTCCTTGCCGGTCATCTGGATCACCAGCGCCTGGCGGCCGGGCATACCGAAGGCGTTGATCGCGCCCAGTGCGCCGGCCAGCACGAGCACGTGCCAGACCTGGACGCGACCGCTGAGGGTGAGCGCCGCCAGCACGAAGGCCTGCGCCATCGACAGGGTTTGGGTGACGATGACCACCTTGCGGCGGGAGAAGCGGTCGGCCGCGATGCCTCCCAGCGGGCCCAGAACGAACACAGCGATCTGCGAGCAGAACCAGGCGGTGCCCAGCAGAAGCTCCGAGTGGGTGAGGCGATATACCAGCCAGGCCTGCGCCACGTTCTGCATCCAGGTGCCGATGAGCGAAACGATCTGGCCGCCGATAAAGAGGCGGAAGTTGCGGTGGCGCAGGGCGCGGAAGGTACGCGGGACGCGGCTGGGCGCGAGTTCCGGCATCAAAGGCAATGCTGGACCGTCCCCGAATTGTGGCGGCGAACCTCCCATCCTCATCTTCCAGAATAATGCGCGGTACAATGGGGGATCAATTATTCGTGGATTTCCAGGAGAAAAAGTTTTGGCGGACGATAAACTGTATCAAGCGGAGTACGTGGGCAGCGGCACCTTCAAGATCTCCAAGCCCAAGCGAAAGAAGAGTAAGGTGCGTCAATCGGAGTTGCGGAACCCGCGCCGCGGCTCGCGCAAGTAGGCCGCGCGCATTTTAGCCCCTTCAAGACCGGTCCATTCACCTTTCCATTCGCGTGCCATGAGAATCACGGGGGCGGAGCGTGTGTCCGGCCGCGTGGAATGGCGCTCGCAGGGCGTGCTTTTTCTCACCGCGCGGTCGCACACTGGACCGTGTCATGGCAGCATAGTACATTCCAATTATTGCGAACCAGTCGCAGCGAATATAGACTCTTCAGCACGAGGGATGAGGTGCTCAAATGAGGGGCTTTTCGCTGGCGCTCGGGCTCGTGCTGTGCGCGATATCGTCCGCACAGGACACCACTGCCACCATTGAAGGCCGCGTGCTGGATCCATCGGGCCGTGTCATCGCGGGCGCCATCGTGCGCGCCACCAATACCAGCACGGGATACACACGGAGTCAGTTCACATCGAGTTCCGGCGGGTACCATCTGTCGCTGCCCGCGGCCGCGTACGACATCCTGGTGGAAGCGCCGGATTTCGGGCGGCTGACACAAAAAGACGTGCAACTCAACGTCAGCCAGACGGCGCGTGTCGATTTCTCGCTGACGATTCTTCGGGATAAAGAGGTGGTCGCGGTGACCGGCGAGGTTCCCCTCATCCAGACCAGCTCCAATGAAATCGGTAACGTGTTGACAGGGCGGGAATTGACCGACCTGCCCCTCAATGGCCGCAATTTCACTCAACTGGGCTTGCTACAACCGGGCGTGGCGCCGCTGACGGCGGGCCTGGCGGCGGCCGGCGGTTCGCTGCGGGCAGGGCAGGCGTATTCGGTGGACGGACAGCGGCCCGAATCGAACAATTACCTGCTGGACGGCGTGACGAATGTCAATCGCGTGGATGGGGGCTACGCGCTGCGTACGCCCGTCGATGCGATCCAGGAGTTCCGCATTCTGACCGAAACCGCTCCGGCAGAATACGGCGGGACCAGCGGCGCCACCACCACCGTGGTGACGCGTTCCGGCGGCAACGCCCTGCACGGTGTACTCTACGAATTCCTACGCAACGACGCGCTGGACGCGCGCAACTTCTTTGCGCGCGCCGTCGAACCGCTGAAGCAGAATCAGTTCGGCACGGCGCTCGGAGGACCGTTGCGCAGGAACAAGGATTTCTTCTTCGGCTATTATGAGGGTTTCCGCAACGTGCAGGGCGTGACGCAAAGCGCCACCGTGCCGAGCGATGCCGAGCGCAACGGCGATTTCTCCGGGCTTACGGATCCGCAGACCGGACAACCGGTGCCGCTGATCGATTACTTCAGCGGCCAGCCCTTTCCGGATAACCGCATTCCGGCGGGGATGCTGAGCGCAACGGCACTGAACCTGGCGCAGTTCTATCCGCACTCCAACGCCGGGCCGAACCGGTTCATCACCACGCAGAACCGGCGCAACCAGACGGACCAGGGCGGCATGCGCTTCGACCACATCTTCCGCGAGAAGGACCAACTCTCCGCCCGGTATGCGGGCTCGGCGAGCGCGAATACGGACCCGCTTTCGGTAGCCGGCGCAAATGTGCCGGGCTTTCCGGTGGGTGAGGATCTGGGCACTCACAGCGCCGTTGTCTCCGAGACGCATGTGCTCGGCGCCGCGGCAGTCAACGTGGCGCGGCTGGGGTTTTTCCGCAATGCGTTCGAGACCGACAAGCCGCTGAATCGTACCTCGCCCGGCAGCCTCGGCTTCCACTACGACAGCACGCTCGCCGCGGCGCAGGGTCCGCCGTTTCTCATTGTGAGCGGCTATGCGAGTGTCGGCGACCCGATTACGGGACCGCGCAATACGGCGCAAAACACGCTGGAAGGCGCCGACTCGTGGTCGTACAACGTGGGCCGGCACAGTTTGAAGACGGGAGTGGAATTCCGCCGCAACCAGATCAATATGACGGAGGGCATTGCCTCCAACGGGTTCTCCGTGTTCGCGCCCTTCCCCGCCAGCGATTCGTTCGCCAGTTTTCTGCTCGGTTTCCCGGTGGTGTTTTTTCAGGGCGGCGGGGACATGAATCGCGGCCTGCGCAACCTGGATTTCGGCGCTTATGCGCAGGACGAGTGGCGCGTCACACCTCGTCTGACCCTTAACTATGGGCTGCGCTACGAGGTGAGCACGCCGTTTGTGGACATACGCGACCGCATGAACTCCTGGTCGCCGGGCCAACAATCGACGGTGTTCCCGAATGCCCCCAAGGGCCTGCTGTTTCCGGGAGACGCCGGTGTGCCGCGCGGCA
>Ga0182021_10008239_pt1 | contig 12350 bp, 5 predicted proteins | sample 612E3MmetaG_FD_120493 | JGI IMG/M metagenome (GOLD analysis project Ga0182021, IMG submission 120493) | Permafrost microbial communities from Stordalen Mire, Sweden - 612E3M metaG (Illumina Assembly) | ecosystem: Environmental > Terrestrial > Soil > Wetlands > Permafrost | place: Sweden...
GGCGACGATCCCCGCTTCTACGCCCAGGGGTACTTCGTCTACGACTCGAAGAAGGCCGGCGCGGTCACCGTGTCGCACCTGCGCTTCGGGCCCGACGTGATTCGTTCCAGCTACCTCATCACCGAGGCGCAATTCCTCGCCTGCCACCAGTGGTCGTTTCTCGAGCGCTACGACATGCTCCAGTACTGCCAGGCTGGGGGAGTGTTCCTGCTCAACAGCGTGTACGGGCCGGACGAGGTCTGGGACAAGCTGCCGCAAGAGGTGCAGAAGCAGATCATCGACAAGAAACTGCGCTTCTACGTGATCGACGCCTACGAGGTGGCCAAGGAAACCGGCATGGGGGCGCGTATCAACACCATCATGCAGACCTGCTTTTTCAACATCTCGGGTGTGTTGCCGCCGGATGAAGCCATCGCCAAGATCAAGAAGACCATCCAGAAGACCTACGAGCGCAAGGGTCCCGAGGTGGTGGAGAAAAACTACAAGGCCGTGGATCATTCAGTGGCCAACCTGAAGCAGGTCAACTACCCGCAGAAGGTGTCGAGCAGCCTCAAGATGCCGCCCATCGTGGCTGCGGAAGCGCCCGAGTTCGTGCACAAGGTGACCGCGGAGATCATCGCGGGCCGCGGTGACCAGCTGCCGGTCAGCGTCTTCCCGGTGGACGGAACCTTTCCGACTGGTACCGCGCAGTGGGAGAAGCGCAACATCGCCATGGAGATCCCGGTATGGAACCCGGACATCTGCATCCAGTGCAACAAGTGCACCCTGGTCTGCCCGCACGCCGCGATTCGCGCCAAGGTCTTCGACCCGATGCACCTGGCGAAGAAGCCGGCGACCTTCAAGTCCACCAAGTACAAGGCCAAGGAGTACGGCGACGTGATGTACGCCCTGCAGACCGCGCCCGAGGACTGCACCGGCTGCACCTTGTGCGTGGAGGTCTGTCCGGCCACTGACAAGAAGGACAAGACCCAGAAGGCCATCATGATGCAGTCGCAGATGCCTCTGCGCGCGCAGGAACGCGACAACTACGCCTTCTTCCTCGATCTGCCCGAGGTGGACCGCCGCCTGATCAAGGTGGACACGGTCAAGGGGTGCCAGTTCCTGCAGCCGCTCTTCGAGTACTCGGGCGCCTGCGCCGGTTGCGGCGAAACCCCGTACGTGAAGCTGCTGACCCAGCTCTTCGGCGATCGCGCCATCATCGGCAACGCCACCGGATGCTCGTCGATCTACGGCGGCAACCTGCCCACCACGCCGTACGCCAAGAACAAGGACGGTCGCGGCCCGGCGTGGAACAACTCGCTCTTCGAGGACACCGCGGAGTTCTCGCTCGGCTTCCGGGTGACCATCGACAAGCAGAACGACTACGCCAAGGTTCTATTGAAGAAACTGTCGGGTCAGTTGCCTGGCGAGCTGGTCACGGGGCTCATGGAGGCGAATCAGGCCGACGAGAAGGGCATCTATGGCCAGCGCGAGCGCGTGGCTTTGCTGCAGCAGAAGCTGGCTGGCATTTCTGACCCCGACGCGAAGAACCTGGCTGGCGTGGCTGACATGCTGGTCAAGAAGAGCGTGTGGGCGGTGGGCGGCGACGGTTGGGCCTACGACATCGGGTACGGCGGGCTCGATCACGTTTTTGCCAGCGGCCGGAACGTGAACATCCTGGTGGTCGACACCGAGGTGTACTCGAACACCGGTGGCCAGTGCTCGAAGGCGACCCCGACCGGAGCCGTGGCCAAGTTCGCGGCGGCGGGCAAGCCGACATCGAAAAAGGATTTGGGCATGATGGCCATTGCGTACCGCAACTGCTACGTCGCCAAGGTGGCCATGGGCTACAGCGACATCCAGACCGTGCGGGCCTTCATCGAGGCCGATGCCTACGACGGTCCGTCCATCATCATCGCGTACAGCCACTGCATCGCCCACGGCATTGACATGGCCAAGGGCATGGACAACCAAGCCGCGGCGGTCGACAGCGGTGCCTGGACCCTGTACCGATTCAACCCGGGGCTGTACGCCAAGGGCGAGAACCCGCTCAAGCTCGACTCCAAGGCGCCCAAGATGACCTACGAACAGTGGGCGATGACCGAGACTCGGTTCCGCTCGCTGGCCCAGGTCATGCCGGATCGCGCCCGCGCCCTGATGGCGCAAGGTCAGCAGGAGGCCCAGGCGCGCTGGAAGCTGTATGAGGCCCTGGCAGTGGCCGGCGCAAGCTCGCCCTTTGCTCCGCCCGCGCCTGACAAGCCGGTCTCCTAGTACCGATTCTTGGAAGTCCTTGACTGGTTCGGGTTGGCGGTTCCGGGGCCGGCACCGGCAGCCGAATCCGGTTCCGGCCGCCGGATTCCCCTTCGGAGACTTCGGGACGGGCAGCCCACCCTGCCCGCCCCACACGCTTCGTGCGCGTAACTCGGCCAGCGTGTGCGTGAGCGGTAGCGTGAGCGTGTCCGACCAGCGTGGCGCAGATCGCGGCACCCGGCCCGCTCACGCGTTCGCCCACACATCCCGCGTGCCCCACACGGACTCGCTGGATTGGGGCCTTTCCCTATGCTGTGCGTCTGTCCTGCACCAGGGCTGTCCGCCTATGCTGCCAGATAGTGGCAAGAATCCAGACCAGCAGAATCAGCACAGCCACGCCGAATACCCGCAGGCCCAAGGCGAGCCCCGCTGGTTGGTAGCGAAATTCCAGCACAGCATCGCCCGCGGGAACCACCACGCCCCGCACGGCGTGGTTGGCGCGAAGAATGGGAACTGGCCGCCCCTGCAGATAGGCATGCCACCCGCCATCGTACAGATCGCTCAGAACCACCATGCCGGGGGTTTCCATGTGGACCGAGATTGTGATGCGGCTCGGAAGTTCGCTCGAAATCTCCGCCTGACCGCGGCTTTCAGTGGGCAGGGTGACCGGCGATTCGACATAGGCCGTCTCGCGGCCGTCAAACTGGTCCGATGTCAGTTTCCGAATCCGTTCCTTGGTCCCGGGGACGTATTCCACGTGTCGGGGTACGAAGACGCGAGGTAGTGCCGACGGATTCTCCATGGCCCAATAGTCGCCGCCCTGGAAAGCAGGCTTCAATCCCGGCTTGGGGATTCCCCGGAAGATCACGTAGCGGACTGCCAGCATGTCAAGTACCGGGGGCAGCTTGACGGCGTTGGGCGGTGCGAATTCCAGCCGGGGAGTGAACCACTGGATGGAAGCGTAGGGGAAAGACTGGGACGGCGGACCAGCCACTGGCGCAAGCAGGCTGGTCAGCCGCAGGGGATCGATGGCGTCGTATCCCCGAACGTCGCGCAACCCGCTTGTCTGTGCCAGCGCCGCCGGTAGACAGTCGAACCCGACGATTCGGCCTGGCTCTGCTTTTGCGATTTTGTCCAGCACCGGTATGCGCGGGTAGTGAAGCCGGGGATCGCATTGCGCGTTCCACCCGTAACCGAACCAGAGCAACTCCCCGGGCAGAAGAACTCCCAGGATGAAGACGAGCGATCGCTGCGGCACCTTCGCTTTCCGCAGCAACATCCAACCCGCCAGGGTCAACCCGCACAGCACCGCATCGGCGGCGAATGAACGGGTGAACCATTCCAGTACTTGGTGTGACCCGCCAGCGTCGCGGATTAAACCGGCCCGCAGCCCGTTCCTGAATGCGCCATCAAAGCGCGCGGCAAGAAAAGCGGGCAAATGGATGGCGCTGTTTGCGCACCAGACGCAAAGCCCGGCGGCCAGGGCAGCGGGTAACCAGCACCACGGCCGCCACCGCGCTTGACCCTGCCAGAGGCTCTCCAGTCCCACCGCCGCCAGAACGATGATGGCCATTGACGTCGCCAACACAAGGCGGTTGTGGGACATCATGTTGAGGCCGGGAAGGCGAAGCAACCACGTGATTCCAGGAACAGCCAGACACCAACTCAATCCCACGAATCCGACGATGACGAAGAAGATCGTGGTGGCGCGATGGCGCCGGCTTTGCCAGGCCAGTGGCGCCAGAAACAGCGTGGCGATCAAGCCGGCATACGCCGCAGCTGCGCTCTCCATTTGGTTCAAGTGACCGGCCGGTGCAAGCCGCAGACTTCCGCTTTCCGTCGAGCCATAGATGTTGGGAAAGATGACCTCTGGGAGAGCGGCCAGTCCAAAGGGCGGCCGCTCGACACTGCCCAGGCTGCGGCGGATCATGCGCGCCCCGGTCTCGGCGTACTCGGCCATCGACAGGATTTCTGGCGCGGCGAGCATGAATCCCAGGCCCCACGCACTTAGCAGAAGACAACCGGCCACAAGCGCCGAGCGCGAGCCCAATCGCCCGCGGAAGGTGGCAAGGAAACACCAGAGCGCATATAGCCCTACCACAATCATCACTTGCCCGGCCATGTCGGGAGAGACGCTTATCAGCGTCAGCCCGGTGAGCAGGGACAGTCCGATAGGGGCAGGGCTGGCTCGCGTATGTATTGTCCTGTCCACGGCCAGAAGCAGCCAGGGCAGCATGAGCAGCGTGTGGGGATGGGCGTACCCCAGCCAGAAGATGAAGAAGGCGGTCAGGGGATGGCACCACGCGGTTATGGCTGACGGCCAGAAAGAAAGAGCAAGCGACCTGCGGCAGAAGGCGAAAGCTCCCAGCCCGGCGAGCAGCGCGACCAGGAGTTGGATCCAAGGCAGCACCTTGGGCGACTCGGTGAGGTCACCGAGCAGGGAGAACGGCGAGAGCTTGAGCCAGGTGTGCGGCACGCCGGTGTATTGATAGGGATTCCACAGTGGAAAGCGCCCAGACCGGATTTCCTTGGCCGCGAAGAGTCGGTTGGGTTCCTTCTGCAGGACCAGATCGGACAGCACGAAGTTGTGCGGCGGGGCGCTGCCCAGACCGGGCGACTTCGGAATGTAGACGTTGTCTTGCGCCAGGATATCGAGGGGAAGCAAGATCCTGCTTCCGATCAGCGAGGGCCCGTACAGAGCGGCCTGTCCGACGAGGATCCCCAGGATGACGATCGCCAGCCTTCGCAGAGGCGACATCGCCCGGCCTCCCGGCGCGGGCAGCGGAAGATGGCTCATTTGTCCAGGTACTTGTCGGGTTCCTGGCGCTGGAAGTGCTCCATCTGGGCCTTCTCGATACCGCGGATGATCTGCTGGGCCGGGCCGGCGGACATCTGGAAGGGGCAGTAGTCGGCAGAGCGGAAAGCGATGTTCTTGCGCACGACCTCGTTCGGATGCTTCTGTAGCTGCAGGCCGAAGCACATGATCTCGCCGTCCTTGCCAAATCGGCCCGTGACCATGATCTCCACGCATTCAAAGATGGGCTTGAGCGGACAGGGGCGGGCTTCGTAGCGCTCGTGGACAAGGCCGTCGCGACCGGGGCGCAGGGGAATGCTCCGCCCTTGCGCGCTGACCGAAGCCGCCGCCACCGGGTTGTCCCAGGGGCGCGGGCCAGGCACGGGCCCGAAGGTCAGGAAGCGGGGGTTGACCGGCAGACCCAGTCCGGATTCGGTGACCTCGATGAACCCATCTAGGTTGGCGTCGACATCACGCTGGGATGTCGTCCCGTTGTCCAGTTGCTTGCGGCATGAGACGAGAAGGCCGAGCCAAAGGACGCCACGGATCCGACGAGAGCAGCGCATGCCGTATCTTCGCCCGGGTCGAGGCTCGCTTCAAGCGCGGGATCGTTCTGGCGTCAGCGCGGCGGCGCTTCCGTCGCGCGCACGCCGAGGAATTTGGCCGAAGCGCGGTACATCACCGGGAGGACGATCAGGGTCAGGAGGCAGGCGCTCAGGGTCCCGAAGACGATCACCACGGCGATTGGTTTTTGTGTCTCCGACCCGATGGCGCGGCTGAGTGCGGCGGGCACCAGGCCCAGCGCGGCCAGAAGGGAAGTCATGAGCACCGGGCGCAAGCGCTCGCGGCAGCCCTCGGTGATGGCCCGCTCCACCGGCAAGCCGGCGCGGTGGCGTTCGGCGATGGCGGACACCACCAGCACGCCATTGAGCGAGGCCTGGCCGATAAGAGCGATGAAGCCCACCGCTGCAGCCACGCTCAGCGGCATGGCAAAGGCACGCAGGGCGAACACTCCGCCGATGAGGGCAAAGGGCACGTTGAGCAGGGTGAGCAGGGCCAGCGAGAAGGAATCGAAGGCCTTGAAAAGCAGCATGAGGGTGATGACCAGCGCCACCGGGACCACCACTTGCAGCCTACGCATGGCGCGTTCTTTGCTCTCGAACTCGCCGCCCCACTCGATGCTCATGCCGGGGGGCAGGGGCGCCTCCTTGGCCACGCGGGCGCGCGCGTCGTCCACGAAGCCACCCAGGTCCCGGTCGCGCACGTTCATGCGCACGCCGATGTAGCGCCGGCCGTTCTCGCGGTTGATCGAGGCGCGGCCAAAGCCTGTATGCACGCGCGCCAGGGATTCGAGAGGCACGGTTATGCCACCCTCGACGGCCACGCGCAGCTTGCGGATTTTCTCGATGTCGTCGCGTTGGGACAGCGGCAGGCGCATGACCACGTCGAAGCGGCGCTCGCCCTCCCAGAAGATCGACACGGGCCGGCCGCCGAGAGCTGTCTGGAAGACATGCTGGAAATCGCCCAGATTCATACCGTAGCGGGCCAGGGCCATGCGGTCGGGTTCCACCTGGATCTGGGGCAGCTCGCCGCTCTTCACGATGCCGAGGTCGGCCACGCCCGGAACCTTGCTGATGGCGTATTTCGTCCTGTCAGCCTGCTTCTGCAGGGCGACCAGATTGTCGCCGTAGATCTTGACCGCGATCTGGCCGAACTGACCGCTGATGTTCTCATTCACATTGTCGCGGATGGGCTGAGAGAAGTTGACCTCAACGCCGGGCAACTCACCTATGGCCGCGTGAAGCGCCTTCAGCACGTCTCCCAGGTTGCGCGTCTCGCGCGGCCATTGCACGGCGGGTTTCAACTTGACGAAGAACTCCAGGTTGCTGGCCAGCGAGGGATCTGTGCCGTCTTCCGGCCGGCCCAGCTGCGACATCACGTCGTCCACCTGCGGTGCCGCGCGGATGATGGCGGACAGTCGGGGTACCAGGCGCCTCCCCTCGGACAGCGAAATGTTGGAAGGCAGGGTGAAGGTCAGGTACAAGCTGCCCTCGTTCAACTCAGGCAGGAACTCCGACCCCAAGCGACCGAGCGTCAGTATGCTGACCAGCAAGGCTGTGCAGACGCCGGCCAGAACCCAGCCCGGCCGCCGCAAAGACCAGGACAGGGCAGGCGCGTACAGGCGATCGACGGCCAGAAGCACCGGCGATTCCCGGTGCACCGCGGGCTTTCGGTAGACGAACGTCATCAGCACCGGGATCAGGGTCACCGAAAACAGCAGCGCACCCGCCAGCGCGCTGACCACGGTGTTAGCCATGGGCGCGAACATGCGGCCCTCCACCCGCTCAAGCATGAATATCGGCAGGTAGGCCGCCATGATGATGAGCAGCGAGAACACCGTGGGCCGCACCACGGTGCGCACGCCTTCCAGGATGCGATCCTGCAGAGTCACCGGGTGGGGGCCGTCGGGGGTTGCCAGGCGGCGGGCGATGGCTTCGACCAGAACCACGCCGCCATCCACGATCACGCCGAAATCCACTGCACCCATCGACAGGAGATTGGCGCTCATGCCCCGCATGCGCAGGTAGATGAACGAGGCGAGCAAGGAAAGCGGAATCAGGCTGGCCACGGCGAGCGCCAGGCGCAGGTCGAGCAAAAAGACGAACAGCACCAGGGTCACCAGCAGCGCGCCCTCCAGCAGATTGCGCCCGACCGTGCGCAAAGTGGTGTTGACCAGCTCGGTGCGGTCGTAGAAAGGCACCACGCGCGCGTCGTCGGGCTCTAGACGGCGGTTTACGTCATCCACGGCGGCACGCACACGTTCCAGCACGACCGAAGGGTTTTCGCCCCGGCGCAAGAGCACGATACCCTCGATGGCCTCGGCTTCTTCGCCGTGGCTGACCACTCCCTGCCGCGGAGCCCAGCCCTCGACCACATCGGCCACGTCGTGCAGGAAGACCGGCGTTCCCTCGTGGGTGGTCACACGCACGTGGCGCAGGTCCTCGATGGAATAGAACAGCCCCTGGCTGCGGATGACGAACTGCTCGGCGCCACGTTCCAGGATGCCGCCCGACGCGTTGACCGAGCCTGCCGCGATGGCCTGCTCGAGATCGGCCAGGGTCAGATGGTGACGGGCCAGGCGCAGCGGATCAGGCTGCACGTGGATCTCCCGTTGCAGACCGCCATAGCTGACCACGTCGGCCACCCCCAGCGCCCGCATGAGAGCGGGCCGGACCACCCAGTCCTGCAGGGTGCGCAGCTTCATGGGATCCTGCCGCGCGCCCTGCAGGGTGTAGCGGTACACCTCGCCGATCGGGGTGGCCAGGGCTCCCAGGCCGGCACTCACGCCTTCGGGCAGATCCGCATTGCGCAGCCGCTCCAGCACCTGTTGCCGCGCGGGCAGCGCATCCGTGCCATCCTGAAAGGTGAGTGTGACGTAGGACAGGCCGAACATGGAGATGTTGCGCAGGCGCGCCAAACCAGGGGTGCCGTTCAAGGCGCGTTCGATGGGCAGGCCAATCTGGCGCTCCACCTCTTCAGAGGGTTGGCCGGGAAAGAGCGTGATGACGTTGACCTGGGTGTCCGTGGGATCCGGGAACGCCTCGACGGTCAGGTCTTGGAACGAAAGGTATCCCCACACCGCAAAGGCCACCGTGACAAACAGCACCGCGCCGCGATTCTTGAGCGAGAAGGCAACCAGCTTTTCGAACATGAGGCTGTTTCTCGGAACCCGCGCCTAGTCCGCCAGGTCGACTTCGTTGAGCAGGAGGAGTGCGCCGGCTGCGACGTAGCGGGTTCCGGGCGCAAGGCCGGCGAGCAGCTCCACCTCGCCGTCGCGCTGGCGGCCCAGGGTGACGGGCACGCGCTCCAGGCGGGTAGCAGTCTTGGCCACGAACACCACGGATTTCGCCCCGTCCGTCACCACTGCATTCGACGGCACCCGCACCCGCAAGGCAGCGGCAGGCGGCGAGAACAGGATCTCGACTAGGCTGTTGGGCCGCAGCGCCCGATCCAGGTTGGCTACTCGGATGCGCACCTCAACCGCGCGCCGCTGCGGGTCCACCACCTCGGAGATATTCTCGACCTTGCCCTTGCGCACCACGGTGCCTGCTTGGGCCCGGATCTCGACCTCGGCGGCTTCCCTCACGTCGTCCGAATCGTTCTCGGCCACATCGGCCAGAACCAGGACTTCGTCCAGATCGGAGATCTGTACCAGGGGCTTGTCCCGTCCCGGCGTCACCTCCTGGTTCGCGTAGACATCGATGTCCACCACGGCTCCCCGTCGCGGCGCCGTGACCCAAAACAGGTTGGGGCCATCGGCGGCGATCTTCAGGCTTTGCAGCTTGGAACGCGCAGTCTGCTGGGCCAGTTCTGCCTCTTTCAACTGAGCCTCGGCAATGAGTTGTTCCTTCTCAGCCGTGGCCTGCAGGCGCACTAGATCGCGTGTTCGTTCCAACACCTTCTGCTTGACCACCACATCGGCACGGGCTGACTCGCGCGCGCTCTCCAACTCGGCCATCTCGCCGCTGCGCACGGAAAACAGGCGCGCGCCCTTCTCCACGTGATCGCCCAAGCGCACTGACACGCGATCGATGCGCCCGGAAAGGGGAGTGCCCACGGCGGAGCTGCGCCGCTCGTCGAAGGTGATGCGGCCGGGATTGGGCAGGGGTGCCAGCGGCGGCGCCGCTTGCGCAACCGCCAGTTCCACGTACCTCCACTGCGGCGCAGAGGTGGGCAGGTTTACGCCGCTCGCGTCGGCTAGACGCGCGGGGGAGGCCGCTGGCGTCTTGCCGTCGCCGCCCAGAAGCACCCAGGCCATGGTGGCAGCGGCCAGGATCAGCGCGGCCAGACCCAGCTTCTTGGCTCGTGCTCTTTGTGGCGAGGGCGTGGTCATGCTGGGTCGGTCGGAAATCAGCGTGGTGGTCATGGCATCACCCGTCGTCGGAGATCATCGATGGCTACCGGGGAAGTCCCGGCAGCGCGCAACAGCGCAAGAGAAGTCTCGAAGCTGGCCAATTCCAGGTCAGCGGCATCAGCCAGCAACTCGCCCAGCGTGCGCCGTGCTTGCAGCAGATCCTGCAGGGCAGCTCCCCCAGCGGTGACCGCCTGGGCGATGCGGTCGACGATCCCTTGCGCCATGGGCAGGGTGGTCCCGCGGGTGCGCAGACGCCGGGCGCGCAGCTCGTCCATCTGGCGCAGCAGCAGGGGCAGTTCCAGATTGGCCTGTGCCGTGGCCAGATCGCGGCTGCGGCGCGCGGCCCAGCGGCTGGCCGAGGCCTCGGCCCGATCCGCGCGGCCGCGCTCGAATACCGGCAGCGGGAAGGCGAGGGCGACCGAGACACTCTTGTTTTGCGCGCCCGAGAGCGCGAACGTGTCGTATACGAAGCCCAGCCGCACCGCGGGATCGGGCCAAATCCGCGCCTGTGCCAGGTCGTCGGTGGCCTGGGCTGCCTCTTCCGTGGCCGCCAGTGATTTCAGGTCGGGTCGATCGTCCAGCTTGGCCCGCAGGCCCTCCAGACTGTCCGCCGAATGCGCGACAGCGTTGTCGAAGAAGGTCTGCGCCTTGTCCGCGCTGCCAAACGGCTCGCAGGCGGCACCGGTGAGGCGCGCACAGTCGGTCAGCGCGGTGGCCAGCTTGTGCCGCTCCTCGGCCAGCGACGAGCGCAGTCGCTCTTCCTCCAGGTGCGCTCGCTCGTACTCCAGGGCCGCGGCGTCGCCCTTCTCGGCACGGCGGCGCTGCAGCTCGGTCAACCTGGCCGAATCCTCCACCAGTGCCGAGAGCGCGGCTATGCGCTGCTCGGACGAGGCGACGCGCCCGACCACGGCGAGGAGGTCGAGCCAGGTCTGGCGAAGCTGATCGGCCGCATCCCACAGCGCCGCCTCGGCCCCGTAGCGGGCCGCACGCTGGCGCGGGCCACGCTTGCGGATCTCAAAGGGCTGGGTCAACCCCACGCTGTAGTTGGGGACATTGGCCATGCGGTTGGAAAGCCCGGGCGGATTGGTCTCGCCCACGGGAATGGTGTTCCAGCTTAGGTCCAGCGTGGGGTTGGGCAGCGTCTCGACCCGGACGATCTGCGCGCGCGCCGTGGCCACGCGGGCACGGGCAGCCGCCAGGTCGGGAGCGCGTTCCCATAGCAAACGGCCCAGTTCAGCGTCGGGCGGCAGCGCAGCAAGCCGGAGCGCAGCCGGCTGCCCCGGCTCGGCCAAGCCAAGCAGGAGAAGGGCAGCAGGAAGGGTAGACGGGGAGAACATCGATGCTTGGCATGTAGCAAGCTCCGTGCCCGCTCCGAAGCACGCAACGGCGCGACTTTGCGCGAGGCATGGTGAAACATCCTTGCAGCTCGAAGCCGAGCCGGAAAGATTTTTTCATTCCGTTGGCAGACTGGCCACACCAATTCAAGAGTGGTGCGCCATCGGCAGCTATTTGTTCCGAGTAACACGTGGCTTGAGATGTTCACTGTGGTTGCAAGCCGGGGTCAGCAGCCATAGCGGGCGTGCGCAGCCTGCTGGCTCACAGCTATGTCGATAGGGTCCGATGTGGAAGTGCCGCGCGTCTGTGCGCGGGCGCGCCCGCGTGCGTGCGACGGCGGGTCCGCGGGGCGGGTGCGAGGGCGCAATCTGTGTGCTGGAAGGAGTTCCGCGAGCACGAGGTGCAGTTGATTCCAACCGGTTTCTGCGGATGTGACCTTGATCGCTTCGCCCAGGCTCCGCTGCCCTGCCCCCACTCGTGATTTGGGGTGGGGGGCGCGGCGAGTGGCTGGGCAGCCTCTGTCGGGTGGTGGCATCGCGGCCAGGGTCCTCTTGGGCAGGGTGCGACCGCTCTGCTGGTCAACCTGAACGACATGACCGCGACACGGGCGTCCTGAAATTCCACTCGGCCGCTGTCCCGGGCCTTGGTTTGGCCGGGTTTTTCGGCTATCGGCGCGTGGCACACGGCTTGCGTTTGGCGGACTCAAGAAGCCCATCGATCTACCTTCCTACGGAGGGTGGGACGAGATCGCTAGGGCCCACAGTGACGAACTCCACGGGATCTATACCAACATGGCCGCCTGCACAATATCGAGCGGCGCTGCCTCGCTCGGACACGGGGTGTCGATAGCTGAAAGCGATGCTAGCTGCGCCGCTGAGTGGTCGACCAGCGATGTGTCACAGGGTTCCTCGGACACGCCTCCTTGCGACGGCGAAAGAGCAAGTCCAACGATCCGTGGCGCCGCTCCCGATGAACCAGAAACGCGCGCACGGCAATTTAGGGCGGTGTCCACTCCGTTCGCCTGGGCCGTCTCGGTGGCGAGCGCGGCTCGCCGGGCGAATCCCTGGCTTCTGCTCA
>Ga0182021_10008240_pt1 | contig 12350 bp, 11 predicted proteins | sample 612E3MmetaG_FD_120493 | JGI IMG/M metagenome (GOLD analysis project Ga0182021, IMG submission 120493) | Permafrost microbial communities from Stordalen Mire, Sweden - 612E3M metaG (Illumina Assembly) | ecosystem: Environmental > Terrestrial > Soil > Wetlands > Permafrost | place: Sweden...
ATTGAGACCAAGCGGCTATTCGAAGGATTGATCTATCTCCCTGATGATCGCTCCACGTTTGAATTGGCAGCAACGATTTATCGGGAACTGAGGCGGAAAGGCTGCACGATCCGGAACTCCGTGGACTGTTTGATCGCGGCGATTGTGGTGCAGCAGGGGGTCGCCCTCTTGGAGAGCGATCGCGATTACCGGTTCATCGATCAGCATTACCCGCTGAATCGGTTAGTCCCTTAAACAGAAGCCAAACCCCCATCGTCACTTCGAAGACTCCGATTGGAGCCAGATACCACGGGGAAAATATTGCCGTCAGGCCGGGGTAGATGATGAAGGTGAAGGGGCCGGCCGCCAGCAGCAAGGATCCGAACACACCCAAGGCCGCCAGCGCTCGATGAATGTAGTTTGATTTGAACCGCGCGATATGGCGCCGCGAGGTTGGGTTACATCAAAATCGGTTTCGAGTGGCTTCTTGGGGCCGCCGGACCCGCCGCGGGCAGGCGAAATTGTTGCCTAGAGTAATCTTGGATATCAAGATTCAAGTCAGCGAGCGACCGGAAGCCGAAAGATCGCGCCCGCGAAAAGCGGCGAATGAAGAGAGGGTCCGTCGGCGAGCGGGTGGCCCTGCTTCCGGTGAAGCCTGCCGTATTCTGAGGTCCGCCGGCAAGCGGCGACCCTACGTTCGGCAGAGGTCAGCCGCGGCCCAATGCGGAGGGACTCACAACGCCTGCACGAGCGAGCGGACTGTCTCCGGGGCGACGACCCGGTCGATGTCGAGCAGCGTCTTCACCTCTCCCTTCACCTTGGCCATCCCGAGGATGTATTCGGTGCTGAGGCGGGTGCCAAAGTCGGGCGTGGGTTCGATCTCGGCGTCGCTGAGGTTCGCAACCTCCTCGACATTGTCGACAATCAGGCCCATTTGCACCGTCTGTTCGGAAGGCAGCTTGACCTGCACGACCACGATGCAGGTGCGGTCGGCGAGGACGGCCTCGAGACCGAACTTGATGCGAAGGTCGACAACCGGAATCACCCGGCCCCGCAGGTTGATGACACCCTTGATATAGGGCGGCATCTGCGGCACCGGTGTAATCTTTTGCATGCGGATGATCTCACGCACTTTAAGAACGGCGATGCCGTAAGCCTCGCGATCAAGACCAACTGTGAGGTATTTGCCGGCGAGGTTTGTGCGGGCCGGGGCGGCAACGGTGGTGGCGGAACTCATGGAGGTGTAATCGGCTCCTTCGGGAGGTCTCTGAAATGAATCTCATCCAGTTTGGCACAAGTGCGGCCACAAAAGGGGAGCTTTCGGGCCAAACGCGTGGAGGGCGAAGCCCGCCAGGCTCCTGTGCGAATTCCGCGCGGTTCAGGCCGCGCCGTCGGCCCAAAGGGCCTTGGGCTCCCAGGCGGCCTCCAGCTTGGTTTCGGTTTTCCTGGCTGGAGGATTCGGCTCCTCGGGCACCAGGCCCTGCAAGGTGCGCTCCAAGGCAACCAGCTCGAACGGTTTCCCCACAAAGCCTGCCACCGGCACACCGGAGTAATGCTGCATGACCTCTTTTTCGCTATAGCCGCTGGTCAGCAGCACCGGCAGTCCGGGCCGCGCAGCGCGCAGTTGCGCCACGACTTCACGCCCCTCGATTCCGGGGATCGTGGCGTCGAGGAGCACGGCGCGGATCGATTGCGATGAGCGTTGGAAGCTCCGCAGCGCTTCGTCGCCGTCGGCCGCCAGCACCACCTTGAAGCCCAGGTGGGCGAGCAGCGTGGCGGCGGTGTCCCGGATGATCTTCTCGTCGTCGACAACGAGGACGGTTCCGCTGCCGCGCCAGTCGGAGGCGCGCAGCGGCGTGGCGTCAGACGGATTGATCGCGTCGGCGGGGAGGGGCAGAAGCACGCGAATGGTGGTGCCGGAGCCCGGAGTGCTGCGGATGCACAGCGCGCCGTGGTGGCCGCGAACGATGTCCTGCACCGCCGCAAGGCCCAGGCCCCGCCCGTGCGGCTTCGTGGTGAAGAAGGGTTCGAACATCCGGTTGATGGTGTCGGGGCTCATTCCGCAGCCGGTATCGCGCACTTCGAAAAACGCGTAGAATCCGTCGCGAAGCTCCTCGGTCCCCGGCACGCCCGCAAAATCGGCCGCCCGGGCGCCCACCATGCCCGTGGTGAGGGTGATGACGCCCGACCGCTGGTTCATCGCGTCCGACGCGTTGGTGATGAGGTTCATCAGCACCTGCCGGATCTGCGTGGCCTCGGCCTCGACGACGACCGGGGTCGGCGCGAACTCGTAATGCAGTTTGACGCGCTTGCTGATGCCCGTGGTGAGGAGGTTCGACATCTCGCGCACGAGGGCGTTGAGGTCGACGTGGGTGACGTTGAACGAACCGCGGCCGGAGTAGGCGAGCATCTCGCGCGAGAGATCGGCCATGCGCAGGGCCGCTTGTTTGATCTGGTCGATGCGGGTCGGCAGCGGGCCCTCTTCCGGCAGATCGAGCTGGGCCAGTTCCGCGTTACTAAGGACGCCGGAAAGCAGGTTGTTGAAATCGTGGGCGATGCTGCCGGCGAGCAGCCCGAGGCTCTCGAGCTTCTGCGATTCCAGCAGCCGGGCCCGCAACTTGAGCTGTTCCTCCTCGGCGCTTTGGCGCTCGGTGATGTCGAGCTGCACGCCAACCATTTTGGCTGGCCGGCCATCCGCGCCGGCGAGCACGCTGCCGCGCGTAAGCACGGTTCGCCAGGATCCGTCGTGGTGCCGCAGGCGGAAGGTCGCGGAGAAATCAGCCGGCGGGGCCGCGACACAGGCGTCGAGCTGGGCGCGCACGCGCGGTTCGTCCTCGGGGTGGATCAGCCGCGACCAGGTACGACGGTGGTTTTCGATGTCGGCCCCTTTATAACCGAGCTGGGTGCACCAGCGGTTGGAAAAGACGATTTGATCGGTGCGAAGATCCCAGGTCCACAAGCCGGCGTTGGCGGCATCCGCGATCAGCTCAAGCTGGCGCGATTGACCGGCGAGCTCGCCCGCGGCATTCCGCCTGAGGCGCAGGTCGGCCAAGAAGAAAACCACGAGGGAAGCGGCGGCGCCGGCGAGGCAACCCAGGTCGACCAATTCAGGCCAGAGCAGCCCGGGGGCGGCCGGCCGGAAAACCCAACGGGACAACGCCAAGGCGACGCCCAACCATCCGCAGGTGATGATCGCCGAGAAAACGACAAAACGATAGCTGCGCCGACTGAGGAGTGTCGTCATGGTGCGCACTGGCGGGTACCTATCGTCACAGGCCAGCGAAAATTGAGGGATTTTTCCCGGGCCAGGCGGGGGTTTTTGTTCAGGCGGCGCGGGCCCGGCGGAGGGGAGGGCGCCTGGGGGGCGTCAATCGGCGGGCGGGTCGTCTCCGGCAATCACGAGGCCGGCGGCGCGGTATTCCTGGAGCTTGTTGCGGAGGGTCCGGATGCTGATGCCCAGCAGCCCGGCGGCACGCGTGCGATTGCCGCCGGTATGTCTCAGGGCGGAGAGAATATGCTGCCGTTCCAGTTCCTCCAAGGGGATGACCCCGGCTGGCAGCGGGAGATCCGATTCGGCCGAGGGGAGAGGCTCATGGCCGTTGACCCGGGCTTCCGGGGCAGGAGTTGGGCGGTCAGCCGGTGACAGCGGGGAGGCGGATCCCGGCACCGGAAACGCGGCGACCGGAGCTGCGGGGATCTGGTCGAGGGTCCCGCTGGGAGTCGCCGACGGCCTGGCAGCACCCTCCTCAACCAGCGGGATCGGCGCCGTGGAGAGGACCGGCCGGTTGAGCACCGGCAGCCCGAGGGCGGCGCAGGACACAGAAAGATTCTCCCCGGTCAGGATGACGGCGCGCTCCACGGTATTCTGCAGTTCGCGCACGTTGCCCGGCCAGGAATAGGCCAGCATGGCTTCGCGGGCCCGATCGGAAAAGCCCTGATGCTGGATTCCGTGCTTGCGGGAAAACCGTTGGAGAAAATTGTCGGCAAGCTCAAGGATGTCCTCCGCGCGGTCGCGCAAGGCGGGCACATGCACGGGGAAGACGTTGAGCCGGTAATAGAGATCCTGGCGGAATTCGCCCTTCTCGACAAAGTGCAGCAGATCGCGGTTGGACGTGGCCAGGATGCGGACGTTGACCTTGATCGTCTTGTTGCCGCCCACCCGTTCGAACTCCCGCTCCTGCAGCACGCGCAGCAGCTTGGCCTGGAGGTTCAGGGGAATCTCGCTGACCTCGTCGAGGAGCAGCGTTCCGCGGTTGGCGAGCTCGAACCGTCCTTCCCGCCGGTCGGAGGCGCCGGTGAAGGCGCCCTTCTCATGGCCGAAAAACTCACTCTCGATCAGGTTCTCAGAAACCGCAGCGCAGTTGACCTTGATGTAGGCTTCGGCGCGCCGCGGGCTGTGTCGGTAGAGCTCGCGGGCGACCATTTCCTTGCCCGTGCCACTCTCCCCCGTGATCAGGATGGTGGCATCCGTTGGCGCGACCCGCTCGATGATCTGACGCAGGCGCTGCATCGCGGAACCGCGGCCGATGATCTCGCCCAGCGGACCCTCCCGCTCGCTGAAATAGCGGTTCACCTTGACGAGTTGGCGGTGCGATTCCGCCTTCTTCAGGATGATCTCGATCTGACCGGGCGTGAACGGCTTGATCAGATAGTCGAAAGCGCCGGCGCGCATGCAGGTGACCGCGCTTTCGATCGTCCCGTAGCCGGTGATGATGACAACGGGCGGCCGTTCCGGCAGCAGGCCCACGCGTTCGAGAAACTGGTGGCCATCGCCGTCCGGCAGGCGCACGTCGACAAACATCAGGTCGAAAGACTCCCGCGCGACCAAGGTTTCGGCCTCCGCCAGGCAGCTCGCCGTGACCACGGTGCAGTGTTTGCGGCGGAGGATTTCTCCAAGGACGTTCCGGATGATTATCTCATCGTCCAGAACGAGGATCTTTTCGAGCGACATGACAGACGGAGGAAAGCGGGCGGGAAGCGTTTGTGCAACCTGTTAAGGTGCGCGAGCGCAGGTTAGAATCCAACAAAAATGCCCCTCATTTCTTGCGGTTGTCTTGCCGTCAATTGGCTTCGCTGCAATCCACTCGGGCTGCGGCGGACGGGCAGTTGGCCCGATGATTTCTGGCGCGGCGAAACCATAACCATGCCATTCTACAAGAGGTAACAAAGGAAACAGAGAAAATGAACGGAGGAGGAAAAGCTTCCCTCGGTTGACTCCGTTTTCTCCGATCAGGAGTTGGCGCTTTTGATTGCGGGCCGGCTCAAGTTTCCCGCCGCTGTGTCGAGTCTACCCATGAGACCCCTTTCGCCATGCAATCCCGCCTCCTTTCCTTGCTTGCAGAAATCGAGAACTCCATCCGGGTCAGCCAGCCCGACGGCGATGGCGCCTCGCTGGAAGCCTCCCGCATGGTGAATTTCCACACGGGATTGGCCCGCCTGACATTGCGGGCGCGCACGGCCAACGGGTTTGAACCGCGCGGCCAGCTGCAGATGCAGCATTTCAACCTCGCCGATGGGCGAGCCTGTGTGAAAGTCCATCTCAGTTGGGCTGGCAACGACCATCACCGCACCATCGAGATCTACGCTCTGCCCGGAATGGATTGGCACGTGCAGGTCAACCGGGTGGCGGAAGCGTGGCTCGACGGGCCGGCAACAGCTGGCGATACGGGCAGTGCCGCATTGGCGGCCACGGGTTGAGCGGGGAATTCGCCGGCCAGGGGCCTGTCGGACTTCGTCCACCGGCTCCTTGGCAAATGGCTTTCGCCATTTGGGTTAAGGAACATGGAGGACAAAGTCCGACAGGTTCCTGAGCGCTTCCGTTCAGGCCGAGAGGTTCAATCCGGCCGGCGTCCCGCGGTGCATCCGCCGGTTGACTCCGTAAGCGGATTTCAGGTCGCCAAGCTGGACGCGGGCGGCGTCGAGGGTCGCCAGTGAGGCGCGCATCTCGACCAGGCGTGAACTCAAGACGCCCAACGAGGCGGCGCGGCGTGCGCGCAAGGCGGTCAGCCGGGGTTGCAGCGAGGACGGGGCCTCGGCGGGCAGCGCGGGATCTTTCAGGAGTTCAGTCAGGCGGACGATGACAGGTTCGGCCCTTTGCTGAACCTCCAGCGTCCGTTCGAACTCGCTGCTGCGAACGGCGCACTCCTCTTCGGCGACGAGGGTCTCGAGCGCCGTGAGCAAACGGAGAGCGTTTTCTTCGGACGATTGCATCAGGCCACGCTGCGCATGCTGACTGCTGCCGGTGGGGCGTCGCCTTCCGCCCGGTGGAGCATCTCCGCCCAGGCGTCGCGCAATTCCTGCAGCAACCGTTCGATTTCGATGACCGGCGCGAGGTCCTTCTTGAGGTTGGCCTCGAACAGGCGGCGACTGAAGTAATCGTAAAGCTGGTCGAGATTGGTCGCCACCTTGCCGCCGGCCTCATGGTCGAGCACGCCCTGGAGTTCGGCGATGATGTTCTGGGCCTTCTGCAAATTGCGATGGATCGTCTCGATCCGGCGCGGATCCCGGTCTTCGGTCTCGAAGGCGGCGTGGGCCTGGGCGAGAAAGCGCAGGGCGCCATCGTAGAGCAGGAGGACGAGCTGACCGGGGCTGGCGGTCAGGATCGACTGAACCTGGTAGGTGCGGGCGTAGCCGTTGGCCACCATGGGAGGAGGGTTCAGCTGAGTTCGTCGGCCGGATCGGGCGAGCGCACGATCTTCTCACTGATGCGCTGGATGATCTCGGGGGAGGGGTAAGCCGGGTCGGCGGCCAGGGCGCGGCCGCGTTCCACGACCTCGGGACGGATTTCAGGCTGGGCTTGGAGCGCAGCGCGCAGGTAGTCAGCGCCCGCGGTCGAAAGCCGGTCACGCTTCGCAGGCGAGTGAACGGCAGACTGTGCTTCCGCCGCAGCCAGCGCTTGGGCGCGCCCGGCTGCGTCAGAATTGGAGGTGGATTGAATCATGGAGTGGGCAGGTAGGTAACGGTCAGCCCGGTCTTCATGCTGGGAACGCCGTTGGGTTCAGGTGGAATGATCGACGTGTTTGCGGGAAACTTAAGCGGGACTGGATCCAAAGATGAACGGGTTGGGCGAGTCAGCGCGGGGGAAGCGTGGCAAAGGCTGCCGCAGCGGCGTAATCCGCAAAGCGGGCGGGACTGCGGAGCACGGTGTAGCTGAGGTCACCCGCGTCGCCTGTCGGGTGCTGCTCCTTCTCATGCCGGCGCGCAGCGTTGGCGATAGCCGGATCGCTGGTGGTAAATAAAGTGTCAAAAGCCCAGAGGATTGTGCCGTCGGCTGTGGCGAGTTTTGCCCGCAGGCCGATCGAAACGGGCGGATAGGGCGAAAGAGCGGTCACATCCACAAACATAACCGCTTCAGCATCATATTCCCGCACCAAGGAAGACAGAAATCCCGGTGGCAGCGCGTCGACGGACAGGACGCGGGGCCGGTCACAGAGCCGAACCAGCGCTTCCGGGCCCACCGTGACGACCTCAAATCGGGCCGTGCGCTGGAGTTCGGCGGCCATCAATGGATCGAAGGAAGTCAGGGAGTCGATCGACACGCCGACGGCGCCTCCCACCGGGAGAAGCACCACGCGCCGAAGGGTGGCCGGCAGCCGGGGCACGCCGGTGAAGTTCTTGGGGACATAGGCGGAATCGCCTTTCGCCCGCTTGTGCAAGGAGTCTACGGAGGCGCAGCCGCTCGCCAGCCAAAGAGCGGCGATCAGGCCGACACCCAGGAGGGTGCGAGGAAACCAGCGGCGGCGCTTCATGGCAGACAGGATACCGGCAGGCAGTTCACGTCGCGGAGGGGAAAGTCCGTTGGCAGGAGAACGAGGAGATCATCCGTTGCTACTCTTGGAGCTGTTGTACAGCGCATCGAGGTATTTCGACTGGGTTTGGAAGAGGGTCTGGGCGGATTGCATCGCCTCAAATGCGGTCGTCAGCGTCGTGCGTTCGTTGTCGAGTTGGGTCTGCAGGGTGGCGATCTGCGTTTCGATCGCATTGTCCTGGGAAACCAAATGGTCCGACATGAGCGACAGGCCGCCGCCGACGGTGAGCACGGTGCCCAGATAGCTGTAGATATTTGCGGAGAAGCCGGTGGTGGGCGTGCCAAAGAAAGCGGCGACGTCGTTGCTGTTTTGCGCGAGCGCCTTGTCAAGCTTCGTGCTGTCCTTGATCGACATCTGCCCCGCGGTGTTGAAATCGATGCCGAGGTCCTCGAGCCGTTTGACGGTGCCGGTCAGGCCCGGGACACTGGCGAATGCCCGGGCGCGCAGGGCCGTCGAGACGTTTTGGATCTCGAGGTTTCCCACCAGGGTTGCCGTCGTCACCTTGCCATTGCTGTCGATCGAAACCTGGGTTTGGTCACTGATGAAGCCCTGGACGGTATTGTAATCGTCGATGAATTTCTGAAGGACGGTCTTCATCGAGGCCGTGTCGACCCCGACGTTGACGGTTTGGGTGGTCTCGGAATTTACCGTCAAGCTGAGGCCGTCGATCCCAAGGGCCGCCGAATCGAGGGTGTTGGTCGCGCTGGTGATCGGATCGCCGCCATTGATCGAAATCACCGCGTTCTGACCGTGTTGGAGGGTGGAGGCGCTGGTCAGGCCGAGCGCGTCGAGCAAGCCGCCGCTCGCTTCGTTGGCGGCGATTCCGACATCGCCGGTGGTCGCATTGGCCAGCACGACGCGGTCGTTGGTCGAGTCATAGGTGGCCTTGACCCCGGCAGTGGACGCGTTGACCCGGGCCAGCACGGCCTGGAGCGAATCGGTGTTCACGTTGTAGGCGACACTGACGCCGTTGATCGAAAAGCTGCCGTTGCCATCGGGGTCGACGGCTGTGATGCCGGCGCGCAGGTGGGCGCTGGCGAGCGGCGCGGTCAGCGACGTCGCGCCCAGCACGGCGGAACTGGAGACGGTATCCTTGGTGTTGTTCGCCAGGTGCATCGCCTGCAGAAAATTGCTGGTGTCGGTGACGGTGCCGAGTTCGACCTCGCTGCCGTCAGTGCTCGCGAGGGTGATCCCGTCAATGGTGTGATCGTACTTGGCCGTCACCTTGCCCAGGGTGGCATCCGAGATTTTTTGGAGGGCCTGGGCGAGCGAGTCCGTGAGGGCGATGGTGATTTGCCGGCCGTCGACCGTGAACGTTCCGGCAGTGACCGCGGTGGCGGTGGGCAGCGTGGCGAGGGTGAGCCCGTCGACATTGTCCGAATTGCTGAGGCTGGCGGCGATATGGGGGGCGCCATTGCGCCGAGCGGCCGTGGCGAGGTGCTGGACTTGGATTGAGTAGGAGCCCGTGGCCGCCCCGTTGGCCGCCGTGGGCGTCCAGCCCGAGCCGCTCGCGGAAACCGTGCGGGCGGTGAACACGCTCGAATCCTGCAGCGCCTTCACATCGTCCTGCAGGCCGGACAGGCCCGTGTTCAGGCTCGAGAGGCTGGAGACCTTGGCCTTGTTCGCGGTTTCTTCGGCCTGCAGTTTGGTGATCGGGGCGGTGTCCACCTGGATCAACTGGTTGACCATGGTTTGCCAGTCGAATGAACCGTAGGCGGTGGACGTCAGACTTGAAACATTGATGTTGGCCATGATGGGCAGATGGTTCTGCAAGGAAGCTATCGACACGCCGGGGGCTGCGATTGAGCGCACATTTTGTTGGAAATCGGCGTTAAGTTTTTTCCCGGACGGCCGTAAATGCTTTCAACCGCGGCAAAGGATTGCCCCGGCCGGCGCGAACCGGCGCCACCTCTCCGGTCCCGGCTGCGACACGGACGTCGCGAATAGAATCAAGGAAGATCCCCATGTCAGTCGTCATCAATACGAACTTCGCGGCCACCGTGGCTGCGAACAACCTCGCCGCCTCGAATGAGAATTTGCAGAAGAGCCTGAATCGGCTCTCCAGCGGCTCGAAGATTGTCAACCCGTCGGACGATGCCGGCGGTCTCGCTGTCTCGATGAAGTTGTCGTCCACCGCCAAGAGTCAGGGTGCGACGATCTCCATTCTTGGCAACGGCGTGTCGTTTCTGCAGTCGCAGGACGGTGCGCTCAAGGTCGCTGGCGAGATCCTGACCCGCATGAGCGAGTTGGGCACGTTGTCGGCGGATCCGACCAAGGGTCCCAGTGATGTCGCCAACTACGACACGGAGTTCACGGCCCTCAATGCCCAACTGACCTCGATCGCCACCCAGACCTTCAACGGGGTCACCCTGTTCGGGACTGGCACCATGGCGATCGCAGGCACCACGGTTAGCAAGGCCGACCTGGCCACCGCCGTGACCTCGGTCACGGCTGCGACCACTGCCGCCACGGGCGGAGCCGCCGCGCAGACCGCGATCCAAACCGTTGCCACCGAACGCGCGCAGAACGGCGCGGAGCAGAGCCGACTCGGCTTCGCCTCCGAACTGCTCACGGTCAACAAGAGCAACCTCGAAGCAGCCAACAGCCGCATCTCCGATGTGGACGTGGCCCAGGAATCCACCCAGCTCGCCCGCTGGAACATCCTGGTCCAGTCCGGTACGGCCATGTTGTCGCAGGCCAACCAGAGCGCGCAGATCGCTTTGAAACTCCTGCAGTAGTCGAACGGTTTCCCTCCTCGGCGGGGGCCGGTCGACTCTGGCCTCTGCCTTTCAACCCTTATGGGTAGCACCGGGACTGTGTACGGTACGTAAGCTTGATTATGCCTCCACACGCCTTCGCGTTTCCTCCAAACGCGAGCAGCTTTGAGGCTCTCGCCTCAGACGGCGCGGTCCGGCGCCGAATTTCCCCGGACCCGTGGCGACGACGGACGTCGCACCTAATCAAGGAAAGATAATACCATGTCAGTCGTTATCAATACAAACTACGCGGCGACGGTTGCCTCGAACAACCTGTCCGCTTCGAATGCACAGCTCCAACGCAGCCTTAATCGGTTGTCGTCTGGATCTTCGATCGTGACGCCAGCCGACGACGCAGGTGGCCTCGCGGTCTCGATGAAACTGTCGTCCGCCGCCAAGAACCAGGGGGCGCAGATCTCGATCCTCGGTAACGGCGTGTCGTTCCTGCAGACGCAGGACGGTGCGCTCAAGGTTGCCGGCGAGATCCTCACCCGCATGGCCGAGCTCGGCACGTTGGCCTCTGATCCCACCAAGGGTCCGAGTGATATCGCCAACTACGACACTGAGTTCACGGCGCTGAACAGCCAGCTGACCTCGATCGCCGGTCAACAGTTCAACGGTGTCACCCTGTTCGGGACTGGCACGTTGTCGGTTGCCGGCATCAACATCAGCCAGGCGAGCCTGACTACGGCCGTGGCCAGCGTCACCTCCGCGACGACCGCCTCCGCAGGCGGAGCCGCCGCGACGAGCGCGATCCAAACCGTGGCCACCGAGCGCGCGCAGAATGGTGCAGAGCAGAGCCGCCTCGGATTCGCCTCCGAACTGCTGACGGTCAACAAGAGCAACCTCGAAGCCGCCAACAGCCGTATCACCGACGTGGACGTCGCGCAGGAGTCCACCCAGCTCGCCCGCTGGAACATCCTCGTGCAGTCTGGCACGGCGATGCTGTCACAAGCCAACCAAAGCGCCCAGATCGCCCTGAAGTTACTCCAGTAATCTGGAACCTGTCATTGGATCTTCCGATACGCCTAAATTCCCGGCCATCCTCCGCAGGGTGGCCGGGAACCGGGCGGCGGAGATCGGCGACGCCCTCGGCGCCGCGGTGCCGGTGGCAGGGTTTCAGGGGGCGGCGGGCTTTGTCGAGCCGCTGCCAAAATAGACCCCGGGTTAGATTCCGGGGTCTATTTCTTTTCCAGGATCCAAAGGATCCGCCGGCCCAGGTTCGTCCGAGCGGCTCTGGCTACCGCGAAGGCGTCCCCGAGCCTGCCGCCGCGATCGCCTCGGCGACCACCGTGCCCACGGTTTCGCGCCGGTTGAAATGCTCGTAGATGCGACGCCGCTCGGCCAGCGACAGCGCGAGGGCCCGCTCGCAGGCGCCGGCCAGCGCGGCCAGGTCGCCGTGCGGATAACGCACGATCAGCGCGGCCTGGTGATGCGGCTCAAGCCGCCCTCCGGCCCGGGAATCCTCCGAGACCGGCACGAGTCCAAGGCAGCCGGACCAGAACGGTCGATCGGTGTGGGCCGCACTCATGGCCGGCGAGGCGAACATCCGGCCCTCGGGGCAGAAGCCGACCTTGAAGCGGTTCAGGGCCCCGCGCGCCGCGACCGAGACGGAATGATCGTGGTGGGCCACGAGCCGATCCTTGAATCGCTTCCGCAGGAAATCCAGTTGCCGCTGGCGGTGGGGAGTCAGGCCCAGTTGCGAACCGAGAAAAAGGACCTTTTCCTCCGGCGCCTCATTGAACGGCACGGAGAACGGCACGAAGTTGGCCACCCAGCTGCGATGGAGGTCGACACAGTCCGGCCG
>Ga0182021_10008241_pt1 | contig 12349 bp, 11 predicted proteins | sample 612E3MmetaG_FD_120493 | JGI IMG/M metagenome (GOLD analysis project Ga0182021, IMG submission 120493) | Permafrost microbial communities from Stordalen Mire, Sweden - 612E3M metaG (Illumina Assembly) | ecosystem: Environmental > Terrestrial > Soil > Wetlands > Permafrost | place: Sweden...
ATTCTCGCCGCTTCGTCATCGTAGGCGTGTTCGACTTCATTGAAACCGAGAATACGTTCAAAGACCGGTACTTCTTCCGGCTGATTTCGTTTCACCGGTTCAAGAGGCGGGATGTCCTGAGGGGCGAGCTTGTGGAAATTGTCTCTCTTGCTTTCGAAGCGGGAAGTCAACGGCTCAATCACTCCCGTTTGAATGTACTTGTCTATCGCCAACGCAGCCTTCCGCCCGGCAGCAATCGCATCGATGGCATCAGCAGGGCCGGTGACAACGTCTCCGCCTGCGAACACCCCTTGCCGTGTCGTGTCAAAGGTGCCCGATTTCGCATCGATCGTCTTCCACTTTGAAATTTTGATTTTCCCATCGCCCTCCACGCCGCCAAGATCTGCTTCCTGACCGATCGCTGAAACAACCCAGTCGCATGTCAACGTGTACTCAGATCCCTTTTGAGGCACAGGTCGGCGTCGCCCGCTGGAGTCGGGTTCGCCGAGTTCCATCTTGATGCATTCGATGGAGGTCATGCGTCCGCTCTCGACATTTACACGGACGGGGGCAGCAAGAAACTGCATCTCGACGCCTTCGTGCTCAGCCGCCTCAATCTCGATGTGGTTCGCAGGCATCTCGTTTCGCGTTCGCCGGTATAGCAAAATTACCTTGTCTGCTCCCAGCCGGAGAGAAGTGCGTGCAGCATCAATCGCAGTATTTCCCCCTCCGACGACCACGACCCGGCCCTTCACGGGCGGATTTGTTTTCATCTCCACCTGCTTCAGGAACTCAACACCGCTGAGAACCCCTTCAGCTTCTTCATTTTCCACCTGCATGGGTTTTCCAACCTGTGCTCCCAAGCCCACAAAAACGGCGTTAAATCCCTCGTTGAACAGGTCATCAATCGAAAAGTCCTTTCCGAGTGTCCTGTTCGTATGAACGTCTACACCGAGATCCGTAATCCATTTGACTTCCTTGTCGAGCACCTCTTTCGGCAGGCGATATTCGGGAATGCCGTACCGAAGCATACCACCCATGGCCGGCAGCGCTTCGTAGATCGTTGGTTCGTATCCTTCAACAACGAGGTAGTAGGCACACGTAAGTCCTGCCGGACCGCCGCCAATGATCGCGACACGTTTGCCGTTGGCAGACTTCACCTCGGGTTTCCACATCTCGCCGATCATGTCCTGATCAGCAGCGTATCGTTTCAGGAAATCGATGCCAACCGGTTCATCGATCATCGAACGTCTGCAATTCACTTCGCACTTGCGTGTGCAGACCCGGCCGCACACTGATGGGAGCGGATTCTTCTCCTTGATGAGAGCAATTGCTTCTTTGTATTTCCCGAGCTGAATGAGGGACATGTATCCCTGGATATCGACGTCCGCGGGGCAGTTCAGGCGACATGGACCGAAGCAATCGGCATAGTGGTCTGAAAGAAGCAGTTCGAGGCATGTTTTTCGTGCCCGCTTGACCTTCTCCGAGCGGGTGTGAATCTTCATTCCTTCGCCGACTTTCGTAGAACAGGCAGGAAAAAGTCTGCTTTGACCTTCAAGCTCAACGACACAAAGAAAGCACGAACCGAATGGATGAAGCTTCTCGTCGTAGCAGAGTGTCGGGATCGTATCGAGCTTCAGGTCCTTGCAAACCTGGAGAATCGTCTTGTCGGGTGATGCAGTGACCTGTTGTCCGTTGATCGTCAGAGTGACCATCGCGTTCCTCAATCCTTTGTTACGGCATCAAACCGGCATACCGTGAAACATTTTCCGCATTTCGTACACTTGTCCTGATCGATGACGTGGAGTTCGCGCTTCTTGCCGGTGATGGCAACCGCCGGACAGGCTCGCGCGCAGACCATACATCCGGGACACTTGTCATTGATCGTGAATGTCAGGAGTGCTGCGCAGACGTGAGCGGGACATTTCTTCTGTTCGATGTGCGCCACGTACTCATCGCGGAAATACCTGAGCGTCGTGACTACCGGATTCGGAGCACTTTGGCCGAGTCCGCACAGTGACGCGGCTTTGATCTGCTCGCTGAGTTCGCTTAGGTTCTCGAGATCCGCCATCGTTCCTTCGCCCATCGTGATGCGCTCGAGGATTTCAAGCATCCGTTTTGTGCCGATACGGCAGAAAGTGCATTTGCCGCACGACTCAGCCTGCGTGAACGTCAGAAAGTACTTCGCGACGTCCACCATGCAGGTGGTTTCGTCCATCGCGATCAAACCGCCGGATCCCATAATGGCGCCAGTCTTCGGGATCTGCTGGTAGTCGATTGCCGTATCGCTCATCGTGGCGGGTATGCATCCACCGGACGGGCCACCCATCTGAACGGCCTTGAATTGCTTGTCATTGACGATTCCGCCGCAAACGTCGAAGATCAGAGACTTGATGGAAATACCCATCGGGACTTCGACAAGCCCCGTACGCTTGACCTTGCCCGCCATGGCGAATACTTTTGTGCCTTTGCTGTCGGCCGTTCCGTATGCTGCAAACGCAGCGCCGCCATGGTTGATGATCCATGGGACGTTTGCGAAGGTCTCGACATTGTTAATATTCGTCGGTTTGCCCCACAGTCCGGAATTGGCAGGGAAGGGAGGACGGATGCGCGGCATGCCGCGTCGTCCCTCGATGGAAGCCATAAGTGCAGTCTCCTCGCCGCAAACAAACGCTCCTGCGCCTTCCTTTACGGTGAGATCAAGATTGAACCCCGAGCCAAGAATGTTCTGACCGAGGAATCCGTTCTTTCGGGCCTGGCCGATCGCCTGCCGCAAACGTGTGACAGCCTTCGGATATTCAGCACGGCAGTAGACATACCCCTGATCAGCGCCAATGGCGTAGCCGGCGATGATCATTCCCTCAAGCACAGCATGCGGGTCGCTTTCGAGGACGGACCTGTCCATGAAAGCACCCGGATCTCCTTCGTCCGCGTTGCACACGATATACTTCTTTGTCCCGGCCGCGGCACGTGTCAGTTTCCACTTTGTGCCAGTTGGAAAACCAGCTCCTCCGCGACCCCGCAAGCCGGATGCGACAATTTCATTCACGACAAGATCCGGGGTCATCTTTGCCAAGACCGTTTTCAGAGCAAGGTATCCGCCTTGTTCGATATATTCTTCAATGGAACCGGGGTCGATTTTGCCGCAATTCCGTAATACAATCCTGACCTGATTCTCAAAGAAACCCACTTCTTTGTTCTCACCGGAAACGAGCCATTCAAGGATAGGCTGGCTATTGATGACGTCCTGTTCGACAATCTTGCCTACGCGGTCTGGAGTGACGTCGCCGTAAAGACGTGGAGAACCACTGCCGTTTGAGATTTCAACGAGAACTTCCCGATAACACATTCCGATGCAGCCGGTTTCCTTAAGAAGGAATGCATCGGGCCGCTCCTTGAGCTCGTCCTGAAATGCTCTGAAGACCTTTTCTCCGCCGGCGGAAATGCCGCACGTTCCTAGTCCTATTGATACCGTTTTCATCAGGGCCTCATTCTTCGGTTGCTTTGGAGACAGCGCCAACCCGGCGTTTCTCTTCCCGAACTACTTTGCGGACTTTGTTCGACTCCAGCCGACCGTGCGTTTCGCCGTTGATCGTCATCACCGGCGCGAGCGAACAGCATCCAAGACAGGCAACCGAAACCAGACTGAAATTTCCGTCATCTGTGGTTTCGTCGTACGTGATCTGTAATTCATCCTGAACGATGTCGTACACGCCTCTCGCTCCATTGACATGACAGGCGGTACCGTTGCAGATTTTGATGATGTTCTTCCCAAGCGGTTTGGTGCGGAACTGAGCATAAAATGTGACAACGCCGTAAATCTCGGCAGCAGGAATTCCGGTTACGTAGCTGATGTGATCGATCGCCTTCTCTGAGACGTAGCCGTAGGTATTCTGCGCTGATTGCAGAAGGGGAATCAGGGCGCCTGCGTGACCGTCGTATTTCCACAGGTCAACGTTGAAGGGCTTGAATTCATCTGTGAGCTGTTCTGCCATGGTCGGGACTCAGATTTGTTTCAGATTGATGACGCGATCTTGTTTTACACGGAGAACGCCGTCGGTCGGTCGAATCTGGTCGTTCACCGTGTGATCGATAGATTGAAAATTGTCGCCGCTGATCACGGCAACGAGTTCGTTCCTGTCGAGAATTCGCGAACAAAATATAACCTGCTTCAATGCTTTGATTTTCGTCTGGACGAGCATGAGCTTCTCAGCTTCCACGTCGAGGAACAGAAAGGAATGAGCGAGGGAGAGTTCACAGACAAGCTTTGCGCCGTCGTCGGTGAGATCGAACACGTACATCTCGTCGATGCCGGGGAGATTACGAAGTTGCGGCGGTAACGCTGAGGCTGGGGTCTTGATCAGTGCCACGAGATCAACATGGCCATCGACCGCATTCCAGCAGTCGACAAATTCTGAATGCTCAAATATTTCGGCTGTAGGAATCAACCGCTCGGGGTCAGAGAGACGAGCAAGAAGAAGAGCTCCGCTGCTCATAACAATTTCCTTTCAAGAGAATGCTCAGTCGGTCGTGCTGCTCCCGATAAACACAAACGGGCATGGCATGGAACATTACTTCCCCGAGTCTACAGAAACTCTCCATCGTCACTGATGCAACTCATCGGGCAAATATCCATAGCACGACGGATGTCATCGTCCTCCCGCGCGTCAGCAGGTTGTTGATAAACGTAGTAGTGGGAAGAGTCGTTGCTGTACATGAAGTTCTGCAAGGCATAGGAGAAGCAAATGCCACACCCATTACACGCACTCGTCACGTAGTACTTTCCTGTGACATTTTCTTGAAGCCTGACCGCGACTGAGGTCATAAAGAGTCTCCTTGTGCTTGGAAGTCAAAAAGCCTTATGGCATAATAACTTGGCAAGGATTGTGCCACGGAAAAAGTGCATACAGGAGTGGTTTTTGCATCTCTTCAGGCACCCCGGCCCAAGAAATGAGAGAGGTTCTCATTTCTGCCAATGTGCTTCCAGAATATGAAATCATTCGCATTGTTGAGAAACTCTACAAAAAAGAAGCGCCGGTCTTCCAGTTGCAAGATGACCGGCGCATTCGAAATTACCAGAGTGTGCAGAATTACATTGCCGCGAGAGCCTGTTGAAGGTCGTGGATGATATCTTTGGGTTTTTCCAGGCCGATGGAAAGCCGGATTCCACCCGGATCAATTCCTCGTTTCAATTGCTCATCGGGAGGAATGCTCGAGTGCGTCATCGATCCCGGATGCTCAATCAGCGTCCGGATATTCCCCAGGCTCACAGCTAACGTCATTGTGTAAGAATTGTCGGCAATGTAGTTGACGATGCGGTCTGCTTTCCGGTGGCGCTCAGCCGGGGTCTTTCCCTTCGGGATGAAGTACATCAGCACGCCGGGTGCAAACTCCTTGTCGTAGTTCTGCATCTGTTGCCTGGCGATGCCGCGTTGTTTGAACGAATCCAGCCCCGGATAGTTCACGAGGCCGATACGCTTGTCTTGCTCAAGATACTCTGCTACCTGTTGGGCGGTTTGAATCTGTTGTCTGAATCGGACGGCGAGCGACGGCAATCCGTAAACGAGAATCGGCCATGCACTCTTCGAACTAAGAACCCCGCCGAAATCTTTCCGATAGAGCAAGAGATGATCATAGCTCCATGATGGCCCGACGACCACCCCGCCCATATCCGTGCCAAATCCGAGGATTCCTTTTGTAAGTGATTCGACCACAAAATCAACCCCGTGCTCCAGGGGTCGTTGACAAAATGGTGTGGCGAATGTATTGTCAACTGCCACGAACACGCGATTTGCCTGCGTCCGGTTCTGATTGAGCTGTTTCACCATTCCGACGACGGTTTCAATATCGATCAACTCCATCGTTGGGTTGACGGGAGTTTCAAAGTACAGAAGGCGCGTTCGCGGCGAGATTGCGTTCACGAGAGCCTTCTTATCGTTGAAATCGACCCATTTCACTTTGATATTATATCTGGGGAGCCAGTTCTTGAAGAGTGAATACGTGCAGCCGTACAGCATCTGATGTGCAATAATTTCGCTGCCTGCGCCGAGGAGAATGCCGCACAGGGCTGACTCGGCAGCCATTCCCGTGGAAAAAGTCACTGCGCATTCACCGTGTTCGGCGGTCGCGAGGTTCTGCTCAAGGAGATCCTTGTTCGGCTCACCCAGGCGGTCGTAAATGTAAATGGGTGCTTTGGATTGGACTTCGAAATCGCCGGCGTGATGAGCGAACTCGATGAAGCCTTTTGCTCCTCGCTTGGTCGTCGACAACCGGAAGGTTGACGAAGAGGATATCGGCGGGATGAGATGGTGGCTGTAATCCCATTTTGGAGTGAAGGATTCTCCCCAGATCAGCCGAGTCTCGGGTGCATAGGTGCCCTTGGGGGTCCGTCGGCTCTTGGGTGATGCTTTCTTCTTCATTGCGATCGCCTCGTTAGGATTTTTTCAAGGATGAAACAAAGTCGCGAAGAATTGCCGCCAAATCGGGAGAGCCGATCTCCTCTAATTCGTAGGAGACTCTGACCGCCGGCTTGTTCATCTTCACAATTCGTTTCAGGTTGATGGGAGTCCCGATAATGACGGTATCGCACGGAACCTTGTTGATCGTCTCTTCGAGATCCTTCACCTGTTTGTCGCTGTATCCCATTGCCGGGAGCAGGATGCCGATGCCCGGGTACGATTCAAACGTTTTCCGGATCTCACCGGTACAATAAGGCCTCGGATCGATGATCTCGCTTGCCCCGAATTTTCTGGCTGCAACCGTTCCGGCTCCGAACTTCATCTCGCCGTGGGTCAATGTTGGTCCATCCTCGATGACGAGCACGCGTTTTCCGGTGATGAGTTCACTCTGGTCGACACTGATGGGCGAGGCGGCCTCCATAATATGCGCTTTTTTGTTCACTTTTCGAATGTTTTCGCGAAGTGTGATGACCGATTGAGCATCCGCCGAATCGACTTTGTTAATGATGACGAGATCCGCCATGCGAAGGTTGGTTTCGCTGGGGTAGTAGGACAGCTCGTTTCCCAAACGAAGGGGATCTGCCACGACGATCGAAAGGTCAGGCGTGTAAAAGGGTGTATCATTGTTGCCGCCATCCCACAGAATAACATCGGCTTCCTTTTCGGCTTGGTCGAGTATCGCCTTATAGTCGACGCCGGCATAGATGATGGTTCCGTTGACGATGTGAGGCTCGTACTCCTCCATTTCCTCGATGGTGCAACGGTTCTTCTGAAGGTCCTCGATCGAACCAAAACGCTGAACCTTTTGAGCTTCAAGATCCCCGTACGGCATGGGGTGTCGGATCGCCGCGACCTTGAATCCCATGTTCTGCATCAAACGGGCAACTTTTCGGCAGGTTTGGCTCTTTCCGCTGCCGGTGCGGACGGCACACACCGAGATGACGGGCTTCGTGCTCTTGATCATCGTGCGGCTTGCGCTCAGAAGCTTGAAATGCGCCCCCGCTTTGGATGCTCGTGAACCAAGGCTCATCACATGTCGATAGGTGACATCGCTGTACGAGAACACGACCTCCTCGATTTGATGCTTCTGGATCAGCTCTTCCAGGTCCTTCTCTTCAAAGATGGGAATGCCATTCGGATACAACCTCCCGGCGAGCGTCGCGGGATACTTTCTTCCGGCGATGTTAGGGATCTGCGTCGCAGTGAACGCCAAGACGTCGTAGGTCTCATTGTCACGATAGATAACATTGAAATTGTGAAAGTCGCGTCCAGCTGCACCGACAATAATTGTTTTGATACGCTTCAATTCTGCCATACAAGTTCCTTCTCAGCGGCTACATTGCCTGTATTCGTGGTGATTGAGGTGAGTACGCTCTTGATCTGTTCAAATGCCCAATCGATTTCGTCTTTCGTGATGACAAGAGGCGGGGCAATACGAATAACACACTCGTGCGTCTCTTTGCAGAGCATTCCGCGATTCTTGAGGGCCTCACAGTACGGTCGGGCGGGTTCGTCGAGCACGAGACCAATCCAAAGTCCCCGGCCCCGTACCTGTTTGAGGTGTGAACTCCTGATTGTCCGCAGCTTCTCCATGAAGTAGCTCCCCAGCTCGGACGAGCGCTGAACAAGATTCTCTTCGACGATCACACGGAGCGCCGCGCGCGCGGTCGCAGCCGCGAGAGGATTTCCGCCGAATGTGGAACCATGGTCGCCGGGTTGGAAGACACCGAGTACGTCACGATCAGAGAGAACTGCGGAGATTGGATAGAAACCGCCTCCCAATGCCTTGCCGATGATGACGACGTCCGGTCGGATGTGTTCGTATTCGAAGGCGAACAGCTTTCCGCTCCGCCCAAGTCCGGACTGGATTTCGTCGGCGACAAAGAGAACATTGTTCTCCTTGCACAAACGGGCCGCTTCGTGCAAATATCCCTCCGGTGGGACGATAATACCAGCTTCACCCTGGATTGGTTCTACAAGAAAAGCGGCAGTGTTGCGGTTGATCTTCGATCTCAGATCTTCGATGTCTCCATAGCGGACGATTGGGAAGCCCGGTGTGTATGGCCCGAAGCCAAAACGGTATTGCTCGTCTGTCGAGAAACTGATAATTGTTGTCGTGCGGCCGTGAAAATTCCCCTCGGCACAGATAATCTCGGCCTTGTTCTCCGGAATCCCCTTTATGGTGTACCCCCATTTGCGAACCGCCTTGATTGCTGTTTCGACAGCCTCGCCACCGGAATTCATCGGCAGGGTCATGTCGTAACCGGTAAGGTCGTGAAGGTCTTTGTAGAGAAGAGGAAGCTGGTCGTTGCGGAATGCCCTGCTCGTGAGCGTCAGTTTCCGTGCCTGTTCGGTGAATGCCTGAAGGATTTTCGGATGGCAGTGTCCCTGGTTGACTGCCGAATACGATGCCAGGCAGTCAAGATAACGTCTTCCTTCGATGTCGGTGAGCCAGACCCCTTCACCGCGAGTGATGACAATATCCAGGGGGTGGTAATTATGGGCGCCGTATCGTTCTTCAAGCTCGATGTACTGTTGTGTCCTCATGTGAAACTCCCCCCAGGATACGGTTGCCAATTATTCCTTATCGAACAGCATCGTCAGGAGTGCCATTCTGACGAAGAGACCGTTTTGTGACTGCCGGAAGTACGCGGCACGCGGGTCACGATCAACCACCGGATCAATTTCTACGGAACGCGGAAGCGGGTGCATGATAATTGCGTCAGACTTCATGCGTTTGAGCATATCCGGATTAATATTGTACTGCGAAAGATCGACCTCTTTGCCTTGAAGCCGCTCGCGGTCGATGCGCGTTTGGTACACGACGTCAACCTTCGGAATGATCTCAGACGGATCTGACTCAAGCTGGAACGACACATCGTGTTCCTGCAAGTGGTTGATAATATCCTGCTTGATCTGCATCTCGGGGGGGGCGAGGAAGTACAGTTTCACCCTCTCGAACTTGCTCAGGAGGTAGGCCAGCGACCGGACCGTGCGGCCGGTGTCCAACGCTCCAATCATAGCAACAGAAAGACCATCAAGGGTTTTGCACTCATTGTAGATCGTATACAGATCGAGAAGCGCCAGCGTCGGATGTTGTCCGCCGCCCCCATCTCCGGCATTGATGATCGGAACGGGGGAGACCGCCGCCGCGCGTTGTGCACCCCCTTCTTCATTATGGCGGAGAACGATCACATCGCAATAGTTTGCAATGATGCGAATGGTGTCTTCGAGCTGCTCACCTTCGATTGCCGAGGAAAAGGACTTCGCGGATTCGGTGGAAAGGACCTTGCCGCCCAAGCGGTACATAGCCGATTCGAACGAAAAGCGCGTCCTTGTCGACGGCTTGTAAAAAAGCGACGCCATAATCTTGTCATCGTAGTCGCGAGTGCCGCCGCGACGAACAATTGTTTCCATCTGCCGCGTACGTCCAAACAGCTCCATCAGATTCGGGACGGAGAACTGTTGCGATTGAATCACATGCTGTAGGTTCATGGTTCCTGCTCGTGATCGTGTCTTGCCGTGATATGCGTGCCGGCCTTTCCGTGAATCGCCTCGATCAATTGATCGGCCGATGTGATGAAAACGTCTTTGCCTCCGCTGCGAATGAACCGGGTCGCCGCCTCTATTTTCGGACCCATGCTTCCGGCGGGGAACTGGCCGCTCTTGAGATAATATTCCATCATGTCGGCGGTCGCCCGCTTGACGCCGTGCTGGCTGGGTTGCTTGTAGTTCAGATACACCTGATCGATGTCGGTGCTGATGACAAAGCAGTCCAGTCCAAGCCCTGACGCCAGGAGGGACGATGCCCGATCTTTGTCGATGACTGCTTCCACACCTGTAATAGAGTGATCATCCCCCACGATCACTGGAATTCCGCCGCCGCCAAGGGCAATCACGATGATCCCAAGCTCCAACACCTGGCGGATCACTTCAAGCTCTAGGACTTCAATTGGCTCCGGCGAAGGGACGACCCTTCGATAGCCGCGGGCAACGTCTTCGATCATCGTCCAACCGAAAGACCTGATTTTTTCTTCGGCGACTTTCTTCGTGTAATACGGGCCAATCGGTTTGGTAGGATTGTTCAGAGCGGGATCCGTCGGGCTGACTCGAACCTGTGTGAGGATGGTGAGGACAGGCATGTAGAAACCTGCGCGGCGTAACTCGCATTCAAGACCCCGCTCGAGCATGTACCCGATTTCACTTTGCGTCGTTGCGACGCACATGTCCAGGGGATGGGTGTACGCTTCCCCGGCAGCGCGTTCCGACCGAAGGAGCGCTGCGCCAACCTGAGGTCCGTTCCCATGGGTAATGACAATGCGCCATCCGTCGGCCACAAGCTGTGTAATCTTGCGTGCAGTCGACTGTGCGTTCGTGAGCTGCTCGTGGATCGTTCCGCGTTGACCTACGTGGATCAGCGAATTGCCCCCGACAGCGATAAGTGCGCTCCGTGCCATTCGAACCTGTTCTATTTCATCAGTTGGTACATCACCGCTTTTTGAGCATGCAGCCGGTTTTCAGCTTCCTGGAATACGACAGAGGCCGGACTGTCAATCACCTCATCCGTTACCTCATCTCCGCGATGAGCTGGGAGACAGTGCATGAAAATTGCACCAGCGTTTGCCTTTGCCATCAGCTGCTTGTTGACCTGGAACGGATGGAAGATGGCTTTACGTTTCTCGGTTTCCGATTCCTGTCCCATCGATGCCCAGACATCGGTATAGATTACATCGGCGTTCTTGACGCCTTCCATGGCATCGTGAACGACCTCGATCTGCGCTCCGGTTTGTTTGGCGTCTTCGAGTGCGCTTTGAAATGCCGTCGGATTCGGTTCGTAGCCTTTCGGACATGCTACCGTGACATGGACTCCGAGGCGTGCACCGGCGAACATCAAGGAGTGAGCAACATTGTTTCCGTCTCCGACGAAGCAGAGCTTGAGCCCTTTGAGTTCGCCTTTCACTTCCTGAATGGTGAGATAGTCAGCCATTGCCTGACACGGGTGTGAATAGTCTGTCAGAGCGTTGATCACGGGAACTGATGCATGCTTCGCCATCTCGACGACAATTTGGTGCGCAAATGTTCTGATCATGATGCCTTGAACCATGCGCTCGAGGTTTTTGGCGACGTCGTGCACAGACTCGCGCTTGCCGAGGCTGATTTCCATCGGAAGGAGACAAACGGAGAATCCGCCGAGTTGCTGGATGCCGACATCAAACGTCACGCGCGTGCGGAGCGACGGTTTTTCGAAAATCATTGCGAGCGTTTTCCCCTTCAGCGCGGAAGAATAATTCTGCGCGTGAGCTTTCATCTCCGCCGCGAGCTTGAAGGTGCCGAGGATTTCTTCTCGCGTGAAATCACGGATGGTCAAGAAATCTTTCTTCATTTCTCTGCTACTCCCTTGAATGTTTATGCATGATCGTCGATAAATATCGAATGGATCAGCTCAACCGAGCAGGCGCGCACCGAAAGATAGGTTCAAGATGCGTGCCACGTGGAGATCTCCGGCAGACGATAAGCCGGAGCTGTCCGTCGTGGAATCCAAACGGAAAGTCAGTTGAAGGTAAGAATGGATCCTGCAAGAAGGTAGGCATTTCCGAATACGACAAATGAAGTCGCAGGCGTGGGAATGAGACCGGAAGAAACGGGCGAAAAGCCCTCAAAATCATATTGCCTTTGCGGCGGACTTTTGGTATTTTTATACCGGAAGGCCTGTTATGAGAATAACGGGCTTTTCGGTCTATTCACGGTGATCATAGTTCAGTCGGTTAGAACGCCAGGTTGTGGCCCTGGAGGTCGTGGGTTCGAATCCCACTGGTCACCCGACGAGAGTAAGAAGAAAAACATTCTGAGGTGATCGTTTACAGGTTGTGGCCCTGTCCCGCCAAACAGCGGCGGGATCCTCAATTTGACGA
>Ga0182021_10008242_pt1 | contig 12348 bp, 9 predicted proteins | sample 612E3MmetaG_FD_120493 | JGI IMG/M metagenome (GOLD analysis project Ga0182021, IMG submission 120493) | Permafrost microbial communities from Stordalen Mire, Sweden - 612E3M metaG (Illumina Assembly) | ecosystem: Environmental > Terrestrial > Soil > Wetlands > Permafrost | place: Sweden...
ACGACAATCGTTCGCAGGGTGGGGGAAGGATTTGGTTTGGTCTATACAGGCTGGGTACCTTTGATCATGGTAGCGACGGTATTGATCATGGAGTATTTGATCACAATCCTGGGACCGAATGCCCAGCGATGGTTGTTCTACGGCAACGATCAGGAAGATATCGAATTAATGCAAACGGTGGAAGACCGTTTATTAACCCGCAATGATCTGCTCCAATTCCTAGAAATGATCTTAGCTGCGTTGTGCGACAGGCTGCAAGCGAATGGCGCAAGTATGGTCGCCATCCAAGGAGACAACCTTGAAATAGTAAGTTCGGTAGGAAAGGTTCAAAAACTGAGCCTGAATAAAGATAGCGAAATCTTTTCCCTGATCCAGGACAAAAGAAATAAGCAGGATTTCATCAACCTAGAAAAGTTTATTGTTTTACCCATTCGGGATGGCCGGTTTACCGGTGAAAATGAAATGTTGGGTCTGATTGTGATAGATGGAAAATTCGTCGAACAACTTTATTTGGATCAAAAAAGCAGCATGGATGTCTTGAAGTCAAGAGCAGGATTGGCTTTACGTGACAAGATCACTCAGGAAAGGATCTTTAAATCTCTTGAGAATTTAACCCCACAGGTGGAAATGATCCAGCAGTTACGCGCTGCCGGACGATATAACCGTAATGGCATCCTTATGGGGGATTACCAATTGGTGCAGGAAAACATTACCAACTGGGTGAAAGACGCCTTGGATCATTATTGGGGCGGACCGAAACTAACCGATAGTCCACTCATCCAATTGCGAATTGTTCAAGAAGATCTACCGACTCATGAAGGCAATCCATCCAATGCACTTCGAACTGTGCTTAAGACCGCCATTGAACGGTTGAAACCAGAAGGTGAGAGGAAATATGTTTCTGAATGGATCCTATACAACATTTTAGTTATGAAATTTCTAGAAGGTAAGAAAGTAAGGGAAATAGCAAATCGTCTGGCTATTTCGGAAGCGGATCTTTACCGAAAACAACGGATCGCTATTTCAACTACTGCGAAGGAAATTCTCGAAATGGAAAAACAATTAAAAACAGGCTGAAATTCATTTTCCCATTATCCAATACTAGGATAAGATATTGATTATTATCGGCTTTGGAAGGGTAGGGATATGTCAACCGAATTTGAGCATGCTGGCGGGGAAGAATACCAATTTACAGATGAGGGTTGGTGGAATTCAATTCTAGCCGATGAGCAGAATTCGTTCATCGACCCAGCGAGTGAAAATATTGTTTTTCACCCCGTTGAGGCAAGTAATCCACCGAATGCGGACTTTATTATGTCTGCACAAACAAACGATGAAATCCTGGAAGTAGAAGTCTTTGGATTTAATCGCGGAGGAATCCTGGTACAAAAAGATACTTGGCAAGGGTTTGTGCCGATTTCGCACCTGTTGGATTTGCATAACGATGTGAATGAAATTGATCAACGGAAAATTCTTGCTGGATATGTCGGCAGGATCATCAACGTTAAAGTGATCGAATATGTCCCTGATGAGAAAAGAATAGTTTTTTCTGAACGAGCTGCAATTACTGCCAAGGGGAAGAGAAACCAACTTCTGCAATCTCTTGTTCCAGGAGAGTTTGTTTCCGGGAGAGTAACCAATATCACCAATTTTGGTGTGTTTATTGATCTGGGAGGAGTGGAGGGGTTAATTCACCTTTCCGAGCTTTCCTGGGGGAGGGTGCAGAAGCCTGAATCGATCTTACAGATCGGTGAATCCGTGAAAGTTCTCATCATGAGCGTTAATCCCGAGAACACCCGAATCGCGCTCAGCTTGAAACGTCTCACTCCAAATCCCTGGGAATCCTTATCCGAACATTTTCAACCCGGGGATGTTTTGCCCGCGAAAATCACATGCCTGACCAAATTTGGGGCGTTTGCCTGCCTGAATGAAATTGGTGTGGAAGGATTGATTCATATTTCTTCGATGGGATTGGATGAAGGCAAAACGATGGATGAACTTGTTAAGACGGGTGATGAAATCAAAGTACGCATCATCCACCTAGATCCAGAAAAAAGACGTCTAGGGTTGTGCATGATTTCTTCTGAAGATCATGAAATCGAGCGATAAAACAGAAACAAAATTGCCCGAGCGGGAAGATTCAAGGAAACAAACCCCCAGCGTCCGTCCTACGACTTGGGATCGATTCATCTTAATGATGAATCGGTTTGGAATGGATATGCTTGGCATTTTTCTGATTGGTCTTGCTGTGATCTCGCTGGTTGGAACTTTGGGTTTATCTGCTGGAAATGTTCTCCAAAAATGGGTCGGACTAATCAATACTGGATTTGGATGGGGATCTTACCTTGTCATCTTGTTATTGGTGTTATTGGGATTGCTTTGTTTCCAACATCATCTGTCAAAACCCACCCGTTTCCGTTTTAAAAACATCCTGGCGTTGGAGGGATGGTTATTTTCATTTGTTACACTTATGGCTTTCTTTGGGGGAATTAACCTGGATAAAGCTCGGGCTGGAGCATATGGCGGAACCATCGGATGGGGCTTAGCAACCTTACTCAACTCCTTTTTACCTGCCATTGTCAGTATCATCGTTTTGACCGGTCTTAACCTCTGGTTTATTGTAGTTGGTTTTACCTTGAAAGATTGGATCATCGAGAGAATTGAGAAAGGATTGCAAGTAGATCGTTTTCATCCAGAAATAAAAAGTGAGAATGAAAACTTACCTGAGGGGAGTCATGCTGTGGATGGCTTTGATCCCCTGGATGTTGAAAATGGAGGTAAAAGAGAAAGAATTCAAAATCTCGAACCACCCTTCAGGGAGAGTGAAGACGAAATCGTAGGATTGAAAAGAGGAGAACGACTCCCCCCGTTGAACTTTTTAATCAATGATCATTCTACGAAACCTGATGAAGAAATTATACGAAAAGTTGCTGTAAAAATTGAATCCAGCTTGCTAGAATTTGGGATCCCTGCAAAGGTCATTGGATATCGAATTGGCCCAACGGTTACCCAATTTGCTGTTGAACCGGGATACGTGGAAAAAACCAATGCGGATGGGGAAGTGGTTCAGCAAAAAATAAAAGTATCCCAAATTCAAAATCTATCGAAAGATCTAGCACTTGCATTATCCGCGGAAAGACTGCGCATCGAAGCGCCTGTTACCAGTCAGTCTTTCGTAGGAATCGAAGTGCCCAACCAGTTCAACACGATCGTCCGGTTGCGTCCCATTCTTGAAACGGAAGCATTTCGGAAGTTGAACTCACCCCTCGCTTTAGCTTTAGGTCGGGATGTTTCCGGACAACCCGTGGTAGCTGACTTGATTAAAATGCCACACTTACTCATTGCGGGTACAACAAACTCAGGCAAATCAGTTTGCATAACTTCCATTGCACTATGTCTGGTGATGAACAATTCTCCGGAAGATCTAAAATTGATAATGTTTGATCCGAAGATGGTGGAACTAGTCAGGTTCAATGAACTTCCTCATTTAGTCGGTAAAGTCGAGACTAACCAGGACCGAATGCAGGCAGCCCTGCATTGGACGATTCAGGAAATGGATAATCGCTACAAACTGCTGGAAAGTTCTAAAGCACGGGATTTGGAAAGCTACAACCGGAAAATGCAACGCAGGAACCAAACCACCCTTCCCCGGATTGTGGTGATGATCGATGAATTAGCTGACTTGATGATGTCACGACCGGAACAAACCGAATTCAGCTTAGTGAGACTTGCCCAACTAGCACGAGCAACCGGGATCCACCTGGTGGTCGCCACACAGCGCCCCAGCGCTGAAATTGTCACGGGGTTGATCAAGGCGAACTTCCCAGCCCGGATATCATTCAATGTTGCAACTTCTGTGGATTCCAGAGTGATTCTGGATGTAGCCGGGGCAGAAACCTTGTTGGGCAAGGGAGATATGCTTTTTATCAACCCTGAAGTAGGCTCCCCGCTACGAACACAAGGGGTCATCGTTACTGATCAGGAAATCAACAAGGCTATTTCTTTTTGGAAAAAAATAAATCCAGTTCAAGTTGAAGAGTCAGCTCCTTGGGAAACAATGGTTTCAGTAGTTGAAGCAGACGATGGTGAAATTGGAGATGACTTAATTGATCAAGCCATCGATATTGTCCGAAAATTCGGCAAGGCAAGTGCTTCTTTGTTGCAGAGAAAAATGCGCATAGGTTTTCCACGAGCTGCCAGATTGATTGACGAATTGGAAGAGATGGGTGTGATCGGTTCCTTGCAAACTGGTGGAAAGGATCGCGAAGTGATCCAAGGTGATCGCGGATATGAGGGTATCCAGTCGGTGGATGATGAAGATTGATTCAACAAGCTTGACTTTTTGCAACCCGTAAGATAGCATTGGCACGGTTAAAAGAGAGAAGGTGCAGGGTTTGTCTACTTACCAAACAAAAGAACAACCGACTTTCACCGATCGGATGAGAATGGTTTTTAAGGGAATTATCGATCCTGCAGCTGCATTCCTCAACCGGATCGGTTTGCATCCCAACACGGTGACAGTATTAGGGCTTGTGGGGAATGCTGCTGGTGCGGTGCTCATTGCGCTCGGGTTTGTCACCTTGGGTGGAATCATTGTGCTCATTTTTGCCCCCCTGGATGCTTTGGATGGCACCATGGCAAGAATGAGGGGGGAAGTAACCACATTGGGAGCTTTCGTTGATTCAGTAACAGATCGCTATTCAGAGTTGATGCTGCTAGGTGGGTTGACTTTCTATTTTATTCAACATAACAATCCTTTAGCAACAATAGTTACCTATGTAGCCGCGTGCGGTGCTGTTTTAGTCTCCTACATAAAAGCACGGGCTGAATCGCTCGGGTATGAAGCAAAAATAGGATTCCTTAGCCGGCTTGAGCGGTATATTGTGCTAATCCCTTGTTTGATATTTAATATTCCTATTGTGGCAGTATGGATCCTGGCTATATTTGGGAACTTCACAGCCATTCAAAGAATATATTACGTCCGGAAACAAGCCTGGAGTACATCAAAAAATCTCGTGAAAGGTAAAAAATCATGATCCCAATTCGAGAAGGTTTTGCACTTAATCTTTCCTTTCTACGTGTCTCCGATTTCATTGTTATCATCCTTGCACTTTTAGCTGCGGGATTTGGATTGATCTCCGAAAAAAGGATGAAGAATCCCTGGGTTCGGACCATCGTGTATGTTGCGGGAGCTTTTCTTTTGATCTTGATCCTTCGGCTCGTATTGCCTGCCGGAAATTTTCTGGGGAACGCGATGGGGACGATCCTCGTGCATTGGTATGGAGTGCTGATCATGGGCGGTGCCATTCTGGCTGCGTTCATGGCTGCCTGGGGTGCAAAGCGGAGAGGCATGGATCCTAACTTTATATGGGATATGCTTCCTTGGTTGCTGATCGCGGGAATCGTAGGTGCCCGTATCTGGCACATTCTCACTCCACCCCAATCCATGATTGAAATGGGGATTACTACTCAGTATTATTTGACTCACCCTCTGGATGCCATTGCTGTTTGGAATGGTGGTCTGGGAATCCCTGGCGCTGTGATTGGCGGGGTCTTGGCATTGTGGGTTTATTGCTTGGTGAAAAAACAGAAATTTTCCTTCTGGTTGGATGTCCTTGCTCCCGGGCTGCTTGCGGCACAGATCATTGGTCGGATCGGGAACTTCCTGAATCAAGAACTTTACGGTCGGCCTTCCAACCTTCCCTGGGCCATTTTCATCGATCCTGGGAAGAGGTTACCGCAATACATCAATGTCGCCACTTATCATCCTTTGTTCGCCTATGAAATGTTCTTGAACCTGGTTATCCTCGGGATCATCCTGTTCTTGACGGTTAAAGTTGCCAAGAAGTTGATCGATGGGGATATTTTTCTCCTCTACCTCATGTTGTATGCCTTTGCCCGATTCAACCTTGAGTTCCTGCGCCTGGATTATTCTTCTGTCGACGGAATAAACATTAACCAGACCTTGATGGCGATTGTGTTTGTCTTTGCTATCGTCTTATTCATTCTTAAACATACCGTTTTTGTAAAACGCACGGGTTTGGGTTTAACAGACTATCATGAGGCACTGTTAAAGGAGAAAACCGTTTCTAACGCAATTGAAAAAAAACAAAAGACAACTTCAAAAACGGTTGCTAAAAAAGATGTGAATATTGGACAAACCGCAAAACCAAAGAGTGAATTAAAAGGATCTGGAACATCCAAGAAAAAGTAATTATTTAATATTCCAAACCTTGGATTAATTATTCGTCCGCTTTCGTTAAAAGAAACACATCCTGAATAGTTTTCAGATGTGTTTCTTTTGAGTAACAAGGCATCATTCCTTGCAACAAGTCCGTCGATGGACTATAATTAATACAAGATTAACTATTAATTACGGATTAAATATTATGAATGCTCCTGACCCAAACACTTTTCATGATGGCATGGAGGGCGTACTAGCCCACATCATTCAAGGCTTTATGACCTCGATGAAAAAGCATGGGTTGTCCACATCTCAGATATATGCCCTGATGTACATCTTCCACGCCGGCGAATGCCAGGTTTCGGATATCGGTAACCTAGCGGATGTGAGCAATGCCGCTGCCAGCCAGTTGGTGGAGAGGCTGGTTCAGCAGGGCTTGGTAGACCGCCGGGAAGATCAGGAGGACCGGCGGAATAAAATGGTCTCGCTTACTAAGAAGGGGAGGAGTCTGTTCCATGAAAGCGTGATGGAAAACCAGTTCCTGATGGAGATTGTGGCAAAGCTAAACCCGGAACAGCGCCAGATCGTCCATGAAGCCTTCAGCCTCCTCGCCCAAACCGGCCGGCAAATCGCCGATGCGAATAGCAAACCATAGAATATCTAAGATTGCAATTTTCAAGAGGAGATTCCCATGACACATGGAAATGAAGACCAGATCATGAAGAGTCAAATGGAAAAGATGGTGGATTCATATGACTCATACATGAAAAGAGCAACCTTCGGACGCGAGCATGCCCTCCGCAAAATGACCGTTGAGCTGGCGGGAGTGAAGCCCGGGGACAGCGTCCTTGAGGTGGGCTGCGGGACCGGCACCCTGACGCTCGCCGCCAAACGGCAGGCTGGCTCCTCCGGTAATGTGTGCGGGATTGACATCATCCCCGGTATGATCGAAGTCAGTCAGCGCAAGACCGCCGAAGCCCAAGAGGAGATTACTTTCCAGGAAGGGAGCATCGACAAAATCCCCTTCTCCGCGACCCAATTCGATGTGGTGATGTGCAGCTTCATGATCTTCCACATGTCCGAAGAGACTCGCCGCAAGGGAATCTCCGAGATCCAGCGTGTGCTCAAACCAGGTGGACGGCTGCTTGTCTTGGACCTTGCTTTGCCCACCCATCCCTTCCAGCGTGCGATCGCCCAAAGGCTGTTGGGATTCGCAGCAGGAGATGATTTGCGTGACCTGCTTCCCTTGATGGAAGCTTCCGGTTTTTCAGCCCTGGAACACGGCACGGCGAAATTCCGGCTCTTCGGCCTTTCGCTAATCGGCTATGTAAGGGGGAATGCCAGAAAGTAGAATTGACCGACACATATGAGGAAGACTTTCAATTTGCAGCAAAATGATGCAGACTGATTTTTCTCTCTTTAATAAGACAGTTGAATTGAAAAGATGAGGCCTCGCGGATTACCAACCCTTTAGAAAGGGTTCCCAGTCATCATCGTTGGACAGATATTGCCCGAAAATATACTTGGCGGACATTGCAGGAGCTTTGGGGATATGAAGAAGGCGCATATTCCCATCTTCCAGCCTTCGACCCCCTTTGCGGTGATTGCAACTCGGGCAAGCGGCTACGACGTTTTCCCAGGAATGTTTTCCACCCAGGTGACGAGGGAAGACATGGTCGATGGTCAATTCCAAGGTGTGCTTTCCACAATATTGACAGGTGTAATTGTCCCGACGCAGGATTTCTCTGCGTCCCAAAGCTACTTTCGGTCGCGGACGGTGAACCATCGACTGGAGACGTATGATTGACGGGCTTGGGTAAGACCGGGACGAGGTATGGATCTCTCCTCGGCCATTCTTTACCAGGGTTGCTTTTTCGGTGATCATTAACCCCAAGGCACGACGAAAATCACAGACATTAATGGGTTCAAAATTGGCGTTTAAGACAAGAACAGCGTTCATGACAGCAATTCCAAAAATTATAGCACCACATTAATGTGATTTGAGAATTGTGGATTCCCCAAAAACTTCAAATCTCATCCATTTGGTAAAAAAACCCCAGTTTTAATTACTGGTATAATCGGGAAAATCCACCAAGGGAACGACCAGGCACGAGGAAATTATGAAGATCGATGAGCAAGTTACATTATTGATGCAAGGTACTGAGTATGGGGATGATGAATTAAAGCAAACCATGACCGAGGAATTACGTCAAAGGTTGAAAGAAGCGGAAAAAGACAAGCGCAAACTGAAGATCTATTGCGGGTATGATCCCACCAAGGCTGACTTGCACCTAGGTCATACCATTACTATGCGTAAACTACGCCAGTTCCAGGATTTGGGACATGAGGTGAATTTTGTAATTGGCAATTACACCACGTTGATTGGCGATCCTTCTGATCATGATAAATTACGCCCACAGCTGACCGAACAAGTGATCGAGGCTAATGCCAGGACGTACGCTGAACAGGCATTTCGCATCCTCGATCCTCAGAAAACCAACATCCGTTATAACGCGGAATGGCTATCCAAGCTGACTCTTGCTGATTTGATACGGATCGGGTCGAATTTCACTATCCAACAATTCCTGACCCGTGACAATTTTAAATTACGCTGGGAAAAAGGCGATGCAGTTTATTTACATGAAACCTTCTACGCATTGATGCAAGGATATGACGCTTTTGCTTTGAAGGCAGATGTTCAAGTGGGTGGGACGGAGCAACTTTTTAATATCGTCACCGCAGCCCGCAAAGTGATGACCTACCTCGGGGAAAGACCGAATATCGCTATCCTTATGGGGATCTTACCAGGCACGGATGGGGTGGTCCGTATGAGCAAATCGCTTGGGAATTACATCCCGATTAATACCGATGCCAATGATATGTATGGCAAGATGATGAGCATCCCTGATTTTGCCATGCCTATTTATTTCAAGCTGGTGACCCGATGGAGTCCGCTGGAAGTCCAACAAAACGAAAGAGAAATGCAGTTGGGAACCCTGCATCCCAGGGACGCCAAAATGAAACTGGCATTCGAAGTTACAAGTTCTTTCTGGGGAGACAAAGAAGCTGAGAAGGCTCAGGATCAATTCGTCAAGACATTCCAAAAAAGGGATATTCCGGATGACATCCCTGGATATGAAATGAAAAAGGATCAAACTGTACTTGATGTTCTGTGCGATGCACATCTCGTGAGCAGTAAAAGTGAAGGACGTCGGATCATCGAACAAAATGGGGTAAAACTGGACGGAAAAGTTCTGACAAACGCGTCTGATTTGTTGCCGAAGGAAGGGATTCTCCAGGTAGGAAAAAGACATTTCCTGAAACTAAAGTAGATCGATCAAAGAATTCTGCGGAGATGGCTTCCGCAGAATTCTTTGATCACCTCCAGGACTGAAGAAAAATAAATCGAATTCTAGGGGAGGGTAGCTTGATTAAAGATACTTCTGCCAATTTGTTGCGCAAATAATGGATTATTCTCTTCCAGCGCGACAACGATATCCACTGGATTTCCATGCCAATCCGGCTTCGTGCCTGCCAGATACCAAGTGATCATGCCTTGAGTTGATCGTGCCAATGCCTTTATTTCCCAACCTGCAATGGCAGTAGAGGCAAGATCATCAACAACTTTTGTTGAATCGAAATTGGAAATCTGTTCTTTGCCGGCAAGAGCAAATGTAACCCACCCGTATTGGAGACTGTGGTAAGCTGTTACTAGTTTCGGAGAAATGATATATCCATTAGTCGAAATCGCAGCACTTGCGATTGCCATTTGTAAGGGAGAACTGACTACTTGAGAATCTCCCAGCAGCAATGAAGGGAGTTCTTGGGATAATTCCATGGTACCTGCATGCGCAACCGGCAGGATGAAATCGGGAGAGGAATTCAACCGGAAATTGCTCAATGAATTCAAAACGCCTTCAGTCCCCAATTCGTCAGCTAGAGCCAGGACGGCAGCGGGGCACCCTTCCGCAATTGCCTGTCCCCAAGAAGTGATGGTTTGATTTGGAATCGCGCAAGTCAGGATACTTCCGCTCAAAGAACTGGACAAATCATTTGGTAAAGCTGTGAGGGAATACCCATTATCAAGGTAGGAAGTTAACAAAAATGGACCTATGGCGGAACCGGTCGGAAATTGCGCTTGCGCAGCTCGATTGAGTAAAGGGGAAGTAGGATCCTTCAACCATTCGCTGCCTTTTTCGGATATCTGGTTTGGGTCAATGGCAGGTTGGGATGACATAGCCAGGATTTCACCTGTGTCCGGGTTGAGAACAACAATGGCTCCGTTGTGCCCTGTGAGAAGCTTATCGGACAATTCTTGAATTGAAAGGTCAATCGACAAACGGATATCCAACCCTTGGGGAGTCTGCCCGTAAAGGAAATGGGCGAGCCATACGGTTGAGGAAGGATTTCCTTTGATCCCATCGAGATAATCATTCATTGCCGCTTCTACCCCTGCCTGTCCAAACTGAGAATTATCATAGCCAGTCATAGCGCTCATGGCAGGACGAAGATATGAGCGATGGAAATCTCCGGGTGTTCCGTTAGTGATTACGATGGGGTTATTGTTACGATCGAAAATGGATCCCCGCTTGACATAACGTTCTCCAATGCCTCGACGGGGATTATCTTCCCGTTCTTGCAGATCCTTGGATTGAACAAAAGCCCACCAGCCATTGGTTAACGAGAGCGCGACAATCCCTGCCAGAAGGAAAGCACCCACTACTTGGTAAGGAACTTTACGAATAGGCAAAGGATTTTCTATTTCTTCATCCTGGCCAATAATGAGCAAGAGAGCTGCTGAAATAAAAGAAGTCAAGAGGGAGGATCCGCCGTAGGACATGAATGGCAAGGTTACCCCCGTCAATGGAAACAAACGTAGGTTTCCTCCTATGATCAAAATAGATTGCAACACTGTGTATACCACGATCCCTGCGGCAAGAAACCGTTTGAACTGGTTATTAGCGTTCAGGGCAATGCGCAATCCGATGACCGTCAATAGTGCTAACAAACTAAACAGGCAAAAAGTTCCTGCTAGGCCAGTTTCTTCGGCAATCGCTGAAAAAATGAAATCAGAATGGGCAACTGGGATGATCCCCGGGCTGCCTAAACCCGGTCCGCGACCAAATACGCCACCAGCTGCAATGCCGATGAGTGATTGGATGATCTGGTAAGAGGTTCCACTGGGATCCATCCAAGGGTTGATCCAGGTGTTCACCCGAATTTGAACAATTGAGAATAATTTGTATCCAAGGATCCCGGCAACCCCAAGGAAAGCTCCAGCTAGAAGCAATATCCGTTTCTTGCCAACTGCCAGGTAAATCATCACAATGTAGAAGATGATGAATAGAGAAGCTGTTCCCAGGTCTCTTTGGGCAAGTAATACAAACAAAGAGACGAGAAATAACAGAAGGGTGGGTAGGATCAATTGCATGATATTGAACGAAATGGGAATCCGATCTGCCAGGTAGGCAGCCAGGAAAATGATCAGCAAGAGCTTCAACGGCTCGGAGGGTTGGAGATAGAAACCACAACAGCCCAACCAGGCGCGTTCATAACCACCGCTGGGGTCTGTACCAAAGATAAGGGTCAAACCAGTCAGAAGCAAGCCGCCGGTCAGCCAGATATACTTGTATCGGCGAAGAAAATGCAACTCCGGAGAAATGAACAGACCAAGCAGAAGGATAATACCGGAAACCAGCAACCACGCAGTTTGACGCAACCCATAACTGGGAACAAGACGATAGATGGTGAGGATGCCCAGACCAGTCAGCATGGATGCAATGGGAAGCAGGTACGGATCTGCATCGGGCATTTGCCGGCGTGATAGAACATGAGCCAGGGTGAAGATAACCACCCAGGCTAAAAAACCCAACCAGTGAGTCCAATGATAATCCACGACCCAGGAACGGGCGCGTGCAGCCGGAGCGAGGGTCAAGATGATTGAATAAAGAAAGAGAAATACACCCGCCAGGGTCAGCAGGCGACTCTGTAATTTACCAGCCACATCCATCTCTTTGAAGAGGCAGTGATCCTCTCCTGCCCCTTGCCATTGTTCTTAATTATTTTTATCACCTGTTTTCAAGAACTCCTTTTTCCCGATATATATTTTCCAATCAGCAGGTCCAGTTTTTCCCGTGTTTCTGGTGGAATCAATTTCGGGTTTG
>Ga0182021_10008243_pt1 | contig 12347 bp, 13 predicted proteins | sample 612E3MmetaG_FD_120493 | JGI IMG/M metagenome (GOLD analysis project Ga0182021, IMG submission 120493) | Permafrost microbial communities from Stordalen Mire, Sweden - 612E3M metaG (Illumina Assembly) | ecosystem: Environmental > Terrestrial > Soil > Wetlands > Permafrost | place: Sweden...
CCGCTTTGTCCTCTCCGCAGGACATGCCTCCATGCTCCTCTATGCCATGCTCCATCTTACCGGCTATGACTTGTCTCTTTCCGATTTGCAGTCCTTTCGTCAATGGGAAAGCAAGACGCCCGGCCACCCGGAACGCCACTGCGCGTGCGGCGTCGAAGTAACCACAGGACCTCTCGGCCAGGGCCTCAGCAACGCCGTGGGCATGGCCATTGCGGAAGCGCACCTCTCGGCGAAATACAACCGCCCCAGCCATGAGATCGTCGACCACTTTACCTATGTGTTTGCGAGCGACGGCGACCTGATGGAAGGCGTCACTTCTGAGGCATGTTCGCTTGCCGGGCATCTCGGCCTCGGGAAACTCATAGTTCTCTATGACGACAACCGCATCTCTCTTGCGGGGGCGACGTCACTTACTTTCACCGAAGATGCGGGAAAGCGGTTCAAGGCGTATGGCTGGCACGTGCTCCATGTGGAAAATGGAAATGATGTTTCCGCAATTGACAGTGCCCTGAAAAAAGCAAAGAGGGAAACGTCGCGTCCTTCGATTATTTTCATTCGTACCACGATAGGTTATGGGGCGCCACACAAACAGGGGACGTTTGAGGCCCACGGTTCGCCGCTAGGCGCGGAGGAGCTCTTGGCAGCCAAGAAGGCCTTGGGCTGGCCTACGGAAGGCGCATTTCTCATCCCCGATGACGTCCTCGCTTTCTACCGCAAATCCATGGATCGCGGCCGTTCGCGGGAGAATAAATGGAAACGGTCTTTCAAAAAATACGGCGCAGAATATTCCGATCTCTCCGCCGAATTTCTCCGCATCATGAAAGGAGATCTTCCCGAAGGCTGGGAAGCGAAGCTGCCCGCATATCCGGATGGCTCCAAGGATGTGGCGACACGCAAGGCATCGGAGACCGTCATGCAGAGCCTCGCCCCGGTCCTGCCCGAACTCATGGGAGGGTCGGCGGACCTCAACCCTTCGACCTTCACCTGGCTCAAGGGGTTCGGCGATTTTCAGAAACCCGACGGTCCGGGAGATAGGCAAGGCGCTGTCGGCGCTGAGTGGAATTACGCAGGGCGCAATATCCATTTCGGTGTGCGCGAGCATGCCATGGGCGCCATCGCCTCCGGTATGGCCATCCACGGAGGGTTTATTCCTTACACAGCCACATTCCTCACCTTCTCCGATTACATGCGTCCGCCCATGCGTCTGGCCGCCCTGATGGGCCTGCGGGTCATATATGTCTTTACGCACGACAGCATCGGCCTCGGAGAAGACGGACCCACGCATCAGCCGATCGAACAGGTGATGAATCTTCGTGCCGTGCCGAACATGACTGTCATCCGTCCTGCCGACGCAGGTGAGGCGGTCGAGGCATGGAAGGCCGCGCTCCTCAAGGATGACGGCCCCACGGCGCTGATATTTACACGCCAGAATCTCCCTGTCCTCAACAGGTCCGAGCTGTCACCCGCCTCCGGACTCCAGCGCGGCGGCTACATCCTCTGGGAATCCGCCGCCGGTAAGCCGGATGTCATCCTGATCGGAACGGGGTCGGAAGTACCGATCGCGCTTGAAGCGGGAAGAAAACTTTCTTCAGAGGGTCTTCGGGTAAGGGTCGTGTCTCTTCCGAGTTGGAGGATGTTCGATCATCAGTCCTCCGAATACCGAAATTACGTGCTGCCTCCGGACGTCAGGGTCAGGGTTGCAGTGGAGGCGGGCATAAAGCTTGGCTGGGAGCACTATGTGGGAATCGATGGCGCGGTCGTGGGAATGGACAGCTTCGGCGCCAGCGCCCCATATAAGGTTCTCTACGAAAAATTCGGCATCACCGCAGAGCATGTTGCTCAGGCTGCAAGGGCGAGGTTTCAGCTATGATAGTGCAGCGCCGCTGCCGGTTGCTAATCCTGCTCGTGTTGCCCGTTATTTTGCTCGGCCTCGCCGCGCCATCGGCGGGTTATTCATCGACACTCTACGAACGGTCGCTCACGAAACTTGAAAGCAGCCTTCAGACGGCGTCTCCCGACGATTTTATGTTCGTCGTCATGGGCGACAGCAGGGACAATGACGAAATATTCAAAAAGATACTCACTGCCGCGGCCAAACTGAAGCCCCTTTTCATCCTGCACGGAGGAGACACGGTCTTTACGGGCAGGGAGAAAAAGTTCAACCGCTTTCTCGACATCGTCGAGAGCACATTGCCGGACACGCCGATCTTTGTGGTCATCGGCAATCATGAACTCACGAACAATGTCAAGAGTCCGCACGGCAAACAAATATTCCAGGAAAAGATTGGCCCGCTAAATTATGTCCTGGATGTCAAAAGGCTGGGCATGCGGGTTATCGCCCTCGACAACTCCCTTTATGAGCTGACTCCGACACAGTTGCAATACCTGGAGGAACAACTGACGGTAAAGAGAAAATATAAATTTGTAATTATGCATATACCGCCGGAAACCCAGAAATGGCAGCATAAACAGTGCTTCACGAAAGGGGCAGACAGGCTCAAGCAGATCATGTCGGAACAAAAAGTATCCGTCGCTCTTTTCAGCCACTTGCATCTCTACGCTCAGGATGAAGTGAAGGGTGTGAAATATATAATTACTGGGGGCGCTGCTGCGCCGCTCCATGCAAGCGTTCCTTTCGGCGAGCATTATTATCATTTCATTGTCGTCAGAGTGAAGGACGGGAAGGTTTCAACAGAAGTCATTCGCATTAACTCGGATCTTGAGGAAAGTCCTTTGCCCATGGAATAAGGGGAGCGTCATTTATGACCAGCTCGAAAAATGCGTCCGGAAATATTCCCAACCGTCTGATTAATGAGAAGAGCCCATATCTTCTCCAGCACGCCTACAATCACGTTGACTGGTACCCATGGTGCGCTGAGGCATTCGATAAAGCGCGTACAGAAGATAAACCCGTTTTTCTCTCCATAGGGTATTCGACCTGCCACTGGTGCCACGTCATGGCCCATGAATCTTTTGAAAATCCGGAAATCGCAAGACTCCTCAATGAGGTCTTCGTCTGCATCAAGGTTGATCGTGAAGAGCGGCCGGATATTGACAAGGTCTACATGAACGCCTGTCAGATGATGACGGGGGCCGGAGGATGGCCGCTCACCATTGTGATGACGCCCGACAGGCAACCCTTCTTCGCTGCCACCTATATTCCCAAGGAAAGCGGTTTCGGCAGGATCGGACTGATCGACATGATCCCGAGAATCAAGGAGATATGGAAAGAACGTCATCATGACATTTTGAAATCAGCAGGTGAGATAGTATCCTCCATGCAGCAAAAGAGAACGGAGACGCCGGGGGGAGCGTTGTCGAGAGATGCTATCCGTAAAGCATATGAAGGGCTCGCGGGGCTCTATGATGAAAAATATGGAGGATTCGGCCAGGCGCCTAAATTTCCCACTCCCCACCAGATGCTCTTTCTTATGCGTTACTGGAGCTGGAGCGGTGAGACGAAGGCGTTGGAGATGGTTGTAAAGACGCTTCACGCCATGCGCGCAGGCGGTATTTATGATCATGTCGGCTTCGGCTTCCATCGATACAGCACTGATAAGCGGTGGCTCGTGCCGCATTTCGAAAAGATGCTCTATGACCAGGCAATGCTCGCCATAGCCTATACGGAGGCGTATCAGGCGACGGGAGACGAATCCTTCAGGAGGACGGCCTGTGAAATATTTACCTATGTGCTGAGAGATATGAAGGCGCGGTCAGGCGGTTTTTACTCGGCAGAGGATGCGGACAGCGAGGGGGAAGAGGGGAAATTCTACTTCTGGACAGAAGCCGAGATCAGAAGGTCGCTGGGACCGGCCGAAGCGAAACTGGTAATGAAGGCGTTTGAGGTGGATAAGGCGGGGAATTTTGTCGAGCCGCAAACGGAAGAAAGGACCGGCCGGAATATTCTTCACATGAAGAAGCCCGCCCGCGACCTTGCCTCATCTCTCGGAATTTCCGAAGATGCGTTCCGCCAGCTGCTCTCTGCGGCGCGGCTTGCGCTGTTTTCTGCCCGCGACAGGCGCGTCCGTCCCTATAAAGATGATAAGATTCTGACGGACTGGAACGGCCTCATGATCGCAGCCCTGGCAAAGGCCGCGCAGGTTTTCGGAGACAAGGTTTACCTTACGGCAGCGCAAAACGCCGTAAAATTCATCGTGGATAACATGCGCGAAGTCGATGGAAGGCTTTTTCACAGGCACCGCGAGCGAGAGTCTGCCATCACGGCCAACCTCGACGACTACGCCTTTTTGATCTGGGGACTGATAGAGTGTTACGAGGCGTCGTTTGATGCTTCATTTCTGAAAACGGCATTGAGGCTGCAAGCGGACTTGACGAAACACTTCTGGGACAAGGAACACGGCGGGTACTATTTCACGCCCGATGACGGCGAGGATCTGATTGTTCGCGAGAAGGAGAGCTATGACGGCGCCATTCCCTCGGGAAACTCTGTGGCTATGCTGAATCTCATCCGTCTTTCCAGACTGACGGGAAACGCAGAGATGGAGGCGCAGGCCATGGAGATCAGCCGCGCCCTTGCGGGCGATGTCGGACGCCTGCCTGTGGGTCATACCTACTTCATGATGCCTCTCGGCTTCCTGCTCTACCCCTCTTATGAGATCGTGGTTGCGGGCAGGCTCGAAGCGGATGATACGAAGAGAATGTTGCGCGGGCTGAGAGAGCATTTCCTTCCCAATGCAGTCGTCCTTCTCTGTTCTCCGGAAGATGAATCCTCTGATATATTTAATCTTGCGCCTTTTGCAAAAGACCTTAAACCCATAAAGAATAGGGCCACGGCTTATGTCTGCTCTAATTTTGCATGTCATACCCCGACGACGGATGTGACCGAGATGCTCAGGTTGTTAGATACTCAGAAGGAATGAGGCGGATTTATTATAGTCGTCTTTGCATGGACGGAGGCCGGACATGAATACAAGATCGGAAAGAACGATAATAAGCACTCCCAATGCGCCTGCGGCAATCGGCCCTTATGCGCAGGCAGTAAGGTACGGCGATCTGCTGTTTGTTTCGGGGATGATTCCGATTGACCCCAAGACCGGTGAGTTATTGACGGGTAATTTCGAGGCCGAGGTGACACTCGTTCTCGAAAATCTCAAGGCCGTAGTTGAGGCAAGCGGCATGAGCCTAAGTAATGTCCTGAAAGCATCAGTCTTCCTCAAAGACCTCGGTCTCTTCGGAAAATTCAATGATATCTACGCAAGATATTTCGGCGACAGCCTCCCCGCCCGGGAGACCGTTCAAGTGGCCAAATTGCCGAGGGATGCGTCAATTGAGATTTCCGTGATCTGCGGAAGGTGACAGAGGCAAAATACAGTGCGTAAGATCTTACCAATGGCAAAGAGATTAGAAAATTTGATTAGGGCATTGCCGCGGTTCGCGAGATTCGTGTTTAAAGTATTGCGCAGTTTCAGACAGAACCAGGGCATACTGCTTTCGGGCGCCATCGCCTATTACACGCTGCTTTCAATCGCTCCCCTCTCTATACTCACTCTGGTTGTCCTTTCGCACTTCGTGGAAGAAGAGCAGTTGTTCCTCACCTTATCGACATACCTAGAAATGGCGATGCCCGGATACGCTGCGACCTTGATCGAGCAGGTACGGGTATTTCTTGCACACCGCAAGGTTATCGGCGCTATCGGCATACTGATCATGCTGTTTTTCAGCTCCGTTGCCTTTACCGTGCTGGAAAATGCGATCTCCGTAATCTTCCACCACCGCATCAGGATCCAGCGCCGCCACTTTCTGATCTCGGCTATCATTCCTTACGCGTATATACTCCTGATAGGTCTCGGCATATTCTTTGTGTCATTTTTTGCGGGCGCGTTTGAGGCCGTCGAAAGCAGGCACTTCATGCTCTTAGGTTGGTATTGGAGCTTTGAAGGCACGTCGAGGATTGTATTCTATTGGTCAGGGTTGATCGGCGAATTGCTGATGTTCACATCCCTGTATCTCGTCATGCCCGTCGGGCGGATAACATTCCATCATGCGCTGATCGGAGGATTCGCCGCCACGATCCTCTGGGAGATAACCCGTCGCATCGTCGTCTGGTATTACACATCCATATCCTTCGTAAATATAATTTACGGTTCCCTGACCTCAACAGTAGTATTCCTTCTCTGTATAGAGGCGGCAGCGATAATCCTTCTCCTCGGCGCCCAGGTCATTGCAGAGCTTGAAAGCAAGACCGATCATAAGGGCAAGGAGCATTTCAGGTTTTGAGGAAACTCTTATCGCAATGTCTATGACGATTGCTTTTCAACTTCTTGGAAAATTATAATTGGGATTGATTCCTGCCCGAAGTCCACAAACTGCCATCTTTGATTTTCATTGTAGATTTCAAGTGGGAATCATGATAATTAAAAGGAGTATATGTAACGTCAGAGTATAAGATTCATAAACCCTTGAACATTGCGCGAGGGTGCCGTGGACTGATTACCAAAACCCCGTTTCTCAATACGAGACCGGGGTTTTGTGTTTATAACGTTCAATCGGGAGAGACCGGTCTACTCGACTCAAAGAAATTAATGATACATGAAGATGCGGGACGCAAGTTTATTATCAACCCCTCAAATAAGAAGGGTCAGTTTCCCGACCCCAATGATAAGCCCGGTTTGATAGGGAGGTCCTGGTGAAGACATTATTATTCATCGTTATTGGCGGAATATTAGTCTATCTTCTCCTCAAGCTCTGCCTGTATCTATACCGTCCATTCTCTTTGTCCAAGACTTTTCGGGAGATTGAACAAATGTATAATAGATTGCTGGACGCTCTTGAAAGAGATGTAGGTACATGGGTTGAGACTTGGGAAAAATGGCAGTCAGGTGACAAGGCTGTCAGGACGCAGTGCCGTGAAAATGAAATAATGGAACATATCAACGCTGCAAAGGCGGCAAAAGCACATGAAGTAGAAGTGTATGGGAAGTTTTTAAGATTGAGAGAGCGTTTCATTTTAAACCCCAAGAAATTAGCAGAATCTATTGTGGCGTACCGAAGATACTTGCAGGTTGGATTACAGCACCACGAAGATGCAATGCTGTGTGCCAGTGCGGTAATATCAGGGGCGTTCAGCTTTGATGAAATGATGGCTGCACGAAAAGAAATAATGATGATTCTGGAAGAGAATGAAAGGAAGCTTGATATTCTTCTAACTGAATGACGAGGGGTTCTTATGATAGGACAAATCATTGCGGTTATATTCCTGCCAATTTTCATATGGATGCCGATGGTAGCTATAACCAGATAAAAAGGGATATAATGACTATTATCAACTCCTCAAATATTAGACTGAACATGGGGGCTATCTATGGACGGAAACGTGACTGACACAAAAGAGAAAGAAATTAGGGAACTTCATAATAGAATAGTCGTTTTGGAGAAATTAGTTTTTACTCTAAACGAAAAAGTTGAAAAATTAGAAGAATTAATAAAAATTGAAAATAAATTTGAAGATTGGAAAGCTTGACAATCTCGGTTTCACCCTTAGTACTATGAATGGAAATAACCGATCAAACGTTAAACCCGGCGCGCGTGTGAAGGTCGTCCAGAAGCAGGACCAGTTCAGTGGTGAACTGTCTGAAGGCATCGTCAAGGATATTCTCACAAAATCGGCCAGTCACCCGCATGGCATCAAGGTGCGCCTACAAGACGGCGTAATAGGCCGAGTCAAAGAGATTTTGGATGCTTGAACCGATCCAACTTTTTTACGGAAAAGGTTACGAATGCAGATATATGTCGATGCGGACGGATTTCCGAATGCGGCCAAAGATCTACTGATCAGAACCGCTATACGCCTGCATGTGCCCTTGGTGTTTGTGGCGAACAAGAGGGTGAATTATGAGCCCTCAGTTATCATTTCAAGCATTATAGTCCCTGACGGACCTGATCTTGCCGATGATCGGATCGTTGAACTGGCACAGAAGGGCGACCTGGTGATTACTGCCGACATCCCGCTTGCAGACCGGGTAGTTGCCAAGGGCGCCTTTGCGCTCAACCCGAGAGGCAATCTATATACGGAGGGTAACATCAAGGACAAACTGGCTATGCGTAACCTGATGACTGGGCTAAGAGACAGCGGCATGATGACCGGCGGTCCATCAGTATTTGGTAAAAAGGAATGCCAGGCTTTTATTAACCAGCTTAATAGCTTTTTGACCAAACATTTAAAAAACAATGCCTCTTAAAAGCAGCGTGAGTATCATAGGTCAAATCGATATTTCAGGAAGGGCAGTAGGAATTATTTTCGCGGAAATAATAGGGCTGAAAGTTGATAAAGAAATTTCTGGTGTGCTTCCCGGTATTAACAAATTTCTAAGCTTGACGAACGATGGATGACCCAGCAAAAAAATGTCTAAACCTCCTTTGAACCGTTCAATCATGCGATGGAGAATGGCTGCGGGCATTCTTTTTAGTGCGTCGATGCTGTTCTTTCTGGATTTGTCACATAAGGCTGAGAGGACACCCCTGGTAGAAACTTATCCCTGGACATATGTCTTTTTAGTAGTATTAATTGCAACGGTTCTTATTTTCTTTGTTGCCTGGGAAAAGGAACGAGGAACGACAGGGTGACAAAGAACATCAAGAGAACAAAAAAAGGAGAATTATGACACAGCCTCCAAGTTTAGGACGACAATTCGCAGAAAGGACTTTTAGGAAAAGATGAAGCAGGAAACCTCGAAACCTACAGCTCGGAAGATCATGATGGATTTTGCCCGTCTCACCGGACTGTCATCGTCGAAGGAAAAACCGCGCCGCTACTTATGGACGGATGCGTTTGCCGTCTGCAATTTCCTCACCCTGTACAAGCAGACGAGTGACGAACGCTATAAAGACCTCGCCCTGCGTCTTGTCGATCAGGTTCACAACATCCTCGGACGGCGCCGTGAAGAAGACGCGTGGATAGGCTGGATCAGCGGGCTTTCCGAGGAAGAGGGAGAACTGCACCCCACGAGCGGCGGGTTGAGAATCGGCAAGGGAATGAACGAGCGCGGACGCGACGAACCTTACGATGAACAGTTGGAGTGGGACCGCGACGGACAATATTACCATTATCTGACGAAGTGGATGCACGCCCTCGCTCGTGTAAGCCGGGTTACGGGAGATTCAATTTACGCGAGATGGGCGATTGAGCTTGCGAAAGCGGTGCATGCCGAGTTTACCTATCTTCCGCCGGCGGGTGAACAGAAACGCATGTACTGGAAGATGAGCATCGACCTCTCCTATCCCCTCGTGCCTTCGATGGGGCATCACGATCCACTTGACGGACTCGTCACTTACACGGAGATACAGGCAGCGGTGGAAGGTTCCAAGAAATCGAAGGAGCTCGACCTCAGCAGAGAAATCAAAGACATGACCGCTATCTGCGAGGGAAAGAACTGGGCGACAGATGATCCCCTCGGCATGGGCGAACTCTTGAGCACGGCGTACAAACTGGCCCAGTTGATGACTGACACGGATTCCGGGCAGGAAGAACTTCTGAATGACCTCCTCGATTCTTCCATCACGGGCCTGCGATTGTTTGAAAGAAGGAATCAATTAAAACTCCCCGCAGATCACCGCCTCGCATTTCGGGAGCTGGGTTTATCCATCGGGTTGCACGCAATCGAGAGAATGCAGGAGCTGATCAAGCAGTCTCCGCGCTTCAGTGCAAACCCCCGTCTGCACTCACAGATGAAAGACCTGATGCGCTACGCACCTCTCGGTAACATGATCGAGACATATTGGCTTGACGACAAGAACAGACAGGCCGCAGGGTGGACGGGGCATCTTGATATAAACATGGTGATGCTGGCGACGAGTCTCGCCCCTGACGGGTATATCTCCATTTGACGCTTCTTGTTCTTCAACCCTGTCCCTATATTAATGAGTTACGTGCGGAAACGTCGGTTCAATTCCCATGCACTTCCGCATTTAATTTCAATAAATTAGATAATCTAATCAAATTCAAGATAAAAAAATCCCCCGGCCGCTACTGCAACCGGGGGGATTCGTTCTTTGCATTAACAACCTAACTGCTTATAGAAATCATTTCCCTTGTCATCCACCAGGATAAATGCCGGGAAGTCTACAACCTCAATCTTCCAGACCGCCTCCATACCAAGTTCGGGAAAGTCGATGCATTCGACCTTCGTGATGTTCTCCTCAGCGAGAAGTGCAGCTGGGCCGCCGATGGAACCGAGGTAGAAGCCGCCGTACTTCTTGCAGGCGTCCGTTACCTGCTGGCTCCGGTTTCCCTTAGCAATCATGATCAGTGAAGCACCCTTGGACTGGAGCAAATCGACGTATGAGTCCATGCGGCCGGCTGTGGTCGGGCCGAAGGAGCCGGAAGGTTTATTCGCCGGCTGCTTGGCCGGGCCGGCATAGTAGATCGGGTGTTTGAGGAGATATTCGGGGACCGGCTTGCCGGCGTCGATGAGTTCCTTGAACTTGGCATGGGCAATGTCCCGGCCAACGACGATGGTGCCGCTTAGCATCAATGATGTGGAGACCGGGTACTTGGTCAGCTCGGCCAGTATCTCCTTCATCGGCCTGTTGAGGTTGATCTTCACGCCGTGATCATGCTTGCGGCGATATGCTTCGGGGATAAGACGACCCGGGTCGCGGTCGAGTTCCTCGAGCCAGATACCGTCTTTATTGATCTTTGCCTTCACGTTGCGATCAGCAGCGCAGGAAACGCCCATCCCAACCGGTAAGGAAGCGCCATGGCGCTGTAGACGAATCACGCGCACATCGTGGGCGAAGTACTTGCCGCCGAACTGGGCGCCGATTCCAAGTTTCTGGGCTGCTTCGACGAGTTGCTTCTCCAGCTCCACGTCACGGAAGGCCTGACCGAGTTCGTTCCCTTTAGTGGGGAGATTGTCATAGTATTTGGTTGAAGCGAGCTTCACGGTCTTCAGGCATGTTTCGGCGCTCGTACCGCCGACAACAAAGGCGATGTGGTACGGCGGGCATGCTGCGGTGCCCAGAGACTTCATCTTATCTACAAGATACTTGAAGAGATTCGTAGGGGTAAGAAGGGCTTTGGTCTCCTGATAGAGCATGGCTTTATTCGCGGAGCCGCCGCCTTTGGTGACGAAGAGGAACTTGTACTCCATTCCTTCGGTTGCGTAGATGTCGATCTGGGCCGGCAGGTTGGTGCCGGTGTTGATCTCCTTATACATGTCCAGCGCCACGGTCTGGGAATAGCGGAGGTTCTCTTCGGTGTATGTCTTGTAGACCCCTTTGGTGAGGTACTCCTCGTCCTTCGCACCTGTCCATACCTGCTGTCCTTTCTTGCCGACGATGGTTGCTGTGCCGGTGTCCTGGCATAGGGGAAGAACGAACTTGGCGGAAACTTCGGCGTTGCGCAGCATCGCGATGGCAACCCCCTTTTCGTTCATGGATGCCTCCTTGTCGGCGAGGATCTTCGCAACCATCTCGTTATGTTCGGGGCGCAGGAGGAACGAAACATCCCGCATGGCCTGGTTGGCGAGGTCGGCGAGGGCAGCCGGGCTGACTTTTAATATTTCCTTCCCCTCGAAGGTAGCTACCGATACGCCTTCCTTGGTCAGGAGCCGGTATTGGGTGTTGTCCGGGCCGAGTGGGAATGGGTCCTGGTACTTGAATTCTGATGTAGCCATAACATTATTCTCCTTTCATTGCCGATCTCGGGAAAAGTCTATCTGCGCGATTGTGCCGTAAGCCGTCATACTCAAAGAATTACTCCGTATGCCCTGCACAACGGCTCTTGCACGCCTGTCATTCGGAATCTTTCCCTCATTTGCCATGTGCCTTCATAGTTATTAAGCTTCCTCCTTTCCCTTTGATAAGACATTGCATTTGCAGTGGTGAAGTGTAAGCAGGACGGATTTGTTTGTCAATGAGATATTGATCATCAGATATTGTTTACTAATTAATATCATCACCTTTTCCTGACTCTGCCTGATTGTATAGTACAGGAAATTGTTCGTGCCATCCTAAGATAAATAGCTAATCGTTGTCAGTGACGCCGTTGCCAGAAAGGATGATAGGACAATTAATCTGTTTTTCTGAGAATTTGTAACGCTTCGGCCATGGCTCGCGGCTCTTTGAGTCTTGTCAGTTCCTCTGGTGATTCCTGAAAATTCTCGAGGGCGTTGAAGAAGCGGTCGAGGACGTCACCGCTGTAAGTCGGAATCAGAAAGACATGGGTGTGGGGAATTCTTCTTCCCCGGGCATAGAGAAAGATGAAGTCAGGATGGAATTTGTCCATCATCCGGTTGGCGACAATCTTCGCGACCTTAAAAAGGCTTGCATTCTCTTCATCCGTAAGCTCATGCCACCATTGGACATGGCGTTTTGCGACTACCAGGCAG
>Ga0182021_10008244_pt1 | contig 12347 bp, 15 predicted proteins | sample 612E3MmetaG_FD_120493 | JGI IMG/M metagenome (GOLD analysis project Ga0182021, IMG submission 120493) | Permafrost microbial communities from Stordalen Mire, Sweden - 612E3M metaG (Illumina Assembly) | ecosystem: Environmental > Terrestrial > Soil > Wetlands > Permafrost | place: Sweden...
ATAAAGAATGGCTGCCCGGCGTGGAGTCGAACTATGTATGAACTATATCTCTGCGCACCAACCCGGTATGGAGTCGAACTTATCTCTCTACTATATTTAGCAATTCTAATTTTTTACTCTCGCACCGGCCACCTATAGCCTTATAGGCCTTCAGCCTTTCTATGCATCGCATATTTTTTGTACTACACGCGATTATTGAAATAGCACGGTATTTCTTTCTTCCAATTGCCTCGTTTTTATTTTGCCACGACTTCCTCTATCTTTTTTATCAAAGCCGTTACGTCCGGCGGTTTGGTAAAATAGGCAACTACATTGCGGCCCTTAAACCATTCACGCGCTTTTTCATCGATAAACCCACTAAGAATAATAATAGGAACTCGAACCAGATATTCATACACTTTACTATCTTCCGTTATCTCTGCGCTCTGACGAATAAAATCAAATACCGTAAAACCGTCTACTTCAGGCATGGAAAGGTCTAATATTAATACATCAATCTTTTTCTCCACCATAATGTTAAAACATCTTCTACCGTTAAGAGCGCAAAAGACCTCATAACCATTGGCCTTTAAAACCCTGCCAATTGCGTTTAAAACGTTGGAGTCATCATCAGCAATTAGAACCTTTATCATAAATATCCTCGCCTGAGTCGCTTGCCCCTGTCCTTTTTAGTAAACGTTATTAAAAATTACTCTGTAGTGCTTTCCACATTCAAGGGACTTAAATAATCCTGAGCTAAATGCCGCCCGATGCGATTACGGCGCACATAAATCCTGGCTAAAATATTATTTCGGCTTCCTCGTGGATTAAAAAATAATTATTTATTCTCTTCAATAATCTTTTTGGCTTTATCCAGCATATTCGGAAAAAGATTTGGCGGGACTTTTTCTTTCCCCAGCTTTTTAAAAACCATGTAACAAGCACATTGCGAATTGTTACCTTTGCAGTACTTCCGCTTGTACAATTCTAACACACCGGGCACGCTTTTAATTTGGCCACCAAAAAACGGACAACTGGATAATATCTCGCATTCTGCCATTTTGTTTGCCTTTTTAATTTATAGAGATAGAACTCAATAGCCTGCTTTAAAAAAATTTATCGCTTAACTTACCGCAGGAAAATCGCACAATCCACAATCGGAATCAGTAAATCAAAGCCTGCCTATCACTTTATGCATCTGCGACGCATGATGATCGATGATGTCTTTGGGAGTGCCCCAAGTAGCTGCCCGTTCTGCCAAAAATTTTACGACTTGTTCCAGGCTTTCTTTAGAGGGGTTATCGAAATCGCCGTGGCATTCGCTAAAAGCCAGTTTCACGGCGGCTATTATGCTGGCAATAACATCTTTCTCGCCGTGAGGGGTATTGGCTTTTTTTTGTACGAAGAAAAGTTTTACTTTGTGCAGCATAGAAACATTCAACAAGCAAATCCCTGGCTTTGATCGGAGTAATATCTTCTCTATGCTTTTCTCCGTGCCCTCTGTGGTGAAAATATTTTTTATCTCAATTTTATCTCTTCATTCGCGTAATTCGGGTGATTTGTTTGTTAAAATTTTCTTGTTTTTCTTTTTACCGGGTGGCCAATCGGCCCTACCCAACGGGCGCAACGGACCCAACAGAATCATAACATCTGCCTTGCCATTCTGTGCAGCTCATCATTGGCCAAGGCTAAAACTTTCTTTTTTACCGCGCGGGAATAATATTCCTTTTCGGTTTTGGTGAGTTTCTCGCCTTTCAATTTTTTGAAAAAAAGCTCTTTTTGTTTCGGGGAAAAAACCTGGGACATCGCGTATTCCAGGCCCATCTCCTCCCTATTATGCAGAAAGTTATTTCGCTGCTCCTGTTGGCCGCTGAAATAATTGGTAAAAACTTCTTTCAGGCGGCAGGCCGACATCGTTTTTTCCGCGACACCAAAATCCTTGTCCGCCTTAAGTTTTCCTAAAAATAGCCGGAATTCTTTTTCGCTCTTAAGGTTTTTGCGCAATTTATCCGCCCAGGAAAATTTTAAGCCCAATGCTTTATACAACGCTAATGACATTAAAAATAATAGCCGCAAATTGGCGCCGGTTTTTTTATCGTTAAGATACCCGCCGGCTTTCGTAAAGTCAAACAGTCCTTGCTGACAGCTGTTGGCTAAAACGACGGCAAAACCCTCCCACAACCGGGGATCACGGCTTGCTGCCATTTTCATAAGTACCATCCCGGCATCAGCATGTCCTTGGGGGCTTAGCATCGGAAACCCCAGACGGCTTAATTGTTCTCCCAAATCACTATCGGTCATTCATCCCCCAGCGATTTTAAGAATACCGTTAAATTTTTGTTGGCCTTGTCTTCGCTTGTGTCATAAGAAGCGGTTTCTTTAAACCTGGCAGTCAACTTCTTTATATCAATTTCGTTCTTTTTTGTTTTCAATAAAAGGCGACAATCATCAAAATCAACGGTTGAACCACGGAATAATTTACTAATAATGAGATCGTAATAGTTAAGGACTCCTAAATAAATACGGGATAGCTCCGCTATTTTAATGTTCCTGTCCCCGGCTAACGGGGAATCTAAAAGCTCAGTAGTAAATACCCGCTTACCCTTGAATAAATCGAAAATAAACCCTTGATCTTTCGCCCAACCATATCCGGTAACCGGTTTGTAACCGATTTCTCCCAGTGTTTTTATAAGATAATCGTATTCTTTCTCCTGGGGTACCAGGAAATCAATATCTTTGGTTGACGGCTTAACCCCCAAAAGAGTCATTGCCGTACCGCCACAAGCGATAAGATGAACTTTCTTTTTCAGGAAACCGTTCCATGCCGCCAGGGTAATCTAATAAACTTTGCCTATCAACGCGGTATTCCATTCTTGTATTTTTTAGTACAATTCATTGTATTGTTTAATACAATTCTCTGTATTAATATATACAACAAAAATCACTAAATGTCAAGGGCTATGTATTCAGAGGCCACAGCAACCTGTGCATTTTTTGCACAAGTTGAATTTTTAGGTAATTCTTTTGTTTGGTAGATGTTCTGAATATGGCGGACTACACCTGTGCGATCAATGCCAAAAAATTTTGCTATCTGGTGCGCCGTAAGCCACACCGTTTCTTTGTCCAAACGTACCTCAACCTTGTTTTTGTATAAAACAACCTGGCCTTTCTGCATATTCTCCATAGTTTTATCTACCCATTCGCGTAATTCGCGATATTTGTTGTTAAAATTCCCTGCTTTGCCTGTGACTTGTGACCTTGTGACATTGTGACTTTTATTCTCTCCTCTGTCATCCCTATATAAAAACAAAGCCGGGATTCAATAATTCATCCCGGCCGTTTAAAATCTTAGATGATTTCTCTCTCTTAAAAATATAATAAAACCATGCCTTTGCCGCATAAAAACCCTCCCCTGCCTTTTAACCTCTATATTGTAATACCCACCCCCCTTACCGGCAACATAAATTTCCCTGCCTAAAATTACCCAGCGCTAATAAATTAGCGCTGGGTAATTTGCTTTTTGTTGTTAGAATTTTTTCAGAAAAAATTCTAACGACGCCCGCGCGGCCAAGAAGGCTTCAGGGAGTCGGAATTCGGGGGAATTTAGGGAACAGCATCGATAAAGAGGGGGGGGCAAGTCCACTATCCTCTTTTGTTTGTCCCCTTTTGATACAGTTTTGGAATGTCAATACGAAATTGTATACTATATTACCCCCGGCCAAGAATTTTTAATCTAATCTTTTCGGGGTTAGATCAGTATTTCTTATCCGAAATTTTTTCTCTCCAATGTATATACGTGCTTGCTGTTTAAAAATGCTACTTTAAATTGTCAAGGGGAATTCGGGGCAGGGATAATTTTGGGAACAACATCATGGGAGGATGCTTCTTCCTTATACAATCTTTACTGTCACAGCAGCATGTCACAGTATGTCACAGTAGTTTGTCACAGTAAACGATAGTACCTTGTCGGATCGGTAACACTCCTGGCCACAGCTTTAATGATTATCTTATTGATTAAATCTTCCAAATCTCACTGAGCCGTACGCCGGATGCAGGAAGCAACAGACTGATAACCAGCTACAGTAAGCGCGCCTTTAATAATAAGGTGTTTAACAGTTGCGCGGGCAAACATCTTTTTCTTCTCTTATTTTTTAGCCAGTCTTGCGCCCATTTCTAAGGCTTTCTGGCAATCCTGGGAAAAGACCTCCTTGCGTCTTTTTAATTTTGCTTCCGGGTTAAACCGCGGCGCGACAAACTTGGAATAATCGTCAAACTGATAGGTATCAAAACATAAAAGCGTTTCGCTGGAGCCGAAGATCCTCGCCAGAAGATTTTCGGTATTGGCAAAACGCCGATCATAACCAATCTGCTTCATCAGCTCTTCGGTAACCCCCATGGTATAAATAAAAACAGCGGGGATCTTTTTGGAAAAAAGCGATTCCGGCGGGTCGGTATAAGTAAGATAGGGGAAAACCAGACGCTCTAAAAACGACTGCATTTCCCCGGTAACGCTTCCCAGGTAGACCGGCGAGCCAAAAATAACCGCGTCAGATTCCTCTACCCGTTTAAAGACCGGTTTCAGAGCATCGTTTACCACGCACTTGCCATAACTTTTGCCGCCTTTTTCTTTGCAGGCGAAACAACTGATGCAGCCTTTATAGTTTAAATCATACAGGTTGACGAGCTCGGTTTCGATGCCGCGGGACGCTGCGCCTTCAAGAGCTTTTTTAAGCAAAGTTGCCGTATTCCACTCTTTTCGGGGACTGCCGTTAAAAGCGATAATTTTCATAAGATACCTCCAGTTTGATTGCTGCTTTAAGCTGTTTCCTTCAAGCCTTTATTTTTAAATCGGAGAATAAAAATACCTTGCCGTGTCCGGGGTAAACTTTTCCGATATTCAATCTTTTTAATTTTTCGATACTGTTTTTAAGCTCGGGGAAATTATCCACATATACCGCGATATCGGGCTTTTTTGAGTTGGTCAAGGTATCCCCGGCAAAGAAATCGCCTTTCGCGGTCAGGATGCCGAGTGAGCCCTGGGTATGACCGGGAAGATTAATAATCTTTGCGTCCAGACCGTATTCTTTTAAATCGCGCTCTTCCTTAAACAAGATATCCGGCTTAAACTTTTGAAAAGTTATCTTTTTCCTGAACAGCCGGAAAAATAAAATCCTGATTTTAGCGGCCAGGGTTCTTACTTTACGCTTGGGGGATACGCCGCCTTCGGCCATAAACGCATCGGCTTCATGCATGGCGACCTTAACTTTATATTTTTCCTGCAGCTTGGCGCAATTACCGATGTGGTCAATATCTCCGTGGGTTATTACGACCAACTTCAAATTACCGGGCGAACACCCCGCGGACACCAATTCTTTCTCCAGCCTTTCCCAGTGCTGGGGCATACCGGTATCAATCAAAACAAATCCCTCCCCGGCTTTTACCAGAAAAACGTTTACGAAATCCAATGCGATGATTTTGATTTTTTCGTCCATATCGTTATCCTAATTCTTTTTTGGCTTGATGCCACCGAAGAAAGCCGGCCCGAATATGTTTAATTGGTCTTACTGAATTCAAAAACCCCGATGCCTAACATTATAAAAGCAAAAATAAGGAGAAACAAGAAATCTACATAAAAAGAAAATATTTTCATGCCCAGAATATCCCATCTTAAAAGGTCGACGCCGTAAGTCAAAGGGTTAATCCGGATAACAAAACTTATCCAATGAGGCAGGTTGTCAATGGGAAACATTGCCCCGCTTAAAAAAAACATCGGCATAATCACGAAATTGGAAATTACACCGAAGCCTTCAAAAGAGGTCATGCGCGCCGCAATCACGATTCCCAGGGTAGTGCAGACAAAGCCGATGAAAAATATCAACGGCAAGAGTAATAATAAATTGACCGGGGGTATGTTTATCTTTATGACCGGGGCGAAAACCAGGACAAAACATCCTTCGATAAAGGCTACGGTGGCGCCGCTTAAGGCTTTGCCCAGGACAATGGAGCTGCGCGGGATCGGCGCGACCAGAATTTCCCGCAGGAAACCGAATTCCCTGTCCCAGATAATGCTGATGGTTGATTGCATCGAGGAAAAGATAAGGTTCATGGCAATAATGCCGGGAAAAATATAATGAGTGTAGGATATCCCGTGCATATTAAACGCGGCGCGCAGGCCCGTTCCCATAATCAACAGCCAAAGCACCGGCCGGGTTATTGAACCCAGGAGCCGGACTTTATCCCGGAAGTGCCGGATAATGTCTCTCAACCAGATCATTCGTATCGCATCAAAATCCATAAGTAAAACGCCTCTCGGTTTATGTTGATCCCGTAGTAATTTCTATGAAATTACTACGGGATAATTCAACTACAGACGTCTGCCCAGGCCTGTCCGGCCAGGGCAGACGTCTAAGTTTCATTACCTTAGTTTTTTTCTCGCGCGGATGAATTGCCCCAGCCGTTCTTTTTCATCCGACCCCTCTTCACGGATGTCACGACCGGTAACTTTTAAGAATATTTCGTTAAGTGAAGAAACGCCGTATTTATTCTTTAAAGCCGCGGGCGTATCCAGGACCACGATTTTGCCATGGTCAATAATCGCCGTACGCCGGCAAATCTCGGCCTCGTCCATATAATGAGTAGTGAGAAAAACGGTTATTTTTTCGTCCCGGGAAAGACTCACGATATAATCCCAGATATGCTGCCGTGTCTGGGGATCCAGGCCGGTAGTCGGTTCGTCCAAAAAAAGAATTTTCGGGCTGTGCATCAGGCCCCGGGCGATTTCCAGGCGCCTTTTCATGCCGCCGGAAAAGGTGCGCACTATATAGTCTTTTTTCGCGGACAATCCTACCATATCCAGCACTTCGGCGATGCGCGCTTTTCTTATCCTGGAAGGTAAATGATAAATCATCCCGTGAAAATCCAGGTTTTCGTAAGCGGTGAGCCGTTCATCAAGGCTGGGATCCTGGAAAATAATGCCGATGGAGCGCCGGACCTCGTTAGGCTGATTCAAGACGTTAAACCCGTTTACAATCGCCTCTCCGCCGCCCGGCACCAGCAGAGTGCAGAGGATATTTATGGTCGTAGTCTTACCGGCACCGTTGGGGCCCAAGAATCCGAAGACCTCGCCTTTTTCCACCTCAAAAGAAATATCGTTGACGGCGGTAACCGATCCGAAATGTTTCGATAGATTTTTTACTTTGATTGCCGTTTCGTCCATAAGCTTATTCACCTTTTTTACCGGACAACCTCGCAAGAGCTTAGTCCACAAGAACCACTTCTTCTTCAACGTCCTTACCCGCTGATTTGCTGTGCGGCAGGAACAAAATAAAAACGGTAACAAAAAGAAACATCAACATAAAAATCCATGATAAATCATTGTAAGAAAGCATTGCCGCCTGTTGATTAATCAACCGGTCGAATAAAGAAAAAATCCCCAGCCGGTCATGTACCGGGCCATAACCGTTTTTATGAAAATAGCCGGTAAACATATGGTAAAGATTTAAAAAATGACCACGGGAAGCGGAAATATTTCCAACTAAATGCGAACGATGGAGCTGAATCCGGCGTTCCAGGATAGTAACCGTCGCGGCATAACCGATATTTCCGCCGATGCGCTGCATTAAAGTATAGAAACTTGTCGCATGCGTCATTTTTTCCTGGGAAATCGTAATCAGGGAAATGGTGGAAAGGGGAACAAAGACAAAAGCCATCCCCCCTCCCATCAACAGCAATATCGGGATCAGATTCGGAAAAGCAACATTAAGCGAAAGGTGAGCGAGCAGCCAATAAGACCAGCAGCTGATGCCTATTCCCAAAATAATCAGCACTTTAGCGTCTACCCGGTTATAAAGCCTCCCGGCAAGCGGCATAAAAATAAATAAAGCGATGGCCCGGGGTAAAAGCGACAGGCCGGATTGGTAAGCGGAATATCCCAGTAAAGACTGGGTAAACTGCGGCAAAATAAACGTCGTCCCGAAGAGTGCAATCCCATAAAGCAATACTACGGTAGACCCGATTGCCAGCGGGACATTTTTTAATATGCGCAAATCGATAATCGGCTCTTCGGTATGTAATTCCCAAAAAACCAGAGCAATTAAGGAAACGGAGGAAACTATTGACCAGCCGATAATAAAGGAAGAATCGAACCAGTTTTTTTCCTGCCCCCGCTCCAGGACTATCTGCAAAGCCGTAAGGCCGATAGTCAAGAACCCTATGCCCAGCCAATCTATTTTTTGGACGCCGCGCTTCAGGTAATGAGGATCGTGCACATAATGATATATCATCCATATTCCGACCAAACTGAAAGGGATATTGATGTAAAAAATCCACGGCCAGCCGTAATTATCAATCAAATAACCGCCCAGGATAGGCCCCATGGCCGGAGCCAGCACAATTCCCATTCCAAAAAGCGCCATTGCCATCCCGTGCTGTTTCCGGGGAAAAATTTCCCGTAAAATTGCCTGGGAAATAGGGATAAGGGCGCCGCCGCCGATCCCCTGGATTATCCGGTAAATAATCATCTGGGGGAATGTTTTGGCCGTGCCGCAAAGGATAGAAGCCACCGTAAATAAAACAAAAGAGGCGAAATAAAGCGTTTTTCTGCCGATGAGCATGCTCAACCAACCGGTCATGGTAATGACGATAATCGCAGCGATGCTGTAGCTGGTGGCCACCCAGGTAATCGCCGACAAAGTCTGGGCAAAACTTCCCATCATATGAGGAAGAGCCACGTTGACGATGCTGGCATCCATTACCGATAAGAACGAGCCAAGCAAAACGGCAATGCTGATCATCCACTTATGCTTATTGCCGACATCACTACCGACAGCAATAGTTTTTTTAGACTGTTGGGCCATAATTTATTTTGTTTCAATAGTCGGCATCACCGACAACCCTAAGGGAAAGGTATTTTGCGGCTCCGATGCTTCGTCGAATACAATCTTAACCGGCACTCGCTGCACTACTTTTACATAATTTCCCGCGGCATTTTCCGGAGGCAGAAGACTGAACCGGGCGCCGGTACCCTTCTGGATACTGTCAACGTGCCCCTTGAACACTCTTCCGGGATAAGCGTCGATACTTATCGTTGCCGGCTGGCCCGGCAATACATTTTTTAGGTCGGTTTCTTTAAGATTGGCAATAACCCACCTTTCGGGGGTAACGATTGTCAACAAGGTCTGACCGACCTGCACAAACGTTCCGGCTTCCACTGATTTTTCCGTTACCCGGCCGGCGGCCGGCGCATAAATCTTAGTATAAGAAAGCTCTAATCTGGCCTGTTCCAGGGCGGCTTTAGCCTGATTGCATTCCGCATCGGCGATCCGCGCCCGGCCGATGACATGTTCCATATCCTGTTTGGAGATTTCGTCATTTACGGTAAGTTTCTTATAACGGCCCACATCCTCGTCGGCCTGGCTCGCCTTGGTGCGGGCAGCTTCGAAATTTGCTTCGGCCATCTTATAATGCGTTTCGTAATCACGAGGATCGATCTCGGCCAGGAGCTGACCATCCTTTACCGACTGGTTATCATCGATATAAACCTTTAAGATGTGACCGGAAACCTTGGGACTGATCGAAACGGCATGGCCTTCGATAAACGCATCGTCGGTAGCGACATGCGTCAAGGCATAAAAATAGTAATGAATGCCGAGGATGCATCCCAAAACCGACAAGGCCGTTGCCGGGATAATGAACCTTTTCTTTTCCCATAATTCCCTTTTTTTAATCGGGTTGCTTGGTTTATCGCTCATCTTATTTACCTCGCTTTTTAGAAAGACTAAATGTTTCAATATTGCCCAGGGCCGAGTAAAGATTAACCCGCGCCGCGTTATACTGGAAAACCACGGCGACATATTGCTGCCGGCTGCGGGCAAGCGCAGTCTGCGCGTTAATCACTTCGATATTATCGCCGATACCGGCGGAAAATAAATCCCTGGCCATCGTCAATTCCCTCTGCGCTAAAACAAGAACTTTTTTTGCCGCCCTTACTTGCTTGGTGCTGATCAGAAACGATTGTAAAGCCAGGTGTACATCCTCTTCTATCTGTTTAGCGAGATCGTCAAAAATCAACCGGGATTGGCGTTTATCGCTTTCCGCCTCTTCTATTTCACCCTTGATCAAGCCGCCGTCGAAGAGGGGCATTTTAAAAACGGCGCCTATCTCGCCGACGCTGCGCAACGAACCGCTGGGACTGTCGCCGCCCAAACCGTAATCACCCATCAACCCCACTGAGGGCAGACGTTCCGATCTCGCTTCTTTAAGTTTAAGTTCGCGATATTGAATCCGCGCGCCGGCAATTTTCAGTTCCGTCCGGTTCTGATCGGCAAAATTTATCCCTTCGGCAACAGAAAAAATCTGTTCCCGGCCGAAACCCATCGCATCGGTCAGTTTCAAGCGGGTATCCAAAGGCAGCCCGATTACCCGATTAAGCTCAATGCGAGCCTTATGTAAATTCATCGTAACCCGTAAACACCCGGCCTCTTCTTCGGCGGCGCGGGTTTCAAACCTCGCTACGTCAATGCTTGTGGCTAAACCAGCCAAGTTCTGGCGGCGACCCAGTTTTAAAAGCTGCCTGGCCAAATCCAGATCCGCCAGAGCAGCCTCCATGTCTTCTTGCGCGCTCAATGTGTTTAGGTAAGCAAGGCTGGCTGCCGTCCTTACCTGCTTGGCCGCAAGCTCTTCATCAAGTTGAGCGATTTTCACATTAATCTGTTCGGCGCGTAATCGTTCGGCCGCGCTCCAATCAAATATTTGCTGCACTAATTGAATCCTCCCGTCGAACGCGTTGTAGGGGCCGATCACGCCCCAGGAAGAAAAACCCATCTCGGCAAGGTTCTCTTTAAACACACGCGATTGCTGCACATTCAACAACACATGCGGTAAAAGATAAGAAGCCGATTGTAATATTTTACCCCTGGCTGCTTCAGTTTTAGCTTCGGCCAAAAGAGCGGTAATATTATTTTTTAATGCTGCCTGGACGGCATCGTTTAAGCTCAGGCGAGTATCCTGCCCCATAGATAAAGGCCGGCTATTGCCATTTTCATAAATAGCGGCCAGCGCCCCGACAATTAAGAAAATAGAACAAAAAACCACAATAGTAAAACCCCAGAGTTTTATCGTAAAATTATTCCTTTTTATTGCGTAACTGCATTCCATCGGATTCACTCTCTTTTGCCATCTTTGCTTAAGGCAGAAGCTTTCAACCTTAGTTTAACCAAAACTTTATTTAGCTTATCCCGTTCCTCATTATTTAGGACTGAGGCGAGCTTGCGCATCTCTAAATAATAGAAAGGAATTGTGGAATTAAGCAACTCTTCACCTTTCCTGGTAATCTTAACAATGCTGAGCCGACGGTCGCTGGGTGAATCCCGGCGTTCCACCAGGCCCCGGCGCGCCAGGCTGTCCACCAGCCCGGTAACATTGGCGCGGCTGACCAGCAATAATTCGCTTAACTCTACATGGATACACCCTTTATTTTCGCTGCGGCTTATAATATTCAGAACATTGAAAGCGGCTCGCGAAAGACCTTTGATTTTAAGTTTAGCAGCGAAGTGATTAGAAATTATATCGTAAGTATAAACCAGGTTTAAAAACAACTCCACTGAACTCCAGTGAAACCATTTATATTTCTTTCCGTAATCCCTTACCCTGCCCCAGTAATAACTCGCGCGTTTATCTTCATTCTTGTTTTCGACTTTTACCATATTCCTCCCCCCGGGATATTGGTTCCCTGCCATTAACATAAACCATCTGTTTATTCTTTATCCATTGCCATTCTTCCTATTTTTTATAAAAGAGCAATATTATATATCCGAAACTATTTTTGTCAATATCATTAATGTTAATATATTAACTAATTATGTGATTTGCTTCTGCCCGGCACAGAGCCGAACTACCTTTATAATACGTTAACACCTGATAAGTAACTTGTTGCGATAAATTAGTTGATATAAGATTTTATCTTCCCGCTCTGTAACCAAAACCCTCGAGATAAATAAAGCGCCTTTATCCCTTGCTATATCTCAAAGTCTATGGCTATATGTGATGTGAGGAGGGACAATAACATGGAAAAAGAGACGCTTCTGTCGCAGATTATGGCGCTTAAAGGTGCGAAAATGGCTGAACTGAAGAAGAAATACGCCGAGTTATTCTACGGAAAAGAACCCCTACCCGGCATGGAGTTCCCTCGAAAATACCTCGGGATAAACTCACTGCGCCTTTGGCGCGGTTCACCTTCATGGGACAGGTTTCCGAAAAAAACGCCCCCAAGAAAAGGGGGCGATTTTTTCAGAAACTGCCCGGCATGGAGTCCCTTCGGCTACGCTCAGGGTAAACTCACCGGATTATTTTTGCCATGTGCTAATTTTAAT
>Ga0182021_10008246_pt1 | contig 12346 bp, 8 predicted proteins | sample 612E3MmetaG_FD_120493 | JGI IMG/M metagenome (GOLD analysis project Ga0182021, IMG submission 120493) | Permafrost microbial communities from Stordalen Mire, Sweden - 612E3M metaG (Illumina Assembly) | ecosystem: Environmental > Terrestrial > Soil > Wetlands > Permafrost | place: Sweden...
CGCCCGCTTACAATCGCGTAAGCGGGCGGTATCATGAATTTAAATTCAAACGGTTATTTTATGCAGACTCGACGCACTTCATGGATATCCGTAAAACCGTGAAGCACCTTGAGAATACCATCCTGTTTCAGTGACGTCATGCCGTCACGAAATGCCTGCTCCCGGACAATTTCGGTATCGGCGCGACGCTTGATGAGCCCCTTGAGAGCATCGGTACATTCAAGCACTTCATGGATGCCGAGTCGGCCACGATAGCCGGTATGACCGCACCGATCACACCCGACCGCCTGAAACATGACGACATCTGCACGCCCCAATCCAGTATTGGCAAATTCGTTTCTGCCATATTCATCAACCAGCTCATCATACTCATCCTCAGACGGTTGAAAGCTTTCCCTGCAATCAGTACAGAGCCGGCGCGCAAGCCGTTGCGCCAGAACACATACAAGAGAATCAGAAAAACTGAATGGATCAAGGCCCATATCGAGCAGACGCGTAACCGTTTCCGGGGCTGAATTCGTATGAAGTGTTGAAAAGACCAAGTGTCCGGTCAGCGATGCCTCAACCGCCGTACTTGCGGTTTCCTCATCGCGCATTTCGCCAACCATTATGACATCGGGGTCGAGACGGAGAAATGAGCGGAGCGCCACTGCAAAAGTAAATCCGATACGCGGGTTGACCTGTACCTGGCGAAGACCGGCCTGAGTGATTTCAACCGGGTCCTCTGCCGTCCAGATCTTGCGATTTGTCTGATTTATCAGGGCAAGTCCGGAATGAAGGGTGGTTGTTTTACCTGAACCGGTCGGGCCGACAACCAGAATCAGCCCATGTGGACGCGCAAGCGATTCCTTGAAAATCCGCAGATTCCGTTCCGTAAGACCAAGATCATTAAAACCGATCGGATCTCCGCTTGCGAGAACACGGATAACGACGTCCTCGAGTCCGCCGACCGTTGGCATGGTTGCCACACGCAGTTCGATATCGAGCGGACCGAATTTTTTGAATTCAATTTTACCGTCCTGCGGTCTCCTCCGTTCAGCGATATCCAGATCACCCATTATTTTGATACGCGACGGAAGGGCAAATTTATATTTGTAGGGAATCTTTTGATAAATGGAACACTGACCATCAATCCTGGTGCGAACAATAACATCCTTTTTCCCCGGATATGGCTCTATGTGAATATCCGACGCTTTATTCATATAGGCATCATATATGATTTTATTGACCAGCTTGACGATGACGCTGTCTTTTTCGGTAACTTTCTTGGTTTCTTCTTCAACCTCCGGCTCATCACCCGCCGAGTTATTACTCAGGAGATCGACAATACTGTCCGGAGCTAAATCAAGGTTGACTTCATCGAGAGCGGTTACTGTCTGTGCCGAATCTATATTATACAGCCGCTTGAGAGACTTGGAGATGTTCGTCTCCGTGGCAATGGCAGAAATAATTTTGAGACGGATGCTGTCTTCCAGTTCACGAATATCATGCGACTTGAGCGGCTGTGCCATCGCCAGCGTAAGCGTATTGCCGATCTTTGAAATGGGAGCAAGGCGCTGTTTCTGGGCATACACGGCACTTATGTATTTTGAGAGTGACAGGTCAAGATCCTGGGTGTTGATCTGGACATACGGCATGTCATGCTGGCTGGCAACAGCTTTTGAAAGAAGCTCTTCGTCAACATAACTCAATTTCAACAGCGCTTTTTCAAGAGAAATGTTGTTCTGCTTGCCGACTTCACGAGCGTGGGAAATTTTTTGCTGATCTATATGCCCGCCTGCCAGCAGAATATCGGTCAGCTTGCGACGTTTATTCTTCTGGTCAAGCACCATACTGAGTTCACTTTCTTTTATAAAACCGAGCTTGCAGAGCAGCTGCCCAACCGGTTGATCCGGGAAAACCTTCTGAAGCACGAGAGCCTCAAGCAGATGCTCCTGCGTAATCAGCTGTTGCTCAATAAGCAGCTCTCCAACCAATTTAGTATTCATATCCAGCAAGCCCCCTAGCCCTGATAAACAGGATAAGTGCGGTAACGAAGTTATTAACAGCCAAAAAAGTACTTCTATCTTACTAATGCGAATGAAAAACGCTCGCCCATTGATATGGTACGAGCGTTATAGCAGATTAGTGCATAAAGTGAAACGGTTTCACCGGCTATTGAGGTCAAATCCGTTTTCGATCAAAAGATCCCTGACAATGCGATCCATAGAACGATTTGTCAGAAAGATGCCGCCCCCGGGAAGCAAGGCATCATCAAGCTTATACCCCGACATCTGCAGTGAATATCCGGCTAATTTATCCTGCAGCAAACTATGCTGGGCAAATGCGCCTTTTATCTTCATTCGTGAGAAAATTTTTTCTGATATCTTACGAAAATCGTCCTGAGCCTCAAGAATGACAACGTTATACCCCTTAGTTTCAAGAATTCTGAACAGGGTATAGTTTATCGGATCACCATCGAAACTGGTGACGACATAGCGTTGACCACCGCGCACAAAATAGCGTTCGGCTTTAACCGACAAGGAGATGCCGTTATTGTCGGCCTCAAAGATATCCACGCGGCGGTCCCGTTCTGACGAAACAGAAAATGCGGACAAAATGGCATCAATCATTTCCGGCTGTTTTTTTGCGCCTATGTAGTAGATCGCGCGTGAATCGTGCTGCGCGAACGGCTTGAGAGAAGCAAACGGTTCATAGAGCGAAAACCCCTCTTTTTTGAGGAACTCGCCAAGAGAAGGGGGGAGCGATGTGCGCCCGCTGTTCACGAGAATGATATCCTGCCTGATAAGACTCTCAGCCGTTTTCTCAACTTTAAAATCAGCTTGAACCACAAGTTTCGGATCAGCACCGAACTCCATGCTGAAGTTTTCCTCGACGGAGTAAAATCCTGCCGTTTCAAGCAGTGATGCCATAAAGCGTTTCGTTCCGGACGGCGTTTCCGACACGATTCGTACTGAGGCGTCTTTAGATTCGATCAATGATTTTACAAGAGGCGGGATACTGCCATTCTGGTCCAGAACAATACGGCCGCCATCCATCCTGGCAAATGTGGGATAACGCCCTGGATCAAGCGTTAATGAAAAAGTTGATGTCTGGAGTGTCAGCGGTTTTTGCTGTTCATTTTTCGGCGGGACAATCCGGTCCCACACTTCATGCGCCCTGGAAACGGCCTCCTGTTCTGAAAGCGCCACAACAGAAGATTCAAGTTTGAATGATTGTTCCGGAGCGGTACCAGAGTTGGAACTTCGGGTGGGGGCAGGTTGAACGGCCTGAAACAGTTTTAGCGATCCATCAGAACGACGCCTGACCGGAGGGATACTGATCTTTTGACCGATTTTGAGACGTTTAATATCGTAAATATTGTTTTCGTGCTTTATTTCTTCAATAAATGACTCTGCCTCGTTGTTGCTAAGACCATAATCACGCATCAGAATTTTGAAAAGGTGATCACCCGGTTTAACCGTGTAGACACCACCCTTGACAGATGTTGATGGAGAGTGGTCGCCATGGGTGCGGGACGGACGCTTTTTTTGGGTTTGCTGAGGCTTTGCGGGATTCTTCGGGCCTGCCAGCGCCTGAGGATCAAGCTCAAAGCGCGGATCCATGACAGCATACGCACCGGTCACACCCAGCAGCGTGCTGACACAAACAGCTATGACAAGTTGTACGCGGATCTTAAAAAAGAGGGGCATTGTGTCTCCGCACCGGTAAATATAGACATGCATATCGGTTAAATACAGACGATGTATCGCATAACTGAAAAAATTTCTCACTCGTTAATTGATACAACAAAAGCTATTATAATCCCGTTTTTCCTGTAGATCACGACCTCGCCCTTATTCATAATTCTGCCGTTCTCAACACGTATACCTGCTTTCGTGTTTCGAGAGGTTACCTGATATTCCGAAGTTCCGGCATATTCACGCAGAACTGTCTTCAACATTGATTCTGGAATAGGCGCGTCATGTACGGCAAGTACCTGCACCGCCTGTATACGACCCGAAACGCCGAACAGCCTGAATTCGGCATGTTTTCCGACATAGCGCTCCCATCCGGGGTTTTTTAGTGCATACGTGCTATCATGGCCTTCTTTCGGAATAAAAAGTGGCAGAAGCGGGGTCGCTACCGGCTGCGGAACGGGGGGCGGTAGCGGTTTTTGAACCGGAATCGTGGCAGGCAGCGCTGGCGGCGCATGTTTTATTTCAGTAGAGGGCAAGAACCGCTGTCTGAGTGAGCTTACCAACTGCGGCTTTTGTGTAACAAGATACCAGCCTCCTGCAACAGAGACGGCACATACCAGTGCGATAACAACGGCGCGCCGCACAAAACGGGATTCTGAATGATAATTCTCTTCAAAGGCCAGAAGCAGATCTTCGGGAATCTGTACTTCAGCCAGTGATGAATTCTGATTGATACGAAATTCAGCGGCCGCTGGCGGCGAAGTCTGAGAGACCGGTGCTGAAGCAGTTGTTGTTGTTTTATTCCCGGAGGTGAGACCCGCAGATGGAGCCAATGGAGTTTTGCCGGAAAGAATTTCAGTTGGCGCAGGTGGACTGGGGGCAACTGGGGATGGCGGCTTTATGGTGGTTGGTGCGGTTTTGGGCAAACCGGCCACAACAGATTCCGGTTCATCGACGACGGCAGAAGGTTCTGCTGCCGGGTATTCATCAAGGTCCTCCTTGCCTTTTTCCATGCGAAGCAGTTCCATCAGATCATCATTGATTGCCTGCGCCCTGTCGAATTCAGCAGTTACGAAACTATGTTCAGTTTTCTGAGGAGTTTCAGCGGGCGGGGCAACTGCTGTTTTTTTTGTGACCTTACGGCGGGTCGATACCGCCGGAGGGTGCTCGCAACCATCTGAAACACCGGCTATTTCAAGGTCTGTCAAGAAATCGTCAACAAGTTTATCCGCATCTTCACGTGACTCTTCGGGGATGGTAACTGCCGCCCTGACGGAGTCTGGAGTCATCAGTTTGGGGGGGATATAGATCCGCTCCCACTGATCACCAAGCAGCGACTTGAGAGTGCTTTTCAGTTCTTCCGCCACTGCCCTGTTAGACTGTTTTAAATCAATGATATGTTCATACAGTCCTTTGATCGCTTTCGGCCTGAGGTTCCCCGTATAGAGAAGAATAAATGTAGGGGAGCTGTTCCCGAGCAGCATCTGGATATGTCGGGCAACGCTCTCACCGGTTACTCCGCCAATCTGTTCCTGGATACAGACAGTTGCAGGGCGTTTTTCAAAGACATCCTTCAAGCCGTGATCGAAATCGGGTACGACATCGATGATGACCTTGAGAATCGGCTGAAGCACACTTTTTATGTGTTCGGCCTTCGGACTGTCTGATATGAAAAGCAGGTTAAGCATGAATAGCCTTTAAATTAAAGTGACCATTCCATTTACACGGACTACCAGCAATTGTCAACAGCAATGGGGTGCAAATACAGTAAAACAGTGCATCCGTATCCTATTCTGAAAAGGCCCTGTTCAAAATTTCCGCCTGCTGTTCGGCATGAATATGATGGGAGCCGACTGCGGGGCAGGAATCAGCCGGACGACCGATATACCCTACCGAAGCGGACATATTCCTGAAATGTCGCTCCATATAGTGCCAGGCGCCCATATTCTCCGGTTCCTCCTGAACCCAGCTGAGCCGGCAGCCTGGTCCGCACTGGTCGAGGACACCCTGCAGAGCGGCACGATCCAGCGGATACAGCTGCTCAATCCGGACGGTTACGGTATCGCTCCTCTTCAGCCGGATACGCTCCTCTTCGAGCGCGTAATACATTTTACCGCTGCAGAACAGTACCTGCCGGGCAACAGAAAGATCTCCGGCGACGATGCAGGTTTGAAAAGTGCCCTCGCAACAGTCAACAACGGTTGAACTGCAAGCCGGATGACGCAGCAGACTCTTCGGTGTAAAAACCACCAACGGTTTTCGAAATGATTGCAGCATCTGACGCCTGAGCAGGTGAAACATCTGCGCGGGTGTCGACGGACAGGTAACGATCATGTTTTCTGAGGCACACAACTGCAGATAGCGCTCGATGCGGGCGCTCGAATGTTCGGCCCCCTGCCCCTCGTACCCGTGGGGAAGGAGCATCACCAGGCCGCTGGCACGATTCCATTTGGATTCACCGCTGGCAATAAATTGATCGATGATAACCTGGGCCCCATTGGCAAAATCGCCAAACTGTGCTTCCCAGAGGGTGAGACATCCCGGGGCTTCCAAGGAATATCCATATTCAAAGCCAAGCACTCCAAACTCGGAAAGCAGGCTGTTCCATGCCTGAAAAACGGCACCATCACGGGCAACTGTTTCAAGCGGCGCATAACTGCGTTCATCGTTGCTGTCGATCACGACGCAATGACGATGATTAAAGGTCCCGCGCCGTGAATCCTGACCGGAGATACGAACGGAATATCCCTGGTCGAGCAGTGTCGCATACGCAAGAGTTTCAGCATTCCCCCAATCGATCCCCTCCCCTTTCAGCACCGCTTCAAAACGTTTCTGAATCAGAGTGCCGATTTTTGCATGCGGCATGAAACCGGACGGAAGTATCGCCAGACGCCTGGCAATTGTTACCAGCTTTTCAGTCGATACCGCTGTCTCGACAGGTTCAGAACCGTATACGGTGCTGATGGCACTCCAGCGGTCACTGAAGCCTGGCGGCTCCTCCTGCGGCGGCTTATTGAACGATGATTCCAATGCTTCGTTGACCCGCCGTTCAATCAGTTCCAACGCTTCCGGAGAGACCCCCTCTTCAGCAAGAACCGCCGCATAGATGCGGTTGACCGGGGGGCGCGCGGCAATCTGCTGATACATTTTCGGCTGGGTGAACGCCGGTTCATCCCCTTCGTTATGGCCATAACGGCGGTAGCAGATCAGCTCCACCACAACATCACGATGGAATGTCGTGCGATATTCCATCGCAAGATCGACAACATGGAGTGCAGACTCCGGGGACTCCCCCTGGACATGAAAAATCGGGCAGGAGAGCATCTTGGCAACATCAGTTGCATAGTTGGTAGAACGGGAGTCTTCAGGAAGAGTCGTAAAGCCGATCTGATTGTTAAGCACCACATGAATCGTCCCTCCAGTGCCATAGCCGTCCAGTTGCGACATGTTCAGAACCTCCATGACGCTCCCCTGCCCCGCAAAAGCGGCATCGCCATGAATCAGAACCGGAAGCACCCGCCCGGCGCCATCAGTTCCATAGCGATCCTGCCTGGCGCGGCATTTACCCTCAACGACCGCATTTACCGCTTCAAGGTGACTCGGGTTTGCGGCTATTGTCACATGCACCTGGTGGCCGTCAACGTCAATATCACAGGAATGTCCCTTGTGATATTTCACATCACCGTCTCCCAGAAACCCCAGGGTCACGCTCTCCTTAAACTCTGCAAAAAGGTTTTCATACGGCTTGCGCAAAATATGCGCCAGCACATTCAGCCGTCCACGATGCGACATCCCCATCACAACATCACTGACGCCGGATCCAGGACACCTACGGACCATCCGATCCAGAACCGGAATCAGAATTTCGCCTCCCTCAAGCGAAAAGCGTTTCTGTCCCACAAACCTGCGATGTAAAAACTGTTCAAAAAAAGCGGCTTGATGGAGTGTTTCCAGAATATGCAATTTTTCTGTGACCGAATAATCGGGATGATTTCGACACGGCTCCATCCGGTCAATCAACCACTGCCGTTCAGCCGGTTCCTGAATATGCATGAATTCAACGCCAGTTTCGTGGCAATAGGTATCATGCAGTGTCTCCAGAACCTCACGCAAGGAAGCACGCGGTTTCAGAAATCGTCGGCAGGCAAAGATTGTATCGAGATCGTTTTTATCCAGTCCGAAATTGGACAGGTCGAGCAAAGGGTGAGACAACAGGCAGGGGGAGAGCGGATCGGTACAGGCCAGAAGATGGCCAAGAGAGCGGTAGCGATAGATAAGAGACTGAACGCCCGACAGTTTCAGCGCCGCCTGCTCGTCAAACGCGCACGGAGCAACGGGTGCAGTATCCAGTCCGAGCTCAAAGCCTGTAAAGTAGTGGCGCCATTCTTCCGGCACCGAATCGGCTGAGAGCTGCCACTGGTGGTAGAGAGCGTCAATCCATTCTCCCGACATGCCGGTCAGAAAACTTCCATTCATATGTGCTTCCCCGCTATCGATGGCAGATTATTTTGCATACCGTACTCAGCAGCCACATTCACCACAATCTGACAACCTGCGACAGAGTTATTGTGGGACCTTCAGCAGAAGGTCGCGCACCGTCACCCCTTCAAGGCGGGCCTGGCTGCCGTCCCACCCCTGACGTATGACATCTTCGGCTAGCTGGAGAACCGGGGTTGCAGCCTGCGGAGCCGAAACGCCACGCAAAGCCCTGATAACGTCACTGATCCGGACTTCAGACGGGTCACGTGCTGGCAGCCAGCCGGGGAGACTTCCCGAGGTAGCAGCCAGATATCCCAACCGTTCCAACTCATCGAATACGGTTTCAAGGGGAAGCAGCGGCACATTCAATTGGTCCGCCAGCAGCTGGGAGGACGGTGGGTTGCCACCTTTTTGAAAATGGAGATTAACCTGCACCATCAGTGCCACTGCCAGCTCTTCGCGGTTGGTTGCGGTCAAACAGAAAGTGCTGCTTCCGGGTAGACCATGTCCGCGATGTTGATGGGCGAATACGATCTCGAGCCCAAAAAGTACAATGAGCCAGCTCGTAAAAATCCATACCAGAAAAACGGGGACTGCCGCCAGAGTTCCATAGATGGCGTTGTAGTTGGCAACCCCGACCTGAAAATGAAAATAGCCCCACTGTGCCAGTTCCCAGGCTGTGCCGGCTATAACACCACCCGTTACGGCAGACGCAAAACGAATCCGGGTATTGGGGATAAAAATGTACAGAAATACCATGGCGATCCAGACGCTCAGATACGGCAGAAAACGGAAGAGTAACAGAATTGCATCGCCAAGATAGGTATTCTGGATTAACCACTGCAACAGCCATTGACTCTGGAGGGAGGAGGTCATGCTGGTCGCTGCAAGCAGCAGGACCGGTCCTACGATGACAACACTCAGGTAATCACTGAACCGTCTCTGAACCGATCGGGTCTCACGCACCCCCCATACGGCATTGAACGCCTCCTCGATACTTCCCATCAGGGAGATGACAGTCAGTATCAGCATTACGAGGCCGATTGCCCCCATTGACTTCATATTGGTGTTATTCACATAGGCGATAATACGGGAAATGGTTTCTTCAGAATCGCCGGCAATCCGTTGCAGGATCGGTTTGAGGGCATTTTGCGCTCCAAATCCTTTGAGTACCGAAAACGCGATCGCCAGAAACGGGACGAGCGAAAGGACCGTCGTGTAGGTGAGTGCAGCGGCGCGCAACGGTCCCTTATGAGCCGTAAAACTGTGCGAAATAGAATAGATGAACTGGAGAATCGAAAAAAAACGCCCTTTCAGTCCGCGCCATTCCCCGGGAGTCTCGGTATGCAAGATGTCAGGAATTTTCAGATTCTGCATGATATGCCTCGCTTAATTTCACGTTACAGACATGTGCTAAATGGTAATCGTCTCTCCCGGGCGTACCCGACGCTGCTCGTCCCTCGCCGGAGTCTCGAACGAAGAGGAGAGCAGATAGAAGAAGATGAATATCAGGGCAGAAATGCCGAGAAAAACCGGCAGGAGGCGAACCTTGTAGTCATTTTTCAGCGGTGAGAACGCGAAACCGAGGGCCGTCACCACAACGCCATAACCGCCGATTGCTGCCGCCCAGAAGATAACAAGACGGTAGATCCGGCTCTCTGCAGCTGACGACAGTGAGAAGAGATCGGAGAGCTGCACGTGATAAAAACTGGCCAGAATAATCATGATCAAGGCCGCCATGACCAGGCGCATTCCATTTCTGACTGTTCGTTTACGCACTGGTTACCCCCCTTAAGTGTTGCACCATGAGACATCGCCAAGACCGATTCGGAGTACCTCGGGGGCCGTACCGATGAGGCTCACGACAGAACTGACATCGGTTGTCAGGTTGCCGCCGTCAATGACAAACTCAAGCTGACGTCCAAATGTTTCGGCAATTATGCGCGGGTCACCCTCCGGTTCTTCTCCGGAAAGATTGGCGCTGGTGGTTATAATCGGGTTGCCCAGTGCAGCGACAAGTTCACAGCAGATTCTGTTGTCGGGGATACGGATCCCGACTGTTTTCTGGCGGGTCAGAAGCAGATCAGGAACTTCACGAGTCGCTTCAAAGACAAATGTGTATGGTCCCGGAAGACAACGCTTTATGGTCTTGAATGCAGCGTTGCTGACCTGGGCATAGCGGGAGATTTCTGACAGCGATGAGCAGATAACCGAGAATGGTTTGCGGCGATCGCGCTGTTTCATCTGATAGATTCGTTCGATACTTTTTTTACAGAAGATTGAACAGCCGATGCCGTAGGTCGTATCGGTCGGATACGCGATGACCCCGCCATCCCTGAGGCTGTCGACAACCCGGGAGATCTGGTGCGGCTGCGGATAATCCGGGTTGATTTCCAGAATCACGGCACTGTCCCCTCTGCGTGGTGCTCATCTGTAATCATGTCAATCTCTTCGCTCTCAAAAATATCATCAGGAAGAGCGTCTGATCCCAGGTGCGGCACGTCCTGCACATCGCGCAATTTACGCTCAATGACCCTGGTCCTGGTAGCAGCCAGATCAATATGGTTTCCCGCTTCCACCAGTTTCTTGCGCGTTTTGTCTAAAATTATACCAAATTTGGAGAATTCGGTACGCACCGCCCCCAACAGATTCCATACTTCAGCAGAACGTTTTTCAATGGCAAGCGTCCTGAACCCCATCTGCAGACTGTTCAGCAGCGCTGCAAGCGTTGTCGGTCCGGCCACCATAACCTTAAAATCGCGCTGCAGGGCTTCAAAAAGCCCCGGCAGGCGCAGCACTTCGGCATACAACCCCTCGGTCGGCAAAAACATGACCCCGAAATCTGTTGTATGGGGCGGGTCAAGATATTTATCCCGAATCGTTTTCGCCATATCCCGCACGGAACGATCAAGCTGTTTTCTGGATTCGGCCGCTGCTACGGCGTCGGCGGCTTCCTGAGCCTCCACCAGCCGCAGATAATCTTCCTGGGGGAACTTTGCATCGAGAGGAAGCCAGACCATCCCCTCAGTCGTTCCATCCCGTCCCGGCAGTTTCAGGGCGAATTCAACCCGCTGGCCGCTCCCGTGCCTGGTTTCAACGTTTGACTCATACTGCCCCGGAGCCAGTATCTGTTCCAACAGACTCCCCAGCTGTATTTCTCCGAACGTACCGCGCGTTTTGACATTTGTCAGCACCTTTTTCAGATCACCGACTCCGTTGGCAAGGGATTGCATTTCACCCAGACCGCGCTGGACAAGTTCGAGGCGTTCACTGACCAGCTTGAATGATTCACCCAAGCGCTTCTCAAGGGTATCATGCAGCTTTTCATCAACGGTTGCCCGCATCTGCTCCAGTTTGCGGGCATTGTCTTCCTGAATCAGCTTCAGCCGGGCATCGACCCCGTCACGCAGTTTATCGAGACGCTCTTCGTTACTCGAAGTCAGTTCCTTCAATTGGGCGGCAAACAGTTCCAGCTGGTTTTTCTGCAGACCGGCAATGTCACTCATCCGCTTCGACAACGAATCGCCAAGCACGGTAATGCTGCCGGTCATCTCTTCCCGCATGCGGCGCGACGCTGAATTGGCTTCGTCCCGACTCCGCGCAAGTTCCTCCCGCAGAACCCGCTCTTGGCGTTCGAGCAGTTTTTCAATACCGTCTATCTTATGCTGCACATCGGCAGTTTCACCCGCCCCGCGTTTCCCTCTCAAGAGCAGCGCAGAGAGGAGTCCCAAGCAGGCCAGGAGGAGCAGAATAGTAGCATACGCCATACCAGCGGTCATTCGGATACCCCTCGCACCATCCCTGTCACCCTTCTCGACAGTACTGCAAACTCTTCAAGGGAAAGCGTTTCTCCCCTCCTGCGGCCGTCAATCGCACACGCCTCCAGCAGCGCCCCACAATCGACAGTTTTGGCGAATTCGGCAGATTTAAGACAGTTTATCAACGTCTTGCGGCGCATCGAAAACGCGCTTTTCACGACACTCCTGAACACATCCTCATTACCGACATCGGCTCGTGCCTCCGAGCGGGGGATGAAATTCAGTACGGCCGAATCGACTTTCGGGCTGGGGTGAAAGGAGCCGGGGTGCACCACAAAAGCCCGGCTGATGTCGAACCACAAGCCGAGCAGCACGGTGGTTACTCCGTACGCGGAACAGTCGGGGGGTGCGGCCAGTCGGTCACCGACC
>Ga0182021_10008247_pt1 | contig 12345 bp, 15 predicted proteins | sample 612E3MmetaG_FD_120493 | JGI IMG/M metagenome (GOLD analysis project Ga0182021, IMG submission 120493) | Permafrost microbial communities from Stordalen Mire, Sweden - 612E3M metaG (Illumina Assembly) | ecosystem: Environmental > Terrestrial > Soil > Wetlands > Permafrost | place: Sweden...
GGCAAAGAATTGGGGAGCGGTTCCAATGACCAATGAAGAATTCGATGCGCTTGCGGTGGATCTTAAACCTATTATCGTTCCGGAACTTGTCATTTTTGCAGAGAAGGATGGCAAGACTATCGGGTTTGCGCTTGCCCTGCCCGATATTAATGTTCCGCTGAAACATAACAAGAATGGGTACATCCTAACTGGTTTATATCACCTTCTTACGAAGAAAAAAGAAATCGACCTGGTACGCGTTATTGTCCTGGGTGTATTGCCGGAATATCTTGCTACCGGTGCAGGCGGTGCGTTGTTTTATGAGACCGCAAAGAATGCAAAGAAACTTGGTTATGGATATGGCGAAGCAAGTTGGATTCTTGAAGATAACGAACGCATGACTAAATCGGCAGAAGCAATGCAAGGGATCATAAACAAGCGGTATCGGATTTATGAGATGCCTTTGGTGACGTAATATACATACAGCAATCAGACATAAACTGAAAACTCATAACTAAACAAACCGGAAAGAAAAATGGCAGTTAAAAAGGTCGAAAAGATTTGGATGAATGGAGCACTTATCAATTGGGACGATGCGAAGATCCATGTCCTTTCACACGCACTCCATTACGGTTCAAGTTGGTTTGAAGGTATTCGCTGTTACGATACAAAAAATGGACCTGCTGTTTTCCGGATGGGTGCACATATCCGCCGTCTCTTTGATTCCGCAAAAATTTATAGGACAGAAATTCCTTATACCGAGGCACAATTAGCTGAAGCAATAAAAAAAACAATTCGTGCGAACAAACTGAGGGCTTGTTATATAAGGCCGATTGTGTACCGCGGATACGGCGACGTTGGTGTGAATCCGTTAGGCTGCCCGGTAGATGTTTCCATTGCGGTGTGGGAATGGGGCGCGTATCTGGGAGCAGAAGCGTTAGAGAAGGGAATCGATGTCTGTGTCTCTTCATGGCGCCGTCCGACGCCTGGTACGTCACCGGCAATGGCAAAGTCCGGCGGTAACTATTTGAACTCTCAACTGATTAAATTAGAAGCAATCACAAACGGATATGTGGAGGGTATTGCCCTCGATGCTCAAGGAACCGTGAGTGAAGGAAGCGGGGAAAATATTTTTGTCGTTCGCGATGATACAATTTATACCACTCCGTTTGGTTCATCCATTTTGCCTGGAATTACGCGCGATACCATTATCACATTGGCAAAAGAACTTGGGTATACTGTTGTTGAGATGGCAATTCCTCGAGAGATGCTGTATATTTCTGATGAAGTGTTTTTTAGCGGAACAGCTGCAGAGGTAACACCGATTCGTTCAATCGATAAAATTGTTGTCGGCGCAGGACACGCCGGACCTGTAACAAAGAAACTGCAGCATGCATTTTTTAAAATAATCCAAAGCGGAAAAGACAAGCATAACTGGTTAACGCCTGTTCGATAAACTACACTGGAGTAACGGCGATGGCACCTTCAAAATCTGGTTCTGATAATGCACTTTGGAAAAACTTGTTTTCTCAACGTGTTATCCGCGAGGGCACAACGGAAGAAGTGCTCAGTAAGGTTCCTGCCTTTGCCAACCTTGCTCCCCGTGATTTAAAAGAAGTAGCGGCGATTGTCCACAAACGTGAATACCGTGCTGGAGAACCGGTTTTCTATCAAGGGGACCCAGGTCTTGGAATGTATATTGTCAAGGAGGGAGAAGTATCTATCGCGCTTTTAGGCAAAGATGGAAATGAGCAAGAACTTGCTCTGCTCGGAGAAGGAGATTTTTTTGGCGAGCTTGCTCTGTTAGATGAATCGCCGCGTTCCGCCAATGCCATTTGCAAAACTGATTGTACACTCATTGGGTTCTTCCGACCGGATCTATTTGAACTGATTGATAAAAAAAATACATTAGGAATAAAAATTGTACTGAAATTGGCAGAAATAGTTGCGCAGAGATTGCGCCAAACCGACAAAGAACTTTCAAAAGTGAAGAGTCAATTAGAGCGACTTCAAACACGAGACGAAAGGGACTCCAATGTCACCAAAAAAAGTCCAGCCAAAGAGGAAAATCCCGGCACGCAAAACTGACCCGGTTCGGCAATTTCCCATCAACATTCAGCGCATACTTGTACCGATCGATTTCTCTGAGCATTCAAAGAATGCACTGAAATACACAATTTCCTTCGCACAGAAATTCAAAGCATCCATTGATCTCATCTACGTCGTTGAACCCACAATTTACCCTGCTGATTTTAGTTTCGGACAAATCGGATTTCCAAATGTTGAAGAAGAATTGCGCACACGCGGTAATGATGAATTAGAAAATCTTATCACGAGGGAAATTGCCGGTAAAGTCCCTTCACAAAAAATAGTGCGAACAGGAAAGCCATTTTATGAGATTAACCAGTACGCATTAGAAGAGAATATTGATCTCATTATTATTGCTACTCACGGACATACAGGCATGGAACATATTCTTTTCGGAAGTACGGCAGAGAAGGTTGTGCGGAAAGCTCCATGTCCGGTACTGGTTGTAAGGTCTGGTGAACACGGACTTGTAAAAATATAGAGAGCCAACGTCAAAGTACAAAGGGTGGGCGAGGGAAAAGAAAAGAGACGGGGTTCTATCGTACCAGTATCCAACGTAATCAGAATGAAAGTAAAATTTTATGTTCCAATCTGGAAAAACAAGTTGGCAAAGCCATGCGTGTTCAATTCATCACCGATATTCTTACTTTACTTGATGTCATAACTGCTTGTGAACTGGAGTGCTTCACACATTGTTGGTGTGCTAACAAGTGGCAACATTAAACTGTCACACTGGATAATCGTTGAAGATAGTAAGTTCATTTCATTGCCAAAATCTCCTCCATTGAGATTTCTTTAATTCGTCGGGAACATTAGAAGAGACTCAATGGTTATATGATCAGGTGCCAGTCTGTATACTTCAAATCAAACTTCATTTACATAAGGAATCTATTCATGTTTATTCGTAAAATGATTACCATTTCTTTTCTAGCCATGCTGCTCGTTGTGTGCAGTACTCCGTCTTCGGCACAAGCGCCGATGTTGGTTCCCCAGCCAAGCCCCAAAGCAACAGTTTCGCAAACAATCGGTGTCACTGAAGTGGAAGTCGTCTATCATCGTCCTGCAGTGAAGAACAGGAAAGTATGGGGAGAGCTTGTTCCCTATAACGGGGTATGGCGGGCAGGAGCCAACGAGAATACGACTATTTCATTCTCGGATCCGGTAAAAGTGCAAGGAAAAGTTCTTCCGGCAGGAACCTATGGACTTCATATGATCCCGACAGAGAACACATGGACGATCATCTTCAATAAGAATTCTACATCTTGGGGAAGTTTCTTCTATAAAGAAGACGAAGATGCTCTTAGAGTAACCGTTCAGCCGCAGAGCGCAGAGAATGAAGAACAATTGAGTTATGCGTTTAACGATATCAATAACAATTCTGCCAACCTCGTACTGCGCTGGGAAAAGTTGAAAGTGCCAATACATTTTGAAGTCGAAACGAAGGAGATCGTGTTAGCGAAAGCCCGTACGACATACTTGCGCGGGCCAGCCGGTTTTACGTGGCAGGGGTTTAATCAGGCAGCTGGTTATTGTTTACAGAATAATGTGAATTTGAACGAAGCATTAACCTGGATCGATAAGTCCATTGCGATTAACGAAAATGGTACAAACCTGTTCATCAAAGCCGGAATTCTGGATAAACTTGGAAATAGCTCTGATGCAGACGAAGTCCGTGAGCGAATGAAAATGGTTGCTGTGAGCGAAGCTGATTTTAATAATCTCGGATATCAGTTCCTCGGTGTGGGAAAGGTGAAGGAAGCAATTGATATCTTTAAAAAGAACCTTAAGCAACATCCCGATTCATGGAATGTCTACGACAGCCTAGGAGAGGCACAAGCTGCGAATGGTGACACAAAACTCGCTATCGAAAACTATTCAAAGGCGTTGTCCATGGTCAAAGACGATACAAACAAAAAAAGAATTACGGATACAGTAAAAAAATTAAAGGAGAAGTGACGAGAGAGAACTGTTGTGCGATGCCTCTGCATATCTTGCGAACGCAATAGAGTCGACATCATTGCAGAGGCTTGGTTCATTTTCTCCTCCGTAATTATGAAAATACTAAGTCTAAGCTTATCCACAACTTACTAATAACCCGCTAAGACTCACAATAAACTCTATCAGAATATTCCTACTCGAACGTTGAAAACTTTCAGCGAAGTCGTCTGCATTATTTGTGAAACATACCGAATGGAAAGAGATTCAAGTCAACGTACAGTACAGGGAATCGAAAAATAAATATTACTAAATCTACTGAACTCACTCCAATCTGTTTGCCACAGATAAAAAGAAATTCTATATTGATGAGAGAGGAAGTGCATCCTTTGCGCCCTCGCGAATTACCATTATTTAAGCTGATAAATAATCCAAATGAATCGGATACATAAAACAATAGTTGCGGTCATGGTGACGGTTGCATTCTCTTTTCTTGTGCCGAAAATGCAATATGCAAACAAGCTTTTTGGTGTATTCCAGCGTCTACATAGTGAAAATGATTTTGAAGGAACCGGAATTGGTTTAGCAATCGTAAAGCGTTTATTTAACCGCCACGGCAGAAAAATGTGGGCAGAAAGTCAATTAGATAAAGGTGCGATGTTCTGTTTTACTGTGAGAAAAGGAGGAGACTCAAATTGAATTTTAAAAAAGACGTCGATATTTTGCTGATCGAGGATAATCCCAGGGACACGGAATTAACTATCCGTGCTCTCAATAAACATAATTTTACAAATCAGCTCGTTGTTCTTGAGGATGGTGCGGAAGCACTGGACTTTCTTTTCTGTAAAGGGAAGTACTCTGACCGCGTTTTTAGCAACCAGCCAAAAGTGATATTACTCGATTTGAAACTACCTAAGATTAATGGACTCGAAGTTCTCAAGGCAATTAAAACAGATAAAAGGACTAAAATGATTCCGGTTGTTATGGTGACTTCATCCAAGCAAGACTCGGACATGAAGACTGCCTACGAATACGGTGCCAATAGTTATGTGGTGAAACCAGTGGACTTCAATAAATTTGTAGAAGCAATGAGTCACCTTGTACTTTATTGGTTGCTGATTAATCAACAGCCTGATTAAACGGAGAAATCTTAGTATAGCGAATGTTTAAATTGCGTCCACGAGAAACTATCAATGGATGAATCAATTCATGCTCTAATTGCCGATAATTATCTCGTGGCCGTTTCATTGGTCAAACAGGAAAAAAGGTTCTTTAATATTCTTGCTCCGACTAGCAATCATTTAGTAACAATGGATAATAAAATCGAACTAAAACTTGGGAAAGTGCAGGAAACTTTAGTATTGCCTTTATGGGGAAGAGCTGTCGAATCACGAAAAGAAAGACCTAAATTAGTTGATAAAAAAGCACTTGAGATCATTGAGAGAATAGACTATGATTTCTCGCTCATAACGAAAAACATGAGCTGGGTGAGCCAGCTTGCTTGGGTTGCAAGGAGCCTCCATGTTGACCAAACAATCAATAATTTTATAAAAGTACATCCCTTTGCAACTATCATTAATATTGGCTGCGGATTGGATACAACATATGAAAGAATAGATAATGGTCATATCAGATTTTATGATTTAGATTTACCAGATGTTATTAAATTAAGAAAAATGTTTTTCAATGATACTGAAAGAAGAACATCTCTTGCATGTTCATTCCTTGATACTCACTGGTTCCATCAAATAGAAAATCAGAATGATGTTTTATTTATTGCAGCAGGTGTGTTCTATTATATTGAAGAAAAACAAATACGTGATTTCTTCATGACGGTAGCCCATCAGTATCCAGGAAGTGAGTTATTTTTTGATGTTGCATCACCGTTAGGAGTAAAAGCAGCAAATAAAAAAGTCATTCAGGATGGCGGAATGGATGACAGTGCAAAATTAAAATGGGGAATAAAAACTGCGAGAACAATGGAAGGGTGGGACAAGAGAATTAAACTCATAACAGAATATCCTATATTTAAAGGATTTAAAAAAGGATATTCAATGAAGATGAAATATGGATTGATGATGTCCGATGTATTAAAAATTATGTCAATGGTCCATTTGAAAATAGAATAATAAAATTACAATATACAACATAAGAGGACGTACGACGATTATTAATAATATTATAACAGAGGGAAACGATTAGCTGTTTCTTTCTAAAACGAAACGTACGAAATGAAGAAGCGATTGCTTGACAGGAGAATCAGGAAAGGAAACAAGGGAGTTATTTGCACGCACAGCAAATTCTTCTGCCTTGAGAGATGAATATTCAATGCCGCCATTATGACGAACAAAATCAAGCACCAATCCAATTTCTTTTTGCTGCGCACCTTTTTTTATAAATCGCAATGCTTGTGTAGCGTCGTGCCTGTTGCTGTTCTTAAGCGCATAGATAAGCGGCAGAGTCAGTTTCTTCTCCTTAATATCGCTGCCAGTGGATTTTCCAAGAATACTTTTTCTCCCGAGATAATCTAATAAATCATCCCGTATCTGAAATGCCAGCCCAACATTTTCACCGTAGGCTTTTAAAAGGTTTCTTTTTTCTTGATCGTTCGTCGTGCTTGCCGCACCGATATCTGTGCATGCTGAAAAAAGAGATCCCGTCTTATCGCTGATGATTTTAATATATGTTTCTTCATCGATGTTCAGCTGCCGGCTTTTTTGAATCTGGAGTAATTCTCCTTCGCTCATCCTTTTCACCGCGTAGGAGGTCGAATTCAGAAAATAATGATCGCTGTATTGTAAGGACAGCAGCAATCCGCGAGAAAGAAGGTAATCGCCCATCAAGACGGCAACTTTATTTTTCCAGACCGCATTGATGGATGCAAGACCCCTGCGGGTATCAGCATCATCCACCACGTCGTCATGAACGAGTGTCGCTGTATGGAGAAGTTCAATAAGTGTTGCAGCGCGGTACGTGCTTTCGTTCACCTCGCCGCATAACTTTGCACTCAGCATAACCAAGAGAGGGCGGACACGTTTTCCTTTTTGCCGAAGAATATAACGAGTCACAACATCCACAAGGGCAACCTGAGATCGCATCGCATCTCTGAAGACGCCGTCAAATATTTTAAGTTCTTCCTCAACCGGCTTGCGGATTGAATCGAGGGAATGATCAGATGGATGCAACTTACTCATAATGCATTTTCCGTTGATGGAGGTTTCTTTTTCTGGGCAAATTTTGAAACAAAAATGCTTACTTCATAAAGAATAAACATCGGCAGGGCAAGAAGTGTTTGCGTAACCATATCAGGTGTTGGCGTTACGACTGCGGCAATAATCAAGATAACGACAATAGCATGCCGTCTGTACTTTCGCATAAAAGCCGGTGTGAGTATTCCCATCTTCGAGAGGAAGTACGAAATCATCGGCAGCTCAAAGACAAGTCCGGCTCCCAGCAACAACGCCAGCATAAAGCTGACATATTGATCGAGTGCAACGTGCAGCTCAATATTCTGTGTGCCAAAGGTCGAAAAGAATGTCAATGCAGCGGGAAGTAATATATAATAACCGAATATAATACCGGTGAAGAAACAAAAAGAAGTGAAGAATACAATACGCGTTATATATTGTCGTTCCTTCGAAAGCAATCCCGGTGCTACAAATTTCCAAAGACAATAAATGGTATACGGCATACTGAGAATAACTCCGCAGATGAGAATAGCTTCCATATACAACATAACAATGCCGTACGGAGAAAGTACCTGCGCCTTTAATCCGACCGATCGAAGAGGATTGAGAAGAATGGTTTGTACGATAAAATCAGCAAAGAAGATGCACAAAGCAGTAGCGACCAGTATGCCGACTATCATTTTAATGATTTGCTTGCGCAGTTCTTCAAGATGATCGAGAAATGACATTTCACGTTCAGAGGTAACGCTGCTGGCAGACTTAAATATCTTCTCGATGATGGCTTGCGTGATGCCCATGTGCCGGCGTTAAATCATTTCAGGGTACAGAGGAAATCCTTCACAAAATGTTTTTACTTCTTCGCTGACCTGCTTTAACAATTTTGCATCAGTTCGATTGGCAAGGACGCGGTCCATAAAATCAGCAATGATTTCCATTTCAGGTTCCTTCATTCCGCGAGTTGTTATTGCTGGTGTGCCTATACGAATGCCGCTTGTGATAAGCGGAGATTTGTCATCAAACGGCACGGCGTTCTTATTCACTGTTATACCGGCGAGATCAAGAGCTTCCTGAGTTTCCTTGCCGTTCAGATTTTTATTGCGAAGGTCTATTAGCATCAAATGATTATCGGTGCCGCCGGATATAATATCGTAGCCCCGTTTGGTCAATGAGGAAGCAAGTGCATGGGCGTTTTTGATAATTTGTTCTGCATATGTGCGATAGTGCGGCTGGAGGTTTTCGCCAAAAGCAACGGCTTTTGCTGCAATGACATGCATCAGGGGTCCGCCCTGAATGCCCGGTATGACCATCGAATCAATCAGCTCCGACATCATCTTTCTTCTTCCGGATTTTGGAGCAACCTGCCCAAATGGGTTCTCGTAATCTTTGCCGATCATTATCATTCCGCCTCGCGGGCCGCGAAGTGTCTTATGAGTCGTTGAAGTGACCACGTGGCAATGAGGAAGCGGATCATTATGCAGTTTTGCCGCAACTAACCCTGCGGGATGCGCAATATCGGCAAAGAGGAAAGCACCAACTTTATCTGCAATTTCCCGGAATACTTTGTAGTCAATGTTGCGCGAGTAAGCGCTTGCACCGACTGTAATCATTTTAGGCTTATCACGTTTCGCTTTGTCTTCAACATCATTATAATCTATGCGTCCTGTCTCTTTCGAGACGCCGTACGCAGAGAATCGGTATAATTGCCCCGAAAAATTTACGGGAGATCCGTGGGTCAAGTGTCCGCCATGAGAGAGATTCATACCGAGCACAGCATCGCCCGGTTTGATGAAAGAAAAGTATACGGCCATATTTGCTTGTGAGCCTGCATGCGGCTGAACATTGACATATTCAGCCCCGAACAATTTTTTTGCGCGGTCGCGTGCAAGATTTTCGGCGATATCGATAAATTCGCATCCGCCGTAATAACGTTTCCCCGGATAACCTTCAGCATACTTGTTTGTCAAAACGCTGCCCAGCGCTTCAAGCACTGCCAGGCTGACAAAGTTTTCTGAAGCGATAAGTTCGAGCTTGGTATTTTGTCTGTGAACTTCGCCCTGAATAACTGCGAAGACTTCCGGATCAGATATTTTGAGATTAGTCATGCGAGAATGAAAGAGAAATTGAATAATAAATGAACTATTGGTTAGGTAATTCTTATAAACCTGTCAGAGAATGAATCTTCTGAATTCGGCTTATGTGCCGTTCTCCATAACTAAAAGGAGTTGCTAAAAACGTTTTCACAATTTCCACTGCAGTTTCCCAGCTGGTTATGCGTGAACCCAGACAGAGGATATTGGCATCATTATGTTCACGTGAAAGTTCTGCAGATGCGGAAGATTCGCAAACAGCGGCGCGAATTCCGTTGTGCTTGTTGGCGGCGATCGACATTCCAATTCCAGTTCCACATATTAAAATACCGCGCTGGCATGAACCCGAAGAGACCGCCTGAGAAACCACATGTGCTACATCAGGATAGTCGACAGGATCTGCAGAAAAAGTACCAAAATCCTTAAAGGGTTCTCCAATTTCATCAAGTAGTTTTCTCAACTGTTCCTTATACTCAAAACCTGCATGATCGCTGCCGAGTGCAATCATAGAATTTATTCCTCGTCAAATTTTAAAAACCAGATCTCACTTGCAGATATTGCAACTGAAAGACGAACGATTGTATCCTTTTGCAAATGGTTATCCATGCTGCCGCGTACACCGATCTGCAGTCCGATATTGATCTGCGATTCAGGTCCCATCGGGAGACCAAGACCCCCGCTGACAAGGAACTCATTAATTCCAATACCATTGATTTGGTAATAGGTCGAATTATAAGCAAGCCCGGCACGATAGATAATATGTTTCCAAAACGAATCGGCATCTTTTGCAGGCACAGCTTCAAAGCCGATACTCGTACGTAAAGAATTTCGTAGATTGACGGAAGGCGAACCGAAATACTGTGTACTCCCCCAATTTTCAGTCACTATGTCTCCCAGGAAACGGTAACGGTTCTCATGTATATAAGAAATTCCAAAGCCGAGCGAAACCGGAAGCCCTGCAGTTCCGTTCTCATTGATAGTTGAATCGGTAGCAAAGTAAGAACTTGCAGGGTACGTACGCTGTATATTAGCGTCAAGCATGCTACCGGTTGTCAATGTTACTCCGAAGGATAAAGAACGGAGAGCGTGAATATTGAGAAGATCGCCAATGCCTTCATAAATTGTCCCCAGCGTTAATGTAAAACCGGAATAATACGTTGAACGGTTAAAAGTAGTAGGAATTAAATTCGTATTGTCGAAAGAGATCGTTTGATACTGCTGCGTACTTCCAACCATATAATTTACACGTGCCCCGACATAGAGCGTTTTGAATGGAGAGGCAGAAAGTGCCAAGCCAAAATAGGATAAGCCGCCCTTGCCGTAAAACGTTCTATTTTCTGCCGATTGTGTCAATGTATCAAAGAAGGAAGACGTAATCCCATAAATTACTTTGCTGTAGGGAGTGAATTCTGCGGACATGACAATTCCGTTTTCTGTTGAAATAGGGAATGCAAAAGCTATTCCTTGAAATCCGCCCGTGGAATAAAATGAAGATCCCGTTTCATCTTTTGACAAATAATTATTGTATTCAAATCCAGTTGAAAATCTTGTTAATGAAATACGCGCTAAACCCGCCGGATTTAATACATTAATAAAACCGTCGTCTAGGAGGGCAATACCTGTACCGCTCATAGCGTATGTCCGGCTGTCGCCATAACGAATAATATCACCAAAACCGTATTGAGAAAACGATGATCCGCCCGCAACAGTAATGAGTGGAAATGCGACAATGATAAAGATAAGAAGTATTGTATTGTTTAAATTATTCATAGTCTATGAACATGTCAACGTTGGAGAGAATAAGTGATGATGATTCTTGGTCTATAGACACCGGTGCCGTAAAGTTTGAAAAGATCGAAAGAGGCATTTTCAGCAAACCCGCTTAATGCCGCCTTTCGTATTGAGGCGTTACTGAGCCACCGTAGAGTGATTTGTCTTGCATCAAATGAATAAATTGTATGGCCGCCGGAAGTGTCACGTTGGCTAATAGCAAAAGAAGCTCCATCGCTCACCCCAGTCGATCCTACGGAAAGAAGGTAGAGTGAATCATGAGAAACGGAAACCGAACCATTTGAAGTCACCTGCAGCACAGCACGGAAAATCGAAACAGGCCAGTTCGTAGATATTTTTGCAATACTGTCAAACGATACGAGCCCTCTATATGAAATACCATCTTGGATATAAATCAAATTGTTGTCAGTCATAATGCTTGCCTGGTTGACTGTTGAAATATATTTTGAAAATCCGATTTTATGAGTGTAGGTTAATGCGTTACCATTTGTGTCTATATAGTTTACATAGAGAGTTGGTACAAGAGATGTATCAGAATTGTTAAAGGAATAAAATCCTTTGATGATATTTGAATTCGTCGGACGGAAGATGAGTCCATCGTTCAGATGGATAGTATCCGTGTTCGTTGAGAACCATTCCCGAAGCATCGTCGTATCAAGAATATTAATCCTAATCGATTCAGTGTCTCCAATCGGGATAAACGATTGAATGGAGACCGGATTATTGTTGTAATAAAAGCTGCTGTTGAGAGTAAGTGAGTCGTACGTGAGCGAATCATTTGCCAAACTCGCTATTGCCCGAAGCGCATCAAAGGACAACGATGCAGTTGAATCCCCAAAATGGTATAATCCTTTTAATTGAATTGTTGCTCCGGTTATTCTTGCACCAATAAGAGAATCCGGCCACGAATAAAATTTTAAACAAGCCCATGCCTGGTACGTTTTATACCTGCCGGACATAAAGCGGTCAGTGGAAGATGTAAAGATAAGATTGGGAAGCGAGGAATGATCTGTAGCATAAAATGTATCGATAATGACATTCCCATAATCTACTTTTTTATTGAGAGAACCATTACCGATAGAATTTGGCGTATCATTGCAGCCGCTGAGAAAGAACAGCACCGATGCGCTGCTGAACAGGAGAATAAACCGGAGCACCTTCAATTCACAATATCCTTTGTCTATTTCGATAGCGATAATAAGATGAGAAAAAGAAAATCTCAATCAGAGATAATCTGGACGGTGGAGGCGAGCAGCTACTGTCGTAACCATACAGGA
>Ga0182021_10008249_pt1 | contig 12345 bp, 6 predicted proteins | sample 612E3MmetaG_FD_120493 | JGI IMG/M metagenome (GOLD analysis project Ga0182021, IMG submission 120493) | Permafrost microbial communities from Stordalen Mire, Sweden - 612E3M metaG (Illumina Assembly) | ecosystem: Environmental > Terrestrial > Soil > Wetlands > Permafrost | place: Sweden...
ACACGGAGTGTTCCCGCACACGACGAATACCTCAAGGGCCTTTTCTACAGCAGGAAGAGGACCAGGGCGGAGCTCGAACAGGCCGTCGAGCATCTCCAGGCGGCACTCTCCCTGGATCCCGATTTCGCGCAGGCACACTCCACCCTCGCCTGGACGCTTCGCCTTCAGTACGCGGATGGATTTCGCCGGGAACCGAGCGTCATTGAAGAGACGAGGATGCACGCGGAGCGCGCGCTCTCACTGGACCCGCAGCTCCCGGATGCCCTGCTCATGAAGGGGCTTGTCCTCCGCGAAGAAAGCAGGCTGCAGGAGGCAATCCGGACCCTGGAGGAGCTCGTCGAGCGCTATCCTTCGCACGCAGAGGGGCATGGCTACCTGGGGACAGCGCTCAGGGAAGTGGGGTATTTCGCCGGTGCCATTCAGCACCACACCCGCGCCTACGAGCTCGATCCAAAGGATTTCATGCACCCGGTCAACCTTTGCATGGACATCAACGCCAACGGCAATGTGCGCGACATCGATGCGATGATCGCCAACAGCGCGGCACTCGCCCCCAGCTTCCGCGCTGTCCTGTACCTGCAGTCGCAGCGGGCAGCCGTGAGGGGAGACATTGCCGGCGCCGACTTCCTCATGGAAGCGGTAGAAAAAGCCAGCCCCGGTCATGCCCACTCCTACGGGTTGCGCGCCGTGCACCTCATGTACACCGGACGGCACGAAGAAGCGTACAAGGAGTTTCTTTCTTTCATTGAGCATGCAGGCGATGCGCCGATCGTGCCATCCTGGTCCATCCCGTCATTCGCCGCCATGGGGAAGTGGGACGAGGCTTTGGCCCTCATCGAGCGGACCCTGGAGGGCTCCGACACACGGTTCCACGCCGGCCTCGATACGAGGTCGCTCGCTTTCTACTACCAGGGCGCAATTCGGCGTTCACGAGGGGATCCCGAAGGAGCCCGGGAATCTTTTCTCAGGGCGCGCGCGTCTCTGGAAAAGGGCCTCGACGACTTCCCGGAAAGCGTTTCGCTTCGGTCCTGGGTTGCTCTTCTCCTCTCCCTGTGCGGCGAAGGCTCGCGGGCCATAGCGGAAGCCGACAAGGTCCAGCGCGAGAATCCCGGCTACGTGCAGTTCGCATATACGCGGGCCTTGCTCTGCGCGGCCCTCCACGACAAGGACGGGCTTCTTTCCTGGCTGAGGAAACTGAAGGAGCAGGGCTCGATCATCATGTGGGGACTGAAGAACGATATCGGGTTCGAGGACTATGCCGACGATCCCGACTTCCTCGCCGTCGTCGAGGGCACGGCACCGATCATCTCCTGAACGATCCGGCGCACTGACGACGGCCGCTCCTTTCTCTGGCTTTTCAATCCATGCTATCCTTCTTCCCGCAAGAAGGAGCAGCTATGCGACTGAGCCTGTGTCTGGTTCTTTTCGTCGGGGCGGGCATGGCGGTGCACGCGGAGGACTTCAGCGCCACGCAGATCCGCTTCTCGACTACCGTCGTCCGCGCCGCCGACGTCGAGCTCTCGAAATACGGCACCTACACCGCGGTTGCAGATGGAACGGAAGGCAACTCCGTGCGCGTCCTGGACGAGAACTGGGAACTGCTCTGGAGACACAAGCAGCAGGTCTATTGGGCGGGCACCTTCAAGCACGCGACCATCCTGCAGTTCGCCCCGGATGAATCGTTCCTCATCTTCCCGGCCTACAGGACCGAAAACGACATCGCGCTCGTGAATCCGAAGACCGGCGACCCCATCTCCGTTCTCACCGACCACACCGGTACTGTCGATTGCCTTTCCCTGAGCCCGGACGGAACACGCATGACGAGCGCCTCTTCAAACGAAGTCTTTCTCTGGACTCGCGACGGGACGAGTTTCAAAGTCGTGGACCGGCTCGCACACCACGAAGCTGCCGTTTCGTTCATGGCGTTTTCGCCGGACAGCTCCCTGGTGGCAATGAACGAGTATGAGCAGACAGCGCGCCGCATCGTGATCTACAGAGTCGGCAAGAACACTTTGGAACCCGTCGGGAAGTTCGAGAATGAAGAAAACAACCTCGGCCACGAGTACGGACAGATCGCGTTCTCACCTGACGGACGCTGGATGGCGGCAGGATACGCGGACTCCCTCAAGGTCTTCACGCGCACGGGAGCGACAATCCGCCTGGCGCAGACAGTTCCGGGCATCGAGCTGGGAACCGTAGAGAGTGTCACCTTTTCTCCCGACAGTACGCTGCTGCTGACAGGCCATTTCGACAACATCCGGGCCTGGCGTCTGGATGCCGGGACCTGGAAGCCGGTGGCGACATTCACTCCCCACCACGAGCTGATTCGCGACATGCAGTTTTCCATCGACGGGACGAAGCTCGCAATCGCGGGGCGCAGCGACACGAGCGCCCTGGGGCTTTGGGGCGTGAAGGGGGTCGGCGCCTCCCCGGCGGGGACCCTGCTCACCCTGCTCCGGGGAAGGATCTCCGCCGCACAGAGACAGTTCGTTGACGATGCACTGGCTGCGCGAATCATCTCCGCTCTTCCGCCGGCCGATGTCGCTCCCCGCGACATGTTCGAAACGGAAGAAGAATATGCGGCGCGTCAGGCCCGGGCCCGGTTGCAGGCTTCCGCCCTGCTGCAGGAAGAGACGGAGAAACATTTCTCCGTCGAACGCGTCCCGTTGAAGGGTGCGCTGTACGAGGTTTCCGTTCCATTGCAGGCGCAGGGGACCTATGCCATCGATGCTCGGACCTACACATTCCGATTCATGGACACGGAAGCGACTCTGAAGCTCGAGCGCGATCCCGCGCGGGAGCTCTACCAGAACTGGCAAAAGGCACGCGTGCGGGCGGTGCGAATGGAGACCCCGGACGGAAAGACGTATTCCGATTTCCGGCTCGTGCTCCCCGTCTCTGCAGTGCAGTTTCCGCTCGGCCTGTCCGAGAATCCATTCACGGGAGAAAAGCTCGACCGCTACGGCGCTTATGTCCCCAGCATTCCTGTCGGACCGGATCTTCTGCTCCGCAATCTCGATATCCAGGGCGTCTTCCCCGCCCTCTACCGCTACTATGCGGAGCATTCGCTGGGCCACGTGACTTTGCAGAACACCGGCTCGTCGACCATCACGGGTCTGTCCGTCCGATTCTTTGCGCCGGGCCTGATGAAGGCGCCGACCGAAGCAGCCACAGCGTCGGCTCTGGCGGTTGGGCAGAGCGTCGATGTCGGCATTCAGGCCGTTTTCGACTCCACGGTCCTGGATCGAAGCGAGGGGATTTCGGTTCCGGCGGAGCTCGCCGTCCAGTACGACTCCGGCGGCAAATCCTACAAGGAGGTCGTGACCCGGCCCATCGGGATCCTCAACCGCAATGCGCTTCGCTGGACGGACGACAAGAAAGTCGGCGCCTTCATGGTCATCAACGATCCCGCCTTTCTTCGGTTCAGCGGGCAGGTGATGGGCATGGTCGATGACACGACCACCACCGTGCTCACGAGGAACTTCCTTTCCGCAATCAGGATGTTTGCCGCCCTGGATGCGGCCGGGCTGCGCTACGTCGTGAACCCGTCCAGCCCCTATTCATCCCTGTCGCGGGACAGCACGGCCATCGACTTTGTCCGGTTCCCTGCCGAGACACTGGATGCCAAGTCGGGAGATTGCAGCGACCTGTCGGTCCTCTTCGACAGCCTCCTTGAATCAGTCGGGGTGGACACGGCATATATCACGACGCCGGGACACATCTTCACGGCCTTCAATCTCGGTATTTCCGCCGAGCTTGCATCACGCCTGTTCGCGAACCCTGATGACCTCATCGTGAGGGATGGCTCCACCTGGATCCCCGTCGAGACGACCCTCGTCGACCAGGGCTTCATGAAGGCCTGGCAGACGGCCGCTGTCGAGTGGCGGGAAGGGAAGGCCGGTGGGGTGGCGGCATTCTTCACCACGAAGGAAGCGTGGCAGCTGTACGCGCCGTCAGGATTCGTCGGGGCGCAGTCCAGCGTGATCCCGGCTCGTGAGCGGGTCGTGGAACTGTTCACGGGAGAGCTGAATACCTTTCGGGCCGCGGCCCTCGGACCTCGTGAGAGGGAGCTCCTGGATAGGCTGCAGAAGGCGCCATCACCCGTCGACGAGAACAGGCTCGGCGTTCTGTATGCGCAGTTCGGGCTGCTGCCGAAAGCCCTCGAGCGGTTCGAGAGCGCAATCGCGACAAAACCATATCTTCCGGCGATGGTGAACGCGGCAAATGTGTACACGATCCAGCAGGACTTCGGCCGCGCCCTGGACTACCTGAAGCGCGCCCAGGAGCTCGAGCCCGACAATGCGCGCGTCCTCATCGCCCTTGCTTTTTCCCTGCTGCGGAGCGGCAGCACCTCTGATGCGCGGAACACGTTCGAGCGGGCGAGCAAGATCGATCCGGCGCTTGCCTTCCGCTACCCGCTGAGCGGAGCAACCGCTTCATCAGCCGACCGCGGGCGGGCGGCTGATGAGGGCAAGGCTCCGGAGCTTTTTGGCAACGACTGGGTCCAGTAACGTAGCCGCAGGACGGCGGGCAACGACTATCGGCGAACCTCTGGTATTGTACGTTTTCAGAGGTTCGCAAGGGGCGTGTCGGCGGAAGACGGCGCATTTCATCTACCGTACCTTCCAGACCCTGACCTTCAGACGCTCACAACACAGCGGCGCTTTTAGGGGGCGGAGGAGTCGAACCTCCGTCAGGCCTTTGTGGAAGATCGTGGCCTGTTAGGGCCGTTGTGACCTCCCTCACCTTCCCCCTGCACAGACAATATCGCTGTTTCAAGGCACGTCTGTCGCCGTCCGACACTTATAGTGACGGAGAAAACGACAAGTGTCCGAAACAGCTCTTGAATCCATCACCTTTGAGTATACACGCGATGCGGAAATCCTGAAGCTCCTCGGCGAGCTGAAGGAGGTTTTCGAGAACCACTTCGACCGTACGTGGTTTTCCCTCATCATCGACGGAATGCCGATCGATTTCCGGACCGTCCGCGACATCCGCGAGGTCGTGTCCCTCACCTCCCTGTACCCGGGAGAGGAGTGGCAGATCTACCAGGGGGTCCTGGAGCTGGAGACTTTCTGCCGGACGGTGAAGCGTTTCATCCTGCCGGTCCTGAAGGAGAGGCTGGGGATTTCCTGGCTCTTCCCGAAGAAACGCGTGCGGGACACCCAGCAGTACATCATCAGGAAATTTGTCGCCTTCACGTTCCCCTACAACCTGGAACGACTGCGGCGGCTCACGCAGACGCTGAAGAGCGTTCTCCTCCTGCACTATCCCTTCCTCCAGTAAAGGGGGTACATTCGGATTCATGGGAGACACGGCTGTCCGCAATCGGCGTGCTCCTCGTCCGGCGGACCCCCCGGCCCTGGATCTGAAGAGCGCCCATCTCCTCGCGCGGCGCCTGGTGGACGGGCTGGCGTCCGTCATCCGGGGAAAAGAGCTCGTTCTCGAGCACCTGGTGACCGGCATCCTCGCCGGCGGTCACGTGCTGATCGAGGACGTGCCGGGCCTCGGGAAGACGACCCTCGCCAAGACCGTCGCAAAGCTCGTTTCGCGTTCCCGGAAGGGCGACGCGGTGATCTTCCGCCGGATCCAGTTCACGCCCGACCTCCTGCCCTACGACATCACGGGCGTCGACGTCTTCGACCCGGGCACCCGCAGCTTCGTTTTCACGCCCGGCCCGGTCTTTGCGAACGTCCTCCTGGCCGACGAGATCAACCGCACGACGCCAAAAGTGCAGTCTGCCCTCCTGGAAGTGATGGCAGAAGGCCAGGTGACGGTCGGCAATACCACCTACACGATGGATCCGTTCTTCTTCGTCATCGCCACGCAGAATCCCGTGGAGATGGAAGGTGTGTACCCGCTTCCCCTCGCGCAGATCGACCGTTTCCTGATGAAGCTGCACATCGGCTACCCTGACGTGGAGGTGGAAATCGGCATCGTCCGCGACGATCCGGCGGCCCGCGTGATGCCGGAGGTGCGTCCCGTCTGCGGCAAGCAGGAGATCCTCGCTGCCCGGGCACGAGTGGAGTCGGTGTACTGCGACGACAAGCTCCTTCGCGCCGCCGTGGGCATTTCCGCGGCCACCCGGGCCCATCCCGGGGTGGTCCTCGGCGCCTCTCCGCGAGGGAGCCTGATGCTCGTCCAGGCAGCCCGCGCGTTCGCCCTGGTCAGGGGCCGGGAGTACGTCATCGACCAGGACCTGATTGACCTTGCACCCCTCGTCATCGCCCATCGCCTTCGACTGAAGGACACGCGCACCGACGCCGGGGACCTGGTGCGGGAGGTCGTCATGTCCGAGCTTGCACGTCTTTCGTATTGAGGGGAGCAGTCCCGTTGCGCTTTCCGGCCGCCGCCGCGCGGTTCGTGCGATCGGTCTTTCCGCTCACTCCGCGGGGGCTCGTCATCTTCGTGCTGGCCGCCGGCCTCCTGGGAATTGGAATCGCGCGCGCCGACCTGGCAGGGCTCTTCTGGGGATCGAGCTTCCTGCTTTTCACGCTGTATGCGCTTGCCGCCGGTCACCTCTTCCGCCTTGCTGTCCGCCGCCGGCGGACGGCGGACAGCATCAAGTTCCATCTGCCGACGACGGGCCTTCTGCCGGGCGATGAGAACGAGGCTGTCGTCGCTGCGCATCTCCCTCGATCCTTCCCGCCTGGGCTCTCCGTTCACCTTGCGCTCCCCTTTTCGTGGCATACGCGGCGCATCGACGGCATCCGCCTTCGCATGCCGCCGGGAACCAGCCAGACCCGGTTGACCTTCCGGGCGATCCACCGCGGCGTGTACGAGGGCACCGGTGCCGTGATGGAAGTCCACGATGTGCTCGGATTGACCGCCCATCGCCTGCGGTTTCCGCGCCAGGACAGGCTGACCGTGTTCCCCGCGCTGCGGCCCGCGCGGGAGCTCCTGGGCCTTGTCGAACGGACGGACGAGGCGGCCGTGGACTCGCGAAAAAGACGCCGCAGCGAAGAGCTCCTGGAAGCCCGCAAGTACTACCCGGGCGATGACGTGCGGCGGCTGAACTGGAAGGTGTTTGCTCACCTGGACGAGCTTTTCCTCCGAATTGGCGAGGAAGTGCCGCCGCCGGAATCGAGGATCCTCTTCGTCCTGGACACCACCTCCAACCCTCTGGTCCCCCGCGCGGCGGCCTCCGACTACCTGGATGCGCTTGTGGGATCCTGCGCCTCGGTTATGGCGCACCTGCTCGAGCGCGGGCTGGAGGTGACCTTTTCGCGTCCCGGCCGGCGGGACTGCAGATCGTACGACGAAGGGTCGCGCGCGGCGCTCTTTACGGAGCTGGCAGGGGCGTGGTGGACGACGCACGACTGGGCGCCCGAGCTTCCGACACGGGCCCTCCAGGCACTGGTCTTCAGCTCCCCAGGCTCCCCTGGCCTTCCCCGGATCATGTCCACGGTGAAGGCGCGCGGATGGAGCGCCCGGCTCCTGCTCCAAGGTCTCGAGCCGCATGCTCCCGGTGCAGCGCGGCGGCTGCGTGATTTCATTTTTGTCCCCGAAGGACCCCGCAGGACGTTCCTGAACCCCGCCCCGCGAAACCGGGAACGCGTGATTTTCGCTGACGCGCTGGAGCGCGACATCATGCACTACCGCGGCGAGGCCCACCAGGTGAACCATGCAGCAGAAGCCTGACCGGGGGCGGCAGCTCGCCCTGTTCATCCTTCGCAACGTCGTTCTCTATTTCCTGCTGGTCAATTCGTTCCTGCAGCTCCGCGAACAGCTCGACCCGCTCTTCCAGAGCGCCTCTTTCCTGGTCGCCGTCCTGGCAGCGCTGGCGATGGAGAAGTCGCGACTGCGCACCCTGCCCGCCGTGGCCATTGCCGCCGCCCTGCCGGTGCTCGTGCGCGTCCTGTTCTTCCTGGTTTTCAGGACGCAGCGCGCCGTCGTCTCTGCACCGGCGACCGACTTCCTCTTCTTCTACTTCGACAAGGATTTCTTCCCCGCGCTCGTCGCTTACGCGGTGGCGTGGCTGTTCAATTTCCTGGCTCTTCGGATGAAGCCGTTCCTGTTCATCGAGGCGGGGCTCAATGGGCTGCTGCTGGTCCTCGTGTTCTGGACCCAGGCCGGGTACAAGCTCTCCTTGTACCCGCATCCCTCCTACTTCGCCTGGGCGCTCGCGCTTTTCATCGTGACGGAGTTTTTCGTTCTCCTCCTGTCGGGGCGCCGCGCACAGAGAGTCGATGCCCGGGCGGTTACGAGCTTCTCATGGGCGCTCGTGCCGCTTCTCCTCGTCTTCCTGCTCTTCCTGCTGAACAAGTACGGGGAAAGCTCCGTGATGGCCGGCGGCGGGCTCATGAAGCCGACGATGTTCCGCTTCGACTTCGCCCCGTACGTCCGCCTGGAAAGTGAGATCCGCACGTCCGACCAGGCCGTTCTCCTTTTCCGGACCGAGGGGCAGGCCAACCGGTATCTCCTTCGGCGGTTCGTTCTCTCAGGATACGAGGCGCACCAGGGATTCTTCATGCAGAAGGGCGCCGGGATCGACGAATATCCTTCGGTCGTTCCGGATTCTGCCGAATCGTTCCCCGATCCCGGGTACGGCCAGCGGCAGCGGGTAGCCCAGGAATACTACTTCCTCACCCTGGATCCTTCGTCCCTGATTTCCCTGAATTATCCCCTGCGGGTCGCGCCCCTGCAGAACTGGAAATCGTCCTCGTTCCTGCGCGTCTACAAGGTGGAATCCAAAGTGATGCGCTCCCCCGCGGGGCCGCGCCGCACGACCGCGCCGCCCGTCATGCGGGGCGATGACCTCAAGCTCTATACGCGGACGGCCGACGACCAGCAGATCCACGACCTGGCGCTGCAGGTGACGGCGGAAGAAACCGGGTACTACGCGAAGGTCGCCGCCGTCGAGAAGTTCCTGAAGACCAACTACCTGTACTCGCTGAAACCGGGCATCGCGGAGGACGGTGACCAGCTCCACCATTTCCTCTTCGTCTCCAAGAAGGGCTACTGCTCGTATTTCGCCTTCGCCATGGCCCTGATGTGCCGCAGCCTCGGAATCCCGGCCCGCGTTGCGGTGGGCTTCTACGTCGACCCGCAGTCGGAAGTCCTCAATTTCTACGAGGTGCGGGCATTCCAGGCCCACGCCTGGGTCGAAGTGTACTTCGGCAGCCTGGGCTGGGTGGAGTTCGATCCGACCTCGGATACCCTCGCCCCCAACGAGGAGTTCGCGCCGTTTCCGGGACCGGACAAGGACAGGATGGCACAGCTTATCGCGGAGATCGTGAAGAACCAGACTGGCAACGAGGAGCTCCCGCCGAAGGTGCCCGTCGCCGCCTCCACGGCCTCCCGCCTGGGCCGGGAGATCGCCAGGATTGCGGGGGTGGTGGCGCGCCTGTGGTACGTGGTTCTCCCGGGCCTCTACCTGCTCTTCCTCCTCTGCACGAAGTTCCTCCCCCTGCTTCCCGGCCTCCTCTCCCGGGACGCACGCCGGCGGGCGCGGGCCGACTACACGCGCTGCCTCGTGAGGTGTGCGGGCGTCGGGAGGGCACGGCGGACATCGGAGTCTCCCCTCGAGCACGCGGCGCGCCTGGCCCGGGAGAGCGATATCGCCCTGGCCCCTGTCGTGGAGTTCTACCTGAAGGCCGCCTTCGGGGAGCACTTCGAATGGAACGATCTCGATGCAGCGCGCCCGGCCCTCGATGGTTTTGCCTCCACGTTCCGCAGCCGCATCGCCTGGCCGCTTCGCCTCCTCGGCTTCATGAACCCGCTCGGCGCCTTTCCACGGAGGCCGTGAGTGGGAGCGCGGCTGCTCGTCCCTGTCGCTGCCCTCCTCATCGCCCTGGCAGTGCCCTCACGGCTGGCAGCACAGTCGGCAACACAGGGTGAGACGCTCGAGAACCTCACCTCCAAGGCCCAGGATGCGATCACCCGCAACGCCTACGAATCGGCAGTGAAGATTCTCACTGAGGCGAAGACCCGGTTCCCGGCTTCACCGCGGGCCAGCCTCGCTCTTGCAGACCTCTACTATGACAAGGAGCTGTACACGCTGGCCCTCGGGGAATACCGCCAGGCCGAGAAGAAGGGCGCCACCGACTTCGCCACGCTCACGCAGATCTCCCGCTGCTTCGGAAAGCTCAACCAGGAGAAGAGCTCGATCGACTACCTCACCCGGATCCTCCAGCAGTACCCCGACAGCACCGACACGATGGACGACCTGGGGTGGATGTATTTCAAGACGCACCAGCTGGACAAGGGGGAAAAGGTCCTGCTGGCCGGGATCACGAAGGTCGGCAATCAGCGCGGCCTCACGATGACGCTCGGGACGATCTACTCGGGGATGAACAGGTACGAGAAGTCCCGCGAGTACTACCAGAAATCGGTGGACGACGCCCTGCGTGTCGGCGATCGCAACTTCGCCTCCATCGATTACTACAATCTCTCCCTCCTGGAGCACAGCTTCTTCCACTTCAATTCCGCCCTCCGCTACACCGACGAGTCGATCGCCATGGAGGACCGCCCCTCGGGACACCTGGCTCGCGGGGAGCTCTTCCAGTCCCGGATGGACTTCGGCTCCGCCCAGCAGGAGTACCAGGCGGCGTACGCGAAGGACACGACACCCCTTTCCAAGGTGAACCTCGCCATCCTCTTCCAGAAGTTCGGCCGGCTCGATCTTGCCCGTCGCTATGCCGAAGAGGTCCTCGACTCGAAGGACCACGCATGGCTCGTGTATTACGGCACCGACCTCACCCGGCATCTCAAGGATATCCACGAGCTCCTGGGCACCGTGTATGCAGGCGTCGCGAAACGCGAGGCGGCCCGGCCGACGAACGGGATCTTCGACCGACTCTCCGCCCTCGCTGCGGCAGCGCGCAACCTCATCCTCTCCTGGTACCACGACCAGAGATTCCGCGCCTATTCGCTGCAGGTCGGAACGCAGTATCTCGACCAGGGGTCGTACGAGGACGCGTGGTGGGAGTACTACAAGGGCAACGAATCGTATCCGGATGTAGCCTTCAAATACCTTGGCATGGCTCGTGAGCTCGAGATCGCCCGCACGCCGCATGCCGCCTGGTACTACACGCTGGAGGAGGGGAAGCTGGGCCGATCGGTGGCGCTTCTGGAGCAGAGCCTCACCGGTTTCGATTCTTTCTGGGAGAAGGAACCGGCCGCCGAGGCCCTCGCAGCGCTCGTTCCGCTTCTGAAGGGCGCTGCCGACCAGGGGCGCCGGCGTGAGGTCATCGCCCAGCTCTACCAGATCAACCCGGGGGCCCTTCCCCAGGCGGGCATTGGCCTGCCCCTCGCCGTGTCATTCGAGGGGTCCGACTGGAGAGGCAGGGAAAAGGCACGGGTGCTGCGCTTCCTTCGCCGCGCCGGCTCCGAATGCGTGGAGGGGCGCGCGGCGGGTTTCCCCTACTCCCTGCGCCTGCTGCGGACGGGAGAGCAGTCGATGCGCTGGACTGTGCGTGACTCATTGGGTACCGTGGTGAGGGAAGGAAGCCCGGCGCTCCCCCGGGGAGTCCCGCAGCGCTCCGCAGCGCTGGTTCATTCTATCCTTGAAGAGCTGTACTCGGTTCACTAAACTATGAGATGAGGGGAATGAAGGAGTCTCGGTGCCGAAGCTGGTTCTGAAGGTGTCGACCAACGTGCCGGACCTTCCCGCCGCCGTCCGCAAGGAAAAGGGTCTTTCGGTGAAGCGGGTGAAAAGCTTCACCCAGTCAGTGGACAGTGACGACATCGTCGCATGGTTTCTCGATCCCGAGTTCGTCGCGGCGCACCTCGACGAGCTGAAGTCGGTGTCTCCGGCCCCCGGCTCCCTCCTGCTTTGGAATCCCCGCGGCGCGTCTCTGTTCGCGGACGGCATTCCCGCCGAGCTCGTGTTCGACGAGATCGGTTCCCTGAAGAACCCCGCGTGGTTCCTCCGTACGCTGCGAAACCTCTTCCGCCGCCTCTCCCTGGAACGGGAGCTTGCCCAGAAGAACGCCCTCCTGCAGGCGCGTGAGACGGAGAACTCCGAGCTTCTACAGGTCGGCATTGCGCTCTCAGCGGAGCGGGACAACGACAAGCTGCTCAACTACATCCTGAAGCAGGTCCGTCACATTGCGCGCGCGGATGCCGGAACGCTGTACCTGCTGAAACGTGACGAGGCGAGCGGCGAGCAGAAGCTCCTGTTCAAGATCACACAGAACGATTCCAATCCGCGGGACTATTCCGAGTTCTTCATGCCCCTGTCGAAGCAGACCGTTTCCGGTTATGTCGCGATGACCGGCACCGTTCTCAACCTCGAGGACGTGTACGATATCCCATCGGACAAGGAATACGGCTTCAATATCAGCTACGACAAGTCCACCGGGTACCGCTCGAAGAGCATGCTGACGGTGCCGATGCAGGACC
>Ga0182021_10008250_pt1 | contig 12344 bp, 7 predicted proteins | sample 612E3MmetaG_FD_120493 | JGI IMG/M metagenome (GOLD analysis project Ga0182021, IMG submission 120493) | Permafrost microbial communities from Stordalen Mire, Sweden - 612E3M metaG (Illumina Assembly) | ecosystem: Environmental > Terrestrial > Soil > Wetlands > Permafrost | place: Sweden...
CCGAACGAGAAGGTTATCCATCTTGCTTTCAGACCATCTAACAAAGATGTATTTATGCTTGCTGAAACATGTCCGAAAATTGAAGCAATACAGCTTCCAAAATCCTACAAAAGGACTGTTTCGAAGTCAATTGAAATGTTTCTGGAAATGCAGAAGATAAATCTTCTGGAAGGGGATGTATGGGGACATCGAAAAGATATAAACGAATATTACAATGTTTCTCAGAGTGTGTTGGAAAAGATTCAGGAATTAAAAGCTGATCGCTTCACAAATGAGGTCATTGCTGAAAAGCTTTCAAGAGAAAGCAAGTTGAAGTCAGACATGATTCTTTACATTTTGAGCAAAAGAACCATTGATTAATCTGTTTTATCAGTCACTTGCGCCGGAAAAATTCCTGTTTTGAGGATATGTCCTGTGAAAAATGGCTAATATTGATAATAAACATAGCTAGGAGGATAGTTAAATTTTTTCCAAAAATATTTGATCCTCCTTTTCAGGATAAAATTTCTGATTAGAACTCCATTCAATAAATGCTTTCCTGTTATTTTTTGTTAGTTTTTAAAAGGAGTTTCTTTTTTATCAAAAAGTAGGATATGTTCCATCTTTCCAGACAGCTGAAAATCTGATATCCATATTTATCTTCATTCAGATACACCTATAAACCATCTGGTTTGAAATCTATTTCCCTGTTCAGTAATGAATGGAGTTCTCCCAGTTACTTTATACCTTCCATCAGTGTCTACTCGTTAGAGCTGCTTCTGTTGTAAATGCTTCTTGATAATTGAAGTTACTGTGGTTCACCCCATGCAGCAAGAGGTTATATCGCCATTGCTATGGATATAGATAAATGATCCAAAATCATATATTTCAATTTGCTTTTATTATTCTGTTTTATCCTGTTTTTTGATTCAACATGTTTTTTATTGTACATAGGAATTTGTACCATCATCCCAGTTCCAATGTAACCTCCATCACTCAAAATTCACAACCCAAAAGCTATTTTTTAAATCTCAGAGTATTCTTTAAAGATTTATTTTGCTGTGGTATTTTTTATAATCTGTACCATTTTTGAAAGAAAATATTTTTTCCCAGCTCCAACGAAAAAATGTACATGTGAATCATCAATAACCATTGCATCAAAATTGAAACATTACATTTTTACAATTTCAAAGCACATATATCTCAGATAATTGACAATTTCATTGTCTATAAAAATTGCGATATTTCATACAGAAAAAACTACGTGAGATCTCATTTTGTAAATACAATGGTTTGAATGTATTAGTTCTTTTTAATAGTACAATGGTAGATTTATAAATAAATTAGTCCGTTAATTAAAAGTGATCTGGGAAATTACCATCCTACAGAAAGCTGGGATACTTGACTGAAATAATAGCTCGAACATACACTAGTTCTTCTGATGAGAGTAAAAGGTGATCCCTTACCCTTTTTACTAAAGAATTGAGGAAAAAGAGTATTAGATCACGAAGCAGGATGAGAAAGGAGATAGCTGGGGATAATCAAATAATTCCGGTGATTGGATACTACTGCCAGAAGAGCTTAATGCTAGCATTGGAGAATCTGTCAAATTTAGGTGATATTCGTCTCTCCCTTGGAACTATTAAGTAAAAAGGTCAATTGAGCTTGTTCAAGCAAGGAAAGAACAGCTAGTGATAAGTTTTTCGTACCTGTAAAAGAAAGTTCTGAAATCATTTCAAGCCGAATGGAGTGAGGGAATGGACAGGGAATACACCACAAATTCGTTGTATAAAACTCTAAAAATAATGATCCATTAGTGTTTTTCAGATTTACCAACCTCGTGATGGATGGCGAAATAAGCAACGGCGATAACTTGATTGAAATATATGATTCTAATGTAGCGAACTATTATGTCATTGTAGCTATCTGGCTATTGACAATAACCAACTCAGAAACCTCCCAGAAAACAGCACATCAAGCCAATGATTAAAAACCAATATCACAAATTATATATTTTTTGGATCAAATGCCTGTATCAAATTTAGTTCTACTGAGCTTGATTTCTCAGCTCCGAAATGTTATGCAAAGGAATATGAAGGTATGTTTGAAAAAAGATAAATAATTAATTTGCCTTAGAACAGAAAGCACAGATAAATTACTCCATGAGTCGAAGTTATCCAGAAAAATTACATATCAAAATAAATAACAATTATAATTATCTATTTGAGTAGGAGATGAAGTTTTCTAACCTAACTCTCCTTTTCTTTTTCGTATATGAGAGAATTTTGCACCCGAAAAAGTTCTCTTTTTCAGGAAATGAAAGATAATTATTTATCCCATCTTTTCTTATTTTTCTCATGATTTTTGATCCGATCACAGTCTGCAACCTGGATCTTCCTAATCGCTTTGTGAGATCTGCAACACATGAATTCATGGCTGAAGAAAACGGAAAACCCACTTCCAGGCTCGGGAACCTCTATGAGGAGCTTGCAAAAAATGAAGTCGGGTTAATTATAACAGGATCCTCTTATGTACTTCCTGGTGGACAGAGTATTATTTACCAGCAGGGTATCTATGATGATCGTTTTGTTGAACCTTATATGAAGATAACCGAAATGGTACACAGGTACAGAAGCAAAATCATACTCCAGATAGTGCATGGAGGGAGGCAAGCAGCAGTTTCTGAAGAATATCCGGTCCCTATTGCTCCTTCGAAAATTAAAGACAAGCTCTCGACAGTTGTTCCTAGGGAAATAACCGAACAGGAAATCCTTGAAGTAATCGAGGCCTTTACAAAAGCAGCTATCCGGGCAAAAAAAGCAGGCTTTGACGGAGTACAGCTTCATTGTGCCCATGGCTTCCTTTTAAGTAATTTCATTTCTCCATATACAAATAGAAGGACTGACCGTTGGGGGAGCTCAATTGAAAATCGGGCAAGAATAGTCACGGAGATTGTCAGGCGAATAAAAGAACAAGCTGGAGCTGATTTTCCAATTCTTGTCAAATTGAATGTAACAGATGGTTTCCAGCAGGGTTCTCAAAAAGCAGACATCGGAATTAATATCTCACAGGTTTTGCAGACTGCAAAATTTCTGGAGAAAACTGGAGTATGTTCAATCGAGGTTAGCGGAGGGATCAGTGAGGCAGGTAAAGTAACCGTAAAAACTGCGATTAACTCTTGCTGAAGAAGCATATTTTGGAGAATATTCTAAAGCGATAAAAAAGCAGTAAATATTCCTGTAATACTTGTAGGGGGTATCAGATCCCTTTCTGCAATGGAGAATCTGCTTGAAGAAGGATATGCAGATCTAATTTCCATGAACAGGTCATTCATCTGCGAGCCTGATCTTGTTTTGAAACTTAAGTCTGAAAAAACTAAAAAGGCGATGTGTGCATCCTGTAATCTATGTTTTGATCTCGAGGGTGTCAAGTGCAACTACGAGTTTAATCGAAATTCTGAGAACTGAAATCTTCTAATCATCTAATTTTTAAGTTCGGGTCTTAGTTTAATTTAACTCCTATATGAGATTGTCATTTAACTTTACTTTTTTCCTTTGAAAGTTCTCAACTTTCCCCATCAAGTGTATAATTCTAATGGCTATATTGCAACCTACTTTCTGTGGATGTTTTCAAAAAAATAAAATATTATCAATATCGTTTTTGGATAACGACGTCATCACGGTTCATGTTCTATCGATTGTCCTGAGTCCGGAAGGCTGTTCAATGAACTCAACCTCAATTTCAAGACGTTCACGCAGCCTTAAGCATAAAGCCTCCATTCCAGGGCTTTCCGTGGCATAGTGAGTAGCGTCAATCAGACAGATATCCTCGTAGGCTCGAAGAACCTCATGCTTAAGTTCGGAAGATATGAAAGCATCAATTCTATTTGCCCTGCCAATTTCAAGAAATTCACCCTTGAAACCGCTACCTCCAATAACCATAACCCTCCTGATCCCTTCCCTTTGTCCGGCATACACTACAGGAGTCTTCAGACACTCAGATATGTGAGATGCTAGTTCAACTGAAGAACAAGGTTCTACTTCCCCTATTTTACCTATATCTGCAGTTTCGCAATTTTTGAGCCCAATCTTGACCGCAAGGGCACCATTGATACCTTCTCTTTCCCTGTCATAATTTGTGTGCATAGTGTAAAGAGATATTCCATTTTCAAAGGCAAGCTTGAGAGAAGATGCTAATGATTTTGAAATTTTGTTAATAGGATGGAAGATGAGAGTGTGATGAGTAATCAGCAGATCTGCTCTCATTTCTACGGCTTTTTTAAGAATATAGAAATTAGCATCAAGAGCAACTGCAATCTTTTTTATATCATTTTCCAGGCCAAGAATTAATCCTATCTTGCCTACGTCAAAGTCATCAGCAAGCTCAAGTGGTGCAATTTGTTCAAGAGTTTCTATAACTTTTTCAAGCTCCATGGAAAAAACTTCCTTAAATGCAGAGATTTCAGATACTAAAAAAAATCATTTCACCAAATATACCTTAAAAATTGTTGATAGTAAATTGAAGATACTTAATGCGCTACTTTGATAATAAAGACAATCTTATACCTTAAATGCCACTATTTAATTTTAAAACTATGTTTTCATATTAGAGAATTTCGATAAACTCCTATACACTTGAGTATTGGAGGTTTAAATTTCGTAACAATAATTTTTACTCATGGAAAATCTTACTGATTTCGTCTTTAAGAAGAATATAACTTTTATAAATTAGTTGAAGACAAACTTGCAAAAATTGATTCCTTAACTGATTGGAAATCTTTTCGTATCATTTTTGAGTCTATATATTTTAACAAAACAGTTTCCTGAGGAAGAACTGAATTTGAAGTAATCATTATATTTATTGTAATGAACTACTGTATCAAGTAGGTAAAATATGTCAAAATTGGTATAGAACGTCAAAGTAATAGCATGACAGCAGGAAAAATGCCTATTCAAAATACTCGGATGCCTTGGATTAATCCTCAAGCTACATTAAAGATTGAGTTTTCCCAAATAAACTTAAAAGACCAAAACCATGCATAGAAAACTTGGATACCTTGAGCTCAATAATTCATCTCCATTAAGGATTGAATTTTCCCACAAAACTTAAAAGGACCAAAACAATGCATTTAAAGAAAAATATTTGAGTAAGCATGTTTAAATTTATGTCTATTAATTAGCTCTTTCAAGCTTATACTTTTCCCAGATTTTCTCGACTATTTCCTCATGAGCCTCGACAAAAAAACTACGAGATATCCTCATTTTTTGCAGTGGTGAGCGGTACCTACATACCTACCAAACTCATACAATAAGTATTCCCGAAGATAGAGCAGACTTCAGTTAGTTTTCTTCGAGTAATTATTAGTTTCTTCCTACAAGATGACTTAAAGTATCGATTTGTTAATTATATATGAGAAGGATGATTTAAGATAAAGATATCCTTTTTAAGGAACTTGAAATACGAAAAAATCAATCTGCTTATATAATCACACCCGATAACATGTCCAAATAACATGTCCAGGTAACTATAAGAGATTTGTTTTAAACCAAAAAGATTCAACAGCTTACAGTGAGATAAAAATGACTGAAATGATGACCCCTGCAATGCGTCAGTATTATGAAGCCAAGCAGACATACCCTGACACACTTGTTTTTTTTCGAATGGGAGATTTCTATGAGTCCTTTGGGGAAGACGCAAAAACCATATCCAAAGAACTTGAAATAACACTGACAGCTCGAGGAAAAGACAGGACCGGGCACAGAATGCCGCTTGCAGGGATTCCTTACCATGCTATCGACACTTACTTGCCAAAGCTCATAAACAAAGGATACAAGGTAGCTATCTGCGAACAGCTCGAAGATCCAAAACAGGCTAAAGGAGTTGTAAAGCGAGGGGTTGTCAGGATAGTTACCCCGGGTACAGTAATTGATTCTTCAATGTTTTCGGACTCTTCGAATAATTACTTGATGGCAATTGCAGGAAAAGAAGTTGGGAAATCTGGGAAAAATACAAAAAAGGAAATTGAAATCGGAGTTTCTTTCCTGGATATTTCTACAGGGGAATTTCTTACAACTCAATTTCGAGACTCGGAAAACTTTGAGAAATTACTTAGTGAATTTGTCCGTATGAGCCCTGCAGAATGTATTCTGCATCCTTCTCTGCATGGGAATTCAGAACTCACAGATAAACTGAAGGATCAAACTATCATCCAGGAGTTTGTTCCTGAGATCTCAGGAGCCGAGGAAGCTGGAGAAAAACTGAAAGCCCATTTCAAGGTTGCAACTCTTGAAGGAATGGGCTGTGATAAACTGGATTTTGCAGTATGTTCTGCATGGACTGCCCTGGAATATGCACAGAATACACAAATGAGGGACCTGGTTCATATCAACACTTTGAAGACATACTTGAACTCCGAGTTTATGATTCTTGACTCAATAACCCTGCATAATCTCGAAATTGTAAAAAATGTTAGGGATGAAGGAGACAAAAACTCTCTTTACAGAATTCTTAACTGCACAAAAACACCTATGGGAAGCCGTATAATGAAAAAGTGGCTTTCAAAACCCTTGTTGTCCATAGAAAAAATCAACTTTCGACTCGATGCTGTCGAAGAGCTAGCATCAGATCACTTGATCCGTTATGATATTCGAAAATGGCTGTCCGAGGTAAGGGACATAGAACGTCTCATAGGAAGAGTGGTATATGGGAATGCAAACTCAAGAGACCTTATAGCCCTGAAAAAGTCCCTGAATGCTGTACTTCCTATTCGGGACTGCCTGATAGGGAAAATGGGAATGAAATTGTTGAAAGAAATTGCTGAAGGACTTGCATTTTTTTCAGAGCTCGAAAATCTGGCTGAAATGATAGAAAAAACAATAGTTGAAGATCCTCCAATATCAGTCAGAGAAGGTGGAATGATAAAACCAGGATATAATTCAGAACTCGATGAGCTCCGGAATATTGCTAGAAATAGCAAACAGTGGATTGCGGATTTTCAGCAGAAGGAAAAAGAAAGAAGTGGGATTAAGTCCCTTAAAGTGGGATACAATAAGGTTTTTGGCTATTATATTGAAGTAACCAATTCCAACAGCAACCAGGTGCCTGAAGATTATATTAGAAAGCAGACAATCGCAAATGCAGAGCGCTTTTTTACACCTGAGCTCAAAGAAAAAGAGAGCCTCATCCTTACAGCCAATGAAAAAGCTATGGCCCTAGAATATGAAATTTTTATGATGATTACGCAGACTCTTTCAGCTCATTCTAAAGAATTCCAGGAAACAGCTGAAAGAATAGGAAATCTAGATGGTCTTTCAGCCCTAGCTGAAGTTGCAGGAAACAGCAATTATACTAGGCCTCAGCTTACAGAAGATTGCAAAATCCTTATTCGGGATGGAAGGCATCCTGTAATTGAAAATATAGTCCCAATGGGTTTTGTCCCTAATGACACTGAGATTGACTGCAAGGAAAATCAGTTTTTGCTAGTTACGGGTCCGAATATGGCTGGGAAGTCTACTTACATGCGCCAGATTGCACTTATCGCGATCATGGCTCAGGCCGGCTCTTTTGTTCCTGCATCCCATGCCTCTGTAGGGATTATTGACCAGATTTTTACAAGAATAGGAGCCTTTGACGACCTTGCAAACGGGCAGAGCACTTTCATGGTAGAGATGGTAGAGCTTGCAAATATCCTTAACAATGCAAGCCCTAAAAGCCTTGTACTTCTTGACGAAATCGGCAGGGGAACGAGTACTTATGATGGATATAGCATTGCAAAATCTGTTGTAGAGTTTTTGCATAATAGAGGAAAGGTGGGAGTCAGGGCTCTATTTGCAACCCATTACCACCAGCTCACAGCCCTTGAGGAGAAGTTGAAGAGGGTCAAAAATTATCATATCGCAGTAACAGAAAAAGGTCATGAACTTGTCTTTCTGAGAAAAATAGTACCCGGAGCAACGGACAAGAGTTACGGGATTCATGTTGCAAGGCTTGCAGGTGTACCGGAAAAGGTAATCGAAAGAGCAAATGAGATTCTTGAGGAAATTGAAAAGGAAAACGTTTTTAAGGAAGCTGAAGACAGCGAGGAAGGAAAAATTAAAAAAAGCAAAGCAACCTCCCGATATACTCAGATGATGCTTTTTGATTCTGGAAATAGCGAAGGAATTTCGACACAAGTAAATAAATTTGGTACTTCAAAAAGGCCTGGTCCTGTGGAAGCAGCTATGAGAAAATTGAATGTTGAAGAAATGACACCAATAGAAGCCCTGAATAAACTCCATGAACTAAAAAAGCTTCTTGATTAAGGAGCATCAAACTCACTCTCTACGGATTTACATAAAAATCCCATTTATTTTCGCAATATGACTGTAGCTTGAAAAGTAATCTAACTTTCAATGAATTATGAGGAAAATAGACAAATAAAATATACATCTGTGTACATTTGTGGAATGTCGGATCATAGGGTATTTTGATATTTTAAAATATATTTAAAGTATATTTTTCTGGTTTTTGATGGGGTAAATAAATGAGGGAAGAATATATTGAAGTGCAGGGAAATAAGATTCGAATCCTTGATCAGGATACAATAAACAAAATCGCAGCAGGAGAAGTAATTGAGCGCCCGGCATCCGTGGTAAAGGAACTGGTAGATAATTCAATCGATGCAGAAGCTAACGATATCCGGATCGAAGTCGAAAAGGGTGGAAAAAAATCAATTCTGATTCGGGACAATGGCTGCGGGATGAACAGGGCAGATGCACTTATTGCATACAAAAAACACGCAACAAGCAAACTTACTAAAATCGCGGATCTTGATACTATCTCGACAATGGGCTTCAGGGGAGAAGCTCTTGCTTCGATCACAGCTGTTGCAAAGACGGAAATCCTTACCCGGCTTTCAAAAGAAATCACTGGCACGAAGATAGTAATCCATGGTGGGAAAGTACTTGACACCTCAGATGCAGGCACTGCTCCAGGCACCTCTGTTCATGTAAAGGATCTCTTTTATAATACGCCTGCAAGGTGCAAATACCTCAAAAGTGATCGTATAGAACTTTCCTATATCACAGATACAGTTACGCAGCTTGCCCTGGCAAATACAAATATTTCTTTTACTCTTCTCAGTGAAGGGAAACCAGTCCTTAGAAAAATGGGATCCAGCGATCTTTTCAATTGTATTGTCAATATTCTGGGGCCAGATATCGCTCGCTCGATGCTTCCTTTAGAACATAAGACAGAAGACTTTGAAATTCGAGGCTACGTCTCGAAACCAGAAACTAACAGAGCAGAAAGTGACCAGATTTTTCTTTTTGTAAATACTCGCCCTGTATCTTCAAGAGCTATCACTACTGCTGTACGTATGGGATACTATACCAAGATCCCAAAAGGACGTTATCCTGTTGCAGTACTCTTTCTTATTCTTGATCCTAGAGAAGTGGATGTTAATGTTCATCCCCGAAAAGCCGATGTTCGTTTTAGCCGGGAAAAAGAGCTCGAGGATGCTGTCACAGTTGCCGTTGAAAAGGTCCTCTCTGAACATGGACTTGTACCTGAGATCATGGAAAATGGGAGAAGGGCTTTTCAGAAAACTTTCAAAGTTTTAGGTTCTTCAGGAAGATTGCAGGTATCAAGTAATCAGGAAACCTCCCAAAAAATAATTGCGGAAACAGAGATTGCAAAGAAATCTGAAGTTCCTGGGAGCAGTAGCAAAATCCATCGAGAAAGTGCAAAAGCTTATACATATCCCGTAAAAGATACTGAAAGAAAGCTAAAAAAATCAGAGCACCTTCTAGATTTTGCTGGAGAAAGAGAAGTACAGGAAGCCTTGAAAGAAAACGAGCAGGATAGTGAGATATGGGAAGAAATGAGAATAATAACTGAAGATGATAAGCAAAAACCAAATACCGAATTCCTTGAAGATCTTCGGATAATTGGTCAAGTTTCAAAAATATATATCCTTGCCGAAAAAGGAGAAGATTTAGTGCTTATTGATCAGCATGCAGCCCACGAGAGAATTCTTTACGAGAAGGTATTAAAAATTAAAAAATCCAGAGTGCAGGAGCTTATAATACCCATAACTATAGACCTCACCCCAAAGGAAAAAGTGCTTATGGAAGAATATATCCCCTACCTTGAAGAATACGGCTTCGGCATCTCGGAATTCGGTGACAATACTTATGTAGTGACATTCGTACCCGAGGTTTTCGGGCAGCTTGAGAATCCAGAACTTATCCATGATATAGTCTCTGACCTTTTAGCTATAGGAAAGGTTAAAAAGGAGACTGAGATTTCAGAAAAAGTTTGTAAGATCCTGGCATGTAGGACAGCAATTAAAGGTGGAGCAGCTTTCAACTCCATACAGATGAAAGAGCTAATAGAACAGCTCAAAAAGGCTGAAAATCCCTACTCCTGCCCCCATGGAAGGCCAACTATCATAACCTTTAAAAAAGGCGAACTGGACCGCATGTTTGCAAGGACAAGATAAAACTGTCTGTAAACTTGAAGTTTCAGAATATGGATTTTAAGAGATATATACCAGCTACAAACCAGATTAGATACAAATTTAGCTAAATAATTAAGTTATAGAGCAGTAGATATTGGTCTTCAAAATGCAAAATTAAGAGCTTGAAGGTTATTAATTTTGAATTTCAACTGCATGAATCCTATTTATTTAGAATACATAAATATGCAGGCAAAATATATCAAAACTTGTAGTTACATATTCACAGATAATGACAATTTTACAAAACTCTGTTTAGTTTTTAATTTTTAAAAAAATCTTCCCGTTGTTGTAGTTGAAATATACTATTTTTTCCCTTGCTGGTGACATAAATTGCCTTTAAATCTCTCAGCTTATTGAAGTTTCTGGAAATTGTACTTCCAGAAATCTGCAAATGATCAGCTATTTCTGATGCTATTGTTAGTTCGTGCTCTATAATATATTCCAATAATATGTTTAGTTTTCATCCAGACTATTTACAAGGCGTTGCAAGGAGATTTTTCTAAGTTCACGATCTACATCACTATAATTTACAATTTTACTTATTTTTGCTACGCCATAGAATTGATTTGAAAACTCGTTAGAGATTGAAACGATACTTCAGCACCAGTTAATCACTATTTAACACAATAATTACAATTGAGCTGAAAGATCAAAGGATTTACTCCGTTGAAAAGTAAGATCAGCAATAGAAAATGCTTCATTTCATCAATATTATGATTTGACAAGGATCATTAAGATTTTTAATATCCAGCTCTAATAACACGCTCACATCAAACATAGGAACCATCAAACCATACATTAACTTGTATTTCCTGTGTTGCAAATTAAGAGGCATCACAAAATGTAATTCTTAAGGGTATTTTTGAATTATAGCTTATTTAGGACGTTTACTTGCTTTAATTTTATTATGTAACTTATCATCAGGCACTAGGATTTGGTTTAAGGTTTTTTTTGAGCGTTGGAGAATTATCATTTAGTTATAAACCTATTAAAAATGACAAAGATGTATCTTGGGAAACAACATTAAAATATTTTTCACTGGAAATAAATGATCTTTAATCAACTATTTTCCGTCTTATTTTTTTAGAAATCTACAACTGGGTTATATTTTACAAAATAAATTAACTTAAATTGTATTGGTTCCATGCTTTTAAATAATGTTGGTTTCTTTGTGCATAAAAACCAGGATCATGAAATATGACCTTAAAGCAAGGGTTGAACAGCTTGAAAAAAAGCTCGATACACACTTAGAATCGGAAAAAAAGTCAATGGGCCCGCTGAGATTCGAACTCAGGATCCCCGCCGTGTAAAGGCGATGTCATGACCGACTAGACCACGAGCCCAGTTTGTTATTGGTTATATTTTATGGATTACTCTAAATGCAAAACCAAAATGCTACTAATTGTATATATCTTTTTTGTTCTTCAAATATTTGTTTATCCTGAAATAATTTTACTGCGAAACTCTTTTTAATTTTTCAATATTTCCATAACTCAAACATTTCAGCTTTTATTCCAAATTTTGTTTATGTTGATAATTTTTTCTAAAAAGCATATTCTTATGATCCAGTTCTTCAAATTTCAAGGCTATTTGAAGTTTTCTGTTGTACCATTGAATGAATTCCAAAAGATTTCAAACTCGCCTCTTAAAATCCGGCATTTATAAAAATATATCCGAGTTTTCCTTAATTCTGGAAGTCCCTCCCCACAAATATTGACGTAATCCCTAATTTTTCAACGTACACCTTGAACTAGCTGTCTCATAAACCACTTATATTAACCCAATGTTAATCGAACTATCTTATATGATCCATTCCGTAATCTAGTTATTGATTTCTTTAATGTACATATATTCTAGCATTCTCCAA
>Ga0182021_10008251_pt1 | contig 12343 bp, 13 predicted proteins | sample 612E3MmetaG_FD_120493 | JGI IMG/M metagenome (GOLD analysis project Ga0182021, IMG submission 120493) | Permafrost microbial communities from Stordalen Mire, Sweden - 612E3M metaG (Illumina Assembly) | ecosystem: Environmental > Terrestrial > Soil > Wetlands > Permafrost | place: Sweden...
AAACCTACTACAAGAATCCAAAATAAATGGCTAAGTATTGCAAAATCTAAGTATAGGAAACGCCCAATTAGTAGACATTCAAGAAATCAAGCCACAAATAGAGGCTCTCTACTTGAGGTAACCCTATAAAAATTGCAACTTTTCTTCAAAAATTTCAATTTTTATTATTTTTGTCTCGATGATTTGTTTCAAGAAGAGCCATGTTAGGATATGACGAGAAGATCAACGCCAAAGTGTTAGACGAAGAAAAACAAATTTTGTGGAGGGTTTACAAAAAACAATTTGAGTGATTGAAGCAAAACATGCCTAAACCCTAAAATGGGCTTCTTCTATTTTGGTTTGTTTAAGGCGTTGGTTATGTTGACGAATTTAGATTTGTCTTTTTCTAAATTACTATGTGTGGGGTTGACTCGATAGTTGGATTCTAATAATGAGCCTTGTTTTATTCCATCAGTTCTTTATGATCAGATCATAAAGTTGATTCCTATTCCTTCAGTGGAAGCTGTAATTGTGATGGATGGTTCTTTGCTTTTTTTGAGAAGGAAAAATAACCCTGCTGTGGGGCAGTGGTGGTTTGCAGGTGGGCGAATACAAAAGGGGGAGTCGTTTGAGGAAACATTGCGACGGGAAGTTAAAGAAGAAACTGGGCTTGAAATTGAGTCTTATCGATTTATCAAGGCATATTCAAGGGTTTTTCCCGAGAGGCATGACATAACCATAGCTTATCTTTGCAAATGCAGAGTCGCAAAAATAGAGCTTGATCGTGAGCATTCAGAATACAAACTCTTCAAAAAACTGCCCAAGGACTTGCACCCGTATCTTCTTGACACCATAAAAGACTCTCAATGGAAAAAGCATGTATAAAGCAAATGTGGAAAATTACGATTTGCCAAATTCTAAATTACGAAAGTTTTTTAATAAGGTTCTTCGCTAGACTCTTTACTCCGGCACCAATCATATTTTTTGCAACAGCCGCCATCCTACACGATTATCAAACTAAAATTCATGTCACCAAATCAGCGCAAGCGGAGAATTGACAAAACCGCCTGCTAATTTTTCCAACTGTTAATCATGAAGGCGCAGCCCAAACAAGCTCTGCATCACTGACATTTTTTGTAGCTTTTATTCTGATTAGTCTTGACTATGCCCGTAATAATGCTTTGAAAGATAATCTCAAATACTAATTCTATTCTTCTTCCAATATCTTTTGAAGCATTGCTCTGATAGGCGGTAACTCAAAATTTGCAGTATCCCACATTTCTTTGAATTCTACCTTGGGCTATTCATGTGCAATGAAATTACGCGCCGATTTCATTCGTGCCCATGGAATCTGTCGATATTTATGTTTAATTTCCACAGGAACAAGTTGTACGTTTTCCCCTATGAGAATCAGATTCATGGATACAGCTTTTATCGCCATTTTGTTTCTTAAAAAGTCCTCGTAAGTTAAGCCTTTTGTAAATTCCTCAATTTCGCAGATAGCCTCCAGAATCTGGTTTATATAAACGCGAAAGTCCTTTTTCATACCTGCACGGTCTCACTCAATATTTGCTCTTTTATCATAGGCAGGAGCGCGCCTTTCTGAACCAGATCTACTTTCATACCTAACTTTTTCTTTATGAACTCCTCAACCTCAATGAATCGGTAAACCCCAATTGGCTCCGAAAATGTAACCAGTATATCCAGATCGCTTTTTTCTGTTTGTTCACCGCGAGAATAGGAACCGAATATGCCAATGGTTTCCACTTTGTAACAAGCCTCAAGTGCCGGTTTAATGGCTTCTATTTTAGATTTGAGCTCTTCGAGAGTATTCATTATTTTTAGTTCCTGATTACTGTTAATTACGTTGCATCCAATATTTGTTTTTCTTCTATCAGACAACAAACAACTCCAAAACAGAAGATGCAACGTTTCTGAAATCTGCCTCAAAGCTTATTACAACGAAAGAATATACTTTTGTTCGGTGAATCAGATAAATGCAACAAAGTCGAGTGGGTTCGAAAGGAGAGCTCTTTCCGTCTAAAGAAATCAGAGAAAAACTAAAACTTAATGCCCACGCAAAAGTCATTTACAAAATCGAAGCTGGAAGACTAATAGTCGAACCAATCCCAAGCCTCAAAGAAGTGCTTGAAGAAAAGCCCTCAGTCGAGATAACTTTTGAAGAATTCCACAAACAACGAAAAGAACTCTCGATGAAGGCTGAAATTTGAAACTCTTACTAGATACAACATATTTTCTACCCACGATAGGCGTTTCAATCAAGGAGATGCAAAAAGACGCATTGCTCACGCTCATTGCTAAAAAACACCAAATTGCTATGAGTCAAATAACCATATTCGAGCTCTCAGCAAAAGGAGCCAAATACGTCAAGGAAGGTCAGCTATCACCGGAACGAGTAACCAGAGGCATAAGCGCGATAATCTACAACGACGCCATAGAAACAATTCCAATGCATGACACCACTATTTTACAGACCTCTTTTAAACTTAGAAATATGCTAAATGATTTCATTGATTGCTTAATTCTCTCTTCAGCGATGAACCATAGCGAGGCTATAATTACTGAAGATAACGAAATTCAAAGCCTAAAGAAAAATACTGAATTCCACAACCTCATAGCCGACCTAAACCCAGGTTTCAAGATTCTAAAACTAACCGAAATCATGTAGATGCACAAAAATCAAGTATATTTAAAGCAAAACCAAATGGTATCTTAGTAAAGCTTCAGTTTTGCCTTAATTTCTATTGGGTGCCTGTGAGTGTTACGTTGCAGCTGAAGGTTGTGAGGCTGCCAATGTTTGACGCTGCTGTTAACCTTAATGTTGTTTGATCGAATCTCCTCCGTTCACGACTGTGTTTTGGCGGTTACATGTTAGAGTCAGTCTGAAATAATTAGAAATTAGGAAAAAATTGTGCCGTCATCATTCTCCATTATTTGTAAGCGGCGGGCACCTAAAGTTAACTACGCATAGAAGTGAGGCTTGTTATGCGGCAATATTTGGTAGTGGATATCGGTTAGCCAATTATTAATTCTGTTATTTGGCAAGCTAACAGGTTTTTGATCTCAAAGCATAAGTCAGCATAAATGTTATATATCAACGTAACTGAAGTAAACTTCCGGGAGACGGAAGGGGCTTTTAAGGATGAGACGCAAAACAACATTTTTTGTTGTTCTCTGTATCGTTTTAATAATTTTAGTGTCAGTTTTCGCTTTTCTATATAAACCGAATCAAACTCAACCGCCAACAACAGTCGCGCAGTCTCTAAGTGAAAATGGCATTTGCTATTCCCCTTTCCGCGATAGCCAAAGTCCTGATTTAGGGATTTATCCAACCTCTGACCAGATTAAAGAAGATTTAATATCGGTAAAAGGAATTACCAACACAATTCGCACATATAGCGCCACTAACATTTCTGCCACCATAACCGTTCTAGCTAACCAATTGGGGATGAAGGTATACCAAGGCGTTTATTTATCAACAGATCTCAAACAGAACGATGCAGAAATACAAAGCGCAATCAATCTAGCCAAACAGAAACTCGTAACTTCAATAATTGTAGGAAACGAAATTTTGCTGAACAATACACTGAGTGAAAGTCAATTAATCCAGTATATTCAGCAAGTCAAACAAGCTGTTCCACAGGGAATAACCGTTACAACGGCAGACGCATGGTCTGAATGGATAGCACATCCAGATTTAGTTAAGGCAGTTGACTATATAGTTATTCACGTACATCCATATTGGGCAGACCAAACAATCGGAAATGCAGCCCAATATGTAATCGATTGCTACAACCAAGTCGCAGAAAAGTACCCTGACAAATCAGTAATAATTGGAGAAACCGGTTGGCCATCAGCTGGCGACTCATCATGGTCAGCCGTTTCCAGTGGAACTGTTGCCAGCGAAGCAAACCAGAAAATGTTCCTAGAAGACTTCACTCAATTGGCAAGCGAAAAAAAGATTAAATACTTCTATTTTGAAGCTTTCGATGAAGAATTCAAATGGAAAGAAAGCATTGTTCCTAAAGACCCTTCAACGACGGAATTGGACAGAACATATACCGGTCTTTATCCAGGGTCAAGTTGGGGTCTTTTTCAATCAAACGGCAAACTAAAAACACAGATTGCAAGCTTATTGCCTGGTGTTTCTGACGTAAGTTCAAGAGCTACTAACGTAATTTTTTCCCAGGGAAACTTGATCTATGGATATGGAATGGGTGTGGATAGCTCAGGCGGTAAGACAGATTGGCTGAGCAGCACGCAAGGAAGCATGCAAATGACCTATCCAGCAGATCAGAGTTGGGGCGCAGTATTCATAACTGTAGGACCGCCTGCTAATTCTTCAAGGCCATATAAGGATTTTAGCGAATTCAATACCTTGTCTGTTACTTTAAAGGGCGAAACTGGTCACGAATCGCTGCAGATTGGCACTAAAGACGCAACCGATCCTGACGATGGAACTGAAGCTAAATTCAACATTACAAATCTTAGCACGGAATGGCAAACTTACAATATCTCACTTTCTTCATTCAAAACAACTGACTTTAAACAGCTGTACGTTGTAGTGGAATTCCTATTTTCGGGGTCAGCACCTCAAACAGTGTTTTTTAATAATGTAGCATACTTGCCTTCAATGACCCCAGAACCAAGTCCTTCCTCAAGTCTACCATCATCATCATCCCCTTCTATCACTCCAATCATTTCCTCACCCTCTAACTATACACAACCTAGTTCACCTACTCCGTCACCAACTCCTTCACCGACACCGCAACCAGCCGGAACTATTTATTCCGGAGAAACACTATCCGCTGGTTATGACATGGGCGTAAGTAGCTCAAATGGCCAAACCGACTGGTTAACTGACTTGAATGGCAGCATGCGTATGGATTATCCTGCGAATGAAAATTGGGGTTCAGTATTCATTACCGTTGGAAAACCCGTTAATTCGTCTAAACCCTCACAAGACTTTTCACAATTCCAAACGCTTACTCTTGAGCTTAAAGGCGATCGAGGTGGCGAATCCGTGCAAATTGGAATCAAAGACGCCTCCAACCCAGATGATGGAAGCGAAAAAAAATTGCCCGCTTACAATTTGGGCACAAATTGGCAGACTTACAATTTTCCATTATCTAGTTTTGTTACAGCTAACAAATCTCAGCTTTATGTCGTTACTGAATTTGTTTTCTCAGGATCTGCCGCTCAAACTGTATACTTTAGGAATATAAGATATACCGATCTTGCTGTAACTCCAACTGCTACTCCAACATCTTCGCCTTCTCCGACTCCAACTCCAACGCCAACTCCTTCTCCAACGCTAACTCCAACACCAGGTCCAACTCCAAGTCCAACGCCCACACCTTCGCCTTCACCAACTCCAACTTCGTCACCCACGCCATCTCCAACTACATCCCCAACCCCAACGCCAACAAGCGCCCCGACTTCTTCACCGACACCAACGACGACTCCAACACCAACAGCGACTCCAACCCCTACACCCACTCCTTCGCCAACTCCAACTCCCACTCCAACTTCAAGCCCAAGTCTAACTCCTTCGCCAACTCCAACTCCCACTCCAACTCCAAGCCCAAGTCTAACTCCTTCGCCAACTCCAACTCCCACTCCAGGAGACGTATATGTCGGAGACACTTTATCCACAGGATATGATATGGGGGTAGACAGTTCAAACAATACAACTAATTGGCTTACCGATATGAACGGTAGCATGCGTATGAGTTACCCAGCAGATCAGAGTTGGGGTTCAGTTTTCATAACTGTTGGAAGCCCTACTAATCCACCTAGACCATCAAAAGACATGTCCTCGTTCCAATCAATTTCAATGCAGCTTAAAGGAGAACAAGGAGGAGAATCTATTCAGATTGGCATCAAAGACGCTAATGATCCAGACGATGGATCAGAAACAAAGATTACAATCAATAATCTTAGTACTCAGTGGCAAACATACACGTTTCCCTTGTCATCATTTACAACAGCTGACTTGACGAAACTATACGTGGTGACAGAGTTTGTTTTTTCGGGCTCGACGGCTCAAACCGTATACTTCCGTAACATTCAATACCTATATGGAGTCGATTAATGTTTGACAACGAAAAAAAATAATGAACCGAAAAAGAAAGGTCGGTGTTCAAATAAACATTCCGTTGGTTTTTGGGCGCATCTCAAGAAATGGCAAAAAGTCTTGACAGTGATTGTTTCTATCATCACCATTATTTCTGCAAGTTATGCTGTTGGTTTTTCGATAATTGTTTGGCAAAACGAAGGCCAGATAAAGAACATAATACAAAACGAAGCCATATATGTAATAGAAAAGAATCCTGACAAAGCTGTTTCTTTGTATGCTGAAAACGCAGTTGTTAAAGATGCTGCTGGAGGGAATGCTAATTTGGTTGTTGCTTGGATGGGTATTAATCAAATTAAAGAGCGCTACTTAGGTTTTCAGAATTACACTTTCACATTTCTAGTTCACGGTGATGTTCACGTTGTGATTGATCTATATCAGAATCGTGCTTCTGCCACTGCCGACACAACTGGACAGTACTTGCTCAACGGTGAACAAAAGCAAATCACAAGTAACCAAGGTGAAAAGTGGACGTTTGAAAAAGTCAACGGTATATGGAAAATAGACAGTTTTACATATAACCTTCCTTAACATCAAAAAAATCCTAAGATAAATAAATCATACCCGGTAGTTTGGTTTCTTTTACGAATTCAAAATGTGAATCGCCAAAAATTATTCTAACCTGATTTTAATAGTTGTGGAGGCAACGATTCAATCGACCAATGGACCATTTTGTAAGTGCTCTTTAGAACGATTGCATATTAAGCAATCGAGGTCTTAGGCTCCATTTCTGTCCATCAAAAACCAACTTCATCATTGGCGCCTCCATAGAATAAAGATACTTGACAAACAAAGTAATTAGGAAAACATTTAACGCTTTTTTTCTTTGTGCTATTTATAATTCTCCAATGAAAACGGCGATAATGAGCACCCAACTGTGATAAGTCGTCTTACTTGCAATCTTTTTTCAAAAACTCTTTTGCCTCTGGAATCGTATCTTGGTATTTTTTAGCCTCATCAATCCACCACTGTCGCCATTTCAAACCAGGATGATCAATCCATTGGCTAAAAGCTGCTGGAAATGATCTGGCTTTTTCGTCCAATTTTTGTTTCTTCTCCTAAAAAGGGCTCAAAATAATCACTTATCATAAAAGCCATAAGTTAAGATTAACTCTGAATGAAAGTCTTCTCCAAAAGTTACAATTTCTTCATTAAATTTTTAATTGTAATGTAAATTTTTATATACTTTTTAAGATTATGTGTTATCTATGTTAAAGGATATCATAATTACTCAGAAGGCAGAGCTTGAAAGAACTCTCACCGAGAACTACATTGATCGAGACTTTGAACCGTTTACAATGGAAAACAATCTAGTAAAAGTTGTGATGGGGCCTAGGAGATCCGGAAAATCATTCTTTTGCCTCCATACGCTAACCCGCCAAGACAACTTTGGCTATGTAAACTTTGACAATGAAGCATTGATAAAACTGGAAGACTACCAAGATCTTGTCTCAGAAATAAAGCAAGTTTACAAAGACCCAAAAAACCTTTTTTTCGATGAAATTCAAAACTTACCAAACTGGGAGCTGTTCGTTAACAGACTACAACGGCAAGGATACTTACTTGTCGTAACAGGAAGCAACTCCAAACTGCTAAGCAAAGAGCTCGCAACACATCTAACTGGCAGACACATTCCGACCACAGTTCTAACATTCTCTTTCAAAGAATACTTCAGGGCCAAAAAAGCCGATTTAGGCAATCTAACAACGCAAGAAGCAGAGGAAATGTTCTTGGAATATTTGCGGTCGGGCGGTTATCCTGAAGCTGTCATGAAAAAGCTTGACCCAAAACAATACCTAAGTGTACTCTTCGATTCGATAATATACAAGGATATAATCAAACGATACCGTATCAGAAAGGGACCGGACATAGAGAAACTTGCCGTCTATCTGATGTCTAATTTGGCTACAGAAATATCTTATTTATCCCTTGCTCAAATCGTGGGCATAAAAAGTAGTCAAACAACTCAGAAATACTGCGGCTTTCTAGAAGAAGCTTACCTTATATTCACAGTAAACCGATTTTCCTACAAAACCAAACATATCGGTCAAAACAGAAAAGTGTACGCATACGACAACGGCATGATTACAGCTAAGGCTTTCCAAGCAAGCCCTAATTATGGCAAACTCTTAGAAAACTGCGTGGCTATCCACCTAAAAAGAAAAGACATAGAAAAAAAAATTGAGCTCTACTGCTGGAGAAACCAACAGGGAGAAGAGGTAGATTTTATGGTCAAAGAAGGAACCCAGATCATTGAACTTATCCAAGCATGCTATTCTCTTGAGAACGAGAAAACACGCAATCGAGAAATTCGTGCATTATTAAAGGCTGGAAAGGAACTCGGGTGCAAAAAGTTGACAATAATCAATTTACGTGAAGCGAAAGAGGAAATTCACGAATGGTTTGGAATTAAAGGAGTAATCACGTATAAACCGATAGTTAGATGGCTACTGGAAAGTACATATTAATCAAACCGCCATTCCTAAAAAAAATAATTAAATAATAAGAAAGTAGTTGTGCCGTCATTATTCTTCATTAAAGAGGAGATAACGAGCACTTAACTGTGACGAGGCTTTATTTGCAAACTTTTTGTAGAAACTCTTTTGCTTCTGGCATCGTGTCTTGGTATTTTTTAGCTTCATTAATCCACCACTGTCGCCATTCCCTGTTAGGATGAGGGTCATTCCATTGGCTTAAAGCACCTGAAAATGATCTGGCTTTTTCATCCAGTTTTTGTTTTTCTTTTTGCTGTTCAGTTGTTAGCTTTTGTGGTTGCTCTTCTGGGATTAATTTGCGTGAGTATCGGTACATTAGTTTCTCGTAGACTTCTTTTGTGATTAGTTGTTCTTGGTATGCTGCTTTGGTTAATAGTTGGAGTCCAGCGTAAGGCTTGCCTAATTCTTTTTGCAACTGATATTTCATTACCGCAAAATATAGGTCGGGCGGTAAACAGAGTTTCATTATATGTTCTTGAGTGAATTCTTTAGCCATTTTTGGTTATTCCCTTTTTTGTCCCGCTCTCCGAGAAGGATAAGCGTTTGGACAGTTAACGTAGTAATAATTAGGAAAATAGTAGACATAACTAACTAGCTACCTGAAAAAAAAATAAAAAAGCTACTAACCTCCTTCCCTCCTAAGAGTTTGATCATTCTTTTCATTCAAATCTTGTGAAGCTTTCAAAGCAGCAATTTCTTTGCAGTTATCTTCGTTGTATCCTCTTGGAATGCGGAAAAAATTTGGACCATACTCCTTTAAATCTAGAAGAAATTCTTCTCTCTCTTTATCGGTCCAGGTACGTAAATGGGTTAGACATTCCGCTAAGTCAGTATCAAAATTATAAAAATGCAGCTTAAAGAAGTAATCAATAATTTCCTTATTTTGGCCACCCGCCAACAAAGTTGGTACAACATAGCAGTAAAGTTCTGTTATGCGTCTAAGGATTACTTCAGAGGGTTTGAGGAGTAATTCTGCGTTTTTTAGTAGTATTTCTATTTTTCCGGTTTTTCGCCACTCTTCTTCTATTTCTTCGACTTTTTGGAAAAGAATCCTTTCAGCGTCGGAGAAAGATTCGAAATCAATATGGATTATCTCTTCAGGGTTTGGTTCGTTTATTTTTTTTGACAAATTATCAATCCTCTTAGTTAATAAGAAATTTTTGACCAATTGCTAGCTCTCCACATTTTTTATCTGCCTATTGCCAAAAAATTGTTTGAAACCGCCAGTGCTGAAAGTTTTCAAGGCACAAAAACTCCTTTAGATGCTAACTTTTCCAGCGTCTTTAATCGGTAAACAAGGTCGGGCAAGACGAGTGTTTCATACATCATTGAGTTTATTTTGAGCATTGTGTTTAGGGCGGCTATTTGGACTAGGGGGTTGTTGGCTTGGAGCATTCGCAGGCTTGCTTGGCGGTAGATTTGTTCGTATCGATTGGTTATTTTGAATAGGATGTCTTCGGGTTTGGTGACGGATTGCAGGTAGGGTTGCCAGGTCGCGCGGGTTTCAAAGTCATTGTAGATCACGCGTTCTGTGCAGTCGGCTTTTTCGCTTAGTTGTTTGACTATTTCGGCTTGGGTGAAGCCTAGACCTTCTAGCTTTAGCAGTTCTATTCGCCTAGTTGATGCGTCCATTGTTTCTCATCGTTCCTGTGTACCACAGTTTTTGTGTTGTATGTGGGTGTGACTTTTTTTGGGGTTTGATTGTTTGAAATCTCTGCTTTTTTGTTGGGCATGAGATTTTTTGGTTCTTTCTTACGATGTCTTATACCACAGCAACTTATAAGCATTAATGATTATAATATAAACGGTTATGTCACATTGCCTCGGACAAAACAAACAATCAAACCTGAACTAAGAATATTAAAAGCACTCATCAAAAAACCAGAACAAGAACAATTCAGAATGCCAAAAGAAACAGGCCTCAGCTACCGAACTATCCTCAGAACCCTAAAAACCATGGAAACCGACGGTTTGGTCAACGAACCCCGGAAGGAAAATTCCGAAAAAGGAGGCAAAGAAAAGAAAATTTACAGCGCTACCTTCAAAGGCGCCTTAATATTCTTAAAATCAATTGCTCCTAAACCCGAAAACTACTACGCAGATAACAGCTACCACTATACGCCTGAAAAAGCCAATAAAATAATAATAAACAATCTTGCGCCCCTAACAACAGGAACAATCGCCTGTTTTTTGGAAAATTTAGGAAACCAAATCGACTTTCCAATTTTCAAACAAATCAACTGGCTAGAAGAGCACTATGGAATAGATGTTTTTCGAGCAATTATATCGTCTGCAAAGTTAGTCATAGGCAATGATAAGAGTCCAAGTTTTAATGATATTGCAGATTGCATGCTTATTCAGGGAAAAAAAATCGAAGAGATCAAAATGACTATAAAAGAATTTCAAATGGCAAATTCATGTTTGCTTCGGGAAGCATTTACAGAAGCATTTGCCTACGAGCTTTCTCACCTAACAGGGAAGGGGGATTTGTATAACCGCGCATTGGAGGAGCTTTTTGCTAAATTGATTTCGAAAATTGAACAAAAAAACCAAAGCACCCTCGAACCCTTAAATTATCTAATTTCAACCCTAAAACAGACAAAACCAAGCCAATTATGATAAGTTAACATGTCAAAACCTTCACAATCCCAAAGGAAAAAAAGCTCAATTCACAAAGATTTTGCAATTTAGAGCCCAAAACAACCATATTCAATCGAGCCAACCCCCCTAAAATTGAAACTTTCCTTCAAAACAATTCTTAATTCAAATGCCGTAAGCTTTCTTGAGTTAAGATGTTAAGAAAATACTGATTTAAGATGTCTAGCATCGATAAGGTATGTTACTTTTTAGAAATATCGTTTATAAACTATTCTGGATTCGTCTTTTTCTAGAAGAGATTGCATACATGGTTTTCATCACGCTTTTGCCTTTGGAATCTTGTCTTGCCACTTCTCGGCTTCACTTATCCATCGCCGGCGCCATTCTGGGTTGAGATGTATATCCATTCGCTAGGAAGTGACGCGAATGTTCTAGCTTTTTCATCCATTTTCTGTTTGTTCTTTACTCAAATTTCCACTTGTTTGTTAGTGATATTATTGGCTAATTAGTTTTTGTGTAAATTCAAAAGAAAGCGAGCGATGACCCCACAAATGTGAAAAGGCGATAGATGAACTTGGAATTGGCTACAGGGTCACGCTTGAAGAAGAATTCAATAAGACACCCATTAGAATTACAGTGGAAATAAATTCAAAGGATGAGATTCCGTAATTAATCTCAACTTCACAAAGCTTAAATTGAAAATAGTGTAAAACGTGACCTCATAGAGGCGTAGAATGATGAATGAAAAATCTACTTTGGATACCGCATCTACAAAGGACATTATTACTTTTCTAGATGATATTCAGATAGCATTAGGCTTGAGCCAGCAACAAATGAATACCGTAATTTTATTATTAGCTAAGGCTGAGGTAGCTCACTTATACTTTCGTATAGGAAACATGGACATAAAATTTGGCAGTTATCACTCGGAAGATTCAGATGATAAAGAAATTACCGTTGAGACGTGTACCAGCCAAAAGAATTACGCTAACACCATCAGCTATAAAATTCCACAAATATACATACACTCAGTTAAGAAAAAAAGCTCGTTTGTCAAATCAACATAATTATCAATTGAAACTCTATTCGAGCTTTCCACCACACATTGGACATA
>Ga0182021_10008252_pt1 | contig 12343 bp, 9 predicted proteins | sample 612E3MmetaG_FD_120493 | JGI IMG/M metagenome (GOLD analysis project Ga0182021, IMG submission 120493) | Permafrost microbial communities from Stordalen Mire, Sweden - 612E3M metaG (Illumina Assembly) | ecosystem: Environmental > Terrestrial > Soil > Wetlands > Permafrost | place: Sweden...
CGTCGCCGTCCGTTCGTGAGGCTGGTTGACGTGCCCGAGTGGCCCCGGCGCGGCGTGCCCGACGGCCTCACCGTCGACGCCGAGGACTGCGTCTGGGCGGCGGCCTGGGGCGGCGGCTGCGTGCTGCGGTTTGGCCCGGACGGAACGTTCATCGGCCGCATCGAGGTGCCGGTCTCGCGGGTCAGCAGCTGCTCCTTCGGCGGCGACGACCTGAGCGAGCTATTCATAACCACGGCATGGGAGGACGCTACGGCCGAAGAACTCGCCGCCCAGCCCAACGCCGGCGGCCTGTTTCGAGCGCGGCCGGGTGTGCGCGGGCGGCCGGCGCGCCGGTGCAAGATCGGCGTGGGCACGCCGGGCGATGTGGAATCTGCCGCCCTCTGAGCTGGCGGCCAGGGGTATGCTCGGGTTCGAGCCATAAGGGGTGGCTTCACGCGAGTTCTACCGGAGGTGGACGGGTGAGCAGTTGGGTGGTACCGGCGAGTCAGATGCCCGGCGTGCAGCTTCCGCCCGGGGTCCAGGTGGCCGGCATGGGCCGGCGCGTGGGTGCGTGGATCCTGGACAGGTTCCTTGGCGGCCTGGTCTCGAGCATTGCCTTGATCCTCGCCGTCGTCATAGGGGCCGTTTCTTTCAACTCGCAAGCCCTCGATCAGATCAAGCAGATCGACACGGAGGCCTATCAGCCGTTCTCCAGCATCACGGCTCCGCTGCTCAACGTGAACACCGGTCTGCTGCTCCTGGTGGCCGTCCTGTATGTCGCCCTGAGCGCGCTCTATTACGCGGGATGCTGGGTCAGGTTCGGCGGAACGCCCTGCCAGCGGGCCCTGCATCTGCAAGTGGCGGATGTCGCAAGCGGTAAGAATCTGCCGCTCGGCCGAGCCCTGTTTCGCTGGGTCTTGCTCGAAGGTCTATCCACAGGCATCGGCGCGGTCTTCATCATCTTCTTCGTCGGTGCCATCGCGACGACTCCGACGAACCAGTGGCTGGGGTCAAGCCCCTCCGCGTCGACTTTCGGCCTCAACTCATTCGGGGGCTTGGCGCTCCTGTCAAATCTCGTGTCATTGGGGAGCTCGGTCTGGCTCATCGTCCTCATCGTGTCGGCTGGAACGAACGCGGTCCATCGCGGGCTTCACGACAGGATCGTCGGCTCGATAGTCGTTGGCCCCGCGCAGGTGGTCCCGAACTGGCCCGGCTACCCGTATCAGCCGCAGGGCGCGCCCTACTGGCCGCCTCAGGGCGGCCCCGGGTACGCGTATCCGCCGCAGCCCGGGTATCCGCCGCAGGCCTGGCCCGGTTATCCGCCGCCGCCCTGGCCCGGGTATCCGCCGCAGGGCCCGACATACCCGCCGCAGGCCTGGCCTGGGTATCCGCCGCAGGGCATGCCGCCCACGCCGCCAACGTCACCCGCACCCGCCGACCGACCCGCCGACGACCAGAACCGAGCACCCGGCGAGTAAGCCCGCAGGCTAGCCGCGGTCGCGCCTCAACTGCCGGCGCCGCATCGCGCTCCGAGGTCTAGCGCAGCCTCGATCGCGTCGCGCTGGCGTTCGGGCGTCATCCCGTACCAGGGCACGCCCAACACCACCCGCTCGGCGACGCCCTCCCACGCCGCAAGGCGGTCGAGAGCCTCGTCCGGGCGACCGGCGATCGCTATCGCATCCAGAAGCTCGTCGTCGATGAGCTCCGCCATTCGGTCGTGGTCGCGGTTGACGAAGGCGCGTCGCAGATCCCTTGGGAGCGCGGCGCGGTCGTGCAACGCCAGGATCGGCTTGTACGACGGGGTGGTCGCGTAGAACGCGATCTGGAGCCTGGCCGCCCGCCGGGCAGCGACCTCGTCATCGCCGATCGAGACCATGACCATCGCCGTGATCGGGCAGGCGCCGCTCGACCGGCCCGAGCGCTCCAACCCGGCGGCGATGGCAGGTTGAACGGCCTCGCGCAGGTATCGGGGCGATGCCAGCGGGTGCCCGAGAAGACCGTCGGCGACCTCGCCGCAGACGCGCGATAGAACCGGGCCGACGGCCGCGAGCAGGATCGGCGTGTCGCGTCGCTCCGGTCTCGGCAGGCCGTGGAACGTCGGCATCGTGATTCTGTAGATCTCGCCCTCGTGCCGGACTGCCTCGCCGCGGTTGGCCGCCCAGATGGTTCGGACCGCCTGGACGTACTCGCGCATCTGCGGCGCCGGCTTCTCGACCCGGACCGAGAAGCGGGCCTCCAGGACCCGCTTGACCTGCGGACCGAGGCCGAGCATGAAGCGGTCGCCGGATAGCTCGTCCAGATCCCAGGCGCTCATCGCCGTTATCGTCGGCGAACGCGGGAACGCCAGCGCGACGGCAGTCCCGACGCCGATCCGCGAGGTCGACGAGATCGCGGCGGCAGCCTGGACGAAGGCCGAATGGTCCAGCTCGGCCAGCCAGACCGACTCGAGCCCGGCCGCCTCGGCCCGACCGGCCAGGGACGTGACCTCCCGAAGAGTTCCGCCGACGGCGACACCGAGCTTCATGCCCCGACTGTAGCGTCTCACCGGTGGGTCTCGCTCGGCCGAAACCGTCGACCGGAAGCCCGCTGAGTTGGGCGGGTCTAGGATCGACACATGAACCGCAGACAGAAACTCGGTCAGATCGGTGCGGCCCCAACGGACGAGCAATGGGCGGTCATCTCGGAACGGCGCCCCCGGCCGGGAACGGCGTGGCTGCTCGTCGTGACCAGCACCGGGATCGCTTGCCTGCCCGGATGCCCTGCCCGAACGCCGGGACGCGACCGGGTCAGGATCGTGGCCAACCTCGCGGAGGCGCTCGACGCCGGCGCGCGGCCCTGTCTGCGCTGCCACCCGGAACGCCGCGGGGCCGCCGGACGGGCGGACGGCGGGCCGGCCGTCATCGGGCCAGGCGTCACCGGAGGGGACACCGTCGAGGCGACCGTCGCCCGGCTGACCGCGGCGTTCGCGTCGGGCGACGAGATCCCGGTGGATCGCGAGCTGGCGGCGGCGGCCGGGCTGTCGGAACGGCGGCTTCGCGAGATCTTTCGCGAGCGGCTCGGCGTGACGCCGCGAGGCTGGGTTTCGGCCAGGCGCTCCGAGCGGCTGCGCGCCCATCTCGCCGACGGGCGGGAAGTGCTCGGTGCGCTCTTTGACGCCGGGTACGGCTCAGCCAGCGCCGCCTACGAGGCCGCGGGCGGCGACCTGGGCATGGCGCCGGGACGGTACCGCATCGGTGGGGCGGGGGAGCGTATCCGCTGGACTGTCACGCCGATCCCGGAAGGAGTGGCGCTCGTCGCGGCCACGGATCGGGGCCTCTGCGCCGTCCGCCTCGGCCGGGAGCCCACCGCCTTGGAGTTGGAGCTGCGGGCCGAGTTTCCGCGCGCCGCGGTCACGCGCGACGACTCGGGCATGGCCGAGATGGCGGCCCTGGTCTCGGATCTGGCGGTCGGCCGGCCGCGGCCGGAGGTGAGCGGATTGCCGTTGGACGTCCACGCGACGGCGTTCCGGCGACAAGTCTGGGAGGCGCTGCGGCGCATCCCCGCCGGCGAGACCCGTTCCTACGGCCAGGTGGCGGCGGCAATCGGCGCCCCGAAGGCGGCGCGTGCCGTCGGCGCCGCCTGCGCCGCGAACCCGGTGGCGGTCGTGGTCCCGTGCCATCGCGTCGTGGCGTCGGACGGTTCGCTCCACGGCTACGCCTACGGCCTGGCCCGCAAGCGCCAGCTCCTGGACGCGGAGCGCGCAACCGCCAAATCCGCGGGCGCCCCCGAACGACCGCGCGCGACCTCGCCCCGCTGAGCTAGTTCGGCGAGGCCAGGACCATGATGCGGAGCTCGGTCATGTCTTCGATGGCGTAGCGGATCCCCTCGCGGCCCTGACCGGAATCCTTGGCGCCGCCGTAGGGCATGTGGTCGATGCGGTAGGTTGGGACGTCGTTGACGATGACCCCGCCCACTTCGAGCTCTTCGAAGGCGGACCAGGCGTGCGCTAGATCGTTCGTGAAGACACCCGCCTGCAGACCGTAGGGGCTGTCGTTGACCCGGCGGACGGCGTCGGCGAAATCGGCGAACGGGAAGGCGACGACCAGCGGGGCAAAGGCCTCGCTGCGGCAAACCTGGGCCGATGCCGGCACGTCGGTCAGGATCGTCGGCGGGAAGAAGGAACCGTCGGCCGTGCCGCCCAGGAGTACCCTGCCGCCCATGGCGCGAGCTTCGTCCACCCAATCCTGCGTGCGGGCGACCGCCTTGCCATCAACCATCGGGCCGACATCGGTCTGCGGGTCGAGCGGATCGCCAGCGCGCAGCCTCCTGGCGCCCTCGACGAACCGGCCCATGAAGTCGTCCCAGATAGCTTCGTGGACGAACAAGCGCTGGACGCTGATGCAGACCTGACCCGCATAGCCGAACGCGCCGACCAGGACGCGCCGGACCGCCCAGTCGAGGTCGGCCGAGCGGTCGACTATCGCGCCGGCATTGCCGCCGAGCTCGAGCACGACCTTCTTCTTGCCGGCTCGCTCCTTCATCTTCCAGCCGACCGCCGGGCTACCGGTGAAGGTCAGCAGCTTGAAGCGATCGTCGCAAACCATCCGATCACCGAGCTCTCGAGTCATCGGCAGGATGCTGACCGCGCCCTCCGGCAGGGCCGCCTCGGCGACGATCTCCGCCACGGTCAGCATGGTGAGCGGGTCCTTCGAGGGCGGCTTGAGCACGATCGGGTTGCCCGAGGCGATGGCCGGCGCGAGCTTGTGCGCGGCCAGGTTGAGGGGGAAGTTGAAGGGGCTGATGGCCGCGATCGGGCCGATCGGGAAGCGTCGGGTGATCCCTGTCCGGCCGCGGGAGGCCGCGTTGAGGTCCAGCGGGATCAGCTCGCCGCCGATGCGCTCGGCCTCCTCGGCACCGATGCGGAAGGTCAGGATGCTCCGGTCCACCTCGGCCAGCGCGTCGCGGATGGGCTTGCCCGACTCGAGGGCGATGAGCCGGCCGATCTCCTCGCGCCGGGCCGCGATGCCGGCGCTGATCTTGCGCAGCGCCGCGCTCCGTTCGAAGGCGGGCATCCTGCGCGTGCGCTCGAAGGCCGCGACGGCGGCGCTGACCGCTTCCTCGTACTGCTCGGGCGTGGCGTTGTACGTCGAGCCGGCGGGAGCTCCCGGATGCGCCGGGTTGTCCACGACAAGCCTGTCGGGCGATTCGACCCAGCGGCCGGCGAGGTAGATGGGATGGGGCTTGGGTGGAGTGGCGGCTACCATGGCGTGCCGGGCGTCTCAGAGCGTCGCGCCGCACTTGGGGCAGTAGAGGCTGGTCAGGCTGCAGTCGTGGCCGCAGTCACCACCGCCGCGACAGATGTCGCACCTCGGGTTCTCGTGGGTCGAGTCTGCCATGCCGCCGCACCGGCAATACCACGAGCCTCGGCCAATCTTGCGCAGCCGATTCGAATCTTCCTCGACCAGACGGAACGACCCCCGGAACTCAACGACGGTGCTCACAGTGCGAACGATACCGGACAAGCCCGTCGAGCGGGCGGTCGTTGCGCGGCCAGCGGCCGGCGCAAGTTCGCGGCCGAAAATCGAGGCCGCACATTCCCGGAACGTGCGGGCGTGTTTCGGGAATGTTCCGGGGCTCTGGTGACGCCCTCAGGACGCAGCCGCCTCCGCCGAAACCCTGGGAGGTGCTACCTTCTAGGCCACTCGACCAGATCCTTGCGGGTATGCGCCCGCATACAGCAGAGGGCGAAACCCGGATGAGCTCGAACTGGCGCGGCTGCCTTCTCGAGATCCTCGAGACGATCGTCCTGACGCTGGTCATCTTCTTCGTCGTCCAGACCTTCGTCGCCCAGCCGTACCAGATCATCGGAGTTTCGATGGAGCCCACGCTCGAGAACGGGCAGTACGTGCTCGTCGACAAGCTCTCGCCCCATGTCAGCGACTACAAGCGCGGCGACGTCGTCGTCCTCCAGCCGCCGGCGGGCTACGGCGAGGAGGGCAACAACGTCCCGTTCATCAAGCGCGTCGTGGGTGTGAGCGGAGACACCGTCGAGGTCAAGGACGGCGCCGTCTGGGTCAACGGCGCCAAGCTCACGGAGCCCTACGTCTACCCGGGCCAGGTGACGAGCCCCCTCACCAGCCAGACGGTCTGGCAGGTTCCGAAAGGCGATCTCTTCGTCATGGGCGATCACCGAGAGGAATCGGAGGACTCGCGCCTGTTCGGGCCGATCCCCGAGTCGACCGTCATAGGCCGGGCCTGGCTGCGGTACTGGGGCGGGCCCTTCGGTTTCGTCCAGTCCGCCACGTACGACAACATCCCGGCCGCGCCGCCTTCGACGGCGCCCTAGCCCGTACTACCGGAGCGCCGCTTGCATCTCGCTCGGTCAGCCGGCGCGTTCCTGCGTTGGCTCCTGCGCTTCTCGCCAACGCACCTTGTGGGTGCGCTCGCCGCGGTGCTCCTTGCCGCGCCCGCCTGCGCTAGCCGGCCCGACGGTCTGTCGCGCTGGTCGCGATGAGCGTTCGGTACGATGTCGCCATCGTGGGCGGCGGGATAGTGGGTCTGGCCACCGCGTTCCGCCTGCTCGAGCGCCGTCCGAAGCTGCGGCTGGTGCTCTTGGAGAAAGAACACCAGCTCCTTCTCCATCAATCGACCCACAACAGCGGAGTGGTCCACGCCGGCCTCTACTACGCCGTCGGCTCGCGCAAGGCGAGGTTGTGTCGCGACGGCAAGGCCGAGCTCGAGCGGTTCGCGGCCGAGCACGGCATTCCGATCGAGCGCTGCGGAAAGCTGGTAGTGGCCGTCGATCGAGCCGAGGCGCCCGGCCTGGAGGCTTTGGCAAAGCGAGCGACCGCCAACGGCGTCCCCGGGCTCGAGCTGGTTGGCCCTGAACGGATCGCCGAAATCGAGCCGCACGTGGCGGGCGTGGCGGGGCTGCTTTCACCGACAACGGCGATCGTCGACTTCGGGGCCGTGGGCCACGCGTACGCGGACGAAGTTCGGGCGCGGGGCGGCGACATCCTGCTCGCCTGTCGCGTCGATGCGATCGAGCGCCATACCGCGGGCGCGGGGGAAGAGCTGCTGTTGCGCTGGGCCGATGGCGAGGTGCGCGCCGGCGCCGTCATCTCGTGCGCCGGCCTGTGGTCGGATCGTGTCGCGGCCATGACCGGGCACGCCGGCCACGAGAGAGTGGTTCCGTTCCGTGGCGACTACCTGCGCCTCCGCCCCGAGGCCCGCCGTCTGGTCCGGGCCCTGATCTACCCCGTCAACGACCCGCGCTTCCCGTTCCTCGGCATCCACCTCACCCGCCGCATGGACGGCGAAGTGTGGGCCGGGCCCAACGCCGCGCTTGCCTTCGCGCGCGAGGGCTACCGCCGAACCGACATAGTGCCGCGTGAGCTGGCGGAGACGCTCGCCGATCGTGGCTTCCTGCGGCTGGCCTTCCGGTTCTGGCAAGCCGGCGCGGCCGAGATGGTGCGCGACGTGTGGAAGCCCGCCTTCGCCGCCCAGGTGCGCCGCTACCTCCCGGAGCTGCGGGACGAGGACCTGGAGCCGGGTCCGTCCGGGGTGAGGGCGCAGTCGGTGCGGCTGAACGGCGAGCTGGTCGACGACTTCTCGATCGGGGGCAGCGGCCGGATCCTGCACGTCCGAAACGCCCCCTCGCCGGCGGCGACGGCTTCCCTCGCGATCGGGCGCGAGCTTGCGGAACTCGCAGAGCGTCGGTTCGACCTGGGTTGAAGGTGGGCGGCGCCCCGTGGCGCGTCCGGTCGGCCCGCGCCGCCGCGGCGGCCCCGTGGCGCGTCCGGTCGGCCCGCGCCGCCGCGATGAGCCCTGCGCTACACGGCCTCGGCGAATTCTTCGCTGTCCGGCTTGAGGGCGACCAGCCGCTCGACAATGCCGAACCAGCTGCGCTCCAGCGTCTCCACCTCGAGACCCTCGCCCAGGACGAGATCCAGCGGCTCCCGCAGCAGGTGATCGCCCATGCGTCGGAGCTCGATCGGCTCGATCAGGCGCTCGATCGCCCGGACGATCCGGTTCGGGCTGCGGACGTGCTCGATCAGCAGGAGCGAGCCACCCGGGCGCAGAACGCGCACGGCTTCGGCCACGGCGGCCCGATCGTCGGGGATCGTGCACAGTGCGTAGCAGAAGACGACGGTATCGAAGTGCTCGTCCGGGTAGGGGAGGGCCGCGGCGTCGCACCGGCGAAGCGTCACGTCGAGCCCCAGCTCACGGGCGCGCCGTTCGGCCAGGTCCACGGCCACGCCGCTCAGATCGATCCCGGTCAGCCGTATGTTCCGCGGATAGAACGGCAGGGTTCGCCCCTGTCCGATGCCGATCTCGAGGGTCTCGCCGTCGGCTCTCGAGCAGAGCCACTCGCAGCCGGAATCGCGGCGGCTCGAGCGCGCGGATGCCGAGCGTCGGTCGTATATCCGCCGGACCCGCTCCGTTTCGAGGTCGTTTGCGCGCATTGCTCAACGGTAGAACGCAGCGCGGGCTCTGAAAAGGGGCTCTCACGATCCGGCCGATGAGCGCCACGATTCTCGGTGCGCGCCGCCGCCACCACCCGGCGCCCGGCGAGAGGCGATTCGCCGGATCGGCGCCAGCGGCAAGGCGGGGCCATGTAAAGGCATGCGCCGCATGTCGCACACTAGACGGGTGTGGAAGCCGTAAACGTGGGGGACATGATCGATCAGGAGGGGTTCGACTCACAATACGGGGCGCTGTTCGGCGACCTCGCGGCTCTGGCGCGGGCCCTCGGCGCCGGCGCGGACGCCGAGGACGTGGCGCAGGAGGCCCTCGTGCATGCCCGCGGCCACCTCCACCAGTTGCGCGAACCAGACAAGTTGCGGGCCTGGGTCCGTCGCATGGCGGTCCGTGGCGCCTGCCGCGCCCGAAGCCGCCATCTCGCCAACCTCGACGCCGAGCACGTCGAGCGCTTGCCCGCGGCGGACCTCCCGGACATCGACGTGGCCGCCGCAATCGCCCTGCTGCCCGAACGGGAGCGCCTGGCGGTGACGCTGGTCTACGGTCTGGGCTACCGGCAGGACGAAGCCGCCGAGCTGATGGGCGTCGCCAGCGGAACGGTCTATTCGAGCGTCTGGCGGGCCCGACGCAAGCTGGCCCGCCTGCTCGCGGCGGACGAGCCGATCTCTGGTTCGATCGGGAGGAACCCGCGATGAACGGACTGAGTGGACGGGTGGCGGCGATGCTGCGCCGCGGGCACATCGACGAGAAGCGTCTCGACGAAATCGCGGAGGCCGGCGTGGTTGCCACTTCGGCCGAGCACGCCCACCTCACGGCCTGCCGGCGCTGCCGCAGCCTGCTCGTGGGTTTCGGGCGGACGGCCGGCGTTCTGGGCGGTGCCTGGGTCGACAGGCCGCTCGACCGGGGCGTCGCGATACCGGCGGGGACCGCCGGCGTCCGGCTGGGCCGGCCCGATGGGTTCGGCCGAACCGCCGGTCGCGGCGTGCGCCGGCGGGCGGCCGTTCCGGCGGCCATGGTCGCGATCCTGGTCGCGGTCGTGGCGACGGCCGGGCTGCTGACCCTGCGCGGCGGGGCCGGCCTTCGACCTGCGGCAAGCGGCGGGCAAAGTTCGAATGCGGCGACTACGCCGCCGGTCACGCCGGTCACGCCGAACGGAACGCCGCAGGAAACTGGGCTCGTCGCCCGGCTGCCGCTGGGCGGTCAGGTCTCCTGGGCGCCCGACAGCCAGCACCTGCTCGTGGCGTCACAGGCCCAGAGCATCGTCTACGACCGTTTCGGCAACGCCATTTCGACTTTCGGGCAGGTCGAGGCCTGGCTCGATGCGACCCATCTGATCTCCGGCGACGGCCGAGTGGCCGCCATAGACGAGCCGTACACAGGCGCGCCGCAGGACAACACGTGGGTCGTCGGTAGCGGCCATGGGGCGGCCGCCATCGTCGTGGCTATGCCGGGCTGCGTCGGCGACCCGATCATCGACTGGTACCGCGACGGCCATTACGTCAAGGCCAGCGAGAAGGCGACCCCGTTCGGCTGGTCGCCCGACGGCAAGCTCGTCCTGCTCGGCCACCACGATTGCGCCGACAGTGTGTCCGCAATGGACAACTGGAAGGGCTCGGTCGACGTCGTCGATTTCAGCTCAGGCAAAGTTCTGGCGACTGCCAAGAACGTCCGCGGCGATATGGCCTTCAATCCGTCGGCGACTCTCCTGGCCGCTCAATCGGACGCGAATCTCGATATCGTCACGATCGCGGGGGGCGCCGTCAGAACGATCCCGGGAGCGCGCTTCCTGGGCTGGTTCGACGACGATCACCTTTACTACATGGCGAATTCGACGTTGGAGATGCTGAACCTGCGTGCCGGCGCCTCTGCCAGCGCCCGCGTCAGCAGCGGTGAATGGCAGGTTCCATCGCCCTCGGGCCCCTGGCTTGTCGTCGACAACGCGGGTGCGGCGCGCCGGATCGCCACTGCGGATGGGACCACGACCCTGCTCGATCTCTCGTCCGCTGGCTTGCTGGTGCCCGAAGGTGAGACGTCCGTCAACGCCCCTTCGGCGCTGCAACAGCGGTGGTGGTCGCCGGATGGCCGGATGCTCGCGCTCGCGGCCCGAGACTCCACGTTCCTGGCGCTCTTCTCTGTCACCGACCTGCCCGGCTCGATCGCAGGCGCACTCCCGACGCCGATCGCCTCGCCCCAGGCCATCGCCGAACTGGATCGCGCCGCGCTTCCCGGGCCGGTCCGCGAACTCGTTCCGGACGGCAAGCGCGACGCCTTCTGGTTCCTCGGCGGCAAGTCGGGCGAGCCGATCGAGTTGTATCGGTTCGACGTCGCGACGGGGAAGCTGGCCGCGACTCCGATCGCCGGCACCACCTACGACCTTACGCGTGACCGGCTCGCCCTTGCGCCCACCGGCAAGCTCTGGATAGGCGCGGGCTACGAGGTCGTCGTCTATGACCCCGAAGCCGCCGGACAGGTCAACTTCGCGTTCCCCGCCTCAGATCCGGACATCCAGACCGATCCGGCGGCCGGCAAGCCCGACCCCTGGATCGCCGGCATCACCTTCGACGCCGAAGGCCACGCCCTGATCGCCCGCAACTGGGTCAGCTCGCTCGCGCAGGTGGACGAATCGCTCCACGTCACAGGCCGGATCGATATCTCCGATGGCTTCCCGATGACCGGCGGCGTGACAGTGGCCGGGAGCCGCGTCTGGGTCGTGGCCGAACCGGAACGTGGCTTCGGCTTCAGCTCGAGCACCGCGGCCGGCTCCACTTCGGACACCAAGTTCACGGCGCCGGCGCTGGCCGCGGTCGGCAACCGGCTGCTGACCGCCGGCACTCCGCCGGGTTGGCTCGACGCCCAGGGCGGCGGCGCCGCGTTGATCGAGCCCGTGATGGCCACGGCGGACCTGGTGGCGGGCGGCCCGGGCGGAATCTCCGCGCTCTACAGCGCCAATGCCGGCGAGATCCAATGGCGAGACGCGGATGGCAAGGTATCGGCCCAGGGAATCTACAGGCCGGACGCGCCGCCGAGCATCGTGAATCTCGCCTTCGACGGTCAGGGCCGCCTGTGGGCGGTCGAGATTTCCGCGGTCGGCTATTCGCTGGTGCGCCTCAGCCTGGGCACCTGACCGCGCGTCTCAGCCCGGCAGGACCGTCTCGCCGAACATGAGGAAGCGGTCGACGCCACGCGCGGCCAGGCGGCCCTCGTGGATCGCCCAAACGACCAGCGACTGGCCGCGCGAGCAATCCCCGGCCGCGAAGACGCCCGGAGCGGTGGTCATCATGTCGTCGTCGTGGACGATGTTGCCGCGGTGGTCCAGCTTGCAGCCGAAGGCGGTCGGCAGCTCGGGCGCCGGGCCCACGAAGCCCATGGCGATCAGGACCAGGTCCGCCTCGAGCACCTTCTCAGTGCCTTCGCACTCGCACATCTCCGGCCGGGCGCTCGCACCGTGCACCCATTCGATCTCGACCGTCTCGATGGCGCTGACCCGGCCGCTGTCGTCGCCGATCAGGCGGCGCGTATTGATCAGATAGCGGCGCGGGTCGGCGCCCCACAGGGCGGCGGCCTCTTCCTGGCCGTAGTCCATCTTGTAGACCTTGGGCCACTGCGGCCACGGGTTGTCGGCGGCGCGCGTCTCGGGCGGCCGAGGCATGATCTCGAGCTGAACGACGCTCTTCGCGCCCTGGCGAATCGCCGTTCCGACGCAGTCGGTACCGGTGTCGCCGCCGCCGATGACGACCACGTTCTTGCCCGCGGCGGAGATCGGTGTAGCCTCGCCCCCGAGGAGGCTCTTCGCGCTGCCGACGAGGAACTCCATGGCGAAATGGACGCCGGCGAGCTCACGGCCCTCGACCCGAAGGTCGCGCGGCACGGTGGAGCCGGTCGCCAGGACGACGGCGTCGAAATC
>Ga0182021_10008253_pt1 | contig 12340 bp, 10 predicted proteins | sample 612E3MmetaG_FD_120493 | JGI IMG/M metagenome (GOLD analysis project Ga0182021, IMG submission 120493) | Permafrost microbial communities from Stordalen Mire, Sweden - 612E3M metaG (Illumina Assembly) | ecosystem: Environmental > Terrestrial > Soil > Wetlands > Permafrost | place: Sweden...
CCTTACTCCCCCTTTTTTAAAGGGGGAAACTGTTGGCGATGCCGCCTTGGGCGGCTCACGGTTTTATCGGCCCCTTTGAGGGGCTCACCCAATAAGCCTCCGGCTTTGCCGGAGGTCATTTAACTAGTAAAACTGGATATTCGGTAACCCCGTCCTTGTGGCGGGGTTGCTATTTAACATCAGGGATTGAAATTTAAATCGACTCTTTGCTATTTGGATTTAACTATTATTTAAACAAATCAGTCGGTTGATTAAAAAATTAAATTGTAGATAATGAAATTATAGAATACCTTGAGCATTGAATAGCCTGACGGGCACACAAGAAGTGAGGTTTTCTGGTACAGTAAAAAGTTAGGAGCGAGAGAGTTTTAAAATCAGCCAAGCTGAATTGCGTATTTGGACAAGATGTTTGATTTAATGCCAAAAACACAACTGGATGGGCGGCAAAATAGATGAAGCGCTTGGTGTATGCGGGTGTATCGGAATCAGTTCTTCTGTAGCAGATAACCGGATTTTTTAACGTGTTGTTTAATTATGATTAAATCCATTTCAGTACTTGAAGGCGGCAATTCTATCAAGCATGACAAGAATATCTTCAGCGTTTTTTCGTTTAGCCGTAGTACCAATACCAATACCAATACGGTCAGCTTGCGTTAACAGTTTGGAAAACTATGTCTGCTAACGATGTACCTGTAGTCTCATTTTTCAAGCGTTTGCTTGACCCCTTTATTACCTGGGGCACATTGATTCTGGTTACTTGGGCGTACGACCAAGCATTCACCGGATATTATCTTGTGTTGATGATCATCACTTTTTTTGTCTCTTCATATGTTTATGAGCAGACATCGATATATCGCAGTTGGCGCAATGGCAATTTGATTGAATACATCCGCGATACTATTGTGGGCTGGTGCATCATCATCGCTATCCTTCTGGTATTGAATCTTGCCGCCGATTTCTCACGTCATTATTCGGAACAGGTTATTCTGACTTGGTTCATTGTTACTCCAATCGCGCTACTCATAAGTCATATTACTGTGCGTGTAATTGCAGTCGAAATGCGCAAAGAAGGCGGGTTACGTTCTGCGGTGATTGTGGGGGCCAATGAGACCAGCCTTAAACTGGTCCAACGCATCGCCGAATTTCCCTATTTACTAATTGATGTCCGCGGGTTCTTTGACGAGCGAAAGGATAATCGGATTCCGGTAGGGCTCGGTATGCGTCTGGGGGGAATCAAAGATGTCGCCAGCTATGCCCGAAAAAATAACATCCAGATGATTTTCATCAGTCTGCCGATGTCTGCCCAGCCCCGAATCCGTGAAATCATAGACGATTTGTATGATGCCACGGCTTCCGTTTACTTCTTGCCGGATGTCTATGTTTTTGACTTGATGCAAGCGCGCTTCAACAATGTTGGAGGCATTCCGGTGGTGGCGGTGTGTGAATCACCGTTTTCCGGTGTTGATAGCCTGGTAAAGAATGCCAGTGATTTCGTACTTGCTTTGCTATTTTTGATATTGTTGTCGCCTATTATGCTGTGCATCGCGTTGGCCGTGGTGCTTACTTCCCCCGGCCCGGCTATCTTCAGGCAGCGTCGTTATGGGCTTAATGGCGAGGAAATTATTGTCTATAAGTTTCGCTCCATGACTGTAAGCGAGGATGGTTCGCAAATTACGCAGGCTCAGAAAAATGATCCAAGGATTACCAAAATCGGCGCTTTCTTGCGCCGCACATCTCTGGATGAATTGCCTCAGTTCATCAACGTATTGCAAGGCAGGATGAGCATAGTTGGTCCGCGTCCGCACGCGGTAGCCCACAACGAGCTCTATCGCAAGCTTATAAAGGGTTACATGTTGCGTCACAAGGTAAGACCTGGGATTACCGGCTGGGCTCAGGTTAACGGAATGCGCGGCGAGACCGATGTGTTGGAGAAGATGCAAGGCCGTATCGATCACGATTTGTATTACCTGAAAAATTGGTCGATCTGGTTGGATTTGTGGATCATCGTACGCACGGTATGGGTTGTGCTTCGCCGGGATAATGCGTACTGAGACAATATGCATAACCAAGTTGGTGGAATAATGTATTTTCAAAAATCGAGAGGAGTATATTTTGAATAACTTTGATGCTGTGTTGATTACGAAGAGCGGTTCAACCGTTCAACTCAAGAGAGCGCTGCTTGTTGTCCTGTTGCTGGGAACAGCCTTGAGCCTTTCCGCATGCTGGAATAAGGAAAAAAAGGCAGGTCAGACCCTGGTCAGGGTAAATGGCAAAGAGATCACCGTGCTTCAGGTAAACGATGAGTTAAATCGTGCAGGGGTCAAGCCCGAGCAGCAGGAGGCGGCGACCAAACAATTGCTGGAGTCGCTGATCGACCGCCAGTTATTGCTGGACGAAGCGATGCGAAACGAGATGGATCGTACGACGGATGTCGTTCAGGCAATCGAGCGTACCAAAACGCAAATTATTGCCCAAGCATACCTGCGTAGCATAGGTAGCGCTATTTCAAAACCTACCGCAGTCGAAATTGACGATTATTACCAGAAACACCCCGAATACTTCTCCGAGCGCAAGCAGTTTGACGTGCAGCAATTGGTGATGGCCACCAAAGACTTCAGCAACGATCTCAAACCGATCGTGGATTCAGCCAAGTCTCTGGAAACGGTTGCTGCATGGCTGGATGGGCATCAAGTCCGCTATGTGCGCGGGCAATTATCTCGCGGTGCGACAGACCTGCCGGAACAGATGGTGGCAAAGATGAAGGACATGCAGAAGGGCCAAATCTTCATCGTCAATGAAGGTGAAAGTAGCATGATTAATCAGATCTCAAACATCAAGATTAGTCCCATTTCGGCCAAGATTGCCGAGCCGCAGATTGCACAGTATTTGTACAACAAGAAAGTCCAGGAAATGGTGCAGGCCGAAATCACACACTTGCGTGCCGGGGCAAAGATTGAATACGTCAATGCGCCTGCACCTGCTGCTGCCAAGGACAATCCCCCAGCGGCAAATTAATGCGGCTTTCTTCGCATAATGGAATGGACGCAAAAGCTGCCAGCAATGAAACTGGTATAGGTCGAAGCACAACGCATTTTAGTCATGGCAAATCTGACAGCTAGAAATTTTACTCTGAAAACAGCCGATGCTGAATGGTGGCCTATTCTGCTGGGCATGCTGGTCATGTATGTTCCGACGCTCTTCGACCTGTTTACAGGGTTGTGGATCACCGAAGGACAGGCGCATGGACCGGTGATGCTCGTGCTTGCTATCTGGCTTATTTTTCGTCAATGGCCGCAAATGATGGAAAAAAGCGAAGGTCGTCCTGCTTCTGCCTCGGGCTGGGTGGTCTTCGCTATCGCGTTGGGGTTGTACATTATCGGACGTTCGCAGCAGATAATGCTATTTGAACTCGGCTCACTTATCTGGATGCTGGCAGCAATTTTGTTGATCAAACGCGGTAGTCGTGCGCTCAAGGTCATGTGGTTTCCATTATTCTTCATGTTATTCATGATTCCTTTGCCGGGTGCAGTCGTTGCTACGATTACCATGCCGATGAAAGTGGCGGTTTCTTATGTGACAGCAAATATTTTGTTTTGGGCTGGTTATCCTATTGCACGCAATGGTGTTATCTTGCAGATTGGGCAATATCAATTATTGGTTGCAGATGCTTGTGCCGGGCTGCAGACGCTATTGACCTTGGAATCACTGGGCCTGTTCTACCTGAATGTTGTTCGCCACACCTCGGTTTTTCGAAATGTGGCATTGGCGATCCTGATTGTGCCCATTTCGTTTACGGCCAACGTGATACGTGTCATCACACTTACTTTGGTTACTTACTATTTTGGTGATGAAGCCGGGCAAGGATTCTTGCATGGGTTTGCAGGCATGGTCTTGTTCGTGAGTGCATTGGTTTTGATACTGGGCATTGATGCGTCGCTGCAATTTTTTGTAAAAGCGCGGGGAGATAAATTCCCGTATCCTGCAAAATGAAGGCAATGAAAAAGTCTTTGATCATCAGTCTTCTTTTGGGGATTCTCATGGTGTTGTCCAGCGTCTTGACTAAAGTGATGACGCCCAACATTACCTCTGGCCAAAAAGTTGACATTAACCTGGAGACACTGATTCCAACAGAATTCGAAGATTGGAAACTGGATTCGTCTATTGCGAGTCCTATTGTCACTCCTGGAGTGAAAGATTTGCTTGAGAAAACATACAGTCAGACGCTTTCTCGAACCTATGTCAATAAAAAAGGTGAGCGCATCATGCTTTCAATAGCCTACGGGGGAGCGGAGAAAACAGATTTGAACAGTCATAGACCAGAAGTCTGTTATGCGGCAGGCGGTTTTGACATAAGCAAAATGACCAAGACTTTTGTCGACACAACAGTCGGGCGGATTCCAGTGATGCACCTGGTTGCAAAACGAGGTACTCGAAATGAGCCAATAACCTATTGGACCAGGATTGGGGACTCTCTGACACGCGGCTGGATCGAGCAGAAATTGTCGGCGCTAGGTTATAGACTGACCGGGAAAGCACCGGATGGTCTTCTGGTTCGCGTTTCTTCCATATCCAACGATGAGCAGGACTCTTACCGGATTCAGCAGGTCTTTTTGGCGGCATTGCTAAAATCAGTGCGAAGCGATGAGCAGCATTGGTTGGTTGGTCGTATGAACTCATGAGCATCCGGGATGGCGGTTTTGTTGTTGTAGAGAATATATTTTTTGATTTGTTCAGTATTGCATGAGGAGTATTCAATAATGTTCAGGATAATTTTCATTTTGTTTTGTTTGATGTGTGTAGAAATGAGTTCTGGAGTGGCTGTTGCGGCGGAAAAGCCGGAAATCTATCAGTTACACCATGGCGATAAAGTGCTGATTTCTGTCTGGCGTGAAGAAACGTTGCAAAAAGAAGTTGTGGTTTTGCCGGATGGGAGTGTCACTTTCCCCTTGATTGGTCGTGTTGAAGTTGCGGGGCTAAGCACGCCGGAAGTGGAACAGAGCATTACCGCAAAGTTAAAAAAATATTTTCCGGAGCCCATAGTTACTGTTGTGATTATTGGAACTGACGGCAATCGTGCATACATTACCGGGAAGGTTATGCGTCCCGGGCCGCTGATCATCAGTGGCCCCACCTCTGTGCTGCAGGCAATCAGTATGGCTGGGGGCTTTGACAAATTTGCCGATGAAAGTAGCATCAAGGTGATCCGAACAAAAACAGACGGACAAGTAATTTTGCCGGTGAACTACAAAGACATTATTTCGGGTAAAAATATTACTACCAACATTCAGCTTCAGGCCGGCGATACACTCGTGGTGCCTTGAATTTATTGATTGAGGATAGGCAAAGGGGACATGAGTTGAACGTACAACGACTAGCCGGGATGTTAATGCTTATGGCTGGACAATTGCTCTATTCTGGCCATAGTTGGGCGGACACCTGGCAGCAGGGAGTGTCGTCTCAAGTCTCGACCGAGTATGAGACAAACCCGGCCATGTCTACAGCGAATCGGGGCTCGGTATGGAGAGCAGTGTTTTCGCCAAGTTATGCGCTTATGACGAGGGTTGGGGAGAACTCATTGAATGCAGGGCTGGCCGCTCGGATAGCGCGGGCTTCGAACAAAACACTGAGTCCGGATCGCGACAGTCCCAGCGCCTACCTTAACTGGTTACGCCCGAGCGAAGCGGGTAACTTCGGTCTTTCCACCAAAATTGCTCGAATGGACACACGCGACACGGGCGGGGTTGACGCAACAGGCAATGTTCCTGTCAACAGTACAAGGACTTCACGCGACCTGTCAGGAAGTTGGAATAAGGAACTGAGTGAACGCAGCACACTCTCTGCGGATGCAGCATATGAAAGTGTTTCATATAAGGGGAGCGGCACTTACACAGATTATTCTACGCGCTCCGGAGGACTGAAGTACAGCTATATATGGAACGAAAAAATTACGTCGTTTTTCGGAGTGTCAGGCAACAAATATATGCCGACTGCTGGGGGCGCAACCAGTAGTAGTGTTAACACCCTATTGGGGATGAACTGGAAAACTGAATACCTGGATTGGACGGTGCAAGGTGGCAAGTCCAGGGTGACTGGGGGCAGTTCGAACACGCAAGGTTCGGTTACTGCGCATTACACAGGTCAACGAACACAACTGACATTGGATGCCGGTCGCACGGTTTCTTCCAGCGGTCTGGGCGCTTATACCAAAGCAGATCATGTGAAGGGCGGCTGGAGTTATATTCTGAGCGAGTACAGCAATACCGGGATTGATCTGGAACGGCGAAAGAACTATTCCTTCGGATTGACTACTGCCGGCAACACTACATTCTCAAGTGTCTGGCTGGATCACAGTTATTCTCCCTTATGGAGAATGCGAACTTACTTTTCGCGCAGAAGCAATCAGGGAAGCGGAGCCGAAAGCACATCATCCAACGTGCTCGGACTCTCCTTCAGTTACAACAATATCGACTTCTGAACCTAAATAGACAACACAACCATGGCTACCGAATACGAACTGAGTCTCTCCGATTATTTATCGATCATGCGCCGTCGCGCTGTTTACTTGATCGTCATATTTGCTGTGGTGTTGGTGTTGGCAATTGTTGCTGCTTTCGTCATTCCCCCTGCTTACCGTGCTACCGGGACCATCATGGTGGAATTGCCGCAGATACTTGACGCAGCGGGACCCAAGTCAAACAGAAATGATCTGGATCAACGGATCGACGTCATCAAACAGAGGGTAATGACTCGTGAAAGTTTGTTGGAGATTATCAATAAACACGCCCTGTACAAAGAAAATACAGGCAATCAGACGACTACCGAATTGATTGACAAGATGCGTAGCCTGATCACTGTTGAATCGATCAGTTCCGACGCTTCCCGCTCCAGCAGGCAGGGGCTGCCGGCAATAGCCTTTACTGTTTCTTTCGAGGACAAGTCCCCCCAAGTCGCTCTTCAGGTTGCCAACGATCTGGTAACACTATTCATTGATTGGAACGTCAAATTGAGGACAGAGGGCGCTACGGAAACAACGGATTTTCTTACTCAGGAGTCGGATAAACTCAAGGCCGAAGTAGACCGGCTGGAAGGAAAAATTAGCGCATACAAGCAACAGAATAGCGAGAATCTGCCGGAACAGTTGAGCCTGCGCACGAGCATGATGTCGCGCGCGGAAAATGATCTTTACACAGTTGAGAGGGATATCAGAAGCAGCAATGAGGAACTCCGTTCTCTGGAAGCAGAACTCACTTCCGCCAAGCATGGCATGGCCGATGATCCGTCCCAGACATTGCCTGCACTCAAGGCTCAATACACCAAGCTTTCGGCTATCTATACGGAATCTCATCCCGATTTAAGGGCGCTCAAGCGCAAAATTGACGCTCTGGAAAAAGGTGATAGTACGTCGGATGCGAGCAGCTCGCCGGCAAATGCCACCAGCCTGGCCGCGTTCAAGATACAGACGCAAATTGATACAGTGCATGCCCGCCTGGATTCACTCGCGCAGCAACAAAAAATGTTGAAGGAAAAAATAGGCCTGAATGAACATGCAATGGAGCAGACTCCCCGCGTGGCGCAGGGATTGGAGATACTCATTCGGGATCGGGACAGTGCGCAAAAAAAGTTTGACGAACTCCGCAACAAGAAAATGAATGCGCAGATTGAGCAAAGCCTGGAAAGTGAGAATAAGTCGGAGCGATTTACCCTGCTTGAGCCTCCCATATTGCCTGAGAAGCCTTTTAAACCAGACCGCATAAAAATATTTGCGATCGGTTTCTTTATTGCGGTGGCGTCCGCGCTGGCTTTTGCCATGTTTCTGGAATCGCTTAACAAGCGGGTATATGGAATCGATGCACTCACCCATGTGTTGGGCAAGCGACCGCTGGTAGTAATTCCTTACCTGTCTATTGAGGAGGAAAGGGGGCGTAATAATATACTGGCCATGCGGGATACCGTCTTGGCATTCTTGCGCCGGCGGAAGAAATCGTAGAGGCACAATATTTCAGCAGATGCTGAACGCCATATTTGTGAAATTCCCCGCCGGAACAGCATAGGAGAAAGTAATGGAACGCATCAAACATGCAATAGAAAAAGTCAAAAACCAGAATTCAGGCGGAGCAGGCCGCACACAATCGCGCTCATCCGGTCAGGATAATAATTCTAATCCACGCCCTTCCAAGTCTCATGAAGAACTGGTCGACATCAGTTACGATTACACGCGCGTGGTCAAATTGCAGAAGAAGCATCTGGAAAAAAACCGCATTGTGGCTTTTGACAAAAACGACCCGAAGAGCATGGCCTTCGATCTGTTACGGACGCACGTTTTGCAAAAGATGGAAGAGAACGGGTGGCGAACTATGGCGATAACATCGGCAACACCGGAGGCCGGAAAGACTGTAGTCGCCATCAATCTGGCCATGAGCATTGCCCAGCAAACAAACAAGACTGCCATGCTGGTGGACTTTGATTTGCGCCGTCCCAAGATCGGCACTTATCTCGGAATACACATGGAGAAGTCGCTGAATGACCTGCTGGACGGTACGGCTGAACTGCCGGACGTGCTTGTCAATCCGGATATCCCGCGACTGGTAGTTCTTCCAACCAAAAGTCCGGTAAGGAATTCTTCAGAAACTCTTTCGTCAAAAAAAACCGCAGAACTGATCATGGATTTGCGCGAGCGATATAAATCGCGTATTGTCATTTTTGACCTCCCTCCCGTGCTGGTGAGCGATGACGCCATGGCACTTCTGCCACAGATTGATTGCGTCCTCTTGGTGGTGGCCAATGGGATGTCTACCCAGCGGGAAATCGAGGATAGCCTGCACCTTCTGCCTTCAGAAAAACTTATAGGCGCCATACTCAACAAGGCAGATATTGAACCAACGGCTTATTACTACGATTAGCGAACTGTTGAATTGCCAACCCATAGTTTTCGAAAAAGGGTCTATGAATACTATTTCCAATAAATTGCGCAAAGTTGAAACGTGCTTCGCTGAAGGCGAAATGTTGAGGGATGGTCAATTCAGGAATTGCTGGGAAATTGATAATTCCAATTTGAGCCTTATGTATTTTACGATTTACCCTTTTCGATAGTTACTGACCAAATTGCCAGTGCCGACAATAACTAATCCAGTTTCTGCAGTTTTTCACAGGATAACGATATAGCATGTATCAAGCGTTCTATGGTTTGAAGGAGAACCCCTTTTCAATTCAACCTGATCCGGAATTCTTGTATTTCGGTCGCAGGCATACTTACGCTTATGCGATGATGGAATTCGGGATCAAGAATCGGGCCGGTTTCATGGTGGTCAGCGGCGAGATCGGTTGCGGCAAGACAACATTGATCAGGCATCTGCTTAATAATTTGGCTCCGGATCTCACTGTTGGTTTGGTGTACAACACACACCGCGACATTTCCAATTTGCTGGAGTGGGTTATGCTCTCGCTGGGGCTCCCCTACGAAGGGCAGTCCAATGTGGCGCTCTTTGATGCATTTCAGCGTTTTCTGATTGAACAATACGGGTTTGGCAAGAGTGTGCTTTTGATCATAGATGAGGCGCAGAATCTTAGCCCTGACGCACTGGAGTCTTTGCGCATGCTCTCAAATATCAATGCGGACAAACATCAGTTGCTTCAGATTATGCTGGTAGGGCAACCGCAGCTGAAGGATATGCTGATGCGACCAGACCTATTGCAGTTCGCACAACGCGTAGAAGTTGATTTTCACATCAAGCCATTTGCCGCAGCGGATGTGCAGAGCTACATTGAGCACCGACTGGCAATTGCGGGACGAATTACTCCCCTTTTTACGCTTGAGGCGTGTGCCAAGATCGCGGAGGCCAGCCAGGGTATTCCCAGGCGCATCAACATTCTTTGTAATACAGCGCTGGTTTACGGATTTTCTTCCGAGGCTAAGCTTATTGATGAGGATATTATTGAAGAAGTGCTGAGTGACAAAGCTGAATTCGGGGCTTTGCCGAATCCGGAATAAGGATTGTGTGCAGGGTGCAAACAATAAATGGCCCGGGGAATGCAGACTACACCTTCTCACTCTCTGCATGCCGTAGCGTTGTCCGGAAATCTTAAGCTTAAAAGGAATTACTCTGCATGGACATTAAAGAACAGGTCCGCGTTTTCGTGACGTCGAACTTTTACGTGAATGCTTTTTGTGATCAGTTACGACTTTGGTTCAGGACTGTTGGCCTATGAGTACAATCATATTGCCGGCATACAATGAGTCGGGTGTGATAGCGGCGGCGATAGAGTCGTTGCTGCGGCAAGTTGAGGAGGGTGACGAAGTTATAGTCGTCTGTAATGGTTGTAAGGATGATACCGAGACCATTGCACGAAGCTTTGAACCAGCCATTACGGTCATCAGTTCGCCAATACCTTCAAAAATAAATGCCTTGAATTTGGGCGATCAACACGCGCGAACCTATCCGAGGATTTACATGGACGCAGATATCAGGTTGGCGGATGGCGCGCTTGGCCTGATAAAGAAGACGCTTGAGATCGGCCAATATTTGGCCGTGTCGCCTGATCCAATTTTGGATTATGGTCGATCCAGCTGGGCTGTGAAGGCCTACTATGACATTTGGCTGTCCATGCCGTTTTGTCAAAGCGGCATGATTGGCGCTGGTGTTTATGCTCTTTCGGAAGAAGGCAGAAAACGTTTCGATAATTTTCCTGATGTGATTGCGGACGATGGTTTTGTGCGTGCCCTGTTCAAGGAACACGAGCGTGGAAAAGTGATAGGTGCTAAAGCAATCGTGCGTGTTCCAGCTTCATTGCATTGGCTAATGAAAATTAAAGTGCGTAGCCGTATGGGGCAAATGCAGTTGACAAACAGGTACCCGGAACTAATCAAGAATGAGCATAAAAACCGTTCCGGAGGGATATTGAGTGCCCTTATCAACCCGTTAAATTGGCCCAAAGTGATCGTTTATTTATACGTTTCTGCAATGTCGCGAATTCTGGCGCGCAGGCGTTTGCTAAATATTGCAGCCTATCAGTGGGAAAAAGACAATTCTTCTCGTCAAAAATAACAATGCCATATATTGCGAAGTGAGAAGGCCGCTCTAAGAGTGGTGCTCAATTGACTAGTGGATCACTAGCTTGTAGCTTTCTACGTTGGGCACGGGGTACAAATGAGGGGGCTAGTACCTGCAATTCGAGGAATTGGATCAACAAATTTAGGACTCTCTGCGTCAATATTGCCTGCAGAGATGCAAAATAGTGCGTTTCTACCTTAAAAAAGGACAGTTGTGAGTAAGAGCAAACAAATTCTATTGGCAGGAGCCGCTCCTGATACAGGTAACCTGGGCGTTTGCGCACTTTTTTACGCCACAGTGGCGGGTGTGAATGCGCGTCTTCCCGATCACCAGCTTATTGTATTTGATCATGGTGCCGGTATCCGCGATTTACAAATTGCAGATAACGATACCAACTTTAAGATTCAATTATGCGGTGCAAAACATGGCAAACGCTATTATCAAAATGAAAATTTTGCCAATATCCGCCTTAGTTGCAAATTAGGTGGCGGTCTAAATCCGATCGCTAAACGCATATTAAATTCAACCGCTATGATTGATATCAGCGGCGGAGACAGTTTCACCGATTTGTATGGTAGAGGGCGTTTTAATGCTATTACTTATCCAAAGTTGACTGCCATAGAAAATGGAATCCCGCTAATTCTATTGCCGCAAACTTACGGGCCTTATTTATCGGCAGATTCAAGAAAACAAGCAGCCGAAATTGTTAAAGCGTCTACGATGGCTTGGGCAAGAGATGCCGAGTCTTTTGATGAACTTAAGAGTTTATTAGGTTCTGCTTTTGATGAAAAAAAACATTTTTCAGGAGTAGATGTTGCGTTTTTGTTGCCAAGCAAACTACCTCGTACCTCACTGTCCAGTACCTTGCAGAATTGGCTTGGCAAACGCACCGTAACCACAGTCGGGATCAATGTTAGTGGCTTAATTTACAATCAACCTGACAAAGCTCATTCCCAATATGGGTTAAAAGCCGATTATCAGGAAGTTATTTTTCAGTTTATTCAAAAATTGCTGAAAGAAACCGATGCGAATATTGTGCTAATTCCTCATGTTTTGGCTGATGAGCAATTTGTTGAGTCAGATAAGGCAGCGAGCAAGCATCTGCTAAATTTATTTTCCTCAGTAGATAGACAACGACTCGAAATTCTTCCCGATGCTTATGATCAATGCGAAATAAAATGGGTGATTAGCCAAATGGATTGGTTCTGCGGGACACGGATGCACGCTACCATAGCCAGTCTTTCCACCGGGGTGCCAACCGCTGCTATTGCTTACAGTATAAAGACCCGCCG
>Ga0182021_10008255_pt1 | contig 12340 bp, 11 predicted proteins | sample 612E3MmetaG_FD_120493 | JGI IMG/M metagenome (GOLD analysis project Ga0182021, IMG submission 120493) | Permafrost microbial communities from Stordalen Mire, Sweden - 612E3M metaG (Illumina Assembly) | ecosystem: Environmental > Terrestrial > Soil > Wetlands > Permafrost | place: Sweden...
CGGTGGGACAGGCCATCGGGTTTTGTGGCCTGTCGTGCCCCGGAACTCTCACCGAGCGCGCGAGGATGACAGACCACGAAAAGCGATGGTCTGTCCCACCTGCCGCAAAGTGAACAGTATTGGAGCTGGTCAAAGCGGCGCCCGTGTTCGCGGCCCTGGGCGGCCCCGTGCGCCGCGGAGCCGTCGCGCGGCTCGGCGTCGAGAGACCGCTGCCCGGACCCCGTGAACCGGGCAAGGCTTGCATCCTGGCCCGTGGTGCGGCCCGGTCGTAGTCTTCCACGGGCCTTGCGAAACCGGCCGGGGACATGCAAGCTGGAGAAGTATGCCGGAGCTGCCGGACATCGCGGCCTACATCACGGCGCTGGAACCGCGCGTGATGGGGCTGCCGCTCGAACGCGTCCGGCTGGCCAACCCGTTCCTCCTTCGAACCACGACGCCGCCGCTCTCCGAAGCCGAGGGAAGAACCGTGCGCGAGCTGCGGCGGGTGGGAAAGCGCATCGCCATCGGTCTGGAAGGCGGCCTCTGGCTGGTGCTGCACCTGATGATCGCCGGGCGGCTGCATTGGAAGCCTGCCCATGCCGCCCTCAGAGGCCGCCAGAATCTGGCGGCTTTCGATTTCCCGCCGGGCTCGCTCACGCTGACCGAGGCCGGCGCCAAGCGGAGAGCGTCGCTCCACGTCGTGGCTGGCGAGCCCGGCCTGCTTGCCATGGACCCGGGTGGCATAGACGTCCTCTCCGCCGATCCGGAATGCTTCCGCGCCGCGCTGATCCGCGAGAACCGCACGCTGAAGCGGGCGCTGACCGATCCCCGCATCGTCAGCGGCGTCGGCAACGCGTACTCCGACGAGATTCTCCACGCCGCCCGCCTCTCGCCCCTCGCTTTGACCCGCAGGTTGACGCCGGACGAATGGGACCGCCTCTTCGCCGCGGCGCGCGGCACGCTCGAACTCTGGCTGGGGCGCCTGCGCGCCGAGGCGCGCCAGCGGTTCCCGGAGAAGGTCACGGCCTTTCGCCAAGGCATGGCCGCCCATGGACGCTATGGAGAACCGTGTCCCCGCTGCGGCGCGAAGATTCTCCGCATCCGTTACGCCGACAACGAAACCAACTATTGCGCGAGCTGCCAGACCGGCGGCCGGGTGCTCGCCGATCGCGGCCTTTCCCGGCTGCTGGGCACCGACTGGCCCCGCACGCTCGATGAACTGGAGGATTTGCGGAAGCACTGAACCGCGGATCGTCGCCGAGTGAATAGGATGGGAAGTCGGCGAAGCATCTCAATTGCAAGCCGAAAACTCCGGTAAACGATAGCCGACTACCGGGAACCGATCTCCTGGCCCGCCGCGATCTGCCTCCGAATGCCGCCGGTTTAGCCGGCAGCGGAAACGAGTTGGAGATTGCCCAAGTGGCGGTAGTCTTTGGCGTTGTTTGTAACCAGTGGCGCGGACAGGACCAGAGCGGTGACGGCGATCCACGCATCGGCTGCGCTCATCTGGCGCCCTTTCCTCACGCTCTCGTTTCGGACCTGAGCCCAGGTCGAACACAGCAGGTTGTCCGAATTCAGAACTGAAAAATCCGCGAGATATGCCTCCAGCAAGTCCCACTTGCGTTGTCCCCAATTCGCGTCCAGCGCGCCTTGGCGCATTTCCGCCAATGTCATGAACGAGACAATCAACTCGGCATCACGGATGATGCTCACATACCGCGGGGCAAACACGGGATGCCATTTGAAAATGAAACTGGCAACATCTGTGTCAACGACCAGTCTTGCCGTTGCGTTTGGAGGGGAGGTCGGAACGGCGCTGCTCATAGATGAGGCGTACGTAGGCTTCGGATTCTTCGGCAGGTCCAGGATCGATGTGGCTCAACAGCCGGTCGAGATCGAACGGGCATGCCCGAACGAGGTTAGGCGTATCCTTGACAGGCTGTGACGGTACACGTTCCATCTTGATAACCATTCTACCGCTACTGACGCATTCTGGGGTCGGAAATCACTCGCCCCTTCGCGACCGGGAGGGAGTAATCCCTCCGGCGCCGCACTCTGGCCAGTCTCAGCATAGGCGACTACACGGCCACGTGAATTGCTCGAGTAGCCGACGATCCACCCGGAGACTCAGAAGTACCGGTCACCGTGGCACGCGCGGTCCGTAGTCTCGCCGCGATTCAAGTCTCCTGACTGGCCGCTCTCGCCGGCACGAAATGATCCCGCAGTCCCTCGCGAATTCGCACTATCGGGTCGTAGCCAAGATGAATGTAGAGTTTCTCTTCCCAGCCGTGCGGCGTTGTTTCGATACGCAGGCGCGGCGCATGTTGATATAAGCCCTCGAAGGCCGACCAGTCGCCGCCACCTTTTCCAGGCAGGATCACAACAACGTATCGCACGCGCTTTGTGCGCAACCTCAATAGGACCACGTACAATTCACCGACATCGTTGAATGCCATCGGCATGACGATAGCGTCTCGTTCCGGCTCGCGTTCGGGAAACGCTTCCATGACAACCTTTTCAAGTACCGTCACGTGAGATTCGAGCATCGAACGCACTTGGCTCGCGCCCTCACTCAGAGCGTAGCCGTATCCTTCTGCCTTGAACACAGCTAAAAAGCCGGCGCGAAATGCAGCGCGAAAGAAGCGCTCCGGGATATACGGGAAGCTCATGTGTATGTTGAAACTGAAGCCGTCGCCGAGTTGGCTTTGCCAGTCCTCCGTGGCGTCCATATTGCTCGCCTTTCCAACTATGCGAATCGTGTTGGGCTTCTCCTTCGTCCCATCCCCAAGGAGCAATTCCGCCACAATCTTCCCCTTGTCGCTGCCCAGGGTTATGGCGATTGGCTCCAATCCATCCAACGCGTCCATGGCTCTCATGGCATTGATGAGGTGACTGTCAAGCCGAGACCCGTGAGTGTTGTTACACCGGCGCTCGCACGTAAGAGTTTCCATCCTGCCGCCGAGGCTCGACGGAATCACATGTTCGCGGCTTAGGTCCGCGATGTTCGCCAACGAAAACTCTGTCAGACAGAGGGGGCAGGCGATTTTGGGAGTTTCTGAGAACCGGAATTTCGAGTAGTCTGCCGCAAGCTCGTGAAACAATGCGGTGCTCTTGTCCGCGCGAGACGGCATATCCCCCATAATACGTCGCCGGAACAGTGGAAGTAGCAGACGCCGAGGCAGCCCGCGCAGGCGCATCGTGCCATACTTCTGATGTTTGGCAAGCGGTGGGACAATCGGCAATATGACAGAAGAGGAGTTCGAGCGCGATTGTCACGCCGTCAGCAATGACATCGATATAGCCCTCGACGCACATTTCATGTTCGAGGCGCTTAATGGCCTCGCTAAAAATGGTGGAAGTCGGGTCTGGACCGCCTTGCAGCGGGATGCCCAGTTCTGGGTTACGTTCCGCGACACATTGCAGACTACCGTAATTGTCACGAGCGCAAGAGTTTTCGACATTGCCACCGATGCCTACTCAATCCATCGACTCCTGCGGGCGGCCGAAGTCAATTTTCAATTTTTCTCGCATGCCGCGCTTAGAGTTCGCAAGCAGCGTCTGAATCTTACGCCCGCCATTTTGGATGAGTACTTCACAGACCTTCCTGAGCCGGACAAGGCTTGGATCGCCCGGCTTAGAGACGCGGTAAAGCCATACGCAAAACAATTCAGAGATGTCCATCAGCCGGTGCGCAGCCAAGTTTACGCGCATCGGCTCGTGACCAATAGAAGTGACATCGAGAAGCTGTTCGCGAAGACGAACCGTAATGACCTAGGCGACTGCCTTATGAAGGCGAATGAAGTCGTCGGCCTGTTGAACCATTTGTTCCTCAACGGTCACGAACCGGTACTGGGGAATATCAGACATGACCGTCACAGAAAGACCTGTGCAAAGGCTGTCGAGAATGTAATGGAACGGCTAGTCCGTTCGCGAGCGAAGCTACCGAAGTAGGCTGCTGGCTTCGGTCGGACCAGAGTGCGGAGCGTATAGGACCGAAGCGTTGCCGCCGTTTTCGCGCGTCAAGTTGACGGAAAACGCCCGATGCTGACATGTGCCCAACTGACGATAGATCTCGCTGACGCCGTAGCGTTTACCGGCCAACTCCGGGCGGACCGCCAACACGGAAGTTGACCCCAGACAGCCGATCGACCTCGCCGCTTCGGCCTATGTCCAGCCGTGTTTCTTCACGCGTGCTCCGATCCTCCGCATCAGTTCGGCCCGCTTGTTGTAGGTTCCCGCCAGTTCGTTAGCTTACCCTTCAGAAGCGAGCAGTCTCTGGATCTGACGGCTGCGGCCCCCGACCTGAGCGTACATCGCATCCGGCGCCTCCCCCGTCACTCCAACATTTTTTTCTTTCGCCCTTCCTCCTCAATCACTTTCCGTCCTGCCCCCCGAAAACAGCCCCGATCGCCTGCTACCGTCGTGATTGACGGAGGCCCCATGGCAACCCCGATACAAATTCAAGCCCATCGCTCCAATGCACAACTCCCCACCGGCGCTCGCACCGAACCGGGCGAGTTGGAACGCCGCCAAACCCGCCGCCAGGCGCTTCGATCCGCCGGCGACCCCGCCGTAACTGATTCTTCCGAAACGGAAAACCCCGAAATTGGGTTCGTTCCGCAACTACGCCTCCAGGCCCCGAAATCGGCTTCGTTCCGCAAACCACCCCGCGGCCCCCGCCGATGCCAACCATCCCCGCCGCGATATACTGTGATTTCGGACTCTAACTCACCCACACGCCCATGGCTGAAATGAGCGTCATCTGGCTGCGCGTCGCCGCCGCGTTCTATTCGCTCGGCCTGCTGCATGCCATCCTCACCCTGGTTCGCCGCCGCGAGCACCTGTTTCGCGTCGCCCTCACCGGCTTCACTTTGGGCACGGTATTCCACTTCGTCTCCATCGTCGAAGAGGGCATCGTCAACCATCGCTGCCCCATCGCCAACTTCTACGAGACCCTCTCCATGTGCGCTTTCCTGGTGGCCGTGGTTTATCTCGGGGTGCAGTTGCGCTACCACGTGGAGAGCCTAAGCGTCTTCCTCTTCCCGCTGGTCTTCGTGATGGCGCTGGTCGCCACGCTGGGGAACCCGGTGAGCGCCTGGAGCAGCCCCATCGTGCGCACCACCTGGCTCACGGTGCATATCGTGCTGGTACTGCTGGGATATGCGGCCCTGCTGTTTACCGCCGTCGCTTCTCTGCTCTACCTCTTCCAGGAGCGCGAGCTGAAGTCCAAGAAGCCCAGCAAATTCTATTACCGGCTGCCCCCGCTGGGGACGCTCGACGAACTGGTTTCCAAGTTCATGGCCTTGGGATTCGTGCTGATTACGCTCGCGGTCATCGCCGGCGCCACCTGGGCTTTCATCGAATTGAAGGCCGACTGGATCCGCCAGCCGAAAATTGCCATCTCGTTCTTCACCTGGGGAACCTATCTCGCCATGGTGTGCCTGCGCGTCACCGCCGGATGGCGCGGGCGCAGGGCGGCCATCATGACTCTCACCGTGGTCGGCTTTTCCGCCGTGACCTGGGCGGCGCACGCGCGGCTGGGAAGCCTCCTGTTCAAGCCATGAAGCTGCTCATCACAGGAGTGAGCCACAAGACAGCGCCCGTCGAGGTGCGGGAGTGCCTGGCCTTCCGCGAGGAGTCGCTGCCCGCCGCCCTGGCCGATTTGAAATCGCGCGCCGGCGTCACCGAGGCCGTCATCCTCTCCACCTGCAACCGCGTCGAAATCACCCTCACCACGGAGGACGCGGCGGACCCGGCGGCCATCGTCGACAGCTTCCTGGCCGACCACAAAGCCGTCACCTCCGCCGCCATCGGGCCGCACCTCTACCGCCACGAAGGCCGCGACGCCATACACCATCTCTTCCGCGTGGCCGCCAGCCTGGATTCCATGGTGGTCGGCGAACCGCAGATCCTGGGACAACTCAAGGCCGCCTACGCCGCCGCCAAGGATTGCGGGGCGCTGTGCGGCTGGCTGGACGGCCTCATGTCCCGCTCCTTCAGCGTGGCCAAACGGGTGCGCTCCGAAACCGGCATCGGGCAGATGGCGGTTTCCGTCAGCTACGCCGCCGTGGAGCTGGCGCGCAAGATCTTCGGCTCGCTCAACAACCGCACGGTGATGATCGTGGGCGCCGGAAAAATGAGCGAGCTCGCCGCGCGCCACCTGCGGCGCTCCGGCTGCTCCCACGTCTTCGTCACCAATCGCACCCACGCGCGCGCCATCGAGATGGCGCAACTCTTCCAGGGCACCCCCGTGGAGTACACCCGCTTCACCGCCATGCTGCCCGAGGTGGATATCCTGATTACCAGTTCCGGCGCTCCGCACTACATCCTGCACCGCGACGAGATGCAGCGCGTCATCAACGCCCGCCGCAACCGCCCCATGTTCCTCATCGATATCGCCGTGCCGCGCAATATCGAGCCCACCATCAACGAGCTCGACAACGTCTTCCTCTACGATATCGACGACCTCCAGGAAGTGGTCAACTCCAACCTGCGGGAGCGCATGAAAGAGGCCGGCCACGCCGAGACGCTGGTCGAAGAGGAAGTCGACCGCATGATGGCGCGCCTCAAGGTGGCCGAGGTCGCGCCCCTCATCGTCAGCCTCCAGGAACAGCTCGAACAGATTCGCACCGGCGAAATCGAAAAGCAGCGGCGCCGCCTGGGGCCGCTCACCGCGCAGCAGGAAGAGGCGCTCGAAGCCTTGACGCACGGCATCGTGAACAAGATCGCCCACGGGCCCATCTCGGAGCTGCGCACCCACGCCGGCAATCCCGAGGGAGCCCACGTGATCGCCGCCATACGAAAGGCGTTCCACTTACAGGACTGATTCATGCTGGTCATCGCATCGCGTGGTTCGCAGCTCGCTTTGTGGCAGGCCCGTTGGGTCGCCGGGGAACTCTCCGCCGCCGGCTGCGAGTGCCGCATTGAGATCGTCAAGACCACCGGCGACAAGATCACCGATGTCCAGCTGGCCAAGGTCGGAACCAAGGGCCTCTTCACCAAGGAAATCGAGGAGGCGCTGCTCGATGGGCGCGCCGATCTGGCCGTGCACAGTCTGAAAGACCTGCCCACGGAATTGCCCGAGGGCCTCGTGCTGGCGGCGGTCCCCGAGCGCGAAGATGCGCGCGATGCCGTGGTGGGCAGGACGCTGGCCGATTTGCCGCCCGGCGCGAGGGTGGGGACAAGTTCGCTTCGGCGCGCCGCGCAGTTGCGCCAACTGCGGCCCGACCTGCAGGTAGAATCGGTGCGCGGCAATCTGGACACGCGCCTGCGCAAGCTGGATGAAGGGCAGTTCGACGCCATTCTGCTGGCGGCGGCCGGCCTGAAACGGCTCGGATGGGGAGGTCGCATTGCCGAGATTCTCGCGCCCGAACGGATGTGTCCCGCCGTGGGGCAAGGCGCGCTGGCCATTGAAACGCGCGCCGGCTGCGAGAAGGTGGCGATGCTGGATCACGCCGATACGCACACCGCCGTGGTGGCCGAGCGCGCCGTGCTCAGGGAGCTGGGCGGCGGTTGCCAGGTGCCCATCGGCGCCTACGCCACGGTGTCCGAAGGCCGCGTCCATATCATCGCCATTGTGGCTGCTCCCGGCGGCACCCAGGTAATCCGCGCCGAAGCCGAAGGCGAGGCGGCGCAAGCCGCCGCAATCGGAGGCCGCGTTGCCGCGGACCTCCTCGAACGAGGAGCCCGCCAGATCCTCCAGGCGGTCTACTCATGAGTGGCATAAAACATCAAGCCTGCCGGCCGTGGTGGGGCGGACCCCCTGGTCCGCGCGGGTCCCCCTGGACCCGCTCTTCGCTCGAAGAATCGGGCTTTTGCATCACCGCGGCAGGCCGACGAGGGCATCGGCCGCGGACCAGGGGGTCCGCCCTACCCCCCGCGCTCTCAGGTCTTGACCTCGCCGTTGTCTTCTCTGCGCTTCCTCTGCGTTCTCTGCGTCTCTGCGTTGAATCACCATCCCTTGGAGCCTTATGCCCATGAAGGTCTACCTGATCGGCGCCGGCCCCGGAGATCCGGAGCTTCTCACCGTCAAGGGCCGCCGCATCCTACAGCAGGCCGACGCCGTCCTCTACGACCATCTGTCCGACACGGCCCTCCTCGATCTCGCCCCGCCCCACGCCGAGCGCCTCTACGTCGGCAAGAAGAAATCGGCGCAGGAGTTTTCCCAGGACGAGATTTGCGCCCTGCTCATCGAGCGTGCGCGCCGTGGCTGGACCGTGGTGCGCCTCAAGGGCGGCGACCCCTTCCTCTTCGGGCGCGGCGGCGAGGAAGCCGAAGCGCTCGCCGATGCCGGCATCCCGTTTGAGATCGTTCCCGGCGTGACCACGCCCCTCGGCATTGCCGCCTATACCGGCGTGCCGCTGACTCACCGCGAACACACCTCCGCCGTCACCTTCATCACCGGACACGCCGTCGAGGCCATCGATTGGGCCAAAGTGGGCTACGCCGAGACGCTGGTGATCTTCATGGGCCTCACCACGTTTGCCGAGATCGCCCGCCAGCTCATCGCCCACGGCCGCTCGCCCGATACTCCCGCCATGGCCGTGCGCTGGGCCACCCGGTCGGAACAGCAGACCATCGTGGGCACGCTTGCGTCCCTGCCCGCTATGCTCGCGGACATGAAGCCGCCGGCCACCATCATCGTCGGCGAAGTGGTTCGCCTGCGCGAGAAGCTCGACTGGTTCGAGCGCCTGCCGTTGTTCGGCAAACGCATCGTGGTGACGCGCGCCCGCGAGCAGGCCGACGCCCTGGCCTCGCGTCTCGGCGCGCTCGGCGCAGGCGTCATCGAGCTGCCCACGATCGAGATCCGCCCGCCGGCCGACTGCGGTCCGCTCGATCGCGCCATCGCCGAATTGGACAGCTACGACTGGCTGGTCTTCACCAGTGCCAACGGCGTGCGTTTCTTCCTGGACCGCTTGGATGCCAGCAAGCACGATCTGCGAAAGCTGCGCGCCAAGATTTGCGCCATCGGGCCGGCGACGCGCGCCGCCGTCGAGGCGCTGCACCTCAAGGTGGACCTGATGGGTAAGGAGTACGTCGCGGAATCGCTGCTCGATGCCTTCGCCGATTACGATCTGGCGGGCAAGCGCGTACTGCTGCCGCGCGCCGCCGTGGCTCGCGACCTGGTGCCCGCCGGACTCGCCCGCCGCGACGCGCGCGTCGATGTGGTGGAGGCCTACCGCACGGTAGCTCCGGAGCATCTGGCGGCGCGCGTGCGCGAGGTCCTGGAGAGCTGCCCCGATTGCGTCACCTTTACGAGTTCGTCCACCGTGCTGAACCTGGTGCAAGTTTTCGGAAGTGAAGCGCTGCGCGGCATCGCGGTGGCTTCCATCGGGCCCATCACTACGCAAACGGCGCGCGGGCTTGGTGTCGACGTGACCACCCAGGCCAAGGTCTACACCGTCGAGGGTCTTGTAGCCGCCGTTCTCGGGTTGTACACTGAAATGACTCCCCCGTCGGAAGGCTAATGCGATCGCACATCATCGGTATTGCGGGTCCGTCCAACTCGGGGAAATCCGAGCTGGCAAAGCAGCTCGTACAAAGACTGCCCGGGACCTCGATTGTCTCGCTGGATTCCTACTATCGCGGCATGGAGGAGATTCCCCTCGAAGCGCGGAAGAAGGTCAACTTCGACCACCCCGATTCGCTCGACTGGGAGCTGTTGCACGAGCACCTGCTGGCCATCGCCAGTGGGCGCCCATTCGATGAGCCCGTCTACTCTTTCGCCGATTACGCGCGCACGTCCGAGACGCGCCGCATCGAGCCCACCGCGTTCCTCATCGTCGAGGGCCTGTTCGTGCTCTACTGGCCGGAGCTCCGCGCCATGCTGGATACCACGGTGTACGTGCGGACCGGCCCGCCGTCTGCTATCGTCGCCGCTTGACGCGCGACGTCGCCGAGCGCGGACGAACTCCCGAGAGCGTCCGCGAGCAGTACGAGCGCACCGTGCGCCCGAGCGCCGAATGGTTCGTCCACCCGACGGAAAAATACGCCGATCTGGTGGTCTCTGGCGAAGAGCCGTTCGAACGCTCCACCAGCGCCGTCATGGCCGCGCTCCATCTCGCCGCCGCCGCCGGCGGACGTTAGCCGGGTGTTAGCCGGGCACGGTCATTCATGGGTGTGCGACATAAGTACGTCAGACAGAGCCGCGACCGTCAGGGAGCGATTGACAGCCCGTGGCCCACTGAGCACAGCCGCGGTAAGCGCTCCCTGAGAAGCTGTGAAAGAATCGGTTGACAGGCGAAAGCGCCTGTCCCACAAAGCCGCAAGTTGTTTGTCTGCAATGGTGGGGCATGCTTTAGCTTGCCAACGCCCGCTTGCGGGCGCATTTTTTCTCAGCTCCTGACGGTCGCGGCTCGGATTGGGGCCAGCGTTGCTCCACTTCTGTGTCGCACACCCGTCATTCCATGATGTAGCCCACTTACTGCCGGATTCAGGCGATAATGAGTCTCTGAACACTGTTGAAACACATTGTCAGGAGAGCCATGCAGCGAAGCGATCCCCAGAAACGGCCGCCCTCGGCCACGGCCACCTTGCTTACCTTGCTGTTCGCCGGGACAGTAGCGGTCTCGCTGACGAACTGCCACCGGGCCGATCCCGTGGCAACCGGGCCGCCCCCGCCCGTGGATGTGGAGGTGGCTCTGGTCGCGGCGCGCGACGTTCCCACCGTCAAGGAATGGATGGGCACGCTCGACGGCCGCGTCAATGCCGAGATCCGGGGGCAGGTGAACGGCTACATGCTCCGGCAGGTTTATCGTGAAGGATCGTTTGTCCGGCGGGGCGATCTGCTGTTCGAAATCGACGCGCGGCCGTTCGAAGCGGCGCTGAACGAGGCCAAGGGCAGGCTGGCGGAGGTCGAGAGCGGTGTGCAGCAGGCCGCCGGGAATCTGGCGCAGAGCAAGGCCAGGCTTGGCAAGGCTGAACTGGATGTCAAGCGGTACGCGCCGCTGGTCCAGACCAAGGCGATCAGCCAGGAGGAGATGGACAACGCCACGCAAAGCCGCTTGGAAGCCCAGGCGGCGGTGGAATCCTCGCTGGCGGCAATCGAGACGGCGAAAGCTTCCGTTGCCGCGGCCAAGGCGGCGGTGTACGACGCGGAAGTGAAACTGGGATTCACCCGGATCGCCTCGCCGATTGACGGCATCGCCGGGATCGCCACCATCCAGGTAGGCGACCTGGTGACGCCCGCGGGCGCCCCGCTGACCACCGTCTCCACGGTGAATCCCATCAAAGCGTACTTTACCATCAGCGAGCAGGAGTACCTGGCCCAGCGGCGCGCGGGCGGAGGCGATCAGTGGGCCAGCAACCTTGAGCTGGTGTTGGCGGACGGCACCGTGTACGCCCACAAGGGCACCTTCTTCATGGAGGACCGCCAGGTGGATGTGGGCACGGGCGCGCTGCGCATTGCGGCGCTATTCCCTAACCCCGGGAATGTCTTGCGCCCCGGCCAGTACGGACGCGTGCGGGCGGTGTTGGGCGTGCGCAAAGGCGCGGCGGTGGTGGCGCAACGCGCTGTCACCGAACTGCAAGGCTCCTATCAGGTCGCCGTGGTGGGCGACGGCAACAAGGTGACCATCCGGACGGTGCGTATGGGCGAACGCCTGGGCAGCGCGTGGGTGGTGGAAGAGGGATTGCGTCCCGGCGAGCGGGTGATCGTGGAAGGTCTGCAAAAGGTGCGCAACGGCGTGGTAGTCAATCCCAGGATGTCCGCGGCGGATGCGGGCGGGAAGTAGGCGCCATGTCCAGGTTCTTCATTAACCGGCCGATCGTGGCGATGGTGATCGCCATTCTGACGGTGATCTTGGGCGCCATCTCGATGGTGACGCTGCCGGTGGCGCAGTTCCCCGATATCGTGCCGCCCGAGGTCGCCATCGCCGCCACCTATCTCGGCGCCGACGCGCAGACCATCGAGCAGTCCGTGGCCGCGCCCATCGAGCAGCAGATGAGCGGTGTGGACAACATGGCGTACATGGTTTCCACCAACACCAACAGCGGCAGCATGGGCTTGCGCGTGACGTTCGACGTGAAGACGCAGCCCAACACGGATCTGATTCTGACGCAGATGCGGGAAGCGCTGGCGGCCACGCAGTTGCCGGCGGACGTCAACAATTTCGGCGTGGTGGTGAGAAAGTCCACCGCCTCGCCGCTATTGATGATCTCCATCTACTCACCCAAGGGCACGCGCGACCGCAATTTCCTGGCCAACTACGCCTACATCAACATGGTGGATGAGCTGGGGCGGGCGCCGGGCGTGGGCGACGTTCTGGTTTACGGCGGCCGCTATGCGATGCAGATTTGGGTGAAGCCGGACCGGCTGGCCAAGCTGCAGGTGACGGTGCCGGAGATCGTCCGCGCGCTGCGC
>Ga0182021_10008256_pt1 | contig 12338 bp, 10 predicted proteins | sample 612E3MmetaG_FD_120493 | JGI IMG/M metagenome (GOLD analysis project Ga0182021, IMG submission 120493) | Permafrost microbial communities from Stordalen Mire, Sweden - 612E3M metaG (Illumina Assembly) | ecosystem: Environmental > Terrestrial > Soil > Wetlands > Permafrost | place: Sweden...
GTATTATCTTCACAGCATTCGCTGTATCAGGATTATCCTCAACATATAATATCCTGTCCATACAACACCTCCTTTTTATTTTTATGAATCCTTCTTCTTATTTTTATGAATCTTTTTATGAATCTTTCTTTATCAGATTAATCGGTAATGTGAACTTGAATGTCGAACCCTTGCCAGGCAAGCTCTCAGCAATGATGGTGCCGCCTTGCAGTTCTATCATTTTCTTAGTCAATGCAAGCCCAAGCCCAGTACCGCCATATCTCCTTCCAAGAGATGAATCTACCTGATAAAAGTTTTGGAACAGGTTTTTTATCTTATCCTCGGGTATTCCTATGCCTGTATCTGTAACTTTTATGCATATCAAATCTTTTTCCTGCGTTGCCACGACACTGATAATGCCATGGTCAGTGAATTTGATGGCATTGCCTATAAGGTTGTTCAGGATCTCTTCAAAGCGCAGCTCGTCTGTCGATATGACAGGCAACTTGCCTATATCAGCCTTCAATTCTATATTTTTTTCGCCAATCAGAACCTTAAGAGTATCTATAATTGAAACTATCTTCTTTTCCACATCCACATCCTGTTTTGACAATTCAAATCTCCCAGACTCTATCCTTGACAATTCAAGGATGTTGCCAATCAAAGTCCTGAGCTGATTGCTGTTCCTTTTTATCGCTTCAAGGCCTTGCAGCTGCTCTTTGCTGAATTGTTCTTTATAATCATCTAACACATCAAGATATGCTGATATTGCCGTGAGCGGAGTCTTCAATTCATGGGATGCTATGTTCAGGAAATCAGTCTTTGCCTGATCCAATTCTTTCAGATGAACATTCGATTCGGCGAGATCTTCCATCATATTAAGTGCAGCAAGCTTTGCCTTTTCCAGTTCTTCATTTTTTAAGATGAGGGATTTCTCATCTGATTTCTTTTCTAACTGGTTCTTTAGCTCAGCAATCTTTTTTTTCAGCTCAATCATCTTCAATTCCCTATCGACAGCAAGTTTGTTGAATGTCTCAAGATCTTTGTTCTTCTTCAATGCTTCCTCTACCGTCTTCCTCTCTGTAATATCTCGTATGATCCCTACCAGTATCTTATTGCCGCTAGAATCATCAGTGAATATGCTCTTGGTGGTGGATATTAGCTTTACGACGCCTTTGGAATCTGTCAATGATTCTTCATTCACATTTGCTTCGTTGCTCCTAAAGACATCATCATCTTTTTTCCAAAATATGTCTGCCTGCTCTTTTGGGAAGAAATCATAATCAGATTTTCCTATCAATTCATCTTTTTTGTGCCCGATGAATTTGCAGAATGCATCATTCAGGAAAATGAACTTATGGTCCTTATCTTTTACAAATATGGGATCTGTCAATGTGTCAATTATCCTGTTTATAAATGTCGGCGTCTTATATTTTGCTTCCATATCTCCGATAGCTCCTGAACTGCTTATTTTTTTATCATCCATGATGTTACCAACATGATTTATTAAAAATATCCGTCAATATGATCTCAACTGTGTTTTCATTTATGACATCAATAGCAACAACATCATAATCTACGACTGCATGCCGCTCTTGGCCGTGGCTATCTTATGTCTCGGATTGAGAGAAACCTTTCTTTTGAACGTCTCTATCTCTTCAAACACTACTTCAGAAGATTTTATCCCGAGTTCATCTATCACTTTACGAAATAATTGAATAGGGCTTTTTTTTATAAGGCTGTTATGAGAGAATGTGAACAATTCCTGGGTCTCAATATAATTGTGCAGCTGCTGGCGCATCTTCGGGGAATAGAAAAAACCATCCAGCTCATTCATATCCTTGAATCCATAGAGTATTATATGCGTCGCTGACAGCTTAGGCACTCTATAGACGTTGATCACATGCGCAATATTGAGAAGCTCATTCTCTACTTCCAATTGCCCTTTGTCAAGGCCTTCTTTTGTGAGCTTTGCTATCGCTATCGCGAATATTTGTATCCCGAGCTTGTAATAATTCAGATTCACAGTATATGATTCTATCACTGTCGTCTCGAGCTTTCTTCTTATCTTGCCGACTGCCTGGCTCGATATGTCTAGCTTCATCGCTACTTCAGAATCTGTTATCCTAGAATTATCTAGCAGGAGCTTTAATGTTTTTTTCTCGTTTTTTGTCAGTTCCAATGTGATTCATGCAAATGCATGCTACATGCATATTTGCGATATTTTTTGTCAATTGCATAATCGGTTGTAATTCTCAACTAACCTTGATTCGCTTGTTTATATATTTACCGTTTAAATAGAAAACAATTATCAAAAAATAAATTTCATTTATCAACCACACATTTATATTGTTAACAGTATCATTAACAATACTAGTAACAATAATTAGTATATTAGTATATATATTTTAAATCAACCCTTTTTTCAAAAAAACTATATGAAAGAATCAATCATCCTAAGGACTATAGACGAGCATAAGCAAGGCCTGAGCATCACAGAGATAGTCTCGATCACAAAAATCAAGAGATCAAGGGTAAGGATAGCTCTGGCGAGGCTAGAAGGAAACAATAGTGTTATCTTCAGGAAAATCGGTATGGCCAAAGTTTATTATTACAACCATGACAATGGGTCAAATATCAAGTATCATTATCCACACAATATATCTGGAAAAAGGGCAGCAATCAATCATCCAGATAAATTAGTCCTAAGCAAGGCTTCATTAATTGCTGCCATAATAATATTTCCGCTGCTGCTGGCGACGGCATCAAGATTCGTCGGCGCAGCAACAATAGATGTAAGCCAGCAAAAATATATCACAGATAACAATGATTATGACAGGAGCCCGACGATGATATACGCTGCGCCGCAATATTGGCTGTTCTATACGAAGGCAAAGCATGATCCGCCTGCCATCAGAAGCCCTGACTATGAGCCTGACAGCGACAATTATCTAATCTATTACAAAAAAGCCGCAAGCATCGACGCCTTGAATGAATCTCCTGAATATCTTCTGGAGCAGTCAAACAGCACGATGATGGAGAATTTCCCGCAGAGAAAAATTTCAGCGACATATTTCCACGATAAGATATACTTGTTCACATCAACAGGCTATGACAGGACAGACTCCTCTATGTATTATTACTCCTATGACCCTGCAAGCGATAGTTGGGCAGGCCCGTTCATGTTCTTGCAAGATACAGAAATCCCTCTCGACCAGCGTAACGATAGAATACCGCTGGCTCGTGGAGGAGATATCAGCATAGCAAGCGATGATGATTGGATCTATGCTGTGTGGTCAGATGGCAGTGCAGGATATATCACCACATGGAATGGCACAGACTATGGCACTGTTGCAAGCATCATAGACCAAAGCGATGATATGAATAAGCTGGATCTTCCGAAGATAACATTGATGAAAGATATCGCCCATCCAGGAACCGAGAGCGACATATTCTCCAATATATTATGCGTCGTGGGAAACAAATACGGACCAGGAACAGACTTATACCTATATTGCGCATATGCTGATGCCAATCCCTCATTCTCAATGCAATCAGTCCCTTTGCAAGGAATCTATAGCTTTGATGCAAACATATTCTATGATGGAGAGAGCATATATGTTACAGCGACTAAAAGCGACATGCAGTCAGATCATATAATAATCTCAGAGTCGCATGACCTTGGCAACAGCTGGAGTGAAGAGAAGGACGTAACATATGGTATATGGAATTATTTTAAGAACCAGATACTTTCAGATTTTGAGGTATGGGATGATTGGGATAGCGCGATATTCCATGACGACAATGGCGATTACATATATTATTCCACAGAGAGCAATGATTCTAAGATGAATGGTGATTCAGAGATCGCGTATCTCAAGTTCGATTGGGATGTCAACAACAGCCATTACATATCGATACAGAATGCGATCTACCAAAGCTCTGATTATGATGAGATAAAGATATCAAACGAGACCTATAGTGAATCCTTGACCATCGATAATCCTATCATACTTAACGGCTCCTCTACAACTCTTACATCTACCGATGGGACTGCATTGAACATCAGGACAAACAATGTCATGATACAAGGGTTCAATATTACAGGCTCGCAGGATGGAATAGTGATTTCCACAGATTTCCGGCCGAGCATAAACCCATCGACAATATCTGTCGAGAATAATAATATCGTCGATAATGATTATGCCATAATCAACAACGCATATGGTGTATTAGATGCATCACATAATTTTTGGGGCAATGCCGCAGGACCGACCATAGTCGGAGCCATGCCTGTCGGCCGCGACAATTTCATTTCGGGAAATATAATATTTAGCCCATGGTATAGCGACGGCAGCATGGATAGTGTCCAATACCAAGAAGTCATCGATCTCGAGCAACAGCTAGATTTTGATATGATAAAAAATGAGAACTCTGATCCAGATAATGTTACATCAGATCTTTCCCTAGTAAGATATGGCCCGAATGGCACTGCGATAGATTGGGAATCCTCCAATCCTGATATTATCCGCAATGATGGGAAAGTCATAAGGCCAGAAACCGACACTCAAGTAAGCCTTACAGCGACAATAGGAAAAAAAGATTCCATAAGCAGGCATAAGACAATAGATCTCACGGTCCTCGCGAGGGCAATAAGCGATCAGGAGGCAGTAGATAATGCTTATCAGGAATTATCATTTGATTCAATAAGGCAGGAGAATTCTGATGAGTCGGAAATATCCTCAGATCTTCATCTCATGACAGTCGGGCCGAATGATGTTTATGTATCATGGATTTCTAATGATACAAATATCATCAGCGATGAAGGTACTGTCATAAAAGCAGATTATGACGCAAGCATCAATTTGACAGCCAACATATCCAAAGGAGATTATTCAGAGACAAAGGAATTTATCCTTAGCGTTTCCGCAATATCTGACGATGAAGAGGGATTTCTCTATGATGCAAAATCATTGCTCTCTGATAAGACCATATTGAATGGAAATCCGAGCAATGATCGGGTATTATCTGGGCTGTATCTCCCGCGAAGCTATCCTGAATTGAGGTCAGAGTTGCAGAGTTATGGTGATCAATCCTATGAAAGCATCAATCAATCATATGATGACGTCGCCATAACATGGAGTGTATCAGATGATTCGCTCGTAAGCCTCTCAGATCCTGAATATAAGCAGATAGTTTTCAGCCAGTCAAACGACTTTAATGACATGCTAAATGAGAACTGCAAAATCAACAGGCATTATGACACTGCCGAAGACCTGAATTTCGGGCCAGTATCTGATAATAGCATATATAATCTGGATTATGGCCCTATATTAAGCGATAATATGGAATTCTATTGCGGCAGCTGTTCAGAGGCTGATATGAGCAATCCTTTGACTATAATCAGCCAGGACACGCCATTTTGCGGATATTATTCTAATGTCATCTCTAGCATCATCAAAGATAAACAAGCCGTCTGCGCCATTACCCAGGACGGTTCTGGTAAGATGTATGATATGAGGATCAATGCATTCAGGGACGGGAATTGCCTGCAGGATGGGATAGACACATGCGTATATACGCAATATAGGAACTCATACAGCAGGTCGCTCTATCCATCAATCGGCGATGTCAACAGGTCTGCGCTCGATGATAGGCCTGTTGTATTGACAGCAACAATAGGATATGACGGCAAGAGCATTACTAAGAATTTTTATCTCAATATCAAGAGAAAAGAATATTATGCTACATACAATTCATCAGGCATCATTTATCATGATACATCAGAATACGTGTTAGGCGCCCCGAATATAAATCACGTCAACAAGATAATCCCTCTATCACATCCTTTATCGCATCTTGCAGACTCCTCGATAGTCATCAACATGCAGAGTGTCGTGGATAAAGGGAACCTGACCTTAGATGATGGCCTTCTACTAGGTGACGAGGATGGCCTATTCAGTGTCGAAATACCATCGAGCACGACCATTTTGGGAGGAGATCTATGGAATGGATTATTTACATTGCCAAGATCCCTTGATGTTTCATCATTTATTATCGATTCAGGGATCATCGATCGGGTGATGGACACTGGATGGGTTCATGGCTTGAGATTCTCAGATCCTGTCAAGATCATCTTCCATAAGATGACAGGACGCAAGGCGGCCTTTGCAGACGGCAATAACCTCGACAATAACCTGACCAGAATCGAAACAATTTGCAATAGCGCTTCAGACCATAGCAATATACACAATGACGATATCAACAATGGCGATATAAATAATGGCAACATAAACAATGACGCTTGCTATTACGATAATGGCAGCGACTTGATAATATGGTCATACCAGACTGCAGAATTTATTGCATATACTCCAATATGCAACTTATCTGTATATTTTGAGGATAGCAATTTTAAGTCAGGGCTGTTTGTGTCGGTTCCTGATCCCTCATCGCTTGAAATCAATGTTACAGGCGCAGGGAATTACTTGACTGGCATGAGCATATGCATATACAACGGCTCAGGGATGTTTGCCTTCGGAGGCTGCGGCAGCGGCGAGTCATCCGGCGATATGATACGCTTTGAAGATTATGAGCCGTTCGACTCTTTTGACAACGGCACGTATTATGTGAATGCCACCTTGAGCAATTCCTGCGGCCTGATGGATAGTACACAGACATTGAACTTCACAATCAACACGACAGACCCTTATTGGCATGCCGACAGGCCTGTCAACAATTTCCCAAGAGATCAATTCAACAATAGGCCTTCTGGCAATTCCAATAACCAAGCTCCCCCTCCTATCTCTGCAGTTGCATGCAAAGAGTCATGGAAGTGTTCATTATGGAATAAATGCGACAATTTCAATAAGATGACCAGGACATGCTCGGACTCCAATGATTGCGGGACAGCGAATGACCAGCCAATACTTATTCAGCCCTGCATTTACCTTCCTCCTGTCTTGAAAAAAGAGAATACTATAACGACATTCATCAAAAAAACCTTGGGCACTATACAGAATGCAATATCTTCCTTATCCAACAGCACGACGAATTCGGCATTGTTTGATATTGTAATAGATATCCTGAAGTCGCCTACTGTGCAAGACAAGACCATGCTCGCCAAGGTGTCGCTCGTGAATTTTGGAGTTTCTGGGGACGTGAATGCAAAACTGGTATACACTATCAAGGATTCCAAGGGCGTGATAATGACCAGCTATGAGAAGAATATCCCTGTAGAGACACAAAGAGAATTTATCGAAACAATCAATCTCCAGAATCTCGATGCAGGATCATACACTATTTTCGTGGAGCTCAAATATTCAGGCCAGAAGGAGCCTGCCATAGCGCAGAAAGACTTCAGCATAGCGAACCAGTCAAACCCTTCAGTGCTGCTGATAATGATGATTTTCGTCCTCGTCATATTGCTGGTTATCGCCATCAGGCGCAAATTCTTCAGCGGCTCAAATCTTGAGAGCAGCACAGCTTCCAGCAGGCAAACCAGCAGGCAAGAGAAGAAAAGGGCAATATTCGACAAGCCTCTTTATTCAGACGCTGATATCGTCGCATTGAGGAGCATTGATGATGACTTATTATCTCATGAGGCGCAGCCTGGACAGGCTTTCATATTAATCAACGGCTCATCTGCAAGAAGCCTGAAGGAGCTATCCGAGCTGCTCAAAGTCACAGATGATAACACTTACTCATTCCATGCGAACTCTTCAAAGAATGATTTCGCAGCATGGACAAAAGAAGTATTCCATTATGATGGGCTGGCAGAGCTTATTTCTAGGATGCATGACAGGGAAAGCCTTATCAGATTATTGGACAAGAAATACAAGTTCATGTACAGGGATTGAGCAAAGAGCATGATCAAAGCATCTTATGCTGCACAGAATTGCGCATTAGCTCTTTAGATCGCCATCTTTAGATTGTCATGATATGGCACAATTCAACAATATTTATAAAATAATACTTGCAAGAGCAATAAATAATCAGCCTATTTCAAAATGAGCGAGCAAAACCAGGAATTTGGAAATGACAGCACAGTCATCGATATGATGAGGCCAGACTATTTTTCTGATATTGAAGACCATAAGAAGCTGGTAGCCAAGGCGCAGCAGGCGATAAAGCTCACAGAGAAATATCTTTCCCAGCTTGCAGCAAAGCATGGATGGATGGACCAGGACGTACCATCAGAAAGATTCCTTAAATTGAAAAATGGCATGATAGTAAAATGCTTAAGGGATCTCAACACCATACTACAGTTCATCGACAATGATACTTTCTTATTCCATGTAAGCCCGCAGAAGAATGATTTTGCAGATTGGGTGTTCGCGACATACAAGAATAAGGACCTTGCCATAAGCATAAGGAAATCCAAGGATAGGCAGGAGATAATATCAGTCATTGAGAACATGAAGTAATCAGGCAAAGAATGCTTGGCCTGCAGATATTTCTAGATAACAAAAACATTCTTTTTTGGTTCTGAAAATCTCAAATTTTCATGAACATGAAAATTTCTGTCGAAATTTTCAATAATCTTTTTAAGAAAATTTATAAACCTCCCAAGCCTAGGATAATCATGCCCAAAGCTTCTAGAGCAGAAAAAAAGCTAGACCTGATGCAGTTCGAGAAGCGCATAAACACATTGTCTAGAGAGGACTTGAAAGATCTGCTGCTGATAGACACTTATAAGCTCGCATTGACAAGAGCGCAGCTAGAGGCCTTGGCTGAAATCCTCATCAAGAAGAAGATAATGAGCTATGAAGAGTTCTGGAAGCTCACAAACGAGAAATTCAAGAATGTGAAACCATAATAACTGTTTTTCTTGATATATTGATAATGTTTCTGAATATATTAATAATTTTCATTAATAATGTTTCTTGATATAGTAATAATATTTCTTAATAAATTTATCCAACGTGCATCTTTAACAATATTTATAAATATCATTCTGTATTATTTCTTTATCAGTCATTAAAGGGGTGGGTATGATGATTCGAGTCGCTATCAATGGTTTTGGCCGCATAGGCAGGCAGGTTCTCCAGGCAGGGATCCATGATGAGAATATCGAATGGGTCGCTGTAAATGATCTCACAGACACAAAGACGCTCGCGCATCTCCTGAAATACGATTCTGTACACGGCAGATCTAAATATGCTGTGGAGGCAAGGCCTGACGGCATTGTAGTAGACGGAAAATTCATCAAAGTATTTGCTGAAAAAGATCCTGAAAAGCTTCCATGGAAGGACTTGAGGATCGATGTTGTCGTCGAGAGCACAGGATTTTTTGCTGAAAGGGAAGGTGCGGAAAAGCATCTTAAGGCAGGGGCGAAGAAAGTCTTGATCAGCGCTCCGGCAAAAGGTGTTGACATCACCATAGTAAAAGGCGTCAATGAGCATCTATACAATAAGGAGAAGCATTATATTATCAGCAATGCTTCATGCACGACAAATTGCCTTGCTCCGATGGTCAAGGTCCTCAACGACAATTTCGGCATCATCCATGGGTTCATGACAACAGCGCACGCTTATACTGCAGACCAGAGGCTTGTTGATGCTCCGCATAAAGACTTGCGGAGGGCAAGGCATGCCGCATTATCGATAGTGCCCACGACTACTGGCGCAGCAAAGACTGTGGCAGAGGTCATCCCTGAATTGAAAGGCAAGCTTGACGGACTGGCATTGAGGGTTCCGGTGCCTGACGGATCGATAACAGATTTTGTATGTGTGCTGAAGAAGAACGTGACGGTTGAGGAAGTCAATGCATTGTTCAAGAATGTGGCGAATTATCATCTTAAAGGCATCTTAGAATATTGCGATGAGCCGATAGTGTCTGCCGACATCGTGCATAACAGCCATTCTGTTGTCTTTGATGCATTGTCCACAATGGTCATCGAAGGCAATTTTGTCAAGGTCATAGGATGGTATGACAATGAATGGGGCTATTCCTGCAGGATGGTCGATGTAATAAATATACTCATGAAGTAATAGCAGATATATCGAAGATGCTATACACATATACAACACATATAACTTGACTTTGCCGCAAATAAGGCAATATTTTTATACCAGTGCATACTTCCATTGTCAATCATCAAGGGTGGTAATAATGAACAAGAACCTTAATCTTATCGTAAGCGCTGGGGCATTTATCCTTGGCGCAGTGTTTGTATTGTCAGACGATGCAAGCATCAATGCAAATGTTATAGGATATAGCGGCGGAGGGCCGGCACTAGCCTCTATTATCGGCATATTCCTTATAGTATTGTCTGGCGCATTCTTCATATTCATAGCATCAAAAAAAGATGTAGAGCTTGAGAGACTTGCATTGCATACAGAAAGCAAGCACGAGGATCTTGTCAAATCAGAGATCGATAAACAAGACCAGAAAGACAAGTACGAGCACAAGCAATAATTATTTTTTTATATTTAATAGTATATCTATTTTCTTATTAATTTATTTCTTATTATTATAATTGTATTCTTCATGCGCCGCATCCACAACCGCCGCCGCTTGCACCACAACTGCCTGCTGATGGAGCAACAGGAGCCGACGCTGCCTGGACCCCGACTTGAGGATTCCCATCGTCTGTGACCTGGAATGTTCCGCGATACATATTCATAGAGCATGCGATATTTATCGTGCCTGTCTTGTCTGGCGTGAATTCTATTATATTATCTCCTGGGCTTACTGCCTTCCTGACTCCGAAGGATGATATGACTATATCTCTTGAGCATCCCACCACTGTACTCATATCAACTATCATATGGACCTTCACGCCTTTCTTCAATATCGATGGGCTCAAGATATAATTTCCTCCCACAACCTTTAGCTGCACATCCTGGACCTCGCTGCTATCAGTCGGCGCCTTTGTCGCCAGAGCCTTTGCAGCTGGTGATGCCTGGCCAAACACATTGCTTAACGATAACACTGCAATAAGGGCTATGATCAATACCGCCCCTCCGATTATAAAATATTTTCCATTCATTTTCTCCTCCTAAAATGCAAACAATGCCGACTTCGGCCCATATAACATTATCGCCAATATCACTGCTGCGAGTATTACGCAAGCGCAAACATATGTGACCAGATCGATATGCACCTTCTCTAGCTCCTTATTGTCCAAAACTATCTCCTCATAATACATCTTCATGAATCCTATCAATATCGCGATATTTATCAGGATATAGAATGGCATGAATATCAATGCATGGTCTGTGAACATCATCACTGTTATCATCGCGCCCATGGTCCCACCCATGATTCCAGACATCATCCCCTGGAGCCATGCCATTGTGGTGGATACTGTCCCTGCCCATGTCCCGACGACCACTCCTATTATCATACCGACCATCGCTCCTGCAAAAAATCCGTTTGTCGCCCCGACAACTGCCCCTAGCATCATTCCGCTCTGCATTCCTAATGTCATCCCTATCATCATGCCTGCCATGCATGGCGCCTTTGACTTATGTGACATCATATAATACAATGATGCCCCGAGCGAGGCTATGCTCAGGTCAAGATATATTATCCACCACAGATAATGTGATAAAAAATTAGGATCATGCGAGAATATCCCCAAGTATGCGATTGATTCTAACAATATCAGCATCAATAGAGCCACGACAGAATATTTTATTGATTTGATATGAGTCCTGTTCAGCATCTTATGACACCTTGTATCCTTCACTTTCTATGGCCTTCTTTATAGCAATATCCTTGAGCTTTTTCTCATCATAATCGACTGTCACAGTATTTTTTATGAGCGACACATCCACCTTGTTCATACCATCTAATTCTGTGACGCTGTCTTTGACAAGCATCTCGCAGCTCTTGCAATGCATCCCTTTTACATTGAATGTTTTTTTCATTTTTTCCTCCTAATAAATATCATATTTTTTCTGAGTATAATATTATTAATTTTTATTCATAGCTTCTTATTCTTCAATAATAATGAATTTGTAACGACACTAACACTTGAAAGTGCCATGGCCCCTCCTGCTATTATGGGGCTGAGCAACCATCCTGTTATAGGATACAAGACTCCTGCTGCTATCGGTATTCCTAGGACATTATAGAATAATGCCCAGAACATGTTCTGCCTTATCTTTGCCATCGTCTGCTTGCTTAGCCTGATTGCCTTAGGGACATCCATCAAATCATTTCTCATCAAGACTATGTTTCCTGTCTCCATCGCCACATCTGTACCTGAGCCCATGGCTATCCCGATATCTGCTGCTGCAAGTGCAGGCGCATCATTTATCCCGTCGCCTACCATCATCACAAGCCCTTTTGTCTGCAGAGAATTAACATAGCCTGCCTTGTCTTCTGGCAATACTTCTGCAAATACATTA
>Ga0182021_10008257_pt1 | contig 12338 bp, 10 predicted proteins | sample 612E3MmetaG_FD_120493 | JGI IMG/M metagenome (GOLD analysis project Ga0182021, IMG submission 120493) | Permafrost microbial communities from Stordalen Mire, Sweden - 612E3M metaG (Illumina Assembly) | ecosystem: Environmental > Terrestrial > Soil > Wetlands > Permafrost | place: Sweden...
AGACGGGATGATTGAAAAAGACTTTATAGGCAGAACTACCGGAAAATGGAAAACCGGGGATATTCATTTTGGCTTCAATATTTCAAGGGTTTTTGATATAAACCATAAAAAATAAAAATTCAAAAATTATTAACGAAAAAATTATATCATGAAAAAATTATCTTTTTTGTCAGTTTTATTGTTTGCTTCAATAATACTTTCGGCGCAAACAAAATTCATTACTAAAAACGGAAACATAGAGTTTTATTCTCATACTTCGATGGAAGATATCAAGGCAACCAACAACCAGGTTGCAAGCATACTTGATATCGGATCGGGAGAAATTATTTTTGTTGTATTGATGAAATCGTTTAAATTCGACCGATCGCTTATGGAGGAACATTTCAACGAAAATTATGTAGAATCCGACAAATTTCCCAAAGCAAATTTCAAAGGGAAAATTACGAATCTGGAAGATGTTAATTTTAAGAAAGATGGCATTTACAATGTAACCATTGAGGGCGATATGACAATTCATGGCGTAACAAACCCAATGAAAGAAACCGGAACACTTGAAATTAAGGGTGAAAATATAATTGGAAAATCAAAATTTCTTCTCGATCCACAGGAATATAATATAGTAATCCCGGGTGTAGTAAAAGAGAAATTTGCCAATAAGATGGAAATTACTGTAGAGATGAATTATTCAGTGCTTAAAAAATGACCTTAGTCATTTAGGTTGTTTAGACTGCAGACTGTAAGGGATTTAGAATAAACCGACTGTCAACTCAATTTTCAAAAATTGAGTTTTCTCCGGGTACGGCATAATGTCCTCGCTTTGTCAGTGAAGGCAAGTAATCTTATTTAAGATGAAAAATTTTTTAAGATTTACAATCCAGAAAAAGTTTGTTTATCTGGCATATTAAGTCTTCCGTAGAAAACGGCTTTGTCATTATTCCTGTAGCACCTAACTGTTGAGCAATTTTCAAATGATCCTGAGCACTAATCCGTCCACCTCCTGAAATTGCTAAAATTTTTATTTCGGGATTATTTACTTTAACATTACATATTACCTCAATGCCATCACTTTCGGGCATAATTATATCGGTAATAATCAATTGAGGTTTGTTTTCATTCACCATTCTTATGGCTTCATTTCCATCTGAAGCTGTAAAAGTTCTATGCCCTTCAATTTCCAGTGCCGTTTTTAATCCTTCCCTGATCATCGGCTCATCATCTACCACAAGTATATCGTACATCTCCATCATAAAATATTTATTATTCCACGGCGGGTAAATATATATAAAAAACTGTTCCCTTTCCAATTTCACTGTCAAAAAATATTTCTCCACCATATTGTTTAACAATGCCATGTACAGTTGAAAGTCCTAATCCTGTTCCCTGACCAACTGATTTAGTTGTGAAAAAGGGTTCAAAAATTCTATCCCGGATTTTTTGCTCAATTCCACAACCTGTGTCTTTAACTTTTAAAAGAATCCAGGAGTATTTATTTTTAATTATTTTTCCATCTGGATATTTAATATATTTTGAACTTTTTAACTCAACCGAAATTGTACCATGTCCATTCACGGCATAATTCGCATTGGTGCATAAGTTAATTAAAATTTGTTCAATTTGAGCAGGATTAGCCAAAGCATATCCGCAGTCTTTTATTTTGTCTACCAGTTTTATTGAAACAGGAAATGTAGTTTTAATAAGTTTTAAAGCTTCTTTGATTATGAGGTGAATTTGCAGAGGTTTACGTTCATCATCTGTTTGCCGGCTAAAGGAGAGAATTTGCTTAATTAAGTCTTTCGCGCGGTTCTGTGCTGAATATATTTTTTGTAAAAGACCGTATTCATTTTTATTTTCAGGTATTTTCTTAAGCAAAATTTCAGTGTATATCTGCATTCCCATTATTATGTTATTAAAATCATGGGCGATGCCTCCGGCCAAAGTCCCTATTGCCTGTAGTTTTTGTGAATGTCTGAGATTTTGCTCTAATTTTCTTTCTTCAGTTACGTCGTGCTTAACAACGACACGATTGATTATATTTCCATCGTTGTCCTTAATTGGAGTAATTATTGTAAGAACTTCAATGTTTTCACCGTTTTTTTTCTTATCAAACATCATTCCCGACCAGGTTTTATCTGATAACATTGTGCTCCAGGCTTTTTCATTTAGCTCATTAAATAATGGATTATTATTCAAAAATCTAAGGTTTGTTCCAATTAATTCGTTGATTTGGAATAATGTCATTTTTTCATATGCAGGGTTTACAAAAAGAATATTTCCATCAAAATCTGTAACAAGTATCCCCTCAGAAATATGATTAATTGCAGTAACCAGCTTTTTTAAGTCATTTTCGGACTTTTTTCTTTCTGTAATATCTTCAATTACGCCATCGAGATAAAGTATCTCATCACTCGTATCATAAAAAATATTTGATGTATTTTGAACCCAAATTTTATTCTTATCTTGTTTGTTTAAGACAAATTCACTTATAAATATGGAAAGATGTTGGTCGCTTTTTTCTTTTAATATACTTTCATATTCCTGTGGATTTGACAAAAATTCCGAAATATTTTTTCCTATTAACTCTTGTTTTGAACTAAATCCTAACAATTTTGCAAAACAAAGATTGGAGAATACAATTTCACCTGTAGAAATAATCCTGTAAATGCCAATAGGTAATTGGTCTAAAATAGTTTTGTATTTTTCTTCGGTTATTTCCAGCGACCTTTCCAATCTAAATCTTTCCGTAATATTCTCTATGGAAATATCGAAAAATAATAACCTGCCATCCTCATTTATAATTGACTTAATATTTTCTTTTATAAATATATGATTTCCGGATTGCTTTAGCCATTCTTCTTCATGTATGAATTGAGGTTCGTTTTCTAAATTTTTAAAGAAAGATTCAATAGTATTTTTAATCCTGAAAGGATTTTTGAAATAATTAAAGTTTAATAATTCATTCTGGGAAAGAAAACCCAATATATTTAATACTGCCTGATTACAATATAATATTTTCCCTTTTGAATCTGTTCTAATAAAACCAATTGGAGAACTATTAAAAAAACTTTCATAAATTCTTGCTTCAGATATTTCGAAGGGTGCGGGTTTTTTTTTATCCTGAATAGAAATAATTGGTAAAAAATAAGAAGTTGACAGTTGTCGAAAAATGTTTCGTTTTTTAAAATTAATTCCGGCGAATTGAACAGATGGGAATTTTTTAAAATAATATTCACAAAATATGATTAATGATATTAAAATCAAAGCGCAAAGAGTATGATAGGAGGGGTTAAAATATAAATGGTTTAAGCAGGGAAGATTCAAAAAATAAATAATAAAAGCAATTAATTCTTTATGCATGTTTTGGTAATAAAGCTTTAGTAAGTTTAATTGCAAATATATGTATGTCGTTTGATTTTAATAACAAAATTGGCTTTATGGAACAAAATTTTTCCAGCTATTCAAATTGCTTAATTGTTTTAATAATAATATCAATAGCCCTTCTTAATTGTTTTTCAGTAATTACAAGTGGTGGTGCGAAACGGATTATATGCTGGTGAGTTGGTTTTGCAAGCAAACCATTTTCTTTTAACCCTAAACATATATCCCATGCCTCTTTCCCATTTTTAGGTTTGATAACAATGGCATTCAGAAGTCCTTTACCACGAACAAGTTCAATAATATCCGATTTTAATTTTCCGAGCTCTTCCCGAAAAATATTACCAAGTGTTTCAGCTTTTTTAGAAAGATTTTCCTCTTCAAGAACTTTAAGTGCAGCAATAGCAATTTTACATGCTAATGGATTTCCCCCAAAGGTCGATCCATGTTCTCCGGGTTTAATTGTTAACATTATCGGATCGTCAGCTAGTACTACTGAAACTGGCATTAATCCACCAGATAGTGCCTTACCCAAAATAAGAATATCAGGACGAACTCCTTCGTGGTCACAACATATTTTTTTACCAGTCCTACAAAGACCCGTTTGTACTTCATCAGCAATGAAAAGAACGTTTTTCGCTTTGCAAAGATCATAGGCCTTTTTAATGTAACCCGAATCCGGAACAAACACACCGGCTTCACCTTGAATTGGTTCTACTAAAAAGCCTGCAATATTAGGGTCTTCAAGCTCTTTTTCCAGAGCAGGTATATTATTATAAGGAATTTTGATAAAACCAGGTGTAAATGGCCCGTAACCGCCATACGAATCAGGATCAGTTGACATAGACACTACTGTAATTGTCCGCCCATGAAAATTATTTTCGCAAACAATAATTTTAGCTTCATCTTCTTTGATCCCTTTTACCTTGTAAGCCCATTTTCTACAAAGCTTCAAAGCAGTTTCATCAGCTTCAGCGCCTGAATTCATGGGAAGAACTTTATCATATCCAAAATATTTGGTTATAAATTCTTCAAATTCACCTAAGGCATTATTATAAAAAGCCCTTGAAGTTAAAGTAAGTATTTTCGCTTGTCTTTGTAATACTTTTACAATTTTTGGATGACAGTGACCTTGATTTACTGCAGAGTAAGCTGAAAGAAAGTCAAAATATTTTTTTCCTTCAACATCCCAAACATACACTCCTTTACCTTTTTCTAATACTACAGGTAAGGGATGGTAATTGTGAGCTCCATATTTGTCTTCCAAACCAATAAAATCCAGAGAAGTCCTTTTTGACATATTTATTTTTTTAAATAATTTTTAAAATGTGAATAAAATCAGTCTGCAATCATAATATTTCTTTTTGGTTTTTCAAAGGATTTTTACCTTTATTTATAAATATACATTTAATTTGTATATTTATACATTTTATTTCTATCACATACGTGAAAATGATTCACAATTATATCTGATCTTTTCACGATTATAATTAGTAATAAAAATTTTTGGATTGATTGTTTTAAATTAATTGAAGTATTATTTTTTAACAAGTTTTTTTACTTATATTCTTTACATTGAACCTCCCCCCGAATTATCCTTATAGCATTTTGTGCCAGGGCTTTCATTTCATCTTCGCCGGGATATACAATTACGGGTGCAATAAATTTCACCATTATTTTGATATAGTCAGTTACCATTGAATTATTTGCAATACCACCGGTAAGTAAAATTGCATCAACAATACCTTTAAGAACTACAGCCATTTCCCCAATAGCTTTACCAACCTGATAACTCATTGCATCCTGAATAATCTTGGCTTCATTATCCCCTGCACGGGCACGAAGCTCTACTTTATATGCATCATTGGTTCCAAGATATGCAATTAAACCACCTTCACCAATTATCATTTTTTTAATTTCATCGAAACCATATTCACCTGAATAACATAAATTGGCTAATTGACCAGCCGGAATAGTTCCACTCCTTTCTGGTGAAAATGGACCTTCTCCGTCAAGTGCATTGTTAACATCTATAACACGTCCTTTAAAATGTGCACCTACTGATATACCTCCTCCTAAATGGGCAACTATTAAATTCAGTTCTTCATAAAGCTGATCATGGGATTGAGCATAACTTCGGGCAATGGCTTTTTGGTTTAATGCATGAAAAATAGGATATCGTTTGAATTTAGGATGCCCGGCAATTCTCGCAACGTCTTGTAATTCATCTACCACAACAGGATCCGCAATCAGTGCCCTTGCATTCGGCATGGAGTTTGCTAAATCGTAGGCAATTAGTCCACCGAGGTTACTTGCATGTTCGCCCAGATAACCTTCCATGAGATCCTTCCTCATAGCATCATTTACTTCATATATTCCTGATTCTACAGGTTTTGTCAAGCCGCCCCTGCCAATAACTATTGTAATGCTTTTTAAATCGATTTCAGCATGTTCAAGTTCCTTTAAAATTATTTCTTTACGAAATTCATACTGGTCACTAATTTTATTAAATTTTCTTAGTTGCTCAATAGAATGATTGATACTTTTAAGAAATAATGGTGTGTAGTTTTGATAAACTGCAATCTTAGTCGACGATGAACCCGGATTAATTACAAGAACTCTATTGTTTTCCATTTTTTTAAGAATAAAATTTATAGATATTCATTATTATAAACAAGCAGCTAATGCTATCGAATATAATTTACTAAGTTTTGAGTCAGAACGGGAACTAAGGACAATAGGTGAATTAGCCCCAGTGATTATACCTGCCGATATTCCACCGGCCAAAAAATTTATAGCTTTATAAAGAATATTTCCAGAATCTAAATCAGGAGTTAAAAGCAGGTCAGCATCCCCGGCAACTTCTCCCTTTATTCCTTTAAGTAATGCTGCTTCTTTAGATATCGCATTATCCAATGCTAATGGACCATCAATTATACAACCGGTAATTTGATTATTTCGGTTCATATTTGTTAACTGCGAAGCATGAACAGTAGATTCTATCTTTGGATTTACAGATTCTACCGGACATAGAACCGCGATTTTTGGATTGTCATAACCTAATTTTAATAAGACTTCTAAGGCATTTTTAAGAATTTCAACTTTTTCTTCTAAGTTAGGTTTAATATTCATTGCAGCATCAGTTATAGCAAGAAGTTTATGATAGGAAGGCAATTGATGAATCGCAAAATGACTAAGTAAGTTACCTTTTGTTAATCCATGATACTTATCAACAACAGCTCTAAGAAGGGTTAAAGTTGTTACCTTGCCTTTCATCAAGATATCTGCTTTTTTTTCTCTGATAAAATTTACAGCAAATATTGAAGAAGCTTCGGAATCGGTGATGTCAAATTTCTCAAATTGGGAAATATCAAAATTTATTTTTTTTGATAAATCTATTACTTGATCGATTTTTCCGGAAAATATTGGTATGACAAAACCTATTTCCGTAGCAATTTTTATCGCTTCTAAAACATGAAGATCTTCAGCAGCAACAATTACTATCTTTTTTTTTCTTAGCGATTTAGCTTTTGTTAGAATTTCATCAAACGAATTCATCCAGTTTTCATTAAGGAAATATTACCATAATAAATCTCTTGGCCTGGTCTGAAGATTCATTACAATTTCCATTGTGTCTTGAGCAATAACTAATTCTTCATTTGTAGGAACAACAATTACTTTAACTTTTGAGTTAGCTTTTGATATAGTCATTTCTTTTGATTGTAATTTCCTGTTAGCCGACTTGTCAAATTCAATTCCAATAAATTCCAGGTCTTTACAAACTTCAAACCTAGTTTCAGATGAATTTTCGCCTACACCACCGGTAAAAACAATAATATCAACACCTCCCATTGCGGCAGCATAGGAGCCAATATATTTACGGATTCTGTAATAATACATATTGAGCCCTAGTTTAGCACGGTCATTATTTTGATCATATGCGGCTCCACTTACTTCTCTCATATCTGATGATATTCCGGTAATTCCTAATATACCACTGTGTTTGTTTAACAAAGTACTTATAGTCGGAATGTCTATTGATTCTTTTTGCATAATAAAAGTTACAACTCCAGGATCAATATCTCCACATCTTGTTCCCATTATAAGACCCTCCACAGGAGTTAGTCCCATTGATGTATCAATTGATTTACCATTTTTGATAGCTGCAATTGAAGCCCCGTTTCCTAAATGACAAGTAATAATTTTTTGATTATTAATATCAACATTTAAAATTTCGCACACTCTTTGTGATACATATCTGTGGCTTGTGCCATGAAAACCATAGCGCCGTATACCATACTTTTTATATAATGAATAAGGAATTGCATACATATAAGCATGTTCTGGTATTGTTTGATGAAAAGCAGTGTCGAAAGTTGCAACCTGTGGTGTTTGGGGTAACAGGGCCTGCATTGCATAAATACCTTTTAAATTAGCAGGATTATGCAAAGGAGCCAGGTTTACAAATTCTTCTATTTTTTGAATAACATGGTCATTAATATATACACTTTTATTAAATTCTTCTCCTCCAAGAACAACACGATGACCAATAGCATCAATTTCTTCAAAACTTTTTATTACGCCTCGCTTTTTGCTGCTTAATATTCCTAAAATATATTCAATTCCCGATTGATGATCGAGAATTTCTCCATCAAGTTTAATCGTTTCACCATCGTGAGGTTCATATTTTAAAAATGATCCGTGTAAACCGACTTTTTCCACTACTCCTTTAGCCAAAACAGTCTGGGTGGTCATTTCAAATAGTTGATATTTTATTGAGGAACTGCCACAATTCAATACTATGATTTTCATTTTTAGAAATTTAAATATCAAAAACCCTGAAATATCTATTGGAGTTTAAATTCAGCACTAATAATGGTTTCTCCTATCATTTTACCATTCTCGTAGCGATAAAATCCTTTACCACATTTTTTCCCAATATAATTTGCTCTCACAAGACGTTTTATTACAGGAGAAGCCTTAAACTTTTGAAGGCTATATTCCTGATAAAGGTTATCCATCCATTTTACAACTTTATCCAGACCAATTCTGTCAGCCAATTCAAATGGTCCAAACTGCATTCCATAACCCTGTTTCATAGTTTTATCTATCGATTCTACAGATGCAACTCCTTCTAGGAGCAACTCACAGGCTTCATTTATTAGAGTTACAATAAGTCTTGTGCTAATGTGACCTGGAGATTCGTTTATAATAATTACCTTACGGTCTATCATTTTAACAAATTTACAGGCAGTTTCAAAGGTTTTTTGATTAGTATCAATCCCTCTTATAACTTCTATAATTTTAATTGTTGTTGCCGGACTCATAAAATGCAAACCTATTGCTCTTTCAGGATTTTCAAGAACAGATGCTATTTCAGAGATCATTAATGTTGAATTATTGCTGGTTATAATTGCATCCTTGCCCACTACTGATTCTATTCTTTTGAAAACATCTTTGCGTATTTCTAAATTACTACCGGGCTTTTTTGAATTAACTGATTCCAAAATAAAGTCACACTCAGATAAATCGTTGTAATCTGTTGTTCCCTTAATTCTTGAAAGTATCGCCTTTTTGTCGCTTTCGGTGAGACCCCACCGGTTTATTTCATCCTCAAGCTGATTAACAATTCGTTCATAAATTATTTTTACTTTTTCTCCTGAAATGTCAAGATATATTGCCTCCATGCCAAATTGGCTGACTATCCTGCATATTTCTTGACCCATTTCTCCACAGCCCACTATTCCTATCTTTTGAATAGTACCTTTTCTCTGAATTTTTCTTGTTAATGCATAATCTTCTAATGATTCTGTCATATAAAATTTAAGGTTAATTTTAATATAAATTAAATAAAAAATATCTTTATAAAACAATTTCTATCATAAACTCAACAATTATTTTAAACTAACGATTTATATTAATTACTTGCATTAAATATAAATCATTTTATACCAGCTGCCTGATTTGCAGTAATTGCAATAAGATTTACAATATCGTTTACGGAACAACCCCTGGAAAGATCATTTATTGGGGCGGCCATACCTTGAAGTATAGGACCAATAGCGTCAGCATTTGCAAGTCGTTGAACAAGTTTATATGCAATATTCCCGGATTCCAATGTTGGAAAAATAAGTACATTAGCATTGCCCTCAATTATGCTACCTGGAGCTTTACTTTTTCCAATGGAAGGAACAATTGCTGCATCGGCTTGAAATTCCCCATCAATTATTATCGTTGGATCTTTTTCCTTCACTAACATTGTTGCATTTATAACTTTATCACACATTTCATGGCGGGCACTGCCTTTGGTAGAAAAACTAAGCATTGCAATCCTAGGTTCAAAACCAGCAATTGCCCTTGTCGTTTTAGCTGTTGCAATTGCAATTTCGGCAAGTTCGCTTTCTGTTGGATTGGGATGAACAGCACAGTCAGCAAAAATTAGCATACCGTCCTGACCAAAATTTTTATCCTTTAAAATCATAATAAACGCACCTGATACAACACTGATGCCTGGCATAGTTTTTACAAATTGAAAAGCAGGCCTTAATACATCTCCGGTCGCATTCATTGCACCAGCAACTTCTCCATCAACATCTCCACTTTTTATCATAATTGTTCCAAGATAAAGAGGATTTTCAATTAATATACCCGCTTCTTCAAAAGTTAAACCTTTATTTTTTCTTAATTCAACCATCAATTGAATATACTCTTCTTTTTTTTCATGTTTTAAAGGATTAACAATATTTGCATTTTTAATGTTTTTTAATCCGAAATTATCAGCAGTTTCTAATATTTTTTCTTTATCACCAATTAAAAATACCTGTGCAATTTTTTCCTCAATCACAATATCCGCTGCTTTCATAGTTCTTTCTTCCAAACCTTCAGGTAGAACAATACGTTTATTGTGAATTTTAGCTTTTTGTTTAACAAGTTCTAATAAGTTCATTTTTTTTGAAATTTATAAGTGAATAATCAAAATATAAAAATATACAAATTTTACCAATGTTTAACAATGATACGATATTGATTTAATTATGATTTTTAGTGTCAATTATTAATTAAAAGGTTTAAAATAACTGCACATATGAAATTTAATTAAAATAAGTGACTATAGTTTTAGTAAGTTTTTAATGAGAATATTGATCAAATAAACAATACAAGTAATTTTTTTAGTTCCTCTAATTTTTCTAATAACTTATGGTAATATGAGAATAAATAAAATTTTTGATATGTTAAAAATCGATGTATATAATTAAAACGTATTAAATTATAAATTCACATTTGTAATTTAATTAAAACTTCAATTAATAAATTTAAATTATAATTATTTATTGATTATTAATAATATAGGAATATCTTGGTTTATTATTTCACCGACATTGTGTAGGTAAATTAAAATATAATTGCATTATGTAAACTATCGGTTGTATAATTAAAGATAAATTAATGTTTAATTTAATTTATTATTATATTTATTTGTATTCCAGTAAATTAATTAATATATATAAAGTTTTTATTTACAAATAATTCGAATATTAACAATGAATTGATTGTGTAATGCTTCATACATTAAAATTTAGTTTTGAAAAACATAATATATTTTAATTGAGTCATTTTGCAAATATTTTTTAAATAACTAAGTAATCGAACCATTAGATCTTATGCATAGTTTAGAGAATTAACTTTCAATATAGAAAAAGATAAAAGGTATTAAAAATTTACATGACCCTTTGAAATGTTTTAGGTAGCTTTTAAAGAAATTGTACCAAACAGGAATTATTCGTTTTCAGTACAGAATTCATGATTTATTGTTTACAAAAATTATTCCAATTCCTAAAAGTAATTAGAAAAATGATAAGCTCTAAACAAATCAATAAACAACAACTTTTGAAAAGAAATTCTTGATAAAGATTATTATAAATATGAGAATAAAAGTAAAGAATTGATAAACGGAAAACATTAATTATCAATCATAAAAACAAAATTGAGACTATTTATATATTCTTAGTTTGTTTACCAGCATCCTTAAACAATAACGCAAGATGTATTGTAAGAAAATTACATAAGTGAACTTAAAAAATTACATAAGTAATCTTTTAATTATATACATTTGTAATAAAAATATGAAAGAAAGATTAATTAAGTTTATTACGGATCAGCATATATCTGCGGCAAAAATTGCTGACGATATTGGTGTTCAACGTTCCAGTATTTCCCATATTTTATCTGGAAGAAATAACCCCAGTTTTGATTTTATTCAAAAAATGTTAACAAAATATAAATCATTAAATGCTGAATGGCTCATTATTGGCACAGGAAATATGCTTAAGCCGATGCAGCATGAAAATTTATTTGAAAGCGAATTTCAGGAAACCAATATTTCTGAAATGAACACTGGTAATGCTAAAGAATTGACCACTCATGTTAATGATATAAAAGTAAAAAAGGAAAGTCAAGAAAATGAAGACAATATAATATCTAATAAAAGAATAATCAAAACCGATGGTACCATCATTGAAAAAATAATTACAATTTATAGCAATAATACATTTGATATTTATTTACCAGCCAAATAGGATATATCTTTTTTCTCCAAGCCAATTCTATTTCATAACAGCCATGAAACCTGTTCATATCATAATATAAATATGCAGGCAATTCTATCTAATAAATATTAATTTTGCACATCGAATAAATGTAATTTTTGGCAAGTTTTCATACATGAAAATATTAAACCTAATTGAAGGTCCTAAAAACAGAAATTTGTGGAAGAAATAATTTTTAGATACATCGATTTAATAAGGTATATAGAGTTTAAAAGTACAAACGAATCTAAAGTCATAGACAAGTTAATTAGTAAAATTTTTACCATTCTTCCTGATAGTTATAAAAGTGAATTGACGAGTTATACTTATGATACAAAATATAGAGATTTAATCAATAAAAGACTATCTAACGCAAAATCC
>Ga0182021_10008260_pt1 | contig 12336 bp, 9 predicted proteins | sample 612E3MmetaG_FD_120493 | JGI IMG/M metagenome (GOLD analysis project Ga0182021, IMG submission 120493) | Permafrost microbial communities from Stordalen Mire, Sweden - 612E3M metaG (Illumina Assembly) | ecosystem: Environmental > Terrestrial > Soil > Wetlands > Permafrost | place: Sweden...
TGCGGCGGACCCCAAGGGGGTACCCCTTCAACCCGCCTTCCGGTCTGTCTGCAATCGCCGCGCGTGGGAGTTCTCGGTTGCGGCCTTGCCGCCATGTGAGACACCCGCAGTGGCGCGGCTGGCGGCCCGGCCCCGCGGCTGGCGCCAGAGCTCAGCCCCGGCGCCACCCAAAAGAAAAAGCCCCGAGCTGGGTATCTCGGGGCTCTTGCACTCAGAGAAGTGGCGGTGGGAGGGGACTCACCGCCAGGGATGCTGTCTGTATTGGCATCTATACTAGCAATATCAGATCCGAATGTCCACATGTATTTCAGGTTTCTCTCAACTTTATTTTCATCCCTGCCGCGGCTTTCCCTCCGTTCCTTTGCCCCTCCCGATGCCCCGAGAAGGCCGTCCGGCAGGTGACGGCAGGGCTTGCCAACGCCCCATCCGTCCCAGCATAAGTGTCTGAACGTAAGCCACTTAGCTGTCCAGTCCGAGCGCCATTTTGACGGCGGTTAACGCTCTTGAATAACCAAAGAGGTATTGTGCAAACAGGTACCCGAATGTCATTTTTAGCTAGGGAAGGTGGTGCCGAGTGAACAAGACCCTACTGGAGGAGAAGTCCCCCGAAACCAGTGAGCGCGAGAGGCGTGCGAAGCGGCGCTTCCAGGTGGAGCAGGACGTACGCTACAAAATGCTGTACGGCCAGCGCATCGCGGAGACGGGCTCCGGCAAGACTTCCAATATATCGAGCGGCGGGGTTTGGTTCACGACCGAAAGCATGCTGACCACCGGGATGCCGGTCGAAGTCTCCATGAACTGGCCGGTGCTGCTCAACGAGTCCTGCCCCATGAAACTCATGATCTACGGGTGCGTCATCCGCAGCAATGAGAAGGGCGCGGCGGTGGCGATCGAACGGTACGAGTTTCGCACCCAGGGAAGGGCGTTCCAAGGGGCAACGGCCGGGCCGCCGGTCGAGTTCCGTCTCCCCAGCTAGGCAAGTTCCCGGTTCCGGTCCGATCTCACGTTTGAACCTGCGCAGCGGGTGGTACTGCGGGTCCTAGACGCGCCCGCCCAGAATCCGGGCCGGCAGCGTCACCACCGCCCAGACCAGTTGCAGAACTCCTTCCACGGCGATCCCCAGCAGCCGGAACGGCAGCAGGAGAAGCCACACCAGCGGGTACAGGACCAGGGCCACAAGCGCCAGCGGCCAGCATAGAAACAGCAGAATGCACCACAACAGAAACTTCGCCACGGTTCCTCCATCCCTCTCTATTCCAGACGCAGCCCGGCGCCGGGATGTTCCGGATGTCAGGCCAAATCCTACCGCGCCAGCCACACCAGCGGTATGAGCCCAGCCACCGCCAGGGCGCCCAGAAGGCTCAGGCTCAACACGCCAGTCTTGCGGTCGCTCATCGAGTAGGCGTAGATTCCCTTGACCAGGTTGTTGCTCGATGCGGCGATCAGAATCGCGCCCGCCGCCACGCCCAGCGGTGCGCTGCCGCCGGCGGCCTGCGTCATTCCCATGATGAACGGATCCACGTCCGTAACGCCCATCAGGGCCGCCAATGAGTACACCCCCGCCTTGCCCAGGTAAGTCACCACCAGGTGCGTGGCCACCATTATGACGACGAAGAGCACCGCGAAGCCCAGGGCGGCGCGCAGTTCCAAGGGGTTCTTCGGCTCGAACCTGCGCTCTACGTCTCCCTCCTTGGCATCGGAAACCCGGCTCCACAGCCATCCGCACAGGATGCTGACTCCCGCCAGGACCAGAAACGGCACCCCCAGAATCGTAATCAGGTTCCGGTTGAAGACCGTCACCAGGCCCGCCAGCCGCAGATACATCATGCCGGAGGCCACCAGGGTAACTCCCGAGAACAGGTGCGGCCGGTTTTCCAGTTTGGCGCGCTTGGCCAGCACCACCGTAGTTACCGTGGAAGAGTAAGCGCCCCCCAGCAATGCCGAAAGCAACACGCCGCCCTGTCCCTTGGTGACCTTCTGGATTACGTAGCTGCCGTAAGAGACGGTGCTCACCGCCACCACCACCAGCCAGGCTTTGGCCGGATTCAGGGCAAACTGCCCGAATTCGCGGTCGGGAAGCACCGGCAGAATCACGGCCGTGAGCAGCAGGAACTTGGTGAAGGTGAGGACCTCGTCCGGCGCGATGCGCTTCGTGAGGCCTTCCAACCCGCCCTTCAACTCCAGCAACAGCATGCTCGCCACGGTGATCGTGGTGGCGATCCAGAACTGCTCCCGATACACCAGCGCGGCCGCCACGTAAGTGGTCAGCGCCGACATCTCCGATGTCACGCCCGCCGTCGCCCCCGATTGCAGCTTGTTGCGGTACGACAGCATCAGGAAGCCCGCCACCACGGCGAAGCCCAGCGTCACCGGCAGAATCTCCCCTCCCGCCAGGAAGGAGATGCCGTAGGCGATCAGCCCGATGAGAGGATACGTGCGCACCCCGCCGAACAGGAACTGCCCGGCGTGCCGCTCCTCACGCTCCAACCCGGTCAGGAAGGCCAGAAACAGGACCAACAGAATCTTGACGCCCTCTGGTGGCAGCAGTCGATAGAGATCGGTGAGCATAAATCAGTACAAGCATATACGATCCCCGCGCCGGAGGTGGAATGGGTGATGTGGCGGCCCGGCGCCTTAGCGCAATCCCGCCCGCGGACCGTTCTCATCCAGCGGGTTGGGCAATTGCCGTTCGGCGTAATACCCCGGATGCACCCGTTCGACGATCTGCGCCACCGAGCGGTCCAGCGTGCGGAAGTATGGCTGCGGGCCAATGCCGATCCAGAACGCCCACGCCACCAGCGGCGCGAACACCGCGATCTCCCGCCACGAGAGGTCCTTGAGCGAGCGGTTGGCTTCGCTGGCCTCGCCCAGCATGGTGCGCTGGAACAGCCACAACAGGTAGGCCGCGCCCAGCGCGATTCCCACCACCACCCAGAAGGCCCACACGTGCGACATCTGGAACGCCCCGCCCAGAATGGTCAACTCGCCGATGAAGCCGTTCAACGGCGGCATCCCCATGCTGCTGAGCGCCGCCAGGCCGAATACCACGGTAAATATCGGCATGATCCGGAACAGCCCGCCGTAATCCGCGATGGCGCGCGTGTGCCGCCGTTCGTAAACCACGCCCACGATCAGAAACAGCATGCCGGTCGAGATGCCGTGGTTGATCTGCTGAATGATCGACCCGGAGATTCCCGCCGGGTTCAGCGAAAAAATGCCCAGCGTGCAGAACCCCAGATGGCTTACCGAGGAATAGGCCACCAGCTTCTTCCAGTCCTTCTGCATCATCGAAGCCAGCGCGCCGTAAACGATGCCGATGATCGAGAGCACCGCAACGATCGTGATGACCGTCCCGTTCTTGGCCGACTCCGGCAGCAGCGGCAGCGAGAATCGCAGGAAACCGTACGTCCCCATTTTCAGCAGAACGCTGGCCAGAACCACGGAGCCCGCCGTGGGCGCCTCGGTATGGGCGTCGGGGAGCCAGGTGTGGAACGGGAACATCGGCACCTTCACGGCGAAGCCCAGGAAGAACGCCCAGAACACCCACCACTGAATGGGGATCGAGACGTGCGTGCGCATCAGGTCGGCGATATCGAAGCTGGGGGTCTGGAATTGCAGAGTGTGCTGGTAGTACAGAACCAGGATGCCCAGCAGCATCAGCACCGAGCCCATCAAGGTGAAGATCATGAACTTCATGGCCGCGTAGACTCTGCGCTCGCCGCCCCAGATGGCGATGATGAAGTACATGGGCACCAGCACGGTTTCCCAGAACACGAAGAACAACAGGAAATCCAGTGCCATGAACACGCCCAGCATGGCCGTTTGCAGCAGCAGGAAGAAGGCGTAATACTCCTTCAACCGCGTTTGGATGGCGTTCCAGCTCGAAAGGATCGCAATGAATCCTACGAGCGTGGTCAGCATGACCAGCAGCAGGCCGAGCCCGTCGATGCCGATGTGGTAGGAAGCGCCGATGGAGGGAATCCACGCGGCCCGCTCGACGAATTGGAAATCCTTGGTGCGGTCGAAATTGAACACCAGCGGCAAGGAGACCAGGAAGCCCAGAAACGCGGCCGCATTAGCCCAGAGCTTGATGGCGCGCGCATTCGACGAGGGAATGAACAGAAGCACCAGCAGCCCCACCAGGGGAGTGAACAGGACGATGGAGAGAATGTGGTCCATGGTTCAGCCCATCATCTTATCAGCTTTCAACCGGTGAGCTTGAGCCAACGCCCGTAATCCGTCCGTAAGGCCGCAGCCGCCGGCTCCGATCAAGCCGAATCGGAGCCGCGACGGGGTTCCCCCTGGGCCTGGAGCGGTTGCACCAGCCCGGTGCGGGGCCGCAGGCGGCGCACACATTGCTGGCCGGACGGTTCGTTGTGGGTCAGAGCGCTTACCGACGGATTACGCCCCCGCCCGTATCCTGCGGCCCTGCTCGCGGTAATAATAGGTGAGCCGGAACTTGACGCCAGAACAAGCGTTTGACCAATACCAGCAGGCCGTCTTCGGATTCGCCTACCGGATGACGGGGCGGGCGGATCTCGCCGAGGACGTCACGCAGGAGTGCTTCCTCGCCTTCGTGCGCGCTCCGCGAAAGTTCGATTCGGCGCGCGGGACGGTGAAGACTTTCCTGTTCGCCATCGCCCGCAATCTGGCGCTCAAGCAGTATCGCGATCACCGGGCGGAGGAGCCGCTCGTGGAGGATCTGGCGGGCGCAACCGATGTGCACGATGGATTGGATGTGGCCGCGGCGGTGGCGGCAGCCGTGGCGGGGTTGCCGGTTCTGCAACGGGAGGCGTTGGTGCTGTTTCAGTATGAAGGCGCCACGCTGGAGGAAATCGCGCAGATCTCCGGCGCCGATGTAGGGACGGTGAAATCGCGCCTGCACCGGGCGCGCGAACGGCTGCGGCGCGAGTTGGCCGCATATCGAAAGGTAGGAAATGCCCGTGGAACCCTTTGAGAAGGATGAACTCGGCGATCCCGAACTGGACGCCGTGCTCGCAGAGTGGCGCGCCCCTTTGGCGCCGGCGGCGCTGCGTTCCGCCGTGTTCCGCCCCTGGTGGCGCTCGATGTGGTCCGCCTCCATCCGCATTCCGGTGCCGGCGGCTTGCACTCTCGCGGTGCTCCTCGGCGCCGCGCTATGGCACTGGTCCCGGCCCGCCCCGGTGCGCGAGATCGTCCGCACCCTGCGCATTGAAGTCCCGGTGGTAAAGGAACAGGTGGTGGAGAGGCTGGTCTACCGGGACCGGCCCGCGCCGCTCGACAGAAACGAATTACAACCCGTGGCCGTGCTACGGCCCGTAATTATCAGGAGAAGAAATGATTCGGAATAGTCTATTGATCTTCATCGCTTCGGCCGCGCTGGCGCAGACCGGCATTGGAACTGGCCCCGCCGACACCATTCCCTCGCAGGGGAAGGTGATCATGGCCGGAAGCGCCAATTTGGGCAAGGCGGCATACATTCGCTACAAGACCACCATCACCGGGACCGGCAACTCGGCGGGCCGGTCCAGCGGCGGCGTGGTGGGCGGTTCCAACCTGGTGCACCGCTACATGGTGCGCCAGACGGACGGCTCGTACTTCGGCTACGACCTGGTGCTGGGGCCGGGCGACGCCGTCAACGGGTTTCAAATCTCATTTCAACCCCTCACCATCGCGGAGCAGTACCTGCAATCCAGGGCCAATGGGAAGGCCCTGGTCCCCATGCCGCTGCCGCAGTATCCGCCGCCGCAGATCGTCCACGACGGCGACATCGTGGCTCTGGATTTGATGGTGAGCGCGGATGGCACCCAGAAGCTGACCGACTACATCCAGTTCTCCCTCAAGCCTTCGGAGCCCCAGGCCGCCAGCAGCACGGCTGCCGCGCGCGATTTCACGCCGGATGACGGGCCGGTCTTCTTCGAGGTCGAGCAGGCCCGGTTCTTGGTCGACGGCCAGCCGTTTCGCGGCACCACCGGCCTCCAGACGCGCCCCGGCAGCACGTTCTGGTTCGCCATTCCCAACCAGGGCCGCTACATTCTCTCGCTGGTCCCGCACGATGGCTTCATCCGGAACGGGGAAGTGCGCGATAACGCGATCCGGTTCGCGGATGCCGGCCACCAGTACGAATTGCGCACCCTGGGGAAGATCGCCGGGTCGGGTGGTGCGTTCCACCTCTATATGCGGCACGACCTGAGTTATCAGCCCAAGCCGGGCGAGGAGCACCGCATCAGCGGCGGTGTGGACCGCCTGGAGAACCTGCTGCAGAATCCATAGGGGCGCCTTTCGGGCTGCGAGCTTCGCGCCGCGTGCTGGGGCGCCTTTCGCGCCGCGAGCTTCACGCCGCGTGCCGGGGCGCCTTTCGCGCCGCGAGCTTCGCGCTGCGTGCCGGGGCGCCTTTCGCGCCGCGAGCTTCGCGCCGCGAGCTTCGCGCCGCGAGCTTCGCGCCGCGTGCTGGGGCGCCTTTCGCGCCGCGAGCTTCGCGCCGCGTGCCGGGGCGCCTTTCGCGCCGCGAGCTTCGCGCTGCGTGCCGGGGCGCCTCACACCCCGGCACGCCTCACGGGGCGCAGAAGATCGCCGTGCCGGGTTCCCGCTGTGCGGCCTGCTGGCACGCCCCCGCATCTCCGGGCTGCGCGGCGAGGTAGCGAACGCGCGTTTCGCGGCGTTCGCGCGCGGTGTAGCTTCCGGTCAGAAACATGACGGGCTGCAACTGGACCGGCAGGCCGCCAACCTGCATCCCGGCGAGCGCCGCCACCACTAGCTTGGGCTGCCCGGGCGGCGCGGCGGCGATGCGCCGGGCCAAGTCGCTGTACTGCGAGTCGAAGGCTTCGGCGGTGTTCGGATTCCGCGCCCAGACGTCGAAGTAGGCATGGTAGGGCTGGTAGCAAAGCGCCAGCAAGACCGCTGCCGCGGCGGCTTGGAGGCCGCGGGCCGGCACCGCTCGGCCCAGCCACTCGTAGATCCGTTGCGCCCCCAGCGCCGCCAGCAGACACGCGGCCGGCAGCATCAGGATGGCGCGTAGCGCGTGTGGCGCTTCACTGGCCGCGACCGCCGGCACCATGCCCAGCGCCAGCCAGAGGAGCATCGGCCAGTGCCGCTTCCAGGCGGCTCCCATGCCCAACACCAGGCAGGCGGCCACCGGCCAAAACAACTCCGCCTGCCAGGCCACGTTGTGACGCCAGTTGTGGTCCCCGCGAGTGAACAACATCCGCGCCGTCCGCCAGCAGTTGAGAACGATTTCGAGCGCGGGCCGCGGAGCGTGGAACACCGACACCTGGGCCGCGCGTCCCCAGAACGCGCCGGAGTGGCCGGCGAAATAGACCACCAGCGGCGCCGCCACCACGGCCGCGGCAGCCGCGAAGATCCAGGCTCCGCGCCGCCCATGGGCGATCCACACGGCCATCACCAGCAGGGGAGTCACGCGGTAGGCCGGGTAGGTGTAGAATCCCAACCCGTACACCGCGCCCGCGAGCATCATCCAGCCGAGCCACCGCCGCCCCCCGCGCGCCCGGCGAAGCGCCACCAGCAACAGGTACAGCGCCCACACCAGGAACAGCGGCGCGGCGATGGCGCGAAAGGCGATCCGCGAGAACACCAGGTGCCAGAAACTGGTGGCCAGAAAAAAGGCCGCCAGCAACCCGGCCGGCGGCGACACCAGCTCCGCGCCCAGCAGGTAGATGCCCGCGACGGTGAGGGTGCCGAACACCGCCGCGGGAAGCCGCAGCGCCCATGCCCGGTTGCCGAACGCCGCGATGGAGAGCGCCGCCGTGTTGACGTACAGACCCTCGCGGCCGTTGTCCTCGGGATAGAACGCCTGGAAGCGGTGGGTTTCGAGGGCCTCCCGGGCGTCGTTCCCGTCCATGGCTTCGTCCATGTACAGGCCCGGAGGAAAGGCCGCGAGCTGGTACAGCCGGAGGAACGCCGCCAGCGCCAGAATCGCCCCCAGGAACCAGCGCCGGTATCCACCGGGGAACCCGAAGCGCTTCCGTTCAGAGCCCGGCATTCCTACACGGTAGCATCGGGGCGAACTGAAAGCGCCGGCGTACGGCCGGCCATCCCGTCCGCCCGGCAGGTGCTCTGCAACGCGGCGGAAGGCGCAGGGCTGGTAGGCTGCTATATTGAGACGTGCCAACGCCATCTGCGCGGCTTCCCCGCGCACCACGGCGTTGCCAAAGAAGCGGGTGCTGGTGTGATCCAAAACGCCGATCTTTCCCACGGAACCCCCGGCCGGCTGGCGGCCGCCGGGAGCGTGCTGGCTCGAACCTGGCTGCTCGCCGCGGTGCTCGCGGCGTGCATCCTGAGGCTGTGGATCGTACCGCTGCCGTCGAGCTTCTGGGTGGACGAGATGGCCACCGTGTTCGTGGTGCAGCATGGCGCCGCGGACCCCTCGTTTCAGGCCGCTCCGCAAGTGCCGGCGTCGCTGTACTACGTGCTCCCGCGGCTGGCACAGTCCTGGTTCGGAGTTTCGGAGATCGGCTACCGCCTGCCGTCGGTGCTGTTGATGTTGGCCGCGCTGCTGGCGATCGCGCGCCTGGCGCAACGGCTGATCCATCCGGACGCGGGATGGTTCGCGGCGCTGGCGTGCTTCCTGCTTCGCGAATTCAACTATCAGGCGGCGGACGCGCGCCCGTACGCCCTGGGCACCTGCACGGCCTGCGTCAGTCTCCTGTTCCTGGTGCGATGGCTGGATTCCGGGCGGTGGCTGGATTCCCTGGGGTTCGTGGCCTTCGGAACGCTGGTGTGGAGAGCCCATCTTCTCTTCTGGCCCATCTACGTGGTGTTCGCGGTCTACACGCTGGTGCGTCTGCTGCGCGGCCAGTCCCAGGTAAGTTGGCTGCGGGCCGGAATGGTGTATGCGGCGCTGGGCGTCTCTCTCGTGCCGGTGCTGGCTCAGGCCTGGGAATTGAGCCGCCAGGCCGCTGCGCACGTGGTGGCGGACATCCCCAACGGTGGGGATTTCGCCAGGGCGCTGAAACTCGGCTTCGTGGTGCCGTTTGGCGCGGCGAGCGCCCTGCTCGGCCGCTGGTTCCGATGGCCGCCGGTGGACCGCCCCGCGGCGGCCGAATCGGTCACTCTGATACTGGCCATGTGGCTGTGCGATCCGAGTTGTCTGTTCCTGTTGTCGCGAGTCAGCGGGGACAGCGTCTTCCTCTCGCGCTACCTCTATCTGGCGCTTCCGGGGATCGCCCTGACGGGCACGCTGGCGGCAGCCGTTTTTCTGCCGCGCGCCATCTGGCGGCCCATGGCGGCGGTGCTCGGAATCGGGATTCTGATCTTCGCCGGGCGATGGAATCATATGGTGCCGGAGCACCACAATTCGAACTGGCGGGCCGCCTCGCGCGCCATCAACCGGGAGGTTGGCGGGGCGGATGTGCCGATCCTCTGTCCCAGCCCCTTCATCGAGGCGCGTCCACCCGTCTGGCGGCCGGGCTACCCGGCGGGGAGCTTCCTCTATTCCCATCTGGCGGTGTATCCGGTCCGCGGAACGGTCTACCGGTTCCCCTTTGAAACCTCTCCGCAGGCGGAACAGTTCGCAGCGGAGCTGGCTCAGGGCAGGCTGTCCGCTGCTGGGGAATTCATCATTTACGGCGGAGACCGCGCGGTTCGTTTCTGGCGCGACTGGTTCAGCGCGCGGCCTGAGCTGGCGGGTTGGCGCATCCGCGGGTTGGGCGCGTTCGGGGACGTCGAGGTGCTGGTGTTCGAGAGGCCCGGTCCGGTTTAGCGGCCCACCGCCAGGTTGAAGGTCGCAAGGTCGCCCGAAGAACTGCTACTTGTGGTTGCCGTGGTGGAAGAGCCTGTGGATACGATATATCCCACGCCAACGGCTGTCGGATAGGACCCAGGATCCAGTTGCGGCACGCGGAAATTGATTTGGACGATCCCGGCCACCTGCCCGGGCGCCGGACCGGCGTACAGGACTTCGGGATACTCATTGGTTTGCGCCATTTGGACCAGGATGCCGCCCTGAACCGGCTGCAGCGCGCCGGTTCCATTGAGCTGTCCATCCACGCCGGGCGGCACGGTCTGTCCGAATCCGGCCGCGTAGAGGGTGACGACGGAGCCCCCCGGCGCGGGATGGCCCGCCGAGTTCAGGGCGCCATCCTGGTTGACCACCGCCAGGACTTCCACCATGGTGGAAGTCACCGGGAGGCGAATGGCGTTCGACACGACGCCTCCGCTCGACACCTGCATGTTCGTGACGGCGTTCGCACTGCCCACGGCGAACGGAACCACGCAGAGGATCTGGCCCGCGGCCACCGAGAGCAGCGGAGCGGGGACGCCATCGAAGGTGACGGTTGTGCCCGCCAAAGAGGTCGCCACTTTGCCGGCGGTGACCTGGGGACCCACGGCTTGTGCCGGTCCCAGCCCGGTTCCCGTCAGGGCGAGGATTTCTCCGGGCGCCACTCCCTGATTTGAATACGACACGCTGGCCACGGTGACTTCCTGCGGCGCTTCCACCGTGACCGTGCCGGGGACCGCGGCATCGATGCGCAGCAGTTCCGCGGAGGAAGTCTCAGGAAAGGGGTACCTGGCGCCGGGAGTCAGCGTCCCACCGGTGAGGAACGCATTGCCCGAGGCATCCAAAGCAACGCTGCCGGTCTGACCGGCACCGCTGGAGAACAGCAGCGCGGTTCCGTCGGGCGATATCTCGCTGACAAAACTTGGCCATGTCCAGGCTTGAAAGGGGTGCACCAGCGGGAATGGCACTTCGGAAGAATCGGCCTGAGACTGAAAGCCGGAGATCCACGCCCTGCCCGAGCCGTCCACCGCGATGGCGCGTCCCGCTCCGAGCGATCCTCCGATGTACTTCAGGTAGGTTCTGGCCGAGCCGGCCGCATTCAGCTGGAGCGCGTATGCCGCGCCGTAACAAGGGGTGGCGATCCAGGACGCCGGCATGGTTTGTAGCGGGGACGTGACGATCACACCGATTAACTGTCCACTCGACGGGTAGATGCCCGCGTAAAACCTTTCGTCGTCGAACCCGCTGGTGCATCCCGTGAGATACGAGTTCCCGCTGGCATCCAGAGCCACGGCATTGGCGGTACTGCCGAACGGTCCGCCGATCAGCGTGGAAGAAAGCAGCCCGCCCTGCGGCGACAGCTTCATCAGGAAGCCCGTGGCGACACCGCCGCCAGTGGTCGTCTGGAGCGAGCCGGCGGTCACCGGAAAATCCGTCGACAGCGTGGTTCCCACCACGTAGGCGTTGCCCGCCGGGTCCACGGCGATGCCCTGTCCCTGCTCGCCGCAGCTTCCGCCGGCCAGCGCGGAATACAACAGCGTGCCGCCATCGGGGCTCACTTTCGCGGCGAACGCCGATCCGGGACTGTAGGTGGGCTCATAGTATGCCGCGGGCGTCAAGCACTCCGCCGCGCTCTGCCGCCGCAGTGCGCCGGGAGTGGTGGGAAAGTCCGCGGACCCCGCGAAGCCCGTCACGTACGCGCTCCCGCTGGCATCCACGGCGATGGCGAAGGCCGCGTCCTGGAACGAACCGCCCAGGTAGGTGGAGTAGGCCAGGGTTCCGCCATCGGGGCCGATCCTGGCGACGAACGGCGTACACACTGCCGTGGTCTTCGGTTGCAGCGCGCCGGAGGTAACCGGGAAGTCGTTCGAACACGTGTAGCCGGTTACGTAGGCATTCCCCTGGCCGTCCACCGCGATGCCTTTGGCGAAGTCCATGTCGCTGCCCCCGAGGTAGGTGGAGTAGAGCATTGTCTTGCCGTCGGCGGTCCATTTCGTGACGAAGAGGTTTTGGCCCGTGGCGGCGCCCACGAAGACGGCGGAGGGATTGGACGGCAGCACCGCCACGGTTTGCACAATCTGGCGCACGCCGAGCGCCGTGGTCCAGGTGTTGCCGCCGTCCACGCTCACGTAAATGCTACCGGCCGCGGCATAGATGGTCTGCGGGTTGTTCGGATCCAGGGCTAGAGTTGTGACCTGCGCGCCCAACGAAGTGGCCGTCCAGGTAACGCCGCCATCGCGGCTCCGGATCACGCCGTTGAGTGTGGCCACGTAGATCGCCGTTGGGCTCACGGCCAGGCTGACTGTCTCGCCCCGCCCGCCCGCATCCGTAAGGCGGCTCCAGGTCGACCCGTTATCGGCCGTCTTGTAGATGGAACTGGCACCCTGGGAAGCGGCGTCGGGCGCGGCGGCGTACCAGACATTCGGATTGACAGGGTCGTATGCCAACGTGGCTACGGCGGCTGGCGAGGCGGAAAGCAACGCCCAGGTGATTCCGCCGTCGGTGCTCCGAAAGACGCTGGGAGCGGCCGTCGAGTAGTCGAAGGGTTCGGGAGAAGCGTTGACACTGGCCAACAGCGTGGATGGCCGCGCGGGATTCATGGCCAGGGCCCAGGCCACCCA
>Ga0182021_10008262_pt1 | contig 12335 bp, 5 predicted proteins | sample 612E3MmetaG_FD_120493 | JGI IMG/M metagenome (GOLD analysis project Ga0182021, IMG submission 120493) | Permafrost microbial communities from Stordalen Mire, Sweden - 612E3M metaG (Illumina Assembly) | ecosystem: Environmental > Terrestrial > Soil > Wetlands > Permafrost | place: Sweden...
ACCTGCTGGAATACTTCTGACCGGCCGGCAGTTCCAGCATCAGGCCCGCATCGCCCGACGCAACCCCGCCGCCGTGCGCCGCGTACTCCAACCCGTACAGCCGCACCGGCGTGTCGAGCGTCAGGGCGTCCGCCTGCCCGCCCGCCTCGGCCCGCACGGTCCACGTCATGCCCGGCACGGCGGGAATCTCGACCGAGTCGAACACCGCCTCCGCGCCGCTCCCGGCCTTGACGTCCACTACCTTCTCCCGTTTCGCCGTGACCGCCCCCTCCTTGCCGGCGGCCGCCATCTCCAGTTGCAGCCGCACCGAGATCAGGTCGTTCGACGTGAGGTTGTGCACCCGCGCCAGCACCCGGATCGAGTCGCCTTCCTGAACCGAGCCCGGCGTCTTGATCTCGACAAAAAAATCCTTGCGGGTCAGCGTCTTCGCCCGCGCCTCGCCGACGAGCGTCTCGACCGAGCAGCCGCGGGCCGTGAGGCGCCATTCCGTGGTCTTCTCCGGCAACCGCACCGGAACCACCGCTTTGCCGGCGGCATCGGTCACGATGTCCGGGAACCAGCGGCCCTCCTCGGGGATTTCCCGGCGGGCCGGGCTCGCGGCTTCCGTCCCCCGATCCCCGCCCCCGCCAAACCTGCGGAGGGCGCCCGCGCGACCGCCGGCGGTACGGTTGGCATGTAGACCTCCCATGATCACCGGAGCGTCTACCTCTCCCGGACCCTCCGCCGGCGCCTCGTTGACGTTGACAATGTCAGTGACCGCTTGTGCGCCCCCTTCAACCATCCGCTCGTCTTTGTCGTTAGCCGCGACCTGTGGGGCATAGAACTGCTGAGCCCGAGCCGAAAACGCCGGCTTGAACGTGATGTTTTCCAGCAGCTTCCTGCTCATCAACTTCTCCTTTTCCTCCCTCGCCAGCCGTTCGCCCTCTTCCTGGATTTCCTTGATGACCCGGCGGCTGACGCCGGCGTAGCGGAACCCGCAGGTGGCGCCGGTCTGGAACTCGGCATACCGGCGCGCCTCGCGCTGGAAGAAATCGAGAATGGCCGGCGCGCGGTCGGCCATGACGGCGAACACGCCCTCATCCACCAGCGCCAGGCTCAATTCTGCCCGCACCGGACGGCCCAGTTGATCGGTCACGGCAAGCTCGACCTTGCCCTCCTCACCCGGCAGGAAGGCGTCCTTGAGCGGTTTGACCGTGACTTTCAATTCGCGTTCGACCGTGAAATCCTTCGCGGCGGTCCGGAGTTCCCGGCCGTCCATCAACGCCACCGAGACCCTGAAATTCGGGAAGTGCTCGTGCCCGACGTCGAACCCGAGATCGTTGTAGCCCTCGCGCACGGGAACGATGTGGTAGCGGAGGATCGTCTCCGCCTCGTGGGTCACCAGCGCCAAACCATCCTTCAGCCGCGCGTGCAGCCGCAGGTCCGCCCGCCCGCCGACGCGCAACTGGCTGGTCTGGGCGAACAGGCGCAGCTTGATGGCGTCGTCGCCGCCGGACACCTGCAACTCACCCTGACCGGTGACGGTCTGGCCGAATTGATCCTGACCGGTCGCCCGCAGGATATACTGGCCCCCCTTCTCCACCGTGACGTTCTGCGAAACCGCGCCGGTGACCGGGTCGGTCTTCAGTTTGTACTCCTGCACCGTGACCTCCGCCACTTCGGCGACCCCGCCGACGCGCGCCCATTCCCCCCGCAGGGTCTGCATGATGGAGTTCTGGTCATAGCGCAGAATCTTCAGCGTCACGTCGCGGCCCGCCGGCTTGCCGTCCGCCGCGGCGGCCTTCACGACAATATCCACGGACTCGCCGCTCAGCACGGTATCCTGGCTGGGCTTGACGGAGAGGTCAAACCCGCGCACGGCCAGCATGGCCACGCTGGTGGCCGCGACGTTCTCGCCCTCCAGCGTGGCGGAGAAAGAGAGCGCCTGGCCCGGAATGCCGGAGGTCGTATCGAACGTGAACCGCACTTTGCCCTTCTCGTCCGTCACCCCGCTCAGCGCGCGCCCGTCCGGCAACGTGTAGCGCACCGGTTTCCCGGCGGCCGGCTCGCCCCAGTAGTATTCGGCGCGCGCCTCCGCTTCCACCACTTCCCCGCGGAAGTAGACGGTGCGGGGCAATTCCAGCGTCAACCGGAGCTTCTCCGGCTTGAAGATTTTGACGTCGAAACTGCCCCTGAAACTCAACGGTTCCCGGTTCTTGCGCGCGGCCCGCGCCATGATCGTATAGACGCCTTCCACGGCCAGGTCCGGGAGATTGAGCGCCGTGTGGAACGTACCGAATTCCGACAGTTTGAGATTCTCTTCGCGCAGGAGCCGCCCCTTGGAATCCGTCACGGAAACGGCGAACGCCTCGTCCTGCGGCACGACGTAGGAGCCGTCGCGCACGTCGCGCAGGATGCCGCGGATGGCAACCGTGTCGCCCGGCTTGTAGACGGGCCGGTCGGTGTAGAGATAACCTTTCGGGATCAGGCCGGAACTGAGTCGAAGCGCCGAAAGGTCCAGGTTTTGAGCCGCCACGTGGCCGTCCTTGATGGCGAACACCCGCACGTCGCCGGGGCTCTTCAAATCATCGCCCTGATACCGGTAGACTCCGTCCGCCCCGGTGCTGCCGGTCGCCACGATCGCCTTGCCGTCGCTCAGCAGCACCTTGACCCCGGCGGCTGGCTGCTTGGAAACCATGTTCTCCACGAACACCAGCGCTTCCCGGCGGCTGCTCTTGGCGATGAGTTCGAGATCGGACCGGATTGCCAACGTCGTGGCCTCCCAGTCCTCCTCGCTGACGTTGACCACGCACACGCCGGGCTTGCCTTCGGCCAACGGGATTTCGAGTTCCTGCTCGAAGGGCTTGTACTTGGCATAGCCGTCAATCTTGAACTCCGTGGTGCGGTCCGGCTGGATCAGCGCGATGTCGAGGTCTTCGACGTTTCCGGTTCCGTGCGTCTTCCTGAAGAAGGCTTCGAGGTCGAGGGTGTAATGTTTGACCGTCACCTTCGGGATGTTCCGGACGCGCAGGAGAACCTTGAGCGGCTCGCCCGTGCGATAGGCGCGCGGCGAGGAAAGGGCCAGTTCCTTGCGCGTCATGGTCTCGATCCGGTCCCGGGCCATGCCGGCCCATGTGCCCGACGTCGTGCGACGGTACTGCTCCAGCGCCTTCTCCAGATTGCCCAGTTTCGTCTCGTACACGCCCGCGCTCGACAGCAGGGCCCGCGACGCCTCCTCGGTATTCGGGTACTTGCCGATGAGCGGCGCCCACTCTTCGATGGCGGCCTTGTACTCCGCCTCGATCTCGGCGCGCACCGCCTTCTTTTCCTCGAGCTCGTTCGCGCGCACATAGCGGATCTGCCCGAAGATGAACAGAATCTGGCGGGCGCGGGCGTCGAGCGGATGCGCGGCCAGGAACGCCTCGAACAGGCGCCGCGCTTCCGGCTCCTTCTTGTCCGCCAGCGCCCGCATGCCCTTCTGGAACTCCGCGTGGATGATCCGGTTCTGGCACTCGGCCCACTGCGGACCGTTGGGGAACCGCGTCACGTAGTTCTGCCACTCGGCGATCGCCTCGTCGTACTTGGCCTGAGCGAACAGCATGGCCCCTACCCGGACAACCGCGTCCTTTTCGAATACGTCCTTCCCTTCCGCGGGCGACTTGCCGGTCTCCGGATCACGCTCGGTCGCCAGGGCGCCCTCGGGCAAAGCGAAGCCCTTGCCCGCCGCGAAATCGCGATAGACCTGGATCGCCTCCTCGGTCCGGCCATTGGCCTGCAAGGCCTCGCCGATCTCGAAGGCCATGCGCACCGCCCGGCGGTCGCGCGGGAATCCGGCCAGAAACGCGCGGGCCGTTCGCATCGCCGAATCGAGATCGGAGCCCGCCGGACCCGGAAAGGCATAGGTTCGCGTCATCAGCCACGCGACGTCCGCCCTGAAGTCCGGCGGCAGGCCGGGTTCCTTCTCGACCAGGCGCGCCAGATCCTCCAACTCGCGCCGGGCCTGCGCGGGGTTGCCCGCTTTCAGATAGGCCTCGGCCAGCCCGTAGCGCGCGGCCCAGCGCTGCTTTCCGGGCGCCGGCGGATTCTCCCGGCGCAACCGCGGCGCCTCGCCGGCGCTACCCGCGCCCGTCCAATCGGGATCGAATTCCCGCAGGTAGGCGCTGAACTCGTTGACGGCCTGACTGGGGTTGCCCGCCTTCTGGATGGCCCGCGCCCGTTTGAACGCCACGTCCTCCCGCAACGCGCGGCCGATCTGCATCTCCAGGACCTTCCCGTACAGGGCGTACGCCTTGTTGTAGTCCGGCGGCGGGGCATCGAGCGCGTTCGGCGCGGGTTCGACCGTCAGTTCGTCGGCGAATGCGACGATGATGGAGGCGATCTCCTGCTTCCGCGATTCGGAAAGCAGGCGGTTGGATTCCTCGGCATAGATGACCTCGGACTCCTTGAACTTCTTGGCGTCGTACAGGGCCCGGGCCTTGAGGAAGCGGATCTTGCGATACCAGGGCGAGCCGGTGTCATCCGCCCATTCGTCCGTGGCGGCGACAGCCGCAGTCAGGTCTCCCTTGTAATAGAGCGCGAGCGCCTTCAGGAATCCGGCTTCGCCGTTGGTCACACTGTGAGCGGCCAAAACAGGTTCGAGCGCCTTGAGGGCCGCGTCGAACTCCCGCATCCGCAGGCTCTCCCGGGCCGGCTCCAGCGGGTCCGGCGCAACGGCGGCTTTCTCCGGCGGCGCGGCAAGCCCCGTGAGCGAAAGAGCGGCAAAGACCGGGAAGGCCAGGAAATAATGACGGAACGGACGCACCCCAAAGAACGGTTTCATGCGAACTCCTTTCGAGACAGGCCATGCCGGCATGCCCGGTCCGGGATGCCGACTTTCGACTCACTATTACCTTTTTAGACGCCGGATGTAACGCGAAAGTTCCCGCCGATGGCGCGAGTTTGGAAGGTCCGCCGCGGCTTGTGTCTCCGCAACCAAGTAGTATGATACTCGCATGGGAATCAACGACAGGGACTACATGAAGCCGACGCGGGCATCCAAGTTGTGCCTGTCGTCGCCCAGTCGGCCGAAATCCACGGTTCCGCTGTGGCTGCGGTTGAAGTTCCGGTTGTGGTTGCTTGTGAGAAAGATCACCGGCCGGGGACGTTGAGTTCTGCCCGATCCCGAAAGGACATTGCACCTCATGGAAACAGCGCTTGGCACGGGTTACACCGACAAACTGATGACGGAACAGGAAGTCGCCTCGCTTTGCGACAAGGCCGTGGCGGATTGGAAACTGGACGGCAAGCGCGTCCTCTTCATCGTCCCCGACCACTCCCGCACCTGCCCGATGGACCTGATGTTCCGCCTGCTCTACGAACGGCTCGCGGGCCGCGTCAAACTCTTCGATTTCCTGATCGCGCTGGGCACCCACCCGCTGCTGACCGACGCCCAAATCTACAGGCGCATGGGCATCACCGCTGCCGAGCACGCCACGAAATACCGCAAGGCCCGCTTCTTCAATCACGAATGGAAGAGTCACGAGCGGCTGGCGGAAGTGGGGCGGTTTACCAAGTCGGATATCCGCGAGATCACCGAGGGCCGGTTCGAGATGGACGTCTCCGTGACGTGCAACCGCATGGCCTTCGATTACGACGTGCTCGTCATCGTCGGCCCGGTGTTCCCGCATGAGGTCGTCGGATTCTCGGGCGGCAACAAATATCTGTTCCCCGGCATCGCCGGCCAGGAGATCATTGACTTCTTCCATTGGCTCGGCGCGGTCATTACAAACCCCGTCATTATCGGAAACAAATGGACGCCGGTCCGCAAGGTCGTGGACCGGGCCGCGGCGTTTCTCAAGGCCGACCGCAAGGCGTTCTGCATGGTGGTCAAGGACCACGATCTGGCGGGGCTCTACGCCGGCACGCCCGAAGCCGCGTGGTCGGCCGCGGCGGACCTGTCCCGCCAACTGCACACTCAATACTTCGACAAGCCCTTCCACACTGTGCTGTCGTGCGCGCCGGAGATGTACGACGACCTCTGGACGGGCGGGAAATGCATGTACAAGACGGAGCCGGTGGTGGCGGATGGCGGCCAGGTGATCATCTACGCCCCGCACATCACCGCGATCTCTCCTGTGCATGGCCCCATTCTCGAACAGATCGGGTATCACACCCGCGACTTTTTCCTGAAGCAGTGGGACAAGCACAAGAAACACCCGTGGGGCGTGGTGGCGCATTCCACACACGTGAAGGGCATCGGCGCTTACGAGAACGGCGTCGAAAAGCCGCGCGTGAACGTGATCCTGGCCACCGGCATTCCCGAAGCCCTGTGCCGCCAAGTGAACCTGGACTACATGGATCCGCGCTCCATCAACGTCGCGGATTACGAAGGCCGCGAGGCGGAAGGCGTGCTCTACGTCCGCCGCGCCGGCGAAATCCTCTACCGCTGGAAGAACGCGCCCGCCGTTCTGGGTGGAAACGGCTGAACGGCGCGCCGCAAGCGGCGGCCCTACAAGCGTCGCTCTTTGTAGGGCTGGCGCTTGCGCCATGCCGCAGTGGCCGAGGAAGTGGGATTGGCTCTCAAGACCGCAACGACCCGCCTGAAACTGCGAGCCTTGCGACCTAGTTTCCAGGTTCGCCTTCTTACCCTATGGATTCCGAGAAATCAAAGTTCCATGGCGCACGGCTGACTTCCCGCGCGTGCGGCTTGAAGTTCACGTTCCATGTCTGCGATTTGTCGCCCGAAGTTTGCGGGAATGGATTCATGCCTTGGCCGTCTCTGTTCCACGTCTCGGTGGTGCACGGAACACGGGAGTCGACAACGTCAAACTCGAAACGATCGATCCAGATCGTGCCCTTGCCGTGCAAGAGACCGCCGAACGCAACGTGAGTCACGTCCGGCGTGATCGCCGCGACCAACTCGCGCGAAGTCCAGTCACCGCTCCCTTCGATTGGGCGGGTCTTCATGTCATCCATCGCTGTGCAAACGCCGCCCGCCGCATCGGTGCGGAGCCACAGGCCTGCGCGTTCCGTCTCAACCGTCTTGGTCCATCCACGCAGACGGAGATGTCGGCCGCGCCAGGACGAACTCACCGGCACCCGCTGGTAGAGCATGTCCAATCCGCGCGACGGGTTACCGCGGTGGTCGATGCAGGCACTGGCGGACCCGCTCCTGAAGACCTCCCGGTCCAGTCGGACAACCTGCGCTACCGGCCTGCTGTTCCAGATGTACCATCCGGGAGCCAGAGCCTGCAGTCGCGGCGCTGCCGCCATCGCAGCGGCCGAGTCGCTGAAGTCGAGGTTTGTGAACGAAGGCCACGTCGCTGAATGGAACGTCTGCGGCGAAAGCGCCCGGCCTGACATGTCCTTGTTCCCTGTGTCCTCAAGCTCGATACGGTCAACCCATGCCTGTCCCGGACCGATGACCGCGAAAGCGATCATGAGGGCGCAGTCCTCCGCCTCAGGCACATCCAAGACGGCCTCGATCGGTAGCCAGTCAAACGTGCCGCCACATCTGGGCCAGTACACTTGGCAGCCCACTTCGAGTGTGTCTTGTGCCATCAGGTAGGCATGGAATCCACGCTCCCCGAGTCCTTGGCCCCTGACCCAGAGTCTCGCCAGCAGCCTGCGTCCCCGCCACTGCGCCGCCGGGAACCGCTGCATCAGGCCAGCGGTTACGTCGGCGGCATCGCCGGTGGCGGCAATTGTCGCACTCCCGGTTCCGGTGAGCCGACACTTGGGATCGACCCGGATGTCATAGAGTTCCGTGTTGCCGAATAAATGCCAGCCGGGTGGAATAGTGCGCGCAGGCCGAACGGTCTTTTCTGTCGTTTTCATGATGATTGCCTTTCGTGTCTTCTTTGTGTGTATCGAATAGGCATCGATGGATAGTATGATGAGGGCACGTTTAAGCATGTCCCGGGCGCGGAAGAGACGCTGTTTGACCGTGTTCTGCGAGACACCCAGACAATCGGCAACCTGACGCAGGGATTGATTCTTGAGGTAGAAGAGGTCAACCACGCGGCGATTGTGATCGCTGAGTTGCCCCATCGCCTCCCGGATCAAATCCCTCAGTTCCTTTTGTTCGAGCGCCTCGGCGTTCCGGCGAGGGATAGCGGCACCGCAGAGCCCCACCGCAGCCAGGGACTCCATGATTTCGCGCTCCCGCACCTCGCGCCGGACACGGTCCACCGCAATGTTCCGGACCACCCCCAGGAACCAGGCCTCCTGGTTGTCTTTGCTCCGGAGGCGGTCCTGGGCGACTACGGCCCGAAGAAGCGCTTCCTGCACAACGTCTTCCGCCGTATGCCAGTTGCGCACAATCCGTTGGGCAACAGCGCCCGCAGGGCCGCGCGCCGCTTCCAGTACGCGCGCCAATGCCTCCTCATCGGCGCAAGAGTGCACTGACTCGGCGTCACCGTTTCCTGTGCTGTGTTTCGCGCTCATCTGCCGGTCTTCTCGTCCGCTTCTCGCACATCCCATGGATGGACGGCCACCGTGACCGTCACCACCCTGTCGTATGGCGCCGCAGAAAGGTTATGGGCGAATGGGAGAAAAGATCGCTGAAGCACGCCAGGTTCTTGCCTTTGGCGAACGGGGTGTTCACGGGCGGCGCGGCTTCGCGCCGTACCGTGCGACGCGCGTGAACTTCCTCTTACGTTTTGAAGTTCGAAAACGCCATCAGAAACACCAGCGTGAGTAGAAGCCAATAATCGACGAATACGAGAGAAAGAGCCAGAGCTAGTCGCTTGGCTGGGGCGCCTCTGCCTCTTGCCATGATCCACACAAGAAGGACACCCGCGAACGCCAGGGTCCAGGTGGCATTGAGAAAACCTGCCGAAAGGAAGTGAAGGTAACGGGCTGGCTGTGACAGCCCTTGAAACTCGGGCACATATGTATCGGTCGTGAGGACAGTTCGACTCCAGAGCCACACGATTCCTGCGACAAGCAATCCTGCCGTAAGAAGTGCTCCGGCAAGCGCCACCCAAGAGAGGATGGAGAACGACTTGGATTCTGTTCTGTCGCATTTCATCTTCTAGGTCGAACCACTGCACTTCGACGGTTCATTTCTGTTGGCGGGAAACGCCCGGCGTCGTCCCCCACCTTGGCCTACTTATACGCCTCGGGTTTGTAGGCCGGGCATTTCTTATCGGCGAAGACGGGCTTGAAGCGCGTGTAACGCGGCAACCCGTTCTCCAACGGCACTTGCACCCACGTCTCGCCGATCAGGGGCTGCGCATAACGGATGAAGTCGTCGGTCACGTCAATCCGGTTGGGCGCGATCCATTTCGCGGGGAAGAATCGCTCGCTGTTGGCCACGACGTCCAGCGGCACTTTGTCGTAATAAGCCACGTATTTCGAACCCGGTTTCCGAAGGATCGTCGCCATGAACCCGTTTCCGTGCTTGACCGCGATTTCAACGGCAAACCGGCCCGACTCGTATGCCTCCTTCAGATCCACAACCGACGCCAGTACCGCGGAATGGCGTTGATCGGTGCCATAGACCTGGCCCCGGGCCGCGCCGCGCGCCGCCAGCCCCTTCTTGTTCAGGTGGCTGACCACGACCTGCTGAACGGTCAGGTCGCTGGCGCCGAAACTCGCGTGGCCAAAGGCGTCCTTGCGGGTTCCAATGTCGCCCACGTCGAACCCTTCGCTGACCACCACGATGCAGCGGCCGCTGCGCTTCAGTTCGTCGTTCACCAGGTCCGCCATGGCGTCGAGCGTCAGGCCCGACTCGGTGAGGTAGATTTGAATCGGGAGCCGGCGCTCCGGATCGGCCAGCCGCGCGGCGGCGGGGATGAACCCGATCTTGCGGCCCATGGCTTGCAGCACAAGCACGGGATCGGCCGGCGAGGAACCGGCGTTCTCCTCGTTCGCGCTCAAGACGTTCACCGCCCAGTAGCGCGCGGTGGAACCGTAGCCGGGCGTGTGGTCCACGAGCTTGAACTCGCTGTCGCCCACGTCGTTGTCAATGGTCTTCGGCACGCCCGTGGCGACCAGGTCCAGCCCCTGCGACGCGGCGAGCTTGCTGATCTTGTTCGCCGTGTCCATCGAGTCGTTGCCGCCCGCATAGAACAGGTAGCCGATATTGTGGGCCTTGAAGACCTCGATGACCCGCTGGAAGTCCTTGACCTGCTTGTCCTTCAGCTTGTACCGGCACGTCCCGATGGCGCCGGCGGCGGGCGTGGTTTCGAGAAGACGAATCTCCCTGGGATCCTGCGCCGAGAGGTCCAGCAGTTCCTCGTTGAGAACGCCTTCGATCCCGTGCCAGCCCGCATAGATGCGCCCAAAGAGGTCTGGCCGCTCCCCGCAGGCGTCAATCACGCCGCGAATGGAATTATTAATGACGGCCGACGGGCCGCCGGATTGAGCCACTAGTACATTCTGCTTTTTCATAATCAGCCCCTTCTGCTCCCTCTATCTCTCCAAGTTCCAAATTCCAAACACCAAATTCCAAGGCCCAAACGCCAAGGGCCGAGCCAGCTAACGCGGGCACAAATTCAAGCCCCCGGTGCTGACTCTCGCTTCTTGATGATGGCGGAGAGAATCAGGACCAGTTCGCCTGCCTCGGCAACCAATTGTTTCCTCGCCTCCGCCAGTGCTCCGCCTTCTTCGACATCGAGAAGCCGGAGCCAAAATGCGCTTTCCTTGGCTTCTTTGCGGGACGTCCTGAACCGCAAGAGGCAGTCTTTCGCACCCAGCGACTCGTTCGCCTCTATGTAGTTGGCTCCGACCGATCCCGACGAACGCACCAGTTGCCTGATGTCCTCTTCGTTCGAAATGGTCCGCCGAAGTTTACGAACAAACGCCCGGACATCCTTCGCGAACAGAAAGGTTCTGTCTCCAAGATCGAAGGGTTTACCCGAGCTCGATTCCACCATCGCGAAGCAACCGCCCTTCTGACATTTTCCCCTTGGAATCTAGCGTGTCATCCTTGGAATTTGCCAACTTGGATTTTGGAATTTGACCCTTTGGAATTTACCTGCTGGTCGTTAGACCACATAGGTCGAACTAGCCGTTTTCCCGCCGCGGCCGGTCCAATCGGTGTGGAAGAACTCGCCGCGCGGCTTGTCGAGGCGCTCGTACGTGTGCGCGCCGAAGTAATCGCGCTGGGCCTGCAACAGGTTCGCCGGCAGCCGCGCACTGCGGTACGAATCGTAGTAGTTCAGCGCGGAGCTCATGGACGGGCACGGGATGCCGAAATCCACCGCCATCTTGATCACGTTTCGCAACGGCTTCTGCGCCTTGTTCACGATCTTCTTGAACGTCGGGTCCAGCAGCAGGTTCGCCAGTTTGGGCTTCTTGACGAAAGCGGCCTTGATGTCTTCCAGGAACCGGGCTCGAATGATGCAGCCCGCCCGCCAGAGCAACGCGATTTCACCGTACTTCAGCTTCCAGCCGTACTCGTCCGAAGCGGCCCGAAGCAGTTGGAATCCCTGGGCGTAGGAACAGATCTTGGACGCGTAGAGCGCATCGTGAAGTTGGGCGATGAACGCCGCCTTGTCCTTCTTGAAAACCTTGCGGGGCCCTTTGAGCTTCTGGCTCGCGGCCACGCGCTCGTCCTTGACCGCGGAAATGCAGCGGGCAAACACGGCCTCCGCGATTTGCGGAATGGCCACGCCGAGGTCGAGCCCGGACTGGGACGTCCACTTACCCGTGCCTTTCTGCCCGGCGGTATCGAGAATCACGTCCACCATCGGCTTGCCGGTCTCGGGGTCCTTGACCGCGAGAATCTCCGCCGTGATTTCAACCAGGTAGGAATCCAGCACGCCCTTGTTCCACTCCGTGAAAACCTTCCGAATCTCGTCCGCACTCATGCCGAGGCCGGCGGCCATGATGTTGTAGGCCTCGCAGATGAGCTGCATGTCGCCATATTCGATGCCGTTGTGGACCATCTTCACGAAGTGGCCGGCCCCATCGGCGCCGATCCACTCGCAGCACGGCGTGCCGTCCGAACCCTTGGCCGCAATGGCCTGGAAGATCGGCTTCACGTGCTCCCACGCCTTCTCGTTTCCGCCGGGCATGATGGACGGGCCCTTGAGCGCACCTTCCTCGCCACCCGAAACGCCGGTTCCGATGTACAGGATTCCCTTGGAAGCGAGATACTTCGTGCGCCGGTTCGTGTCGGGGAAATAGCTGTTGCCGCCGTCAATCAGAATGTCCCCGGGTTGCAGGTGCGGAAGGATCTGCTCGATGAACTCGTCCACGGGCTTCCCTGCCTTGACCATCAGCATGATGCGGCGCGGCGCCTCGAGGCTTCCCACCAATTCCTCAATGCTGTGGCAGCCGACGAGCTTCTTGCCTTTGCCGCGGCCGTTCACGAAATCGTCCACCTTGCTGACCGTGCGGTTGTAGCAGGCCACCGTGAAGCCCTTGCT
>Ga0182021_10008263_pt1 | contig 12334 bp, 17 predicted proteins | sample 612E3MmetaG_FD_120493 | JGI IMG/M metagenome (GOLD analysis project Ga0182021, IMG submission 120493) | Permafrost microbial communities from Stordalen Mire, Sweden - 612E3M metaG (Illumina Assembly) | ecosystem: Environmental > Terrestrial > Soil > Wetlands > Permafrost | place: Sweden...
GACCCAGCGGCATGCGTCATACGGATGACGTGGCGCCGGAGTGTATTGGCTTTTTTCTCTAGGTTAAGGATGGTATCGTCGTTGTACGAGGACACGAAGAGCACCTCTAGGATGGGATGGGGGTTGGACAATGGCCCGGTTCTATTTAATAACTTTTTGTGCCCACGAATTGTTGGTCGAGGAAGCATTCATGCTGGTCCGTTTGGTACTGCCGCCGCATCTTGGCACGTTTGTCGGAGCCCACCATCATATCGGGCGTTCCATTTAATACTCTAACATACAGATACTCACCTCGATGGCGTACTGTTATGACATCCCATGCGGGGGCAATGCAGTCCTTGAGCAGGTGGTCGAGAGGCTCAATAACGACGTCGAGGTGCGCACGCTTTGGAAAGCGTCCAACGTTACTGCCATCGACCGAATGGGCTATTCCGACCATGGGCCCACCCACATCAAGATAGTGTCCAAACTGGCCCTCAAGATGCTTCAGATCCTGGTGGAAAAGGGCATGAAACCCAACATCGTGAAGAATTACGGGTTGGGAGTATCCGACGCCGAGGTGGTGGTGGTATTGGCCGCCTCATTGCACGACATCGGGCACGCCATCCACCGGACGAACCATGAGGAGATGTCCCTCATCCTGGCCCCGCCCATCATCAAGAGGATGCTGGAAGGCCTTTATGACGAGGCCGAAAGGACGATAATGATGGTCGAGACGATGCATGCCATGATCGCCCATCACGAGGACATCTTCCCCCTGACCTTGGAAGCTGGTGTGGTCCGGGTAGCCGATGCGTTGGACATGGAGAAGGGCCGCGCCCGGGTACCTTTCCGCGCCGGTAGCATCAACATTCATTCTGTTTCCGCTTTGGCCATCGAGAAGGTGCGAGTGGTGGAAGGTAAGGACATACCGATCCATGTCGACATCACCATGAACAATTCCGCGGGCATCTTCCAGATAGATGAGTTGTTGCGTGAGAAAATAGAAAAATCAGGAATAAGGGACAAGATCGAGATAACGGTCCATGTCCCGAAGGAAGAGACCAGGATAGTGGAGAGCCTAAAGCTCTGAAGCACCTTAGTCGTTCTCGATCCGTGGGGCCAGCAGATACTTTACCTTGCCCTTTCCGCCGGCAAAGTCGAACTCTATCTTGACCGGCAGGTCGTTCCCTAGATTAATCACGACGACCGTTCCAGCTGGTATGGCCCGCACCATGTTGGCGAAGTAGTCCATCGGGAACAGGGACTTGATGCTCTCTTTGCAATCCAGCGAGACCAGCAGGTCCTTGGGCAACTTAAGGGTGACTGAGTCGGTGTCGCCTTCGGACAGCATCTCGAACTGTTCCGGAGTTGCGGTCAACGCTATATGGTCCGAGATGCTCTCCGAGGCTTTGATGCCCCTTTGTAGCTCTTCCACGTTCACGGCGACCTTGGCCGCCAGGTTAAGGTTCGGTACCTTGGTGTCCGCCATGCCCTCGGTGGAGACCAGGCTCATGCGCCGGGTGACGTTCCCGACCGAGATGACAAGCCTTCCGCGCTCCTCGTCGTGCTTCATCTCGATGGTGTCTCCCGCCTTGGAGAGACGGATGACTTCCCTCAATTTGTCCAGGTCAAGCCCTATCTCGGTCTCGTTGGCCGAGAATTGCTCGAACGCGCCCTTGTCGATGGACATATCGATCATGGCCACATGGGCTGGGTCGACCGCCTTCAAAGTGATCCCATTGGCATCGATCTTGAACTTAGCCTCATCGATGAGCGTTGAAACGACGTCCACGACACCCTTGAGCGTCTCGGACTTCAGCTTGGCTTGGAACATCAGACTCCCTTCCATGCAGTAAACAGGTTTGGTTTAATAATCTTTTGCTGAAGTTAGCCAGCATGTAAGCACGCGCCCAGAAGGTGTGAAAAGATGGGTCAATTCGGGACAGCCAATTAGCTTCTGACATGCCGAACGAAGTTCCACTTCAATCATTATGTCCGGCAGGATGTTAATTTCCCTAATAATTGGGATGAAAAACCTTGGCGATCTCTAACCCGACTGTTTTCCTAGGTTCCCCTCGGTAAGGGCTTTCGTCGAATGGGAACGATGGTTATTGATCAGCCGTACTCACGCCACGAAGCGCCACACTCGCAACACCGGTATATCTTTGTCTCCGGTTCATCAGCGGCTCTGGTCTGCCTTAGCACCCAGAATGCTTCGTTATGCTTGCACTTGGGACATTCGACCTTGGCTTTGGGCAGGGTCGGCGCCGAGTTCTCGACCACCATCTGCTCCTTCTCTTTGCCCCTGATGACGCACGTGTCAGCCTTATTGGAGATCGCGTCATACTCTTTCTGGCATCTATTGCACCAGATCTTGCCGTTCTTCGGCAACGCAAGGGCTTTACATGTGGGACAGAACATTTAGATTTCGCCAACTCGCAGGAAATTTACATCCATATTTATATTCTTCTTCTCCACCGCCATTCCAGGACGATTTAGGTGAACTAGACGAACCTGAAGTCATCAGATTCTGATTTCTTGCTCGTGTCCAGCTTCTTGTGTTGCGGGTGGGCGCCCTTGGTCCCGCTTTCGTGCTTTGTCCTGTTCAGGTTCCGTTCGAACTCCTTTTCACGGTGTTTCCTGAGCGGTTCCTCCTCTTCCTCCGTCTCCACCGCCTTCTCCATGGTCCTGGAATGGGCAGGCGGGTGGGCGAATGAGCGGTTCGAGCCGGATTCTTTCATATCGTTGAAATGGATCGACGGTGCCCTGCGGGATACCTCCTCTTCCTCATCAGCCGTTGCCTTCCTTTTACCGTCATGACTACCGAATATCCAGAGGCCCTTCTTGCTCTTCGATTTAGGATCTCCGACGTGCACGTGCATGCCATGGTCCCCACCATGCTTGACCACATATTGCATCTCCCGCAGCGATTGCCGTGCCATGGCCCCGCCGATATAGGCGAAGGCGATGCCAAGGATGTAGAAGTCCACCCGGACCCCGGAAGTGCCCTGGATGGTCCCGATGAACGATTCCAGATAACCGGTCGTGAAGCTGGCGAACGGTCCGAAAACCGGCATGGCCGAGGCCAATGCACCGAAGATCGCCTCTGGTCCCAGGTCGACACCGAACCAGACCGTGGGGATGACCTTGATAGAGACCATGGTGGCAACGAAGAATACTACTGCCATAGGTATGCTCATGGCAAAGACCCCTTTCAGGGGGGTCCCTGCCCTTCGACCGGCCACGTAACCAGCGATCATTGGCCCGAAGATCGGTATCCACCAGAGCAGGAACATCAGAACGCTGCCGTATTTCACGGCTGACCAATAATTGAAAGGGTCATCTGAGGCAGACGAAAGCAACCAAGAACGTTTTGGCTTTTCCTTCTCTTCACTTTCATCGGAAAGATGGTACACTCCGCTCTTCATAAGCGATTTGGTGGCCTGGTCTTTCGTTTTAGCACGTCGCCTGAAATGCAATCCCATCCCCCTCGGTCTGACGTGTGTCAGACAAAAGAAAATCTACGGGTGAATATATAGAATTTGGGGTAGAAAGGTTAAGCCCGTTACTTTGGCATGTAGCAGGTCAGGTTATACTCCCGCAACGCTTCCCTAGTGCCTTCAGGTGTGATCGCCCTGGGGCGGGTCTGATGCTTGAGCATCTCATTATATGGATAGTCGATGTAAGTGCTCAGGCGCTTGAGCCGGTCAGTTGGGAAGGCCTGCCTCCCCAAGAGGATCTGAACAACGCTCCAGCCGGGATGGACCCGGGAACGATACCCCATCTGGCGGCCCAACTCGTTCAGTGAACCAGCCTTCTCGATCCCGATTCCGATGATCATGGCCCTGAATCCAGAGGTCAGCCATATCTTATCCAGCTCTTTGGGCTGTCTGAACCCTGGAAACGCAAAGTCTGACATGGCATGCAGGTCATACATTTGTGGGTTAGATAAACCTTCCCAGCGGATTGACCGAAAAATCAACAGTATCTGGATAGCCAGCAGGTGAGAGTATATTTAAGAATCCGGACGAATGTGAGACCTCAACCTATTTATATCGTACCACGTCTAGCCTGGTCGAAATCAATGGGAGTGTTCCGGACAATCTTGAACATTGCAACGAAGGGAGAAGGCGATATCGTCGATCTGACCGGGGAGGTCAGGGAGACATTGAAGGATTCCGGATTTAAGGCCGGCATCGCCTGCGTCTTCGTGCCCCATACCACCGCGGCTGTTTTCGTCACAGAGAACGAGTCGGGCCTGCGTTCTGACCTTGTCAGGATCATGGAAAAGGTTTTCCCCAAGGGGTTCGGTTATGCTCACAATACCGGCGGGGATGGCAATGGTCATTCACACATCAGGGCTTCAATCCTGGGTCAGTCGGTAAGCGTTCCGTTCAACGATGCCATGCTCGACATCGGCACTTGGCAAAGTGTTGTGCTCATGGAGCTGGACAACGGCGGAAGACCAAGAAAGCTGATAATTCAGCTGGTCGGGGAATGAAACTCACAGTCCTAGCATCAACAACCATCAACATCAAGCAAGAGACAAAAACAAAGAGGTAGAGAAACATGAAATTAAAGTTCCTAGGAGGCGCAGATGTAGTTGGCAGGCTCGGAATGCTGCTCAACAACAAGGGCGCCAATTTGTTGTTCGAATATGGAATGAAACCGATCAAACCCCCAGAGTACCCCATCCCGGCCCCTCCGCTGGAAACGGCGTTCCTAACTCACTGCCACATTGACCATTCGGGAATGATCCCCTGGCTGTGTGGAAAATACGGGACTAAGGTCCACACCACCCCATCGACCGTCGCCGTCTGCGAGCTGTTGATGAACGACACGCTCAAGGTGGCGGACTCGGAGGGATACCCCAGACCGTTCAATGAGAGTGACATCAAGGCCGCGATGCGATGCTTTCGTCCGATGAAGTTCGGGGACGTCATGGATGTCGCCGGTTTCGAGATCGAGTCACATTCGGCCGGTCACGTACCAGGTGCGGCCATGTACGAGCTGCGTGGCGACAACACCACCGTTTTCACCGGTGACCTGCATACATATAATACAAACCTCACCTGGGGCGCTCACCCTGTGAAGTGCGACAACCTGATCATCGAAGCTACCTACGCTGGCCGCCTCCATCCCGACCGTAAGAAGGAAGAGCAGAAGCTCATCGAACGGGTCAAGGAGACCGTCGAGGGAGGCGGAAAGGCCATCATACCATGCTTCGCCGTCGGACGTACCCAAGAGGTCATGCTGATCCTCAAGGACCTGAAGTACGACATGTGGGTGGACGGTATGGGCAAGACCGTCAACCGCCTGTACCTGGAGCAACCGGAGTACATACGTTCGGAACGGGACCTGCGCATGGCCAAGAGGCGTTTCAACGAGGTGCGGGGTGCCGCAGCCCGGGAAAAGGCCATGGAAGGAGAGGTCATCGTTACGACCGGAGGCATGCTGGACGGCGGGCCGGTCATTCGTTACCTGCAACAGGAACGGGACAACCCCAAGAGCTCGGTCCTCATGACCGGCTTCCAGGTGGACGGTTCCAACGGACGCAGGTTGATCGACAACGGCGCCATCGACATCAGGCAGCCCGGCTCCGCGCCGGAAGAAGTGCCAGCCTCGATGCGTGTCGCCTGCCAAGTGCAGCAGTTCGATCTGTCGGCCCATGCCGATCACAATGAACTGCTGAAGTTCATCCGCGCTTGTAACCCGGAGAACGTGGTATTGATGCACTCCGACAACCGGCAGGCACTGGCCAAAGACCTGAACGAGTTCAAGGTGCATCTCCCGATGCCAGGCGAGGAATTCGAGCTGTAGACCGACAGCTATTTCCATCGGTGGTGTAGTAGCAATGGTCATGCGCATGGAAGACCTGCTTGCCGAGGACGAAGGATACGGGGACATAACCTCGGAGCTCCTCATCGGTAACGAAGGAGGGGAAGCAGAGATCGTCGCCAATGAGGATTGCGTCATCGCTGGCCTTACCGAGGCATTGGAACTCTTCCGAGGGCTGTCCCTGGATGCCCGAGCCCAGGTCGAGGAGGGCTGTCAGATCAAGAAAGGCACCATGGTCATGACGGTCAAAGGACCTCTAAAGTCGATCCTGCTCGGCGAGCGGCTGGCACTCAACTTCATCATGCGCATGTCCGGCATCGCGACGGTCACCTCGAACATCATCTGGGAATGCCGCCGGATGAACAGGAACGTGCGTATCGCGGCGACCCGGAAGACCACTCCCGGGTTCCGTTTCTACGAGAAGAGAGCAGTGACCTTGGGTGGGGGAGATCCGCACCGGAACCGTTTGGATGACATGATCTTGATCAAGGACAACCACCTGATCATCGTAGGATCGGTGACCGAAGCGGTGAAGAAGGCCAAATCATTCTCGTTCACCAAGAAAGTGGAGATCGAGGTCGCGGTCTTGGACCAGGCCAAGGAAGCAGCCAAGGCGGGTGCTGACATAATCATGCTGGACAACATGTCGCCCAAGGACGCCGAGGAATGCTTCACGTCGATAAAAGAGATCGATCCACGGATCATCGTGGAGGTCTCCGGTGGGATAACTCCGCATAACGCGGCCGAATACGCCAAGCATGCCGACGTGATATCTCTGGGCTGGATCACCCATTCTGCGAAAGCGGTGCAATTCTCGCTCAGCGTCACCAAGGTCTATCGGTACTGATCAGGGCAGCCGGGTCCTGTGATATTTCAAACCGATAAGCTCCGGTGTTGCTCCGAATGCCAATGCCAGCATTTCCGATAGAAAGAGGACCGGCAGTCCATCTTTCTGCCTGATGTCGAACTGAACGAAGCAGAACGGGCATGGGGTCAGGATGCAGTTTGCCCCTCTTGGCCGGAATGACGAGGTGGCATCCTCGAGCATCCGTGTTGATACCTTCTCGTCCACACCGGCTATTCCCCCCCCGCAACATTTCGGCCACTTCTCGCTGACGACCACTTCTGACCCGCACCAGGAAGCGATCTCGTCCAGCACTTTTGGCGCGAAGCTTTCATCGATGTGGAGCTTTGATGACGGCCTGACCATATGGCAACCCGGGTGTGCGGCGAACCTGAACCTGTCCAATTGAGCGGTGGTCAATAAAACGATCTTTTCCTGACCCGCCTCTCTCACGATCTCGGCGAAATGCTTGACCCTGACGTTCCCGCTATAGTGAAGGCCAATATCCACAAGGACCTCGTTCACTCTGGCTCTGGTAGTCTCGTCTTCCAGCTCTTGCCGGCACTCTTCCAAGGACAGATAACAGCCATTACACAAGGAAAGTATGTCCCTTCCGGCCTTCTCCGCTAGTGCCAGCATCCTTGCTGTCACTACTAGCCAAGTATCCTCTGCCAACGATCTCAGGCCTATCGGCTCGACGCAGCATGTCGCCCCTTGCATCAGTTCATACTCGATGCCAAGTTTGTCGAGTACATACAAAGAGGAACGTTCTAAGAATGGGAGCCTGGTGGGGATCAGGCAGCCTCTGAAAAGGTAGTACGGTCTACTCAAGTTCGAGTTCCCCCAAACGCGTTCTTTTGACCAGGAGAGCAAGTTGTGCTAACGTTTCTGAGGAAACCGTCAGACCATCCAAATCCAGTTCCTTGCGGAGTTTCCTGGTCATTCCCGAATTCGGGAACGAGAGTCCGGAACTAATGAAGAGCTTGGCCTCATCAGAGAAATGTTTGGGGATGTTGCCTCGAACCGCCGCCGCGCCTCTTAAAAAGGTCAGAATCTCGGATGGTTCGACCCCCATCTGGCATCTCTCTGAGCAGGAATTGCAGACCGCGCAAAGCCACAATGTTCCTTCATCGCTCAGGTTCAATGTCCCCAGGTTTGCACGGGTCAGAATATCGATCGGGCGGATGCCTCCGGCCTTCTCCGAAGGGCATATCCCGGAACATAGTCCGCATTGCTGGCACTTCCAGATCGGCCTCTCAGCAAGGATGCGATCGAGATCGGCGGTGCCGGCACGGGGGGTTTTCACATTCCGAGCATCAGCGCCGCCAGATTTTACTCTTTGCTTTTTTGTTATTGCCGACCGCTCAGAACTCTTTCTGGAACCGCGCCAGGTCGTTGTGCATGACGGCCTCGTTGTACTTCTTGGCCATGCGGTAGGCGTCATACATACCGAATATCCAGAATCCGACGCTGACCAACGAGATGGCAATGAATGCCGGGTTCGTGACAAGGGTATTGATTGAGTTGCGATCGGTGAAATCGATGGCCTTCGCTATCACGCTTGTGATCACGCTTGATATGACCGACAGGACAATGAAGGTCACTATGAGCGAAACTCCCCGCTTCACCTTGCTAACGTATAGCTGACCGAGTCCTGGGACAAAAAATGAAAGGAGGACTGCGATAGCTGCGCTCTTCCGCGGTGGGACCGGATATCCATACGGTTGGGGGCCATAATGGTTCGGTGCATAGGGTTGGGTCATCTGTTGGTGAAAGAAGAAACCACAGGCGGGGCAGAACTGCATCGTATCATCCGTCACGGTCTTTCCGCAATTGGGGCAAACCATCATATCGATCGGGTAGGGGATTCGTTGTGATGTAAATAATCAATCCTACGAAATTGTCCCTTCAAAATGACACCAATAAGATGGCAATGGAAGCGTAAGAATCATATCGTTCGGAGATGCTGCGAGGGGCGATGGACATTGAAAAGGAGAAGTGCCAAGTGTGTGGTGGGCAGGCCAAGCAATTCGTTTTTGCGGCCTTTGTCTGCAACAATGAGGACTGCGTTGAGAAGGCCAGACTGGAACGGGGCGGTCCCGGCGGACACATGAAGAACAAGCACTCGGCACCGATCACCATGATAGAGGATGAGAAAAAGTAGTCACTGACCTTTGCTTGCCTTTTCAATCCTGGAAGCAGCCAGGACATGAAGGTCTATGAGTGGGATCTTTTTCCGGTCCTTGTACGTCCCGTAATCCTTCTGAGCGCACGATAAGTGGACGAAGCACTTGGGGCAAGCCGTAACCAAAGTTCCCGCACCGGTGCCCCTCGCTTCCTCCAACCTTTCCACCTGCCATCGTTTGGTGTCATCGCCGCAGTTGGCCCAGCAGGGATTGCCGCAACACGCGGACGATTTACCTGAGCGGGGCATATCTTTGAGTTCCCCGCAGGCCTTGACCACGGCCCTCGGTCCATCCATGACCTTTGAGAATCGGACCAATTTGCAAGGGTCGTGGTACGTGAAAAGTCCTTCGCTGGACGTCAGTTTTAGCGTGCCTTCTAGGACGGCTTGTCCGAGAAGTTCTGAGAGGTGGACCACTTCCAGATCAAATCCCGGCACTGCTCTTGGGTACAGTTCCTTCAGGGTATGATGACATTCGGGGCAGAACGTGATTATTCTCTTGATGTCCTGTCGTTTCAGCTTCTCGGCATTTAAACATGCCAGTCTGACGAAGGTCTCTTCCTCTCCCAACCAGTATGAGTCGTGCCCGCAGCAGAGCTCGTCCTCCATTATTCTGGGCCGAATGCCCATGGCGTTCAACAACCGGACCGCCGACCGAGGGATCTCCAGCAGGTCCTTGGCAAAATCGTTGAACAATTGGTCGAAAAGAGGAGTGCAGCCCACGAAAAGGACCGTCCCGGAGCTGGGATCAATGTCCAGGTCCGGAGTGACCCAGTCAGTCCTGTGCCCTTTGGCGTGACCGGCCGCCTCAGTCCTCCTAATCTCCCGTAGGATGCCATTGTGCGATTGGATGGGCGGGGACCTTTCATTGAGGTCAGCCCTGACGTCCCTGATGAACTCGTGGAAGCTCACTCCCGAGGAGCAAATGTCCGAGCAGGCCCCGCAGGTCATGCAGGACCAGATCTCCCAGTGGTCCAGCTCCTTGCCTGAAACGAAATCCTCCATCACTCTTCGGGGCGAAAAACGGTTGTCCCGGTGGGCTGCAGGACAGGCGTAAGAACATTTGCCGCATTCAACACATTCAGAGGTGTTGTTTCGACGGGCGGACTCCTGCAGGTCCAGTTCACTCCCTCCCGATCGGTCCGATCTCTCTTACCAGGGCGGTGAACTCCACGGCGGTCGAGGCGAACAGCGCGCCTTCCGCGGCCGATACCCAGCGTAGCATCAGCCGACGCGGGTTGATCCCCATCAGGTACAGGAGCTTCTGGCATTCCTTGACCTTCACCTCAGCTTTGCGGTTGCCAGCGATGTAATGGCAATCGCCAATGTGACATCCCAGTACCATGACCCCGTCCGCTCCCCTCTCGAAGCAGCGCATGATCATTCCCGGATCCACCCGCCCCGAGCACATCACCCGAACGACCTTAATATTGCTCGGATATTGTATTCGGCTTACACCGGCCAGGTCCGCCCCGGCATAGGCGCACCAGTTGCAGCAGAAGGCCACTATGGACGGCTCGAAGATCTCCTTTTCTCCCGCTGAGGAAGCGTTCCGCTCCGCTGCCGTGGTGATGCGAACATCCGGACCGACCGCAGAGGAATCCATAGGTTGACGGTCGAGCGAAGAGGATGCCGACAAAAAAGGGTTTCGATGTCCTGCCCCAATAAACGGAACGTAGGTAGAACGTTCGTTGGTCTCACCCCCTGGTGCAGATATGATTATTAACGGACGCTCCTTTTCAGTTCACATGGCACTGAAGATCGTCGGCTTCTCGAAGACGTCGCTGCTCGACTGGGACGGGCATGTGGTCGCCACGGTCTACCTGCAAGGATGCAACTGGCGCTGCCTTTATTGCCACAATCCGGACCTGGTCCCGGGGGAAGCGACCTATGAGGAGCTGGACTTCGAGGAGATAGCCGAATACATCCGAGGCAACTCCGATTTCCTGGATGGGATCGCGATCTCTGGCGGGGAACCGATGATCCATCCCGACCTCCCGATCCTGATCGCCAAGATAAGGGACCTGGGAATGAAGGTCAAGCTCGATACCAATGGTTCCAACCCGGGCATGCTTGAAGACCTGCTGGGTTCCGGGATGCTCGACTACGTGGCCATGGACATCAAAGCACCGCTGAACGAGAAGTACAAGGAGATCGTGAAGGTGAACGTGGACCTGGACGCCATCAAGCGCTCGATCCGGCTGCTGATGACCTCTGACGTCGATTATGAATTCCGCACCACCATTGTGCCATTCCTGCTGGAGGAGAAGGACATCGAGTCCATCGCCGCCTTCATCGGCGGGGCAAAGAAGTATGCGTTGCACCAGTTCAAGAACGATACCACCTTGGAGAAGAAGATGGAACTTGTCTCTCCCTACCCAGAGGAAAGGGTACGAGCCATGGGGGACATCGCGAAGGCGTATGTGCGCAAGGTCGTGGTCCGCGGGACCAGTTGATAGAACGGCCAGCGATAAGTACGGCAAATCTATTTTATACATCAAATCCCTTGAATGGACGTCAACGTACCCAGACCTTATTGGCCAGTACGTTCCTGGGAGTGCGTGTTCGATGGAAAATGTGAACGGAAGGCTGAAGACCTATATCGATGGATTTGACAGGATACTAGAGGGCGGCGTCCCGACCGGGCACATCGTTCTCTTGGCTGGCACTCCGGGAACAATGAAGTCATCGCTCTCGTATTACATGTTGTACAATCATGCTCTGGAGAACAACTCATGCTCCGTGTATGTCACACTAGAGCAATCCCGGGAATCCCTTCTCCGGCAAATGGAGAAGATGGGCATGCACACCGACAGCGTCAAGGAGAACTTGAACGTACTCGACCTTGGCATCATCCGCAAGAAGCTGAAGGAGATATCTGCCGGCAGCTCCTGGCTGCATGTTTTCAAATCATATCTGACCAACCTCAAGGAGAACCTCAACTACTCGATATTGGTCATCGACTCGCTCGAGGTCCTGGAGACGATGGCGGAGATATCGAACCGGAGAACAGAATTGTTCTACCTGTTCGAGTGGTTAAGGGACCTGGACGCCACGGTATTCCTGATATCGGAATCTTCCTCGGAACGGATGATGGATGGCAAGTTCGATGAGGGGTACCTCTCGGACGGCATAATCACTCTCAAGATGCAGGTGATCAGGGACGTCGAGTCGCAGAGACGCATACGCTGCGTCAAGATGAGGGAGACCAATCACGATCCTTCTTACTATTCGCTGCTGTACAACAACGGCAAGTTCCAGGTCACCAGGGTGATATCAGAATAGAACTGGTGTCTCAGAATGTCGAAATACGAGTGCCCGCGGTGCGGTTCAGGGGTCAAACCCAATGACATTCAGTGTGACCGTTGCGGCGAGATGTTGAAGAAATTGGACCCCCGCAGGCAGAGCGAGGGGGACATGCCTTCCAACATCGTCATCGACAAGGTCATCTCCGAGGAGCAGACCTCGATACGCCTGGATTCGTC
>Ga0182021_10008264_pt1 | contig 12334 bp, 5 predicted proteins | sample 612E3MmetaG_FD_120493 | JGI IMG/M metagenome (GOLD analysis project Ga0182021, IMG submission 120493) | Permafrost microbial communities from Stordalen Mire, Sweden - 612E3M metaG (Illumina Assembly) | ecosystem: Environmental > Terrestrial > Soil > Wetlands > Permafrost | place: Sweden...
ACTGGATGCTGGATGCTGGATGCTGGATTATTGGATGTGCAGTTTTCACTGGATGTCAATGTGCAGTAAACAAGATCGCCGTTGTTGGGGATGAAAGAAAAGATGTTGCTGTTGATACCGGCAGGATTGGAATTGAGATACCACTGAAAGGAAGGTGTCAATCCTCCATTGATCGGCGTTGCAGTGAAGGTGATGGTTTGGCCGGCGCAGACGGGATTCTGATCAGGGGTGATCGTGATGCTGACTGGTAACAGCGGGCTGACGGATACTTGATGCTGGATGCTGGATGCTGGATTGTTGGATGTGCAAATTTCATTGGATGTCAAGGTGCAGGAAACAAGATCGCCGTTGACCGGAGTAAACGTGTAAGTGTTGCTATTCGTCCCGGCAGGGTTGCTGTTCAGGTACCACTGGTAAGCCGGCGCTGTTCCGCCATTTCCAAGGTGGGCGGTGAAGATGACCTGCTGGCCGGCGCAGATCGTGGCTGGAACGGAAGTAAGTGTAACGCTGACCGGCAGGTTTTGATTCACCGTCATTGTGATTGGATTCGATGTTGCCGGGTTGTTGGAGGTGCAGACGATATTTGAAGAGGTGAGCACACAAGTTACAATATCATTGTTCACAGGGGTGTAGCTGAAAGTCGTCGAATTGCCGGGCTGGTTGATACCGTTCACTTTCCACTGGTAAACCGGATTTGATCCCTGGTTGCCGGGGGTGGCTGTATAGGTTACCATTGTTCCTGCACAAACATTATTCTGTGATTCTGAGATGCTGACGGTTACCGGAATCCCCGGGTTGACCGTGACCTGGAAATCCACCGTCGTACCGGAACAACTCCCGATTTTTGGTGTGATGTGGTAAGTAACAATTCCTGGTGCTGGCAATGTATTGATAAGAATCTGGTTGATCACCAGTCCTGAATCGGCGCTGAACCCGCTAACCGTTCCCGATGTTAATGTAGCAGTCCAATGGAAGTTTGCACCGGTTGGAATAGAGGTTAACGGGATGTTTGTGGGTTGGCCGGAGCAGATGGTGCTGAACAGCGGATTGGTTGTAACCGAAGGAACAGGGGTTGTATTCAACTGCACAGTATCAACCCCGCTGCAACCATAGGTATTGGTGACGGTAACGATATATGTGCCTGCCAGTCCTGTTTTGAATGTCTGCGAATTTCCTACAGGTAAACCTGTGCCAAGGTCTTTCCATAGGTAGCTACAACCATTACAAGCACCGGCATCGAAAGTTACGGAATCCCCAATGCAGATCGATTTGTCAGGGCCAAGGGCAACCGCTGGACCTGCAACAATGGTGAACGTTTGCCAGGCTGTGTCTGTTCTGTTATCATTGTGCCTGACAAACAATTCAACGGTATAGGTTCCTGTATTCGCGTAGGTATGGGTTGTGTTGATCAGGTTCGAATAATTGCTTAGTCCTGAACCCGCGTCTCCGAAATCCCAGTGAACGCTGTCTGGCGGCGACCAGATTTTTGATGTGAAATCGACTTTCTTGCCCTGACATTGTCCGTCATGGATAATATAGACATAATATCTTTGAAGGAATGCCGGAAATCCGGTGTAAGACCTTCTGCCCATCAGGTAAAATGCATTTGCCTGATAATTACAGGCTAATCCCCGGGCAGAAGGGTTATGTATTATTGCCAATGAATCAATGCCCTCTGGAGGCCAGGGTGGTCCCGTAAAATAACGGTCATCTGTAATATAGATTTTCCCATCAGGAGCAAGCCGTAAGTCATTTTTACCTTTATCATACGCTATTAAAATTTCACTCTGTTTAAATTGAGCCGAATCAGTCTTTGTTGCGTCAAATTGAACAATCTCCCAATTATCACCGTTATTAATAGAAGCCTGAATGTATAAATATTTTGAATCAATTGAAAATTCCGTACCATTTCTCAAAAAAGTTGACGTAGGAGGATTACATCTAAATATGAATAATGGAGTAATATCACCTGTTTCGGAATTAAAATTACAAAACTCCGCTAAAGAGTCATAAAGACAAACTAACTTTTTACCATCAGGTGAAAATTTTAACCGTTGAGGCATATTATCCCAACTCGGATTCAGGCCAAAAAATAATAAACTGCTGCTCACCACGGGCACCGTGTCGATCCCTGCAGAAGTAATAAGATACGACAGATAAGAGTTATTGACCCCATATCTTCTCACTGTAATCCAGACATCACGGTTATTATGATGCCGGGTACCGGTTAGCACCTCACCCGTTTGACTTCCCATAGGTACCGGAATATTTTTCTGACTTGAAACGATATCCCCAAGTCCGCCATTTAAGCGCATATCGATAACAGAATAAAGCAACCCAACCGCAGGCGTTGTCAGATAATCCATAGTAAACAGGTAATAGGAGCTGTCATCATCCAATTTCTTAACAGGAAATACCGGTTGGTCACAATCGTGGGTGATAAGGCCATTTCCATTCGGCATCACGTTATGACTTCTGTCAAATACATTATTGCTATTCGCATAAAACAACAAATTACCCAGCGAGTCGGAAACGGTTGCCGTTTCAGAATAGTTATAGAGCCCCCAGGCAGTAGAACAATTTGTCAGGGCAACGGGGCTTCCTGAATTAAAATCCAACCCCGCTCTTATACCAAAATACCATATATTATTTTCGCCTTGAGAGAATCCAGAGAAAGGCAGAGAAAGTAATAATACGAAGAGGTAAAGATGTTTCACATCTTATGAATGACTTGTAAAGATAGAAAATAATTAAAGATTAAAGATTAAAAATTACGAGTTAGTAGGAAAGACAAGGAATGTGGTGGGAAGTTGTATGATGCCTTTGAGCGCCTTCGTGAAATCCTTTGTGATCCTTTGTGGTAAAAAAAATTAACCACAAAGGCGCACTAAGTGCACGCAAAGTAACGCAAAGGATAATGTACGTTTTTTACTCTGCGCCTATGCGTCTACTATATAACTAGAGTTAAGTCATTGGTAACCAATATTGATATTTTACCACAATAGGCACATTAGGGCACAATAGAAAAGCATATAAGAAAATAAGTAGCAAAGTAGCGAAAGGCGAAGTAGCGAAATTTTCTTTGCGAACTTTGCGGTTAACCCTGCCTACCGGCAGGCAGGCTTTGCGTCCTTTGCGGTTAAGAAAGTGATGAAGTGATGAGGTGATGAGGTGAGGTTGCTTCGGCACTGCGTGCCTCGCAATGACAAGAGATCGTTTTAACTATAGGGGATTGCTTCGGGACTGCGTCCCTCGCAATGACAAGGATCGTAGGATTTATAAGGAGATTGCTTCGGCACTGCGTGCCTCGCAATAATAAATAGCGAATAAACCACACTACCTCTCCACCTCACTAGTTCACCAGTTCATCACTTAATCCTTAAGACATAGATAATTGTTTCTGTATTCATGATTGAATTACTTATAGGTAATTATATAAATGCCTATAGGTAATTTTATAAATACTTATAGGTAATTGATCAATACAACCGCAACTAAAGGTCGCAGTTTAGGGAATAAGATGTAATTCAAGCTTGGTGTTTTTTTGTATAATAACATTTAACCACAAAGGTGCACTAAATGTACACCAAGTAACACGAAGGAAATGCAAAAATAATTTCGCTACTTCGCCATTTCGCTACTTCGCCATTTATTATGATCTTTACATCTTAATTTTTAATCTTTAATTTTTAATTTAGCGTATGATCCGGATCGGCCTTCTCTCAGATACCCACTCTATAATCCATCCCGGGACATTCGGGTTTTTTAAGGATTGTGACGAGATCTGGCATGCCGGCGATATCGGGAATTTCCAGCTGGCTGAAGAATTGCGGAAATTCAAACCTTTACGTGCCGTGTACGGGAACATCGATGGAGGCGAATTGCGTATGATGTTTCCCCGCGACCTTGTTTTTTTTGTGGAAAAGGTGAAAGTCGTGATGACGCATATCGGGGGTTACCCCGGGCGTTATGAGAAGGCAGCCAGGGAACTGATCCTTAAGGAAAAACCGCAATTGTTCGTTACCGGTCATTCCCACATTTTAAAGGTGATGTATGATAAAAAATACCAGCTGCTCTTTATCAACCCGGGTGCAGCAGGGAAATACGGCTTGCATAAATCCATCACGATGGTTCGGTTTGTTGTGGAGGGAGAAAACATGAAGGATTTAGAGGTTCTGGATATTCCGAAGGATGAAAAGTGATGAAGTGACGAAGTGATTGAGTGAGGAAGTGAGGGAGTGACGTAATTTTGCCATAAACTATTCATCACCTCATCACTTCATCACAAAAAACTAATACCTAACACCCCTGTTGAATGACAAGGTTCCTGGAGAAAACGGCGGATTACCTCTACAAAACATATGGCGATAAGATCTCTGATCTCTGTATTGTTGTTCCTAACCGCAGGGCCGGCCTCTTTCTTCAAAAATATCTTGGGAAAAGCATTGGCAAAACCATCTGGTCGCCGGCAATTTTTTCGATCGAAGATTTCCTGATCAACATCTCCGGCCTTCGCATCTGTGACCCGATACAGGTTTTGTTCGAATTATACGAGATCCATAAAACCATAGAAGGACAAAACGCACAACCCTTTGATGAATTCACAAGCTGGGCTCAGCAATTACTTGGCGATTTCAATGAGATCGACAGCTATCTCGTGGATGCGAAAGAACTTTTCGGTTTTCTCAATGAAACAAAAGCGCTCTCCGTCTGGAACCTTGATAACAGACCCCTCACGGATTTTGAAAAGCAATACCTACGTTTTTTCAATTCCCTTTATGTCTACCATGAACAATTGTGCGTTCGCATGCTCGCTGCCAATCTCGCCTATCCCGGACTTCTCTTCCGGAAAACAGCTGAACAGATCGGTACGCTTCAGGAAAAAATACCCTGGGGAAAGATCATCTTTGCCGGGTTTAATGCCTTGACTAAGGCCGAAGAAGTTATTATCGACAGCCTGGTTTCCCTCGGAAAAACAGAAATGCTGTGGGATGCAGATGCCTATTACATGGAGGATGCTAAACAGGAAGCCGGATTCTTTCTCAGGATGTGGAGAAAGAAATGGAAAACCCAGCCTTTTAACTGGATCGAAAAGGATTTTGCAGCATCTTCAGCAAAAATTCATATCATCGGAGTTCCTTTCCAGGTGGGACAGGCAAAACTATGCGGAGAACTATTGTCCGGCCAGTTTCTGAAGGATCATCGTGCAGAAGATACCGCCGTAGTGATGATTGATGAACAGGTTCTTATCCCGGTTTTGAACTCACTTCCTCCGGAGGTGAAAGAACTGAATATAACAATGGGCCTTCCGCTCCGGCAGACTCCTGTGTATGACCTTTTTGATACCATCTTCCGGATGCATGAAAATACATCCCGTTTCGAAAGATCAGGATCCCCAGGGAATGAAAAATTCTATTACCGCGATATCCTGAAGGTGCTTCAGCATCCCTATGCAGCAAGGATGGCGGGAACACTGCTGAAAGGGAATGCTTTTATCCTGGAAGACCTGGTGACTGAAATACGCTCCGGAAGCCGTGTATTTCTTGGGAAAGAGGAACTGATGCAATCGGGAACAGGGATTTTCGCAGGGAGCCTCGGTTTCCTGGAACCGGTGTTTGATTCCTGGCAGGATCCTCTTCATACCATCGAATGCCTCCGAAAGATCATCGCAAATTTACGCGATGGATTTATAACAGGGGAAAAAGACAAAGAATCCCGGTCGGCCCAGATAGAAGTAGAATTTCTTTATGCTTTTTCCAGGATCATCTACCGCCTTGCAACCCTCATTGAAAAATATAATGCCATCAAAAATCTGAAGGTGTTTCATTCTCTTTTCAACCAGCTGGCCGGGTTTACTTCGCTTCCATTCTACGGTGAACCACTTCGCGGACTGCAGATGATGGGAATGCTGGAAACCCGTACCCTCGATTTCGATAACCTGATCCTACTTTCTGTCAATGAGGACCTGATCCCCAGCGGGAAAACCACACAGTCATTCATCCCGTTTGACATCCGCCGTCATTTCCACCTTCCTACCTACCAGCATAAAAACGCAATCTATGCGTATCATTTTTACCGGCTGATCCAACGTGCAAAGCAGGTATACCTTTTATATAATACGGAAAGCGATGAACTGGGAGGAGGCGAAAAAAGCAGGTTCGTCAAGCAGATCCTGCAGGAATTGCGGATTTACAACCCAAACATCAGTATCGAAGAAGAAATCCTGGTGACCTCCCCGCTGAAAGCCGCTTCATTTCCAGTCATTCGGGTCCCCAAGACAGGTGATGTCAGGGAAAAGCTCATGAAAAAAGCGGAAACCGGGTTTTCTCCCACTTCGCTGAACAACTATATCCAGTGTTCCCTGAAGTTTTATTTACAGGATCTTCTCGGCTTGCGTGAGGATAAGGAAGTGGAAGAAACCATTGATTCGCAGGTGCTCGGGCTGGCCATCCATGAAACCCTCGAAAAACTCTACCAGCCATACAAGGATTTAGTTTTAACGAAAGAAGCCATCGATCAGATGCTGCTTCTTTATCAGGCAACGCTCGATAATGCCTTTAAGAAAAAATTCAAAGGATCGGATGTGGCTTACGGGAAGAACCTGTTATTGGTCAAAGTTGCAAGTATCCTTGTGAAAAAATTCCTGGAAAAAGAAAAGGAACTGATTGAAAATCTCAGACAGGAAGGATCTGCGCCCATCGTTACTTACCTTGAAAAACCCCTGGCCGGCGGGATAGAGATTGCGTTTGGTGATGAACGCCTTTCAATTAAGCTCAAAGGATTTGTCGACCGGATTGATAAAATAGGGGAGGAGTGGCGTATCATCGATTACAAGAGCGGTGGCGTTTCTCCCTCCGCACTGAAGTTCGAAGAATGGAGCGAACTCAAAGAGGATTCTGACCTTGCAAAAATCATACAACTGTATACGTATGCTTATCTTTTCCGGCACGGAAGAAATGAAAAATCGATAAAGATCAGGGCCGGCATCATCTCCCTTAAAAAGCTGAATGAAGGATTTATGAGTGTACCTTCCCTCTCATCATCAGAAAATAATGATTCACTCATCCGGGAAGAAGACCTTGCTGAGTTTGAAAAGATACTTGAAGAGATCCTGGAAGAAGTTTATGACCTCAGCGTTCCATTCATGCAGACGGAAGATGTGAAACGATGCGAATACTGTGATTTTGTCAGTCTTTGCGACCGGTAGTTTGCTATTCTGAAAAAACTGTTGCCTCGTAAATGTAAATGTCGGCATCCTTCCAGCCATTCCAGCCCAGGCCGGCTTTATCGCGTGAACAATGCCCGAGGAGATCTTCTTTGCTCCATCCTGTCCCGGTTGCAACCTGAGGCAAAAATGTTCCTGAACGGGAACCCTTTTTGATATAGATCCCATGTTTACCCAATACGATTTCATCTATGGAACTGATCTTTTTCATGGGTGAAAGAACGGAAATTTCGATCGTAATCCCATTGACTTCTTTCGGATCTACAGGAGGAAAACGGTTATCCTGCGTAGAGGAAGCAATGGCCATCTGCTGGACTACCTTGTAAAGCGGATCTTCCGGGTTGAAACAACCGACGCAGCCCCTGAGAACACTATTTTTATTCAGGGTGACGAAAGCGCCACAGGGTGTTTTCAATATTTCTGAAAAACCGGAAGCATTGATCTCAGGTATTTTGTTGTTACGGATATACTCCTCAAGTGTGTTACGGGCGATCTTCAGCAGTTCTTTCTTGTCTTTGCTGGTGATATTAAAACTGGAAGAAGACGGAATGAGTTTTTCCTTTTTTGAGAGCACGATCGACCAGTATCCGACCACCTGGCTTTTATCCTGGTATCTCGAATCCCCGGAGTTCTGATAATAAACCGGGGTCATTGTGATCCCCGGGTCGGTTTCTGTCATATAAAGCAGCGTAAGCACAGATGTCCACCCGCATAAACTGGTGGCAAGGTTGGTGATATTTTTCTGTTCATTCTCCTTTAGTATGCTTTGCAGGCGGTCCGGTTTATTGGTCAGGATGGCATCACAGGTATTTTTATCCACCACCAGTGCGTCATTGTAAGGCGGATAGTGTGAAAAATCGCTGCTGATCACAAACAGGTTGTTCCCGTTCAGGTATGGTTTCAGCGCTTTTGCAATCTTTTTGCACGACTCAGCCGATTGCGTCCCCAGAATGATTGGAACCAGGGTAAAGCTTTTCTTCAGGTAATATTGAAGAAAAGGCAACTGCACCTCGACGCTGTGTTCATTCCGGTCGGCATCCGGATTGTAGGTGAATACCGCATTTTCTTTGATCAGCTTGTTTGCAAGATCGAGGTTCACCCTGACCTTGCCCAAAGGCGTTTGGTAATTCCCGGCATTATAAATGGAAGCCCCCATGAATGCCACATGGTGGCTCGATCCGATGATGAAAATATTATCATATTGTTTTTCGGGATCAAGCTGGTTATAGCTGCTGGCTGCCACCGTTCCCGAAAACTCATAGCCGGCATGCGGACAGATAATGGCTATGACATCTTTTGCAGAGGAAGGTTTTGCCTTTGAGAACAGGGTTCCAAGCAAAGTCCGGAGTTCTGCAGGATCGGATGGGTAAAAACTTCCGGCAGCGGCCATCGGCCGGTCAAGCAGCGGGATGGATTTACTTTCCTGAGAACGGCAACCGGGTTCAGCAAGGAGAAAGATGAAAACCAGCCAGAACCACGATTGAATCTTTTGCGTATTTTTCATAAATTTGGTACTTCTCTACAAAGTTAATGTATGACAATCAGATTTGAAAATACATTAAGGATTTCTTTGTTCACTTTGGGTTTTTCTTCGCTTGCCACGCAGGTGTTCCTGATACGTGAATGTTTTTCTGTCTTAAACGGCAATGAACTTATCATCGGCATCGTTATGGCGAACTGGATGTTGCTTACCGGCGCAGGTGCTTATGCAGGCAAGTTCTTCGGCAGGATGAAAGGAAAGATTCCCTTCCTCCTCTTCCTGCAATTCCTGTTCTCACTGCTGCCGATGATGATGCTGTTAAAACTCGATCTCTGGAAAGCGGTATCCATTCCGTCAGGAAGTGTCCCCGGACTCATCCCTGTTATTCGTTCCATGTTCCTGTTTCAGCTGCCGTTCTGCCTGCTTAACGGTTTCCTTTTTGTTGCCTATGTCCATGAGCTTTCAAGGATCACGGGAAAAAATGCCTCCTCCGGTTCCTATGCCATCGAATCGGTGGGTGGGATGTTTGCTGGATTATTGGTAAATATTTTTATTCTGAAATTTTCAGGGATGTATGCCGGACTTCACATCCTGCTGGTCATAAACCTGATTGTTTGCATGCTCTTCTCCATTTCCTGCGGGATCAGGCCGCAAAGGATCATCATGATTCCGGTATGCCTGATCTTTATGGTGCTTCCTTTTTTTGCGGATCTTGACGCCTATACAAGTAAACTGTTTTATCCCGGGCAGCATCTGATCTTTCATAAAAATACTCCCTATGGAAAACTGGATGTGACGATGAATGCGCATCAGCTAAATTATTTCGAGAACGGGTTGCTGCTCTTTTCTTCCAGCAATGAAATCATGAACGAGGAATCCGTTCATTTTGCAATGATCCAGCATCCCGGTCCCAAGAATATTTTGCTGGTTTCCGGGGGGATTTCCGGCACAATTTCGGAAATTCTGAAATATCATCCCATTCTGATCGATTATGTTGAGTTGGATCCCGGATTGATCAGGCTGGGCCGAAGGTATTCCCGGATTCTTGATGATGAAAGGATTCATGTTATTCCGGGAGATGCACGGCGTTTTATCCGGCAAACCCGGGAAAAATATGATGTGGTACTGGTTAACCTGCCTGAACCTTCCACGCTGCTCATCAACCGTTTTTATTCCTGTGAGTTCTTCCTGGATCTGAAACGGGTGCTCACCCCGGGCGCTGTTATTTGCGAAAGCATGCCTTCTACTTCTGATTATGTGAGTAAAACCGCAGCCCAGACAAATTCAACATTGGTTAACACCATGAAATCTTCATTCAGGAATGTGCTGATCCTTCCGGGCCAGAGAAATTATTTCCTGGCGTCCGACAGCAGCCTCTCTCCTGAAATCGCAGCGTTGATTGCCGCTCGCGGTCTGACGAACCGATATGTGAATTCTTATTACCTGGATGAAAATTCGCTGAAAGAACGCAGTGAATACATTCATTCACACCTGGATAAAAGTGCAGGGGTGAACAGCGATCTCAGACCCATAGCCTTTTTTCAGCAGTTGCGCTACTGGACCTCCATGTTTGAATGGAACATGGTTGCATCCGGAATCGTGATCCTGGTTTTACTTTTCCTTGTCATTTTCAGTCTGAACCCGATCAGCCTGGGACTTTTTACCGGCGGTTTTACAGCTTCGTCGCTCGAACTACTGATCATCCTTTCGTTCCAGGTCATCTATGGATATGTTTTCCTGGCTACCGGGATCATTATTGCGCTGTTCATGGCGGGAATTGCCCTTGGCGCTTTTTGCTTCAACCGTTTATTCCTTTCTCCCTCCGAAAAGAAATATATCCACATCCAGATCAGCCTGGCGTTATTTTCCCTTGGTTTTCCTTTCATCATTCTGGCGCTGACCCTGTCCGGAATACCGGTCATTATGGTTCAGGTCGTTTTTCTTTTGCTGACCCTGATCCTTTCTTTCATAACCGGGCTGGAATTTTCGATGGCTTCAGCTATCGGCAGAAAAGATTTCACGTTAAATATTTCCTCAAATTATTCTGCCGACCTCTTTGGATCAGCAGCAGGGGCAATCGTTACAACCCTTTTACTACTTCCTTTCCTTGGTGTTGTTGTTTCCTGCCTGATCATGTTTTTATTGAATTTTTTCAGTGCTGGATTCCTTTATTTCAGGCAGAAAAAGTTGTAACTTTAGAATCTGAAAATTCCAAACCTTTCAATTTGGTGCGGAGAACACATCATTTGTTTTTAAGGTGCCAGGATGCCAAAAAAGATATCGAAACGGGATTTTTTACGCTATAGTGTATTAGGACTTGGGGCTTCAGCCGCAGGTGTCAATACTGCCAGGGCGCTTGCAAAAGGGATGATCAATCCGGAAAGGGTTACTGCTTCTGAGTCGGTTGCTGACCTGGGAAAATATTCCCGTGAATCTCCTTATTCCATTCAGATGGCAAGAGGAGTCAAGTGCCAGATTTGCCCGAACAACTGTATACTGAAGGAAGGACAGGATAGCCTCTGCCGCACCCATGTGGTCAGGGATGGGAAACTTTATACCATCGCCTACGGAAATCCTTGTACGGTGCATGTCGATCCCATCGAGAAGAAACCTTTGTTCCATTTTCTGCCTTCCACCCATAGCTTTTCCATCGCCACTGCAGGATGTACCTTCGCCTGCCTGAATTGCCAGAATTGGGAAATTTCCCAGGAAAGTCCTAAAAATACTGTGAATGTCGACCTGATGCCGGCGAAGGTGATGGAAGAAGCGGTTCAGAATAGTTGCAGGTCAGTTGCCTATACGTATTCTGAACCGATTGCATTTTATGAGTATATGTTTGATACGGCTAAATTCGTCAGGGCAAGAGGATTGAAAAATCTGCTGATTTCTAACGGGTTCATCAATGAAAAGCCGTTACGCGACCTCTGCAAATACCTCGATGCAGCCAATATTAACCTCAAGTCTTTCAGTGAGGAGATCTATGCAAAACTGAATGGTGGTTCCCTGCAACCGGTATTGAATACATTAAAAATTCTCAAGGAAGAAGGGGTCTGGCTGGAGATCACCAACCTGGTTGTTCCTGGCTGGACCGACAAGCCGGATATGATCATGCAGATGTGCGACTGGCTGGCAAAAAACGGATTTCAGGATGTGCCTCTGCATTTCAGCCGTTTTTTCCCATTGTATAAGTTGAAGGATCTTCCCTATACTCCGCTTGACATCCTTGAAAAAGCGCGGGAGGTTGCAATCAAATCGGGACTAAAATATGTTTATCTCGGCAATGTCCCCGGATCTCCTGCCGAAAATACATTTTGCCCCAACTGTAAAAAAGTGGTTTTGGAAAGGAAAGGCTTTACGATTCTCAACAATTATATCAAAAATTCCAACTGTAAATTTTGTGGGGAGAAGATTGCAGGAGTTTGGAGCTAACCTATAGCCTGTATTTTAGAAAATACGGACGGATATTAACACATTTTGGCGTTAAAGTCCCTTCACCGTTTTTTCTATAAACGTTGTTTTAACTTCAACTATTTTTTGGGTTAAAGCCCGGTGATGTTTTGTTACTCTTAACTCCCGCGCTAAAGCCCGGAAGTTTTGTTACCTACCCCCCGCGCTGAAGGGCGTACCCC
>Ga0182021_10008265_pt1 | contig 12334 bp, 10 predicted proteins | sample 612E3MmetaG_FD_120493 | JGI IMG/M metagenome (GOLD analysis project Ga0182021, IMG submission 120493) | Permafrost microbial communities from Stordalen Mire, Sweden - 612E3M metaG (Illumina Assembly) | ecosystem: Environmental > Terrestrial > Soil > Wetlands > Permafrost | place: Sweden...
ATCGGGTTGCATCCGCGGGACAACAGCAAACTCATTGATACACTGAAGGCGCTTCGGGATTTGGGTAATACGGTGATCGTTGTTGAGCACGACCGCGAAATGATGGAAGCATCTGATTATCTCGTGGATTTCGGGCCCGGTGCGGGCGAGCATGGCGGATATGTGATTGCACAAGGGACTGTTTCGGAAGTAAAAAAGAACCCTCGATCAATTACGGCAAAGTATCTCAACGATGAGCGTTCTATTCACCGTCCGACACAGACTATCAAGTCAGGCGACGTGACCTCATCATTCGTGCTTCGAGGAGCTGCGGAAAATAATCTAAAATCTATTGATGTTTCGTTCCCGGTAGGAAAATTTATCTCCGTGACCGGCGTGTCAGGTTCCGGTAAATCAACGCTCATCGTCGAAACGCTCTATCGGGCTTTAGCCCGGCATTTCAATTCGCTCTCAAAAGAAAATCCCGGGAAATTTGGCACAATCGATAACATTGATCTTGTCGATAAAGCAATTCTTATTGATCAATCCCCGATCGGCCGAACACCAAGGAGCAATCCTGCGACCTATACGGGAATTTTTTCTCATATTCGGGAAATTTTCGCGATGCTACCCGACTCAAGAATGCGGGGATATACACCTGGTCGGTTCTCTTTTAATGTGCGCGGCGGGCGGTGCGAATCCTGCGAAGGAGAAGGTCAGATAAAAATAGAGATGCAGTTTCTCTCTGATGTCTATGTAACATGCGAAGTTTGCCGTGGCACTCGGTACAATTCCGAGACCTTAGAGGCGCAGTATCACGGAAAAAATATTTCACAGGTTTTAAATATGACCATTGAGGAGGCGGTCGTATTTTTTGCGAATCACCCGATATTGTCAGATAAACTGCATGTTATAGAAGATGTAGGTTTGGGTTATATGCGTCTGGGACAGTCTGCAACGACACTCTCAGGCGGCGAAGCCCAGCGGGTAAAATTGGCATCAGAATTACACCGACGTTCAACCGGAAAAACCGTTTACATTCTCGATGAGCCGACGACAGGGCTTCATTTCGCGGATCTTGAAAAGTTGCTCGGGGTGCTGCATAAACTTACCGAACTCGGGAACACCGTGATTGTTATCGAACACAACCTCGATATCATTAAAAATGCCGATTATATTATTGATTTAGGGCCCGAAGGCGGAGACGGCGGCGGCAGAATTGTCGCAACCGGTTCACCACGCCAGCTTGCAGCGAACAAAAATTCTTATACAGGACAGTTTCTCAAAAAAATACTAGAATAAAACAACATGCATAAACGGGTATGGGGTTTTCTTGTAACGCTTGGTCTACTGGCTGCTTTGTTCATCGTCAATCCATCTAAAGCTTTCGCTTCAGGGGAATTCCAAGCTGATTATGCTGTTGAATATGCCGTCGCCCCAAGCGGTATCACCATCGTCACACAGAATGTAACGCTAACGAACAAAGAATCCAACCTTTACCCGCAGAAATATTCCATTATTATAGATTCGCAAAAAATTAAAAATGTTCTTGCGTATGATAATGGCGGACTGGTGACACCCCAGATAACTCAAACGAACGGAAAAACCGATATTATCCTCGCGTTTAACCAGCAAATCGTTGGTTTAGGTAAACAGCTCCATTTTACTCTTCGATATGAAGATGATGAGATAGCACAAAGGTTGGGGACTATTTGGGAAATAAACATTCCCGGAGTTGCAAACGATCCTGATCTCGCGACCTATACGGTCACGCTCCGCGTGCCACCGGTTTTCGGAACGAATGCATATATGACGCCGCCTCCCGCCTCGGGAACAGAGTGGACGAAAGATCAGATGGTTTCAGGCGGTATCAGTGCCGCCTATGGAACACAGCAGGGTTTTGATTTAGGGCTCTCATATTATCTATCCAATCCGGGAGGGTCTCCGAAATCTATGGAAATTGCACTTCCGCCCGATACGGCGTTTCAGAAAATTCTCATTAAATCAATTGATCCCAAACCGGAAACGGTTCTTAAGGATGAGGATGGGAACTGGCTAGCCCAGTACAATCTTTTGCCCGGCCAATCGATAGAGGTGCATACCGATATTACTGCGGCAATCCACCTCTCTCCGTTCTCAGGATCAGCAGAGCCTCTCGCTGACCGCAACGTATACCTCCGACCACAAAAATATTGGGAAACACAGAGTCAACAAATAATTGATTTAGCAAAAACCTATAAAACTCCCCGTGATATCTATAATTATGTGACCCATACCCTTTCATATGATTATACACGCGTTAATGGATTAGCCGTCCGTAAGGGTGCTGTTGCCGCTCTCGCGGACCCGGCGCATTCGATCTGCATGGAATTTACGGACTTATTTGTTGCGATGGCCCGTGCTGCAGGTATTCCTGCCCGTGAAGTGATCGGGTACGCGTATACGACAAACTCTAAACTCAGACCGCTTTCGTTGGTTTCCGATGTGCTTCATGCATGGCCTGAATTTTATGATGATGCTCAGAAAATTTGGATTCCGGTTGACCCGACGTGGGCAAATACCACCGGTGGTATTGATTATTTTGATAAACTAGATTTCAATCACATTGCTTTTTCCTTCGATGGCGTTTCAAGTGAATATCCATACCCAGCTGGTTTTTATAAAAAGCCGGGGGCAACAACAAAGGATGTTCAAGTACAATTTGCCGATACGCCCCCTAATTTGCAGGAAGGGAAGCTTACTGTATCGTATGTCTTTTCACCCTCAGCTACATCAGGCTTGCCGGTTAAAGGGACAGTGATCGTGCAAAACGACAACGGATCGGCTGTCCATACGGCGACGATTGGCATACAGACACTCCCTTTTGATGTTGCGATGACGAAAACGTTTATTGATATTCCGCCTTTAGCCCGGCTTAGTATTCCCGTTACCATGCCGCTACCTGGCTATTTTCTCAAAGGCACCGGGGTGATTGCGGTCAATGTGAACGGAGAAACAACACAATTTAATTTTGATATAAAACCGTTTGTTTATACATTTATCATTCCGCTGTTTATACTCTCTCTTATATTGGTAGTTGCCGGTTGGCTTCTGGCAAAAAGATCAAATATATGGAAACATCGCGCATAGTCGCTGCATTACCCCATACGCCCGGTGTGTATATCTATCGGGATAAACACAATGAGGTCATTTATGTCGGTAAGGCAAAGGATCTTAAGCGGCGCGTATCCCAGTATTTCGCACGCGACGATGCCGTTGGGCCGAAAACTCCTCTTCTTGTCAGTAAGATTGCCAGGATCCGCGTCATTAAAACGTCAAGCGAATTTGATGCACTTCTTCTTGAAGCAAAACTGATTCGTGAATATAAACCGAAATATAACGTAGTCCTGAAAGACGATAAAAGTCCGCTTTATATTGTTATTACTCTATCAGAAATTCTACCACATGTGATTTTTATCAGAAGGTCGGATATTGAGCATACAGTTCATGATCAGGATGTGCTTTTCGGTCCGTTCCAGTCAGGAAGAATTGTGCGGTCAATGCTCAGGCACTTACGGCACACCATCCCATTCTGTACACAGAACAGGAGAACCGGTACCGCGTGTTTTTATACGCATATCGGGTTATGCGCCCCCTGTCCATCAGTTGTCGAAAAACTTGAAGAGGGTCAAGAAAGAAGTACATTGACTCATCTTTACCGTCAAAATATATTCCGTTTACGGGATATATTGTCCGGAGAGGCAAAACAAGTGCTCTTTGACATGGAAAAGGAAATGAAAGCACAGGCGGGAGCCGAACAATTTGAAGAAGCGGCAATTACACGGACGCATATCGAAAACCTTTATCAGATGATAAAAAAAAGCTATGACCCTTCTGTCTACATTACCCACGCAGGTGCGATGGAGCAGTTGTACAAAAATGAACTTACATCACTTAGGGACGTATTATTGCCGTATTATCCAACGCTCAGAAATCCTGACCGGATAGAATGTGTTGATATTTCAAATACGGGTGGTGCGTTTGCAACAGGATCGCTCGTCGTGCTTTCTGACGGCGTCGTAGATCGAAGTCAGTATCGTCGGTTCAAAATTCGGGGTAAGGATGCGCCCAATGATTTCGCAATGGTCGCTGAAGTTATTACCAGACGTTTTAATCACCCTGAATGGCAGTTTCCTGATCTTTTAGTGATTGATGGGGGAAAAGGCCAATTACACGCGGCACAAACAGTACTTCAGGCGAAATCTATGACGATTCCCGTCATTGGCCTTGCGAAACGATATGAAGAAATTGTTGTATATGTCAGGGATACGTGGAAAATTATCCGTCTGCCTCTCACGAGTCCGGCTCTCCACGTTCTTGAACGCCTGCGTGATGAATCGCACCGGTTTGCCCTCACCTATCACCGGAAGCTGCGGAGTATGTCTTTCCTACCCGAGGCCGGAGCCAAATAGCTTCGTTTGACCATGTTTCTATGATCTGATACCATTACACCACATGAAGCATGTCGTTCGTGTGTTCCTGTTTAACGTGTTTGCTCTCTGGATAACAAGCCAATTTTTCCCGACGCTCGTTATCCCGCACGGCTGGCAGGTCACATTGTTTGCAGGGCTTATGTTAAGTATTCTTATGCTTATCGTTGCACCGCTGCTTAGAATTTTATTCATCCCGATAAATATTTTGACCTTCGGGCTTTTGTCCTGGTTTATCAATGTTATTGTTATATTTTTATTAACGATTTTCGTTCCTGAGATACGGATTATGCCATGGACGTTTCCGGGTAGCACGTGGTCCGGCTTCAGCATTCCTGCCGTACATTTATCCTATTTCCTTGCGCTCATTCTCACCTCTCTAAGCATTACTACCATTGCTGATTTTCTGCATTACGTAAGTGAGGATTAAGTATGAATAAACTTCCGAATATTGTTTGTATTGGCGGTGGGACGGGAACATTTGTCGCGCTTAAGGGACTGAAGCATTTCCCGAGCCGACTAAGCGCAATTGTAACGATGAGTGATAGCGGCGGGAGCAATCAGCGGATTCGTGATGAATTCGGACTTCTGCCGACCTCTGATATCCGCCAATGCCTCGTCGCCTTATCTGATGAAAACGGAGGTGTCGGCCTTTTGCGAAAACTTTTTATGTATCGGTTTGAAAAAGGACGGGGGATCAGAGGCATGACATTCGGCAACCTATTTATGGCTGCTCTGTCTGATATTCTGGGTTCACAGGAAGAAGCTATTCGGCAGACGGGTAAAGTGCTTCGTATTCAGGGAACCGTTATCCCCGTATCATTAACCGATACGAATTTATTTGCAGTTTATGAAGACGGACATATTCTCACGGAAGAGCATTTAATTGATGAACCGCCGCATGACGGCAAAATGGCGATTACCGATGTGTATCTGAAACCGAAAGCAAAAGCAAATCCGGAAGCGCTCCAGGCTATCGCAAAAGCAGATCTCATTGTTTTGGGACCGGGAGACTTATATACGAGCCTCTTACCCAATTTACTTATACGTGACGTCTCTCAGGCCATTAGCGCTTCAAAAGCGAAAAAAATATATATTGTCAATCTTATGACGAAATACGGTCAGACATATAACTATACCGCCGGCGACCACGTGAACGTTATAGAAAAATATATTGGTAAAACACTTAATTATGTCATTCTCAATAACGGTAAAATCCCAGAGTCAGCCTTAACTATTTATGAGAAGGGACATGAAGTGCCGGTTGTCGACAATTTAAAAGACAGCGGCCGACTGAAAATTATACGGGCCGATTTAGTCAGCAAGCAGTTTACCAATCTCTCAAAAAGCGATACACTAGTACGAAGTCTTATCCGGCATGATAGTGATAAGCTTGCTAGCGAGCTTATTCGGTTAACCTAACATTGGTTCGCGTATGAAAATAGTCATCTTATCAGTGCATATCATAATCGCGGTTGGTCTTATTACGCTTATTCTTCTTCAAAACGGTAAGGGGGGACTGGGCGGCGCGTTCGGAGGCGGAGAATTTTACCGGAGCAAACGGGGCGCGGAGCGCGTTGTTTTTGTCGCTACGATCGTATTTAGTACCGCTTTTTTCATCACGTCGGTCCTAAACTTATTAATTCATTAATCGATTCTTTATGACGGCATTTCGTAGATGGCGGATCTTCTATCTTGTGGTGATTGAGCTTGCCCAGAAATATACGAAAGCACTCTTGGGTGGATTCGTCGCAGGGTTCCTGTTAAGCATGTTATTTTCCCGCGTATATCCTTTTATTGCTCAGCAATGGTTAACTCAAACCGACCGTATTGGTATCGTCGGAGAGTTTACACCGAATCTGCTTCCCTTGGCCATACAAAATCAAATCAGCTATGGCTTAACCCGCTTAAACGAAGACGGGTCTGTTTCACCCGGACTTGCGACATCGTGGGTGGCGACAGACAGTGGGAAAATATTTACGTTTTATTTACGTAAGGACGTAAATTGGCATGACGGTAAACCAGTGACTGCCCAAGACATAAATTATAATATTAAAAATGTGACGTTCACCGTTGTCAACAATTCAACGATTCACGTTATATTAGACAATCCATACAGCCCGTTTCCTGTTTTATTATCAAAACCGCTTTTTAAGCCGGGGCTCGATGGATTCGGATTATATAAAGTTGTAAGCATTCAATTAAACGGTGATAAAGTCAGTTATATAAAACTCGGCCCCGTTACCTCAAAAATCAATCACGGTAAGGTGCTTGAGTACCGTTTCTACCCGACTGAGGCAGCTGCTATTCTCGCATATAAACTTGGAGAGATAGATACGATTAACGACTTATCCGCTCCTAATGATTTATCGCATTGGGGCAAGACAACAGTTGATGAGGTAACAAGATATAACAGAATAGTGACCCTGTTTTTCAACCTGTCAGATCAGCTATTGGCGGATAAATCATTGCGGCAAACACTCGCGATCTCACTTCCTGATTTTCCGGGCGAGCGTGCGGATTCTCCTATTTCAAAAAAATCATGGGCGTATACCGATAAGATAAAGACATTTGTGACGAATATGGGCCTCGCGAAAAAGGATCTTGCGTCTGAAAAAATATCATCAGAGTCCGCTAACCTTACGATTACGACATTTTCACAATATATTGATGTCGCTCAGTCCATTGCAGATAATTGGACATCTATCGGTATTCCGACAAGCGTGAAAGTTGTTAATGTATTGCCATCTGACTATCAAATCCTTTTAAGTGCTCAGGAATTACCTCCTGACCCTGATCAATATCCGTTCTGGCACTCAACGCAGACCCAGACCAATATTACCGGCTATTCTAATGTAAAAATTGACAAGCTCTTAGAGGATGGACGACAGGAACTCGACACAACAAAACGGATAGCAATTTATGCAGACTTCCAGCGTCGTCTTGTTGACGAAGCCCCGGCGCTCTTTCTTTACTACGCCAAGTCCTATACGGTGAGGAGAGCTTTGTGATTTCCTCTCCAAAGATCTGAATTATTCGTAATGCAGGGCGTCGATAGGGGAAAGCTTCGAAGCACTGTAAGCAGGATAGCTGCCGAAAATTATGCCGATGATAACCGACACGCTCACCGAGGCGATAACCGGTATAATTGGCAATCCAAACGGAACTTTAACGAGCTGCGCTATAATATAACCAATTCCAATCCCAAGGATTATACCGATAGCACCTCCAGTTACCGTAAGAATAATCGACTCTATGAGAAACTGGGTCAGTATATCCCGCCTGGTTGCGCCAATGGCTTTAAGAAGGCCGATTTCCTTTGTTCGTTCAGTTACGGTGACTAACATGATATTCATGATGCCTATCCCGCCGACGAGAAGTGATATGCCCGCGATGCCCGACAGGATCACGGTCAATATACCAAGAACGTTATTTATCGTTGAGAGTATATCGCGTGAGTTTGTTGCTACAAAGTTATCTTTTACGGACTGATCTGTGATCGAGTGACGCTCAAAAATGAGCGCTTTCGCATCCGCTTCAGTCTGGTCCAAAAACCGTGCGTCTTTTACATTGACATATGCCGCTTGTACATACGCTACACCAAAAATTGTGCGCATTGCGGTTGAAACGGGAATAATGACCAGACCGTCCTCTTGACTATTTTTCGATGCGGTAACGCCGATGACCCGGAACGGACGTGTGCCGACTTCTATGTTTTGCCCTATGGGGTCAGCACCCTCACCAAACAGGTCTTTCACGACGGTAGGTCCCAGTACGGCGACGCGTGAGATATTTGCGTTATCATCATCACCCACAAAGCTACCGCTCTGCATCACAATACCCAAAATATCCTGCATTGACGCACTGGCGCCAAATACGACTTCGGATTTATTTTGCCCGTTAGCAGAGACTGTTTCGTTACCCGCAAACCGTGAACCAACTTCGGCAACATTGGAAATTTCTCCCGGATCCCCGAGGGCCTTCACGTCGCCCGTTGTAATATTTATAATGCCCGTCGATGCGAATATAAGTAAGTTGGATCCAAGCGATGAAAACTGGCCGTTGATGTAGGCCGTAGCACCCTGAGAAATAATAAGAATAAGAATTACCGCCATTATACCGATAATAATGCCCAGCATGGTAAGGCCTGTGCGCAGCAGACTGCTTCGGAGTGCTGTTATTGCGGTCCTGAAAATTTCCTTTAAGTTCATAGCGTGTTACTTTGTTCGCTTACCGTTCGTTTCATCTGAAATAATAAGCCCGTCCCGAATATGGATAATGCGCTTCGCATAGTCCGCGATGTCTTTTTCGTGCGTAATAACGACAATCGTATGCCCCTGGCTGTTAAGTTCCCTGAAAAATTCCATTATTTCGTGCGATGTTGCGCTATCCAGATTACCCGTTGGCTCATCAGCGAGAATAAGAGCTGGATTCATGACCAGTGCGCGTGCGATCGCTACACGTTGAATTTGTCCTCCTGATATATTATTGGATAGGTTTTCCGCTTTATCTGCGATATGAACGAGGGAAAGGGCTTCCATAACACGCTTTTTGCGTTCCGGTTCGGGAATATTTGCGTACATCATCGGCCGTTCGACATTTTTAAATACAGTTGTCCGAGGAAGCAGGTTAAATGACTGAAACACAAATCCGATTTCCCGGTTTCGTATATGCGCCAGTTGGTCTTCGGTGTATTTACTTATATCCGTATCTTTCAGTATATAGGAGCCGGTTGTTGGCGTATCCAATGCTCCCATGATATGCATCGTTGTCGACTTACCGCTCCCGGACGGGCCCATGATAGCAACGAATTCCCCCTTATAAATAGTGAATGATATACCTTTCAGTGCAAGATAGAATGTGTCACCGGTTTTATAACTTTTGGTGATCTTCGTAAACGTAATAAGTGGTTCGTGTTTCATGCATACGTCTCCGTTAGTTGCCCGTTAGTGAAGCTGTCTGCAACGTTGTTGTCCCTCCGATGATGACCTTTTCACCGGCTGTGGCTCCGGTGACAAGCTCCGTGCGGTCAGCTCCTTTTATTCCTGTCGTCACCTTCACGAAGATCGCCTTGCCATTTTTATCGAGCGTTTGGATAGCTTTGGTTCCTTTATACGGACGTATTGCGGCATTGACGACCGTAAGTACATTTTCATGCTTATTCGTGTCTATGGATAGGTTTACCGTCATACCCGGTTTGATAAGTTCTGTTCCGTCATCCACCGAAGCAAATATGTTGTAGTTAATGACGCCCGCCACATTAGTCCCATATTCATCGGCCTGGATAATTTTTCCGGTAAACGTTTTATCCAAAATTGCATCAAATGTGATGGTAGCTGTGTCGCCGACTTTAATTTTATTAATGTCAACTTCATTGACAGACGCCTTTACAGTCAACGCTTTGCCCGTTGAAATGATCAGGACAGGTATGGCGGAACCGCCTGTCACCTGTAGGGTTGCACTGACAAGTGTGCCTACAACACCATCTAAATTATGAACAGAGCCAGAAACCGGAGCGGCTACTACAGAGTCTTGGGTAGCCTGGTAGGCAAGATATGTATTTGTGGCTGCGGCCTGCGCGCTTGCGATCATGCTTTGCTGATTCTTATAATTTGCTTCAGCCAAAAGCCAGTTATCCTGAACCGTCGTAAATTGGGTAAGTGTGCGATTTGTTGTATTCGGGCTGGTGTCTGAGTTTTGAAACGTTGAATTTTCAGCAATGTCTGTGTATACCTTCCACGCGCTGTACATAACTGATTGTAGTCCATAGAGCTGTGCGTTGGCTGCGTCAAGCGAGCTTTTTGCTGCGGCGTATGCCGCCCACGCTGCATCCTTTTGTTGCGGTGTTGCCGTACTTGTGATTTTAAATAATTTTTGACCTAATAGAACAGTATCGCCGTTTTTTACATAAATATCCGTAAGTATGCCGTTCGTTGGGGAGGGGATATCGTATTCTCCGGCCACGGCCACATTTCCCGTTTCCGTTACCACTTCGGTTATCGTGCCTCTGGTCACGCTGTCGAATGTATAGCTAGGCTTATTCCCTTTAATGATTTTAACGACGATGAGCAAAATGACGAAGAGTATAATGCCGTAAACAACCTTTCTTTTCCAGGAAAGTTTGGCGACCCATTGACCTATGCCTGATATTTTACGTTTCATATTGAGCACAATTTTGTTTAATATATCCCCTAATAACATAACTTCCTTATCAGAAAGGCTACTAAATATACGATCGCACTTTTCACTCTTGAGTGCAAGGAGGCGTTTTATTCTCGTTATTCTGTAACTTGCAAAAAACAGATAGTTAACTTGTGTTTGCTTTGCTATAATAGACAACAATACCAAGTGCGGTTTCGCGACTTGGCATTTATATTTTATGGTAAAGACCGTCAGATTACCCCGTAAAACAAACAAGCAAAAAAACGTAAAGGCGCCGCAATCGAAGCTCATGGTTTACGTGATTGCTTTGACCGTTATATCGGTCCTGTTGTTTACAGGGGCATTTGCCATTTTCGAGCTACGTCCGACAAAAGAAACGGTCCGTTCTGAACGTAAAGTGATCCCAAGGGAGGTTCATGTCGCGCCACCTAAAACGAATGTTCGGATTCCAATCCTCATGTACCACTATGTGGAGTATGTGAAGGATAAAAGAGATACGATCCGCCAAACTCTGGATGTGGTGCCCTTTACGTTTGAACAGCAGATTAAGACGTTAACTGAAGCTGGGTATACCTTCCTCACGGCGTCCGAGCTTGCAGATATTCTTGACGGAAAAATGGCTGTACCTCCGAAGCCCATACTCCTCACCTTTGATGACGGCCATTGGGATTTGTTTACCGATGTATTGCCAATTTTGGAAAAATATCATGTAAAAGCCACCGCGTATATTATTTCAGGATTTATCGGCGGCGCTGATTTCATGAACAAAGACCAACTTGAGGCTGTTATCCGGAGCGGCCTTATTGAAATCGGTGCCCATACCGTTCATCATATTTCACTTGCCCATAAAATACAGCCGGTCGTACAATTTGAAGTAGCGCATAGTAAAGAAGACTTAGAATCGCAATATCACGTGCACGTAGTATCATTTGCCTATCCCAACGGTTCGTTTGACCAACAGGCGATAGATGCGGTAACGTTGGCCGGATTCAGAACTGCTGTATCGACAGTGCCAGGGATAGAGCAAAGTGATTCCAACCGCTTTTTTCTGTTCCGGCTTCGACCTGGAGGCAGAACCGGAGATACACTTCTTCATTATCTGGAACAAACTGTCTTTAAACCGTGGTAAAAATACATTTATGGTAAAACGCATCGTCGCCTTCGCTATTCTTTTTATCATCGTATGTATGCTTATTGGGAGTTATTCCTGGATTCGCGGGTTAACGACAAAAACGTTCATTTCACGGCCAAAAAATGAGAAACCTCTCGCATTAACTTCAATTCAACAATATTTTGATCAAAAAGTTCCTCTTGATATCGCATTTTTGGGCTATGGCGGCGCAGATCATGACGGGCCGTATCTCACAGATTCAATGATGCTCGTCCATATCGATATTGCAACTCGTAAAATTTATCTCATTTCGATACCACGCGATACATGGGTGAAGCTTCCGATCAATTCTACGGGAAGTGCATACGGCAAAATAAACTCAGCGTATGCCATTGGGCTTGATAACACCGGTTATCCCAACAAGCCCTCAGAATTTTCGGGTGATGACAGCGGAGGAAAATTAGCTGAATACGCAATCAATGAGGTGAGCGGATTACCGGTCCAATACTTTGTCGGTTTGGATTTTGCCGGGTTTACAAAATCTATTGATACGCTTGGAGGCGTCGATATTGATGTGGAGCCGGGTTTTGATGATTACGCATATCCCATCGAA
>Ga0182021_10008266_pt1 | contig 12331 bp, 17 predicted proteins | sample 612E3MmetaG_FD_120493 | JGI IMG/M metagenome (GOLD analysis project Ga0182021, IMG submission 120493) | Permafrost microbial communities from Stordalen Mire, Sweden - 612E3M metaG (Illumina Assembly) | ecosystem: Environmental > Terrestrial > Soil > Wetlands > Permafrost | place: Sweden...
GTGGGTTAACCAAAACAGGAGATAAGAAAGATTTGCCAGAAGAAAATTTTAAAAATCTTGAAGAAAAAATGGCAAATTTAGAGCAAGCAAACCAGAAACTGCATAATGACTACGAGGCAGCCAAAGCTGAAGCGAACAAAGCAACTGATGACGCAAAAACACTCAAAGCCAAATTTGATGCGCTCGAAAAAGCTAAGCATGAAGGCTTAGTTGCTGATACACTCAAAGCCAGAGCAGACGCAGGCCTTGCAGACAAAGAAGAAACAGAAAAAACGCTTCTTGCTGCATTGTCTGATGAAGCATTGGCAGTTTTACATGCTGACGCTCTAAAGGTTGCTTCTATAACTCAAACCCAAACTCAAGCATTACTTCCAAGTGTGAAGTATGAAGGAAAAGCAGGCGATTCCTTACTAGCAGCCGTTAACGAACAACGGTTGACAGCTGGATTACCTGCACTTAAGGAGTTGAACTAAAAATGACGTTAGGCGATATTCTCAAACTTGAAGGAGCAATCGTAGAACAATTCACAGTGAAATCATCCGAAGACATTGAACTAGGCGAATTCGTCGTAAACGACGGCGCTGGAATAATAGCAGCAACAGCCGCAAACTCAGTAAACAGCAACAAAATGGTAGCGTTAGAAGCCCACGATTACAGCGAAGCAACAAGCCACAAGATTTCATGTCTCGTCCATGGCGTTGTTGTAGCCCAGAAAGTATCTGGTTCAGGCGCCGCTAAAAAAGGACAGAAACTTATGATTTCAGGCACTGCAGGCGAATGCACACTCTTCGTTGCAGGCACAGCGCCATCAGGCGGAGCAACACAATACTATCAATCCACACAGGAAACAGCATTCAACACCGCACTAAACACTAACTTAACTGCTTTTGGCGAGGCATACAGTGACAGCCTCGACGCCGATGTAGTTCAAGAAGTGAGACTTTAAGGAGATACAAAAATGAACTCTATAAAAATTTATCGAAGCGCCTTAGACGGCAAGTATTATAAGGCATCCGGAAACCCCGAATCACTTCGCAAGTTTGAAGCTGGAGGCGTCATAATGCCCAGCGACATCTCATCAGTGCAAGCAGTAACAGTACTCAATGAAGTCCTCGGATTAGCAAGACCCAACTATAATCTACGCAATGTTTGCCGCGTCATACCCATGGACAACTTGACCATGACTATTCCAATTGCAACCGGCTTGACAGGTCAACGAAAAGTTAAGCCCCTAGAAGAAGCTGAACTAAGCAAACAAGCCTACACCGACGTTAAATTTGACCTATGGAAAAATGTTGTTCACATAGCAATTCCTGATGAAACCAACTTTAAATCTGCTTTCCCACTGATGCAAATGAACATGGCTGACGCAGGCCGTGACTTGCCACGAATGGAAAACCTCGACATCGCCGACGAACTAGAAGGAGTAATCACCGAGAAAGTCTCTGGCTCACCATACGTTGATTGGGGCGCGGTCTCTTCAGGCGTATCTACTACTAACCCATTTGTGAACATTCAAGCAAACTTGAATTACATACAAGGCAAAGGTTTTCCAGTTGACTTCATGGCTATGCACCCGACAATCTTTGGGAAATTCGTTCAAAACACCTATGTCCGCGACTTAGTCCGTGCAGGCATGGCTACCGTAACAGCGCAAAATGGCATTCCACAAAGCGGTGCATTCACGTTGCCAGGGTTCCCAACAATTCGCGTCATCACTGACTATGCACTCACAGAAACTCCTACCTCATCTGTTGGTCCCATCTTGGGTTCATCAGTTGCACCTGGCATAGTTCTTGGTTCAGGTCCAACATACGCCACTGTTTACCGCGACGACAACAAAGATGCAGACGCCTATAAAATACGCCAGTTCTTACAGCCAAAAGTCGTTATCCAAAACGCCTTAACAATGATGTGCACTTAAACACACATCCCTTCTTTTCTTTTTTTTAGATTAAAGAAATAAAATAATAAAATTTATTGACAGGTGAGTTTTACTTGACGTATGGTGCCGTTGGTTCGGTTAAGTCTATTCTTCAAGAGACATCTTCAAGCTTTGATACTGAAGTCTCAGCCTGCATAACTAGCAGTGACGCATACGTTGATAGTTTGCTCTTGCAGAAGGGCTTAACAGTTCCTTCTCAGGTGCCTCAGAACATAATTGATGCATCGAATTATTTTGCTGCCTGGATGTTTCGCAAAAAACGGGATCCAGAGTCAAGTTGGATTTTTTTTACTGATGCTGAACGCTTCTTAAACGCCTACATAGACAGCAAAGCCAGCATAGTTGGCTCTGTTAATGGTGTCGTGAAAGTTAATTCTGTGGGCGATGATATGGCGGCTTGAAGGCATGATTGAGTTTTCTGTTTCTTTTTCTGGTTTAAAATTTGAGGAGGTTTATCAGAAGCTTAGTGGTGAGCTAAAGGAGAAGCTAGTTGATCGCTTAACCGATATCGCTTTTGCCGCTGCTTTTTGGGAGGCTCCAGTAAAGACTGGATACTTAGCAAGTACTGTCTACAAGGATAAAGGGGTGGTTGGTGCAGCAGCTTCCTATGCAGCGGCTGTTGAGTATGGAACAGCGCCTCATGAGATCCGACCTGTGAACAGTGGACTTTTAGCGTTTGAGGTTGCGGGCAAAATGGTCTTTTCACCTTTGGTGCATCATCCTGGAACTAGGGCTAATCCGTTTATGCAGCGAGCTTTGAATCAGACACTGGATAAGGTTGATAGTGTTTTTGCTGAACTATGGCTCGAGTTGGTGAGTGGTTAAAATGGGGTTTTACACCGATTATAAAGCCGTCTTTGACGCGGTTAAGGATATTTTAACTTACGTTCCAGCTGTTCCTGAGGTCCCTGCGGTTCCTGCTCATGATGAAGAACCTGAAACCCCTGCTATACCTGGAGTCCCAGCAAAAGGCGTTGCATCCATTAAGACAGTCTTGGTGGGTGAACAGTACTCTTATAGCAACTTGCCTAAAGCGATTATTACTGCTGAACCATCAACGATAAATCCCTTATCCATGGGTAAGATGCTTAACGTCTCAGTAGTTTTCAGCGTCATTTTGGTTATCCGTGAATATGAGCCCAAAGACTGGTTTGAAGAAATCATCAAGCCCATGGGTGACGTTGTTGATGCAATTTTGGTTGACCGCACTTTAGGGCGAAAAGTTAAGGATTGTTACCCGATCGGTTTTGCTCCTGGAGAAATCAAGTTCGAGAAAGACAAGGTCCTATTCGGTGGGATTGTACGTTTTCAGGCGGTGCTTTGGTTTTGAACCGTAATTTCAGACTTTGGTTCCTAAAGTTATTGGTCAACTTGCCAGTACGCTTCCTGGATCGATTTCTCAAGTTTCCCCAGACAGCAGAATTTCCCCAAACTCGAATGCTCCTAAATACTTACGGCCAGATGATGGTGGTTTATCGAGTTGACTGTTTACAAGGGGTTTTTGGGGCTGTTCCAGACAAGAACCTTGAACGCCTAATCCGCGTAGGAGCCAAGGTGCTAGTTGGCGTTAGCGATTCTGACCGTTACTATCGCGCCTGGGTAGGCTTGGCTTACTTACTTGCCAAAGAAGAATATTTACGAAACCTGCAGCAAGCTTCGCCTCAAAGTTTACTCTTTGACATTAAGCGACAATGGCTAAGTGACCTCTCTTTCCTAAAAGAGAATCAAATCATGTACGATCTGGAGGGGTTCTACCAGTATTCTATCACGAATTATCTTAGTAATCTTGTGCACAACTATGCGCAAATTACAACTACAAAAAACATTGGAGGAATATGTAAAAGATGAGTGTAAGTCCCGTATTGGGTAGAGATGCGCGTCTTCTAAAAAGCGGCGTCGAAATTGGTTACTGCAAAAACATCGCAACAGATGCTTCTGCTGAGATCATAAAAGTAACAAGCATGGAATCTTTGAAGCCCGTTCTAACTGCCGCTGGAAAACAATCCTTTGGCTGGTCTGCAGAACGATTATTCACTGACGCAACTTGGATAACTTTGCTATTAGACGGTACAAAGTTTGATCTAATTTTCGCCCCAGAAGACACTCCGCTTGAAAGTTCAAAGTACGAAACCTGGAAAAACTGTACAGTCCTAAAGCGAGGGGTTAGTGCCGGCGAAACTGATGGTATCCTTGAGAAGATCAGCGGCGAAGCTGAAGACGTAGAACTACCAACATAGAAGGCTAGACACGATGGTTAAAGATGAGCCTAAAGCCAAAGGAAAACCTGTTGACTTGAATAGCCCTGAGAATGTTGAACGTCATAAAAAGTTCAAAGCCATGGCTGACGCTCAAGAGCAAAAGACCGCTGAAGTAGCCCGGCTCTTTGACCCAGTAGCTTTGATGGCTCGAGCAAACCAGGTCCACGAGGTAAGGCATCCGCAACTTGGCATAATCAAGTTTGGGGAGTTGATGCTCTCGGATTCCGAGACCGTTAGTAAATGCAAGACTAAAGATGATCGAAGCGCCATGGCTGTTTACTTGATGCTAAAGAAAGCTTATCCAGAAATGCCGGAGTACACGCCTGAAACTATTGGGGGTTTCTATCGTGCTTTTCCAATGGTTGAGGGGACATCGCTATTGCAGTTCTTTTTGTCGCAACCCTGTTTTTTAGGGGAAAAATCAGTCAATGGATCCAATCAAACGCAAGCGCCGACGAGTTAGGGTTGGTGCTACATAATTTCCAACAGTACAACTTTGAAACTATCCGGAATTTGACTCTGTTCCAATATGAGTACCTGGTAGCTTGGGCTAAGTTACATATAGGGAAGTAAGAAAATGGCTCGGCAAGAAATTGAAGTAGGAATCACTGCAGTGGATGAGGCAAGCGATGTTATAGCTGCCGCTTCACAAAGAATTAGTGATAGCTGTCAGCAGGTGACAGATTCTCAGAAAGAGTTGTCGGCTGCAGTCGAAAGTTCCCTGCCTCCTTTGACTGAAAGCGAACAAGCGCAAATGAACAATGCAACTAGTGCACTCCAGCTAAATTCTGCTCAACTTAGCCTTCGAGGCGCTCAGAAAAACCTCAATGGCGCCATAACAGAATACGGGGCGAATTCCACTCAGGCAGCCGCGGCTCTTCGAGACCTAAACGCTGCTCAAGCAAACGTTACTACGCTTCAAACTCAAGTTGGGCAGACAACAAAACAAAATGAGGCTTCGATGCGATCCTTCACCACCGGGATCTCAGGCGTTGCCACGGCAAGCTTTAGTTTGTATGGCGCATACGATCGGGTGAATGAATCTGAGATAAGCCTTGATCGCTCAAACTTAATGGTAAAGTCTTCCACTAAAGCAGTTGAGGATGCTCATCGAGCAGTCTCAGACGCAATTGCCAAACATGGCATAAACAGCCAAGAAGCAACATCCGCTGAAGACGCCCTAAGTATCGCCGAGGACCGATTAACTTTGGCAAATGAACGTTCCCAACAAGCCCAGGAAAACGTGAATAAATCAATAATGTCAGCGGCTTTGCAGATAATCCCAACATCAATCACGATGGTTGACAGTTTGAGTAAGGCGTGGAAGAACTTTCCCGATATGACAGGAGTTCTAACGACTCTTGGCACAAACGTTACTATGGTTGGCAATAAGGCGCTTGTTGCTTCAGTTTCAGTTGGAGCATTTGTAGGCGGATTCACAGCTGGCTATACAGCGATTACTCAGTTTGGAGATGCTATAGGACCAGTCGGTAGAGCGCTTATGGTTGTAATTCCTGCAATTATTGCGGCTGCCGCAGCGGTTTGGGCGCTCCAGGAAGGAATCACTTTAGGTGTCGCAACAGTTGCGCTAGTTGCTTCAGGTATTGCGATTGGCGCTATGGTTGCAAATTTGCAGTCATACGGGAACGCTATCGGGATGGCTACAGGGGGAGTTGTTAGCAAACCAACTTTCGCGGTTGTAGGTGAGGCAGGACCTGAAATCGTTATGCCACTTGCGAAGTATGAAGCGCAACGCAACCAAGATGCTCAAAAAACAACTATTGATTCTGCAGACGTATTGCCAACATCAATTATGATTGACATTGGCGGATTGCACTTTTACGGTGACATAGCTGACTCCAAGTTTTTGGAGAAAGCAGCTGAGTATACGGCTGATAAAATATCCGATGCCGTAAATTTGAGGAGGTAACAAAACGTCTGAGCAAACAATACTTGACAGCCTCAAAAAACAGATTAGCGGCGATTACGGCTTTGGCTATCCTGAAGGCGATGGATTCGGAAATCAATTTAGACTATTCACGCAAGCGACAGTAAGCCGAGTTGCAGTGAAAATGAGTAAACAGGGAGCACCGACCGGCTCAATAGTTGCCCGTCTATACACTAGCGATGGAGACTTCGCAAGTCCTTACGCCTTCGCCGACACGTTAATTGCTGAAAGCACCAATGCTCTCGACGTCTCTAACTTATCCGAGAACCCAGCTGATTTAGACTTCATTTTTGATGACATTGTCCTTTCTCCTGGAATCTATTTCGTTGTGGTTTTCTCGAGTGCGATTAACAATGAATCTGGATACATTCGCTTGTTAATGACAGACAACACTGGGGCTCAATTTGGATACATTACAGTATGGGACCGCGAAAACTCAAGATGGCAGTCCCATTATTGGTGGGATTAGAAAATGCCGTTTGGAATTTTACTTGGAATTTATGGACAAAACTCATCGGCTTCAGGATGGCAAATCAACGGCATCATTTTGCCTTATGGACCCGCCAAATTTGGGTTGACAGGAGCCGCAAATGAATCTGAAATAACTCAGAGTGGAGAGGAGCCCATTATTACAATCGACGGCTTGAGCGGAACAACTTTAGCGTTATCGGGAACCATAGCAGACGACACAAGAACCGACGACCAACTTTGGAGCGAAATTCTTACACAATTGCTTGACTTACGTGGAGCCGAAATCACCCTCGTATGCCCGATCACAACGTTAAATGGAGCTTGGACGCTTATTGACTTTCAGCCATCCCGAGACAAACACGCCCTAATCTACGACTACACAATGCGTCTCAAGAAATCCTGCCTAACAGTTGTTTTGAACTCTTCAATTTATGAGGAGCCTAGATAATGGTTGTGCAAACGGGAACCTGGGAAATCGAATACTTCGACAGTGGCATCGATGACTTTGTTGCTCTGCGAGCTGAAATCGACCAGGTAGTTGACGAGCTCGGTGGCTATTCAAACGCTTCTTTCTATTTGCCAAACACAGACTTTAACAGGGATTTAGTTGACAACGGGGTTCTCGTCAACGTCTACTTTAACGGTTGGTTTCAATACAGCGGCATTCTGTCTGCAGCTGACGTGTCGAGCACAAAAATCAAAGCGGTTCTTCTCGATATTGCAATTTTGATGCTAGATGAAGCGGAACCCGTAACTGGGGTTTATGATCAAGTTCCGGCAAACGAGATCTTAGCGGATGTTCTTAGCAAAACGCCAGGATCGGGAATTGATCTGGGAGCATGTCCAACTGCTGAAATAAGCGTTGTTTTCTACAAAGCCAACCGATTGGATATAGTCAAATTCATAGCTGATGCTACAGGCTTAGAGTATTGGCCTACGAACGGAGATACCATCAACATTGGGCTTAGAGGCAACAATTATTGGAATTGCCCACAACGGCTTTTTATCAACAATCGAGGTCTTGACCGCTCCAAAATCGCTGACAAAGTCATAATCCGCGGAGTCAACCAATGGGGTCAACACCTAACCGGAGAAGCTGGGTATTCAGGTTGGATAGGTGCAAGAGTTAGAGTTTTCAACGAAGACACCCCAGCAGACCAAACAACCCTTCAGAACATAGCCGCGAAAAAGCTTGTTGAGTTGCAAAGCGATTCAACTGGGACACCAATATCCACACTTATGACCATGGGCTACCAATACAATGTTGGAGACTTCATCAATATCTATCGACCAAAATACATGCTCTGGGGCAACTGGTACCGCATCGTCCAAATGGCAAAATCCAAAATTAAAGTTTCGATGCAACTTGATAAGCCTCGGCAAACAGTTGAGAAAACCATTGCTGACTTGCGGAATTGGGAGAAAAACGGCATCTACTTACCAGGCTGTACAAGCTGGAGCATCAACCTTCAAAGCCTTGTCGGACTTTACCATTTAAACGAAGGAACCCCGTCGACGGTTGCTAAGGATTCAAGCCCTAGAGATACTCCGGTTGACGGAACTATCGTTCATGGATCTTGGCAAATGGGACCTGTATGTCAGATGTTAACTCTTGCTGGAGACGGATACGTCGACATTGGTGACAGCATAAGCTTCAGTGGAACAAACGCCTTCAGCGTTGGCGGATGGTTTAGCCCATCCCAACTAAACAGCACTCACAGGTACTTAGCGCATAAAGATGGACAGTTCTCATTGGGATACATCAACAACGTATTGCGTTTTACATTTACAGCTTCGGATCTTGGAGTGCAAACTTTTGATTCTGACGCTGGCAAAGTCAAAGCTGGCGGACGCTTATTCGTAATGGTAACTTTCGATGGTTTAACTATTAGAATGTACATTAATGCGCAACTTCATAAATCGTGGAGTCACCCCTACGCTCTAAACGCCTCAACAAACAAGGTTTACCTCGGAATGTTCTTGCAAGGTGCCTTCGCTGAAATGATGCTGTGGAGCCGTGCCTTAGTGGATCAGGAGGTGCTTGAGCTCTACTTTTTTCCCCTTAATCGAGTTGTTCAATCGAGGGGTGGCGGAGGAGCTTGAAGTTGCAGAACTCACACGGTACTTCAACTATAGCGTGAACGTTCCGATATCGGTTAAGCGGCACTTCAATTACAGTGTGGACGTTCCAGTTTCAGTCAAGAGGCATTTTGTTGATTCATTGGATGTGGCGATAAATGTTAAGAGGCATTTTGCGTTTAGCACAGATTTCGAGGTGGATGACACGCCTGCAGGTGTAGTTTACCCTTTTGCCGGTGCGATAGCCAGTATTCCGTCTGGATACTTGTTATGCGACGGTTCAAGCTTGCTTAGAACCTCATACCCGGCTTTATTCAATGCGATAGGTGTAATTTATGGCGCTGCAGATGGCACACATTTCAATCTACCAGACTTTAGGGACAAAATGTTAGTTGGCGCAAGACAGGACGATTCTGGAATACCCAAAACTAACGTTACCGGAGTTTTAACTGCAAATGGCGGTTCAATCACTCTGGTACATTCTGGAGCTTCAGTGACAAGAGGCCCAAGCGGCGTCTCAGTTGGCAATCATGCTGACCACGTGCACTCTGGTCCAGCATCCCACACATTAGTTTCCAACAAGCAGGGATCAGGTTCAGGTTCAGTGGTGACAACCAATACTCATGGCAATACAGGTAATCCAACTGGTGCTCTCAACCATTCGGTTAATGAGCCAAATGGAGGCGCTGGACATGACCATGGCTTCACACAACCGAGCAATCATACAGCCATACCGCCATATTTTGCGGTAGTTTACATCATTAAAACTTGAGGCTTTAAAATGGTTACAACCCCGATAATAACATTCATCTCAGACCCAAACGAACCCGACGTCTACAACGACGTTAACTCGTTGCCAAATCCATTCACAATGAACATACCTGTAGGGATAGCGAATACTCACCCGTCAGCAACTCTGTACTTCAAAATGTCCATCGTTTCCCCTCCAGCAGACTACTCAGTTTCAACTCAAAACCTCGGCTCATTAGCGCCTGGAGCAAACGGCATCTTTGTTTTTTCCCCTGTACGAGCAAAACCAACCTTAACTGCCGGAGAATACAATGAAACCTTGACTTTCAGAGTTGACGCGTACACGGATGCAGGGTACTCAGCATCCTACGCAAACCAAACTCTAAATGTAACCCTTCATCATTTCGATCACTCAGATGCATCCTGGACAGTGCTCGATCACACAACTTTTGATGATGGATCAATGCAAGGATGGGACATGAATGGCTTCTACGCTGATGATGTCGGTACCCAAAATCCAATACTTCGTACCTCAACAAGATTTTTGTCCTCGCCCTACGCTCTACAAACAATTGTTGGAGTTAACGGTAAAACCTTCAAGATCTTTAATACTTCAACATACAACAGAGCAAGGGTTGTAATTCATGTTTACGAGCAATCCAACAACTATCCACAGTATTCTACATCATCAGCCGTTAGAATTGATTACGCTGTCAAAAAACCGTTAGCGATTAGTTTGCCTCACGACCAATGGTGCAGATTAGCTTATAACTTGCCTATTGGTGCTTCAAAGGAGGTGGCTATCGGCGGGCGATCTGGATATCAATGTGAAGTTTTCTTCGACGAAATCTGGGTCATCGCAAAATAAAAGAAATGGACATCTTTAGGCAATCTTCTTTGAGGAACTCAAGTAAGGCTTTAACTGACTGAACGAAGTAGGTTCTAAAAACCAGCTTTTTCCAACCCAATCGAATGTAAAACATACAGGAAGAAGAACATGTTCTCTTTCATATGGGTCAATTACTTTCATTTTTACTTCAAGCTGAAGGTCTTTTCCCTTGCCGTCGATGTTACAACATTTCTCTGGAAGCGTGAAGTTTCCTACAAAGCCTACTCCCGGATTAAGATTCCAAATAATTTGTCCTGCATAGTAAGGTTTAGAGCTTTCAATAGCTCCCAAATCTTCTCCATCCAGAAATACATTAACGACTCCTTTCACTTGAACAGGAATAAATCTGCCCACCGGTAAAACTCCGAAAATTACTTTTGGCAATTCAGCAGAAAGTACTTTCAGAACAAGCGCAGGCACGAGGCGACGAGTATATCTCTCATATACTTGGTCTCTGCGCATTTTTATCTCTTCATCCTTATACTTAGTACCTCTTGGATGCCCGTCATAATAACGACCTAAGTCCGCATGACAATGGTAACAAACTGGAATGGCATTTTCTATTTCAGAACTCTTAGGACCTTTAAGTTTGGGATCAATATGAGCAACTTCGATATCGAGCCCACAAACTTTGCCACAAACGCAACAATGTCTGTCGCTCCATAAGAGAACCTTGCGCTTTACCTCTTCATTAAATTCTTTCTCTCGTGCCATCTCTTGGTTACCACTCAACGCATATACATATTATTAAAATATAAAATCTTGTTTCTTGAAATTTTATTGGTTAAATTTTTGGGAAAGAGAAAGGTTAAATCATAAAAACAGAAAATATTTCTAAATATGGGCGAGTTCAACAAAGTAGATCGAGAAAAAATAAGATATATTTTTGACATCGGTTGGGATTGTCGTCTTACACCTTGCTGCATTGAATGGTTAGGAAAAATTCTAAAAAAGCAGTCTTGGCAAATCACCCCACTTCTATTCATAAATGAGATTGTTGAGGAAAAAGAAAGAGACGGTGATCGAACAGTTTATGACTGTGGGTATTGGGAAACTCCACAATCTATTGGCTTCAAAAACCGGTATATAAAAAAAGGGTTTCATGCAAATCTACATCAAGCCATACATTGTTTAAATGAAAAAAGAGGCGTTTCTTTCTCTGAAATTAAAATTGAAGAGCGGTTCTATGGGGGTAATATAGTTGATGTTCTTGGGAAAACAGATTCTGAAAAATATATAGTGGTAGAACTCGGGACTCTGTCTAAGCCTTATAGCAAATTCATTTTGGTAAGTGACCCTCATGTCAAAGAATTCTGGTTTGATGGAAAAGGGAAATACTTCTATACCCTAAAAGCTAACTGCAAACTGCCGATCGAAGATAGTTTTGAACATACAATGCTAAATTTTCCGAAAACCCAATGCGATGAACATGTTTGTTTAATGCACAGCCTCCCCTTTTATGAAGCTTGCAATTATATGCGAAAAAACTTCTTAAAATAGCAAAATATTGATTCTCTATTTTCAAATCTTTCGAAAGAGGTTTTTTAGCTGTTATTTATCGGTAGAATCTTTTTTTTATGGGCAGCTGGGCTGCTGCTCTCTTCATGAATGAAACTTTATCTCTGAATTTTATTTCGAACTGATTTTTCTCTTGTTAACGCTTGTTGGAGGTGATTTGTTTGGTTGATGAGATAGAGGTATCTGAGAATAAGGAAGCCCTGATCGTTTTAGTTGGCACAGTTGCTGGCGCTGCTACTACGTTTATTGTTTCTCTGCCGATTCCGCTCGAGATTAAGGCGCCGGCGACTGCGTTAGCATCCACTGTGACGGGCGCGATTCTGCTCTACTGGAAGAACAAAGTCAACAAACAGTAAGCATCCACTTTTCTTTTTTTTGTTGTGGTACTCTGGATTAGTTGGGGTAAAGGAATTTCCATTTTCACAAACCCCTCTCCCCTGCTTCCAACATACGTTTTTGCGGCGGCTTTTTAA
>Ga0182021_10008267_pt1 | contig 12330 bp, 7 predicted proteins | sample 612E3MmetaG_FD_120493 | JGI IMG/M metagenome (GOLD analysis project Ga0182021, IMG submission 120493) | Permafrost microbial communities from Stordalen Mire, Sweden - 612E3M metaG (Illumina Assembly) | ecosystem: Environmental > Terrestrial > Soil > Wetlands > Permafrost | place: Sweden...
CATCCGCGGCTACTGCCGCCGGACCGGGCAAAAGATGCCCCAGACGCCCGCCGAGATCACCCGCTGCGCCATCGAAAGCCTGGCCCTCAAGTACCGCCAGGTCCTCGACGATCTGCGCCGCCTTTCGCCCCGGCCCATCCGGACGCTTCATGTCATCGGCGGGGGCAGCCGCCACGTCCAGCTCTGCCAATACACGGCCGATGCGGCCAAGATCCCCGTCGTGGCCGGCCCGGCCGAAGCCACCGCCCTGGGCAACATCATGGCCCAGGCCGTGGCCCTCGGCCACGCGGAATCGATCGGCTCCATGCGCACCGCGGCCGCTTCCTCGTTCATGTTGGAACGCTATGAGCCCCGCGACACCGGAGCCTGGGACCGGGCCTACGAGCGGTTCGCCGAAATCATCGGGAGGAATCCATGACCGCTGACGCCATCGAAAAACGCTACCAAGAGGCCAAGGAAGTCTACGCCGGACTGGGCGTGGACACCGAGACGGCCCTCCAGGCCCTGGCCGCCATCCCGCTCTCCATCCATTGCTGGCAGGGCGACGACGTAGGCGGCTTCGAAAAGGACGGCGGCTCGCTCACCGACGGCGGACTCCAGGTGACCGGAAACCATCCCGGCAAAGCCCGCACGGTGGCCGAGCTTCGGGCCGACCTCAAGGAGGCCTTCTCTCTCATTCCGGGACCCCACCGGGTGAACCTGCACGCCATCTACGGCGAGTTCGGCGGCCGCCGGGTCGACCGTTCCGAGATCGAGCCCGACCATTTCCACGGCTGGATCACCTGGGCCCACGACGAGAAGCTCAAGCTCGACTTCAACCCCACGTGCTTCGCCCACCCCAAAGCCGCCGACGGCTTCACCCTCAGCCATCCGGACAAGGCCGTGCGCAAGTTCTGGATCGAGCACGTCAAGCGCTGCCGCAAGATCGGGGCGGCCATGGGCCGGGAGCTGAAAAGCCCCTGCCTTGATAACATCTGGATCCCCGACGGGGCCAAGGAGGCGCCCGTCGACCGGGCCGGCTACCGCGACCGCCTGCGCGAAGCGCTGGACGAGATCTTCTCCGTTGAGTACGGGCCGTCCCAGCTCATCGACTCTCTGGAAAGCAAGCTCTTCGGCATCGGCTCGGAATCGTTCGTCGTCGGTTCGCACGAGTTCTATCTCGGCTACGCCGTGAGCCGCGGCAAGCTTCTCTGTCTCGACCTCGGCCATTTCCATCCGACCGAGTCGGTGGCCGACAAGGTCTCGGCCCTCCTGCCCTATCTGCCCGGCCTGGTCTTCCATCTCAGCCGCGGCGTGCGCTGGGACAGCGACCACGTGCCCATCCTCAACGACGAGATCCTGGCCGTGACCGAGGAGATCGTACGGGCCGGGGCCCTGGACCGCATCCACCTGGCCCTGGACTACTTCGACGGCAGCATCAACCGGGTCGGCGCCTGGGTCGTCGGGGCCCGCTCGGTCCAGAAGGGCCTGCTGTGCGGCCTGCTTCTGCCGTTCGAGAAGATCCGCGCCGCCGAGGCCGAGGGCCGGGGCTTCGAGCGCCTGGCCCTGCGCGAGGAAAGCAAGGGCCTGCCTTTCGGGGCCGTGTGGGACGCGTATTGCCTGCGCCAGGACGTCCCGGCCGGGCCGGCTTGGATCGAGGAAGTCTCGCGCTACGAAAAGGACGTCCTGATCGCGCGAGCTTGAACAGCCCGCTCCGCGAGGGATCATGGACACGAAGGCCGGACCGAACGACGCCTCCATCGAGGCGGTGAAGGACATCGCCCTGACGTTCGCCAACGCCATCGGCATGCTCAAGATCTTTCCGGCCGACCATTCCTCCGTGGCCGCCCTCCGCCGGGACCTCTGGGCCAAGCTGTCCGGCTTCCTGGGAGCCCGCGGGGAGCTCGCTCTCGAGATCGGCGAAACGGCTTTCCTCTGCGAAGGCCAGACCGTTTTCGAAGATAAGAACCTGCTCAAGAGCCTGCCCTATGTGTTCTTCAAGGACGGGATGGTCAAGCTGTCCTTCCGCGGCGGCCTTGAGGAATCCGAATTCCTGGATTTCCTGGGCCTGGTCAAAGCCGATGCCCTCCTGCCCGCCGAAGACGGGGACATCGTCAGCGGCCTGTGGGAGCGGGAATTCCCCCACATCGGCTACGAAACGGCCGTGGATTATCTCGAAGCCAAGACTCCCGCACCCGACCGCAAGCCCTGGGACGCGCCCATCGATACGGCCGCCTTTTCCCGGGGCCGCATCGATCTGACGTCCGAAGACATGGCCGCGGTCATGAAGGCCGGGTTGACGATAGGGATGAAAGACGGCGCGGAAATCCTCAACCCGGCCGACCTGACCGCGCCGCTGGGCAAGAAAGAGGTCCAGTTCATCGGCTCGCTGATCGACATCGAGCGGGCCATCCCGGCCGAGAAGGAATTCCTCGACCTCTTTTTCGAACTGCTGACCCTGGAGGACCGTCCGGCCTCGATCGCCACCATGCTTCAATTCATCTCCTGCCATCATGACGACCTCCTCAAGAAGGGGGATTTCGGACACGCCGCCCTGCTCCTCGCCCAAATGGACGCCCTGAAGACCGCCGCCGCCCGCTCGGCCCCCGCCAAGAGCCGGGACGTCGACCAGATTGAACGGCGGATCCGTGAAAGCGTCTCGCTGTCGGCGCTGAAGGAGCAGGCCCGCGCCGGACGGATGGACGATCCGACGGGATTTTTCCTCTATCTCGACCGGATCGGCGGACGGGCCATCCCCCTGGCCGCCGATCTCTTCGAGGAAATGCAGGACGGGCTCGTCCGCTCGGCCGATTTCGCCTTCCTGAAGGAGATCGGCCGGCGCAACCTGGACGCCCTGACCGGGCTTCTTCGCGACGGCCTGCCTTTCCTCTGCAAGGGCATCATCGCCATCCTGGTTCAGATGAATGACCGCAAGGCCATTCCGGCGTTCGATCGATTCAAGAATTATCGGGACAAGAGCATCCGCCTGGAAGCGGTCCAGGCCCTGGCGGCGATGGAGGATCCCCTGGCCGCCAAAATCCTGCAGGGCTTCGCCGCCGACGCGGATCCCGAGGTGCGCGAGACCGTCCGCCGCGGCCTGGAAAGAAAGCCATGACCGAAGGCCGCGGCCTCGACGGCACAACCCGCGAGCGGGTCCTGGATTTCCTGCTCCGGTTCAACATCGCCTTCAAGATCGCCAAGGTCTATGAGGCCAACAACCGGCTCTTCCTGGAGCAGATCGAGCCTCTCTTCGGCTCCCTGGCCATCATCATTCACACCGAGGGGGAAGCGTCCCTGGCGCTCCGCCAAAATGCGCTTTTCTTCAACCAGGTCCGCCTCGATTTCGACCTGGCCAATTATCAGAATCTCCGCGCGCTGGCCGCCGAATTCACGGCCCGCGGCATCGGCGCCCTGACTTTCCGCGAAGGCCTGACCGTGGAGGAGACCGGCCGGCTGGTCGCCCTCCTGGCCGGGCTCGATCCGGACGAGCCCGAGCCGTTCGCCCGGCTCCAGCAAGCTCTCGACCCACGGCTCTTCCCCCATATCGCCCTGGAGAAAGAGGCCGCCGTCCTCGACGAGATCAAGCCGGAGCAGGACGCGGCCAAGCTCTATTTCCTGGGCATCCTCATGCTCCGGGAGGTTTTCGAGAAGCAGCGGCGCAAGGCGCCCCTGGGACTCAACCTCCTGCGCCGCTGGGTTCAAAGCCTGGCGCCCCTGCTGGCCGAGAACGAGCCGTTTCTCTTCGGCCTGACGGCGATCAAGAACTTCGAAGGCTACGTCCCCAACCACGGCGTCAACACGGCCGTCCTGTCCTTGGCCCTCGGCCGGCGACTGGGATTGAAGCGCCGCGAACTCCTCGACTTGGGCGTGGGCGCCCTGCTCCACGACCTGGGCACGCTGGAAGTGTCGCCGGGGCTGCTGGACAAGCCCTCGGCGCTGAGCGCCGACGAGCGCAGGTCCATGGAGCGGCAGCTGCGGTTGGGCGCCCAGCGCATGCTCCCCGCGAAGTCCGGGCTGCCCATCCCGGTGAAGGCCTTCGAGATCGCCATCGAGCACCGTCTGCGCATCGATCTGGCAAATCTGCCCATCGAGGTCCATCGGACGTCGCTCCATCTCTTCGGACGGCTGGTCAAGATCACCGACGCGTATGACGCCTTGACGACGCGGCGGGTCTATCGTCCGACGGCCTTCGCTCCCGGAGAAGCCCTGGCCCTGATGCGGGCCAAGTGCGGGGAGGAATTCGACCCGATCCTCTTCAAGGCCTTCGCCGCCATGCTCGGCCCCTATCCGGTCGGCTCGCTGGTGGCCCTGGATACGGGCGAGCTGGCCGTCGTCTGGGAATCCAATCCGCAATCGGCCTTCGCCGCCCGGCCCCGGGTCAAGCTGATCACGGACGCGGACGGCAAGCGGCTCGACGGGCCGGAGACCAGCCTGACCGCCGCCGATCCCAAGACCCGGAAATTCCGCCGATCCATCGTCCTCTCGCTCGACCCCGGCCGCTACGGCGTCCGCACGGCCGACTATTTTCTAAGAAAGGCCCGCTGATGGCCCGTAAATCCGCTCCCTATTTTCCGCAGCCCGCGCGCCTGCGCTGCGAGTTCCTGGACGATCCCCTGGGCCTCGACGCCCACCGCCCGCTCTTCACGTGGGCGCCCGTCAGCCAAGAACGCGGGGCCGTCCCGGAGGCCTTCCAGATCATCGTCGACACCCATGTCGAATACGCCCGCCGCGGCGTCGGCGGCGTCTGGGACACCGGCCGCGTCGAGACGGGCCACCTCGTGCCGGCCGTCTACGCCGGTCCGGCCTTGGAAAGCCGCCAGCGCTATTTCTGGAGGGTGCGCTGGTGGGACGAGCGCGGCCGGGCCAGCGCCTGGAGCCGCGTCGCCTCCTTCGAAATGGGCCTCCTGGCCAAGGCCGACTGGTCGGCCCGCTGGATCGCCATGAAAAACCCGGCCCGCTTCAGGACCAAGGGCACGACCCTGCTGGGCCGTTACCGCGGCGACTATGTGCAGGCCCACGGGGTTTATTTCCGGCGGGCTTTCCCGGCCCGCGGGGACGTCCGGCGGGCCCGCCTTTATGTCAGCGGGCTGGGCCTCTGCGAGATCCTCATCAACGGCCTCCGGATCGGCGACCGGGTCCTGGAGCCCGCAGCGACCGATTACCGAAAAGCGGCCCTCTACGCCGCCTACGACGTCACCGACGCGCTGGCCGCGCAGAACGAGATCCTGGCCGTGGTCGGTAACGGCCGCCACATCGCCCTCTTCGGCGGGGGCGAGCCCAAGCTACTGGTCCAGCTGGAGATCGATTACGCCGGCGGGACCCGGGACACCATCGTCACGGACGCCGCCTGGGCGGCCGGACCCGGCCCGCTGCGCGAGAACGGTCTCTATTTCGGGGAAATCTACGACGCCCGGGTCGCCCTCGAGCCGGACGGCTGGAAGCCCGCCGTCATCGTCCGCGGCCCCGCGCTGCGGGCCGCGGCCCTGCCTCCGATGCGCGTCTGCGCCACGATCCGGCCGAAGACGTCCTGGACCGCGGCCCCCGGCCGGCGGGTCGTCGATTTCGGCCGTAACTTCAGCGGCTGGGTCCGCTTTTCCTCGCGCGGCGCCGCCGGCGAGTCGCTGACCATCCGCCACGCGGAGCTGCTGAACGACGACTGGACCTTGAACACCGGGCCCAACCAGGGCGCGGCGGCCGTGGACGTCTACCGCTTCTCGGGGGAGGCCCGAGAGACGCACGAGCCGCGCTTCACCCAGCACGGCTTCCGCTATGCCGAAATCAGCGGCCCCGAGGCGTCCGTCCGCGCGGCCCAAGTCGAAGGCCGATTCGTCCACAGCGACGTCGAAGGCGCCGGGAACTTCCGCTGCTCCCACTCCGTGCTGAACGCCATCCACGAAAACATCCGCCGCGGCCTGCTTTCCAACCTGGCCGGGATCCCGACCGACTGCCCCCAGCGGGACGAGCGCCAGGGCTGGCTGGCCGACGCCCGGGTCGCGGCCGAATCGGCCGTTTTCAACTTCGACATGGCCGCCTTCTATCGCAAATTCCTGCGCGACATTCGCGACGCCCAGGACGCCGAGGGCCGCCTGCCGGATTTCGTTCCCGCGTATCTGGCCCGGCTGGCTCCGGCCGATCCGGGCTGGGGATCGGCCTACGTCTCGCTGGTCCGGATACTGCACTGGTACTACGGCGATACCGCCGTCCTGGCCGAACACTACGAGGGCATGAAGAAATACGTCGATTTCCTGGCCCGGAGCGCCCGCGGCAACATCATCGAGACGCTGGGAAAGTACGGCGACTGGTGCGCGCCCGGCTGTGTCGGCCCCAAAAAAACACCCCTGGCCCTGACCTCGACCTGGTTCTACTATCACGACACGTTCATTTTCGCCGCGATGGCCGAGGCCCTGGGCCGGAGAACGGACGCCCAGCGCTACCGTCGTCGGGCCCTGGCCATCCGGGCCGCCTTCAACCGGCGCTTTCTCGGCGACGGCGAGTACGAAGCCAGCCACAGCGGCCCGGTCGACCGCTTCCCCAGCCAGACGTCCAACGTCCTGCCCCTCTGGATCGGCATGGTGCCGCCCGAGGAGGTGGACGACGTCGAAGACACGCTGCTGCGGGCCGTGATCGACGACCAGGACTGCCATGTGGACACGGGGATCCTGGGAACCCGCTACCTGCTGGACGTGTTGAGCGAGATCGGCCGCGTCGACGTGGCCTTCCGGGTGGCCGCCCAGACGAGCTATCCCGGATGGGGCTACATGGTCCGCGAAGGGGCCACGACGCTGTGGGAGCGCTGGGAAAAGATCACCGGCGGCGGCATGAATTCGCACAACCACGTCATGCTGAGCGGTGTCGACGGCTGGTTCTATAAATACCTGGCCGGAATCCGCTGCGCCGCGCCGGGTTGGAGGAAGATCCGCCTGGAGCCGCCCCTGATCGACGGGCTGACCTGGGCCCGGGCTTCGGTCGAGACCATCCGCGGGACGGTGTCGGCGGCCTGGAATCGATCGGAAGATGAATTCCGTCTAAAGGTCGTCGTCCCGGTGTCCTCCCAGGCCCGCCTCGGGATTCCCATTCCATGGGAGCATTTTCTGCTTGAGGAAGGCGGCAAGACGATCGGCGATGAGCACGGCTTCCGCCGGGCCCCGCTTTTCCGCTTCCTGGGGGGAAGCCGCGGACGCATCGTCCTGGTCGCCCCGGGCGGGACGTACGAGTTCGTCATCCGCAAGGACTAACGGCGGCGGGAGGGCCGGGCGTTTTTCAGGAAAAAAGGGATTTCTTGAAGACGGCGGCCGCCTCGGCGTAGGCCTCCAGCGTTTTATCGATCTGGGCGTCGGTATGGGCGAAAGACGCCGCGCCGCCGCCGTGCACGATGTGCAGGCCCCGCAGGCAGACGAAAAGCTTCAGCGTCTCCTCGCGCAGCCCGGCATCGACCAGGGCCGGATCGGCCAGATCCTCGGCCTTGGTTGGAATGAAGGGCACGCGCGGGAAATGGACCATGAAAAGGGAACTGCCGGGAATGGCTTCGTTGACGCCGCCTGTCAGGAAGGTCTCGATCCCTTCGCTCCGGAAGGCCGCGGCGATTCCGCGGCGCAGGCGGTCGCCGACGGCGGCCAGGCGCGGATAGACGCTCGAGGCGTTGGCCTTGAGATATTCGATCATGGCCGCCCCCGCGCGCATGTAAAGAGGATGCGCGGAGAACGTCCCGCCCTCGAAGAGGACCCGGCGAGGCTCCGGAGCCTGGGCGCCGCAGCCGTCCAGGATGTCGGCCCGGCCGGCCACGGCGGCGACGGCATGGCCGCCGCCGATGATTTTGCCCAGGGTGGTCAGGTCGGGCTTGACGCCGTAGAGCGTATGCACCGGGGCCGGGGCAAAACGGAAGCCTGAGATGATCTCATCGAAGACGAGAACGATGCCGCGCTCCTCGGTCAGGCGGCGGGCCAGCCGCAGGTAGGAAGGCGCGGCCGGGAGGCAGCCACCGGCGCCGAGGACGGGCTCGAGAATGAAGCAGCCGATGCGGTCGCCCTTCTCGCGGATGATCCGCTCCAGCCGCTCCTCGTCGTTGAAGGGGACGACGTCCACGCAATCCAGGGCGGCTTGGGGGATTCCGGCGGAGTCGGCCGCGTCATAGCCGGCGCCGGGATGGAATTTCACGCCCTTGAGCAGGAAGGGCGAAGCCCCGTGCCAGCCGCCGCCGATCTTCAGGACGCGGTCGCGGCCGGTGTGGGCCAGGGCCAGCATCACGGCGTACATGGCGGCCAGCGTGCCCGAGGTCGTGAAGCGGATTTTGTAATCATCGTAACCGACCGCGTCCAAGATCGTTTCGGCCAGGCGGACCTGGCTTTCGCCCTCGAAGCCCGAATGGAGGGAGGGCCGGAGATGGGAGAAGTCGTCGGGCTGAGGAAGGGGGCGCAAGACGGCCGGATCGTGGCCCAGGATGTTGGCATAATGGCCCTGCCAGTAGTCGATGTAGAGATGGCCGTCGACGTCTTCGACCTCGGCGCCCGAAGCGCCGGCCATGAAGAAAGGATAGGGCCGCCAAAGACGCAGGTTGTGGCTGCCTCCCTTTATCATAGAGGCCCCGGCGCGCCGGTGCAGAGCCAGGCTTTTGGGCGTGCGGGCGCGGTACTCGGCTTCCAACGCGGCGAAGAGCTTTTCTTTCTTGTCCATGGCCAAAGCGAAGCCTACCAGAAAAGGGGTCAGGTCTCAACATTCAACAAAGTCCTGTAATAGATTGAAAATCAAAAGGTTCGATAGGCGAGAAAAGGTCCGGATAGGCCATTTAAGGGATAACGCGTTTATTTTAATATCGTTATGAAGATCCGGCGAATGTTGAGACCGGCCCCTTTATGCCTTATAATGATCCGGCCATGGAAATGTTGAACAAGGAAACGCAGGAAGCGACCCGGGCCCGGTTCGAAGCGGGACTTTCCGGCCCGGTCAAAATCGTCCTTTTCACGCGGGAACCCAAGCGCTTGGTGCTTCTCGGATCATTGAAGGGGCAGGACTGTTTTTTCTGTAAAGAGACCCGCCGGCTTCTGGAAGAAGTGTCGGCCCTGTCGGATAAGATTGAGCTCCAAGTACTGGATATCAAGGCCGACGCCGAAAAAGCGGCCGAATTCGGAATCGACAAGGTCCCGGGCATCGTCCTCATGGGCGCCGGCGATCCCGGGATCCGCATCTACGGTATTCCTTCGGGCTACGAATATTCGACCCTGGTCGAAGACATCGTCGACATCTCCCGGGGAACTACGCAATTGTCCGAAAAAACCAAGGAAGCCCTCAAGTCCATCGATAAGGACATCCGGATCCAGGTTTTCATCACCCCGACCTGCGTCTATTGTTCCAGCGTCGTCCGGCTGGCCCACCAATTCGCCCTGGAATCACCGTTTGTCCGGGCCGAGATGATCGAGTCGACCGAATTCCAGGATCTCTCGAACCGATATAAAGTGTACGGTGTGCCTAAAACGATCGTCAATGAGACGATCAGCTTCGAAGGGACAGTCCAAGAGGAGGAATTCCTCGCCACTGTCCTCAAAGCCATAAACCAACTCTAATCAACGAATTAACCAAAGGGGTCAGGTCTTAACATTTAACAAAATCGAATAAATCATTGTTAATAAAAGCGGTCGGGCCTAACAATTGCCAAAATCGAATAAATTATTGTTGGAAAAATATTGTGAAAAGGCCATTTCAGCCAATGTAATTATAATGTTTTCAAATTCTTGCCCCTATTTTAATAAATGTTAAGACCTGACTCCCTATAAACACCCAATATTGACAACATGGATTTAGGTGTTATAATTAGCCAAATTCCATGGCTATCCTCAAGAAAAAAAAGGAAAACCGGGTTTGCGTCATCGGCCTGGACGGGGTTCCCTACGGCCTTCTCCTGGACCTGTCCAAGCGGGGCATCATGTCGACCGTCGGCCGCATCGTCGATGCGGGCCGCCTGCACAAAATGAAAGCCAGCCTGCCCGAGATATCGGCGGTCAGCTGGACCAACTTCATGACCGGGACCAATCCCGGAACGCACGGCATCTTCGGCTTCACCGACCTCAAGCCGAAATCCTATGAGCTGCGCTTCCCCAACTACAACGACCTCAAGGTGCCCACCATCTGGGACACTCTGGGTGCCCAGGGCCGCCGCTCGGTCATCATCAACCAGCCGTCGACCTATCCGGCCCGCCCCTTGAACGGGGTCATGATCAGCGGCTTCGTGGCCATCGAGCTGGCCAAGGCCGTCTATCCCCCCGAAATCAAGGCCCCCCTTGAACAGACCGGCTACCAGATCGACATCGATACGATGAAAGCCCGGGAAAACCACAATTTCCTGTGGCAGGAGCTGATCAAGACCATGATGGGCCGCCAGAAGGCGCTCAACATGTTCTGGGACGAGCCCTGGGACTATTTCGAGTTCGTCATCACCGGGACCGACCGCCTCCACCACTACCTGTGGAACGCCGTGGAAAATCCGGACCACCCCCATCACCAGAACGTCCTCGAGTATTACCGCCAGATCGACCGGGTCATCAACAAGATCTACACCACGTTCCGCAAATCCCCGGCCGACGACGAAAACGTCTTCTTCCTCTCCGACCACGGCTTCTGCGCCATCCGCCAGGAGGTCTACCTCAACGCCTGGCTGGAAAAGGAGCGCTTCCTCAAGTTCGCCAAGGTCCAGCCGGCCGGCCTGGAGGACATCTCGCCCAAGACCGTGGCCTTCGCGCTGGACCCCAACCGCATCTACCTGCACTATCGCGATCGCTACCCCAACGGCCAGGTCAAGCTGAGCGAGGCCAAGGCCATCAAGGAGCAGATCATCCACAAGCTGAAGAAGCTGGAATATGAGGGCCAGAAAGTCGTCCGCGAGGTCTTTTTGGCCAAGGACATCTATTCCGGCCCGCTGGTCGGGAAGGGCCCCGACCTGATCGTCCTTTCCGAGCCCGGCTTCGACATGAAAGGCTCGATCAAGAAAAAAGAGATCTTCGGACGCTCGCCCGGCCTCCAAGGAATGCACACGTGGGACGATGCCTTCTTCCTGTCCAAGAACGACTTCGGAGACAACCTGCGCATCGAGGACACGACCAAGATCATCCTGGACCGGTTCTGATGCGATTCGCCGGCCGCCGCGTCGGCTTCGTAGCCCTAATCCTCCTGGCTCTGGGTTTGCCCCTGTCCGCCTACATCGGGCCGGGCGCGGGCTTCGCCTTCCTGTCGTCGTTCCTTGTCCTCTTCCTGACCTTCTTCCTGGCCCTCTTCTCGTTCCTGTCCTGGCCCTTCCGGCTTTTATGGCGGCTCATCCGCGGCCAAAAAGCCTACAAAAACAGCCAGGTCGATCAAGTCGTCATCGTCGGGCTGGACGGCATGGCTCCCGAGCTGGCCGAAAAATTCATGGCCGAGGGCAAGCTCCCCCAACTGGCTAAGCTCAAGGCCGAGGGGTATTACGGCCGCCTGCAGACGACCACCCCGGCCATCTCGCCGGTGGCCTGGTCCTCGTTCATGACCGGGGCGAATCCGTCCAAGCACAACATCTACGATTTCCTCAGCCGCGATCCGCGGACCTATCTCCCCGACCTGTCGTCGGCCCGCATCGGCCAGCCCAAGCGGACGATCAAGATCGGCCGCTACAGGATCCCGATCTCCAAGCCGGTGCTCCAGGCCCTCAGAAAGAGCGTGCCCTTCTGGAAGATCCTGGGCGACCACGGCATCTTCAGCACCGTGCTCCGCGTGCCCCTGACCTTCCCGCCCGAGAAATTCAAGGGCCATCTCCTGTCCGGCATGTGCGCGCCCGACCTCAAGGGCAGCCAGGGGACGTTCGCCTTCTTCACGTCCGACCCGGCCAAGCTGGGCAAGCGCGAGGGCGGCGTCTTCTTCCCGGTCGAAGTGCGGGCCGGGAAGGTCGAGACGCATCTCTCCGGGCCGGACAACACGATGCTCGAAAAGCCCGTCGAGATCCGGCTGCCGATGAAGATCGCCCTCGAACCGGCCAAGAACCGGGCCGTGCTGGAGGTCTCCGGTCAGAAAATCATCCTCAAAAAGGGCGAGTTCTCGCCCTGGATCCGCCTGACCTTCAAGCCGGGCATGGGCGTCAAGATCCGGGCCATCGCCAAATTCCTGGTGACCCAGATCGAGCCGCATTTCGAGATGTACGTGACGCCGCTCAACATCGATCCCGAAAAACCGGCCCTGCCGATCACCCATCCGCTCATCTATTCCGTGTATCTGGCCAAGCTGCTGGGCAGCTTCATCACCCTGGGCGAGGCCAACGACACCTGGGCCCTCAACGAGGGCGCCCTGTCCGAAGAGCAGTTCCTGACCCTGACCTACGCCAACCACAAGGAATGGGAG
>Ga0182021_10008268_pt1 | contig 12330 bp, 11 predicted proteins | sample 612E3MmetaG_FD_120493 | JGI IMG/M metagenome (GOLD analysis project Ga0182021, IMG submission 120493) | Permafrost microbial communities from Stordalen Mire, Sweden - 612E3M metaG (Illumina Assembly) | ecosystem: Environmental > Terrestrial > Soil > Wetlands > Permafrost | place: Sweden...
CCTTCTTACGCGAGAAAGTCCCGCAAAACTGGGCGGAGTTGTGCGATTCGGTCACGGACAACTTCCGCGTCATCAACCCAAAGGATTTTCGGGTTTTGGCGTGAACTGGGTATATTATCATTCGCATGCACTGGCTTGAGAGGGATCACCCGCCTCCGCATTTTCATGCAATCTATGGAGACCAGCGGGCGGTGATAAACATCGAGACCCTGGAAGAAATGGAAGGCCGGCTGCCCCGGCGGGCGAAGGTGCATGTGCTCGAATGGGCCGATGAACATCGAGCGGAGCTTTTGGAGAACTGGGAATTATGCGCGAAGAAGCAACAACCCCAAAAGATCCCGCCATTGGAATAAGGCCGGCGGGCAGCCCGCGCCTCCCCTGGCTTGTCACCTTTGTCCAAGCTCTGCCAGGATTCCATTTGCGCGTTCAATTTGCCGACGGATTGGAAGGCATCGCCGATCTGAGCGCGCTTGTACGCTCACCCAGCGCTGGCGTGTTTGCTGCCCTGGCGGACGAAGCGCTCTTCAATCAAGCCTTCGTCGAATACGGCGCCGTCACTTGGCCCGGCGAAATCGATATTGCCCCCGATGCCATGCACGCCGAAATCAAGAAGAACGGCGAATGGATCGTCTCGCCGGAATGACCCCGGGCTCTGGACGGAAGCGAGGCGTTTCCATCGAGCAGGCAGTTGAGGACTCGATTGCGGAAAAATTCTTACCCGCAGGATCGCCCGGCGCCGCAACTCTTCATACATAAGTACGCGCACACGACGGGGCGGCCCTGACCGGGAAGGGAAATACCCGGCGCGGGCCTCTCATGCCGCAAGCGCCGTCAGAAGCTGAGGGCTGCGATGGCGTCCATCCGGCTTGGCACGGCGAACAAGTTGCGCGACATGCGTACAGCCGTCGCAAGCTGCCTCTTGCCGCTTTCGAAGGCGGAGCGAAGCTGAATGCCTCTCACAATGTAACCGCTCGCGCGCGGCACGATGCTGTCCGCGCCGAGGATGCAGGCCAGATGCCTGCGAAATTCGCCGGCATCGGCATCCTGGCACATTTTCTTGGCCCAGCGCCGGTAGCTTTTGAGCGCCTCGCCGCAGCGAAGCTCGCCGCCGGCAATCGTCGCGCCGTCGAGCCAGACCTGAACGCTGTGGCTTGCCGCATCGAACCGCGTCACATTGGGGATAGCCCTCTTCGGAGCGCCGCCCTGCGAATCGTCCGGCTCCGTCTTCTTGATCGCCCGGCAGGCGTCGGCCAGCACGTAGGCGGCGGGCTCTGTCAGGCCGAAAAAGCAGTTTCTGAGCGCGGTCCCGCCCGTGCTGGCCGCCCCCTCGAAGAAAAGGTCGGCTACTTGAAATCTTTCGAACAGCCGCTTCAGATTATCGTCCGCGCCAGCAACCCGGACCTTGCAGCCCAGTGGTGCTATCCGCTTGTGCAGCGAAACCAGCGCCGCAAGTCCGGCTGCGTCCATGCCTATCGTTTCCGACAAATCCACTGCGATGTCGCGCGCTTCCAGGGCCAGTTTCTCAAACGTTGGCTTTGCGTCTTCGGCAAATGCGTTATCGAACCGGCCAGTGACCTTAATGTCTGCTGTCGTCATTTTTCCTGGCTTATTCTTGAAAGGATTTTGGGAGATTCCGGCGGGTGACCGGATGGGTGCGTCCTGCGAAATCCTTAGCCGCCGCAGTGTTTTGTATTGCCTAAACAGATAGATAAAGTTTTATACGGATGCACATTTCTCGATCCACGTGCCAACCGCGGGAGGACGGCGAAGACCCCTCCAAGGTGCGGAGATATCGGCGTTATCCAGGCCTCTTCGCGTAAGAAGGGTGAGGAACTCCGGGTTAACGGAAGGTTCTCATCGCTTAGGCGCTCGCGATGGTTAATGCCGATATGGTTAACCCGCGGGCACCGCTGCTATTTTTTGCGTATTTCTGCGATTTTTATCTCGTTTTTGCTTAAATTATACGAATCAAAACATCCGTTAAATATAAACGAATATTTGAAATTAACCAAAGTAAGCCCCAGCATTCCACGCACCCTGCGGTTTAACGGGACATATCAAGCACTTGCGCGGATAGTGGTGTTTAATACTTACTCAAGACATTTCTGCTAAATTACTTCAAGATCGAAAGGAGCCGTTCCGTTCTCCACAAACCGGCCGTCAGAGCGGCGGCAGCGTTAACACGGCGTTACAGGGAAGTCCGGCGCCGCTTTCCCAGAACAGCCCTCACTTACCAGCGGCAGCGATTCGCAGCGGCATGCTCGCAACCCAAGATGGCGCCTGGGTGTGCTCACAATCGCGTGTTCGGCGTAGTGGATTCGGAAGCGCTCGAAAGGAACATTGGCGGCATCGGCACCGCCACGCCCGGCCCCCAGGCCTGTTTTTCAACGAAAAAATTCACCATACACCGAACGATTTCGCTTGCAGTGATGCAAGAGCACAATCATCCGCTGCGGCCTGCCACGTTTTCCGCGCATTTTACGCTTAACGATTCGCTTACCAAGCCAGGCTTAAGCAGATGGGCGTGACCTCGCTTTTCTGACCCGAGCTGGGCGCCGGAAGAGAGAGGGAAACAAGGATGCCCATGGGTATCTCAGAGGGCGTATCTGTGAAATTAGTGAAGTGTAGCTTGGCCTTGGGCCTGCGAGGGCTCGGTTTCGCATTTGCAGTGTTTGCGTTTCTCATCCCTACGGTCGATGCGTCGTGCGCGGAAGACCGCACGATCTCCATGTTCAACATTCACACGAAGGAAACGATTAACGTAACCTTCAAGCGGAATGGCAAATTCGTCCCCGAGGCGCTGCAGGCGCTCAATCACTTCATGCGGGACTGGCGGCGGAACCAGGAAATCAAGATGGACCCCGCCCTCATCGAGCTGATTTGGGAGATCCACCACGAGCTTGGCGCCAAGGAGCCGGTTCACCTGATTTGCGGCTACCGCTCGTCCGGCACCAACGAGATGCTGAGGCGGACCTCCGGCGGTCAGGCGCGCAACAGCCGCCATATCACCGGCCAAGCCGCCGATATCGTCATCCCTGGTGTGCCGCTCAAGCAGCTCCGCTATTCGGCGCTGATGCACGAGCGCGGCGGCGTGGGCTACTATCCAGCCTCCGGCTTGCCCTTCGTTCATGTGGATACCGGCAATGTGCGCCACTGGCCGCGCATCGGGCGCATGGAACTGGCCATGCTGTTTCCGAAAGGTCACTCGCTTCACGTTCCATCCGATGGGCGCCCGCTGACGCTCTCCGACTACCGCGTTGCCTGGGCGAAGGCCGAGACAATCGGTCTGGAGCGGCCCTGGGCTTTGACGCACAGGCATGGCGGACCCATGCTGGCGAGCCTTGTGCCTGACGAGTCGCCGTTGCTGCAACGGACAAGCCTGACGGCGCTTGCCCCTGCACTTGCCCGGCCTGCCGCCGCACCGTCCAAGGAAAAGGAAGCTGCGAAGCCCGCTCCGCTGCCCAAGCCGGAAAGCCTTGTGCAATTGCCAATCGAGGCGGCTGAGGCACTGCTGGCCGAGGAAGGCGAGGAGCAGGAGGACGACATCGCCTTCGAGCCGCTGCCCGCCACGTTCCTGCTTGCCGAGAAGCCGCTTTCCTATTCGGACCTGCCGGATGGGCAGGCCCGTGAGCCGATTTTCCAGAAGATCGGGCTTTTGATGCAGCCGGCAAGCGTGCTGGCGAGCGAGGATTTCGACCATCGCCTGCAAATCGAGGATTTGTACGAGGCGAACAGCTTCAGGGGCAGGGCCGTCGCTTTTGCCGAACGCTTGCGGGCACGAATGTCCGCGGCGCTCCAAGGAAAAACCAAGCAAGCTTCTGTACGGTAACAGGTTTCCCTGAGACAGGTTTATAAACGCCGTGGCCGGGCTTACCCCGGCCACGGCGTTGTCTGCTCCTAATCGCTGTCGAGCATGCCCAGGGCGTGCATATAGGTTGCCAGCACTGCCTCCTCGCTTTGCCGCTCGGACGCCTCCTGCTTGCGCAGCTTAATGACCTTCCTGAGCGCCTTCGTGTCGAACCCGGAAGACTTCGCCTGCGCGAAGAGATCGCGGATGTCGCCGGCGAGAGCAGCCTTTTCCTCCTCCAGACGCTCGATCCGCTCCACATAAGAGCGAAGCTGGTCTTTGGCGGATTGCGCGATAGCGCTAGTTTCCGTTTCTGAAGCTGTGCCGTTTTCCAAGGTTTTGCCTCCACTGACATGCGAATCGAAAAGCTTTGCCAGAGGCTATCGCGGTGGCACAGGCCTTTCAACGCCCCGCCCGCGCCCGTCCCTAACGCACCGCCAGCGCTGGGGAAAAGCTGTGCATGCTTTGAGATTCGCCTTCCTGAAACTGGCGGCCTGCCCGGCAAGTGGCGAAGAAGGGCACGGCTGAGCGGTTTCAAAGGCAGGGTTCAAGACTGCCCTCAAGCATGTGGCGGGCGGGCTACATGTTCATGCGCCGCGAAGGATTGCGAACAAACCGAGCCTTCGAAAATATTCATCTCGTGGGGATTTTGCGCGCTATGCCGCAGGACAATTTGCCGCTAGGCTGATTGTAAGGTTGGGGGAAGTATGGGCGGTAACGGGTATCGGGAGAGTGTAACGGCAGGCGCATTGCGCGTTATCGCTCCGTTACACTTCAGAGTCCGTCAGAGAGAAGCTCTCGGTTTCCTTGCCGCGCTACTGCTGCTGTTCAATGCAGCTGTGCCTTATTGGCACGCGGCACAAAAGGTTCAGGCCTGGGCGTCCGCCTATGCGGACCCTGAATTCAGACACGAGGCCCAGCCTTATGCGGAGCTTGAATGCCATCGCCTGGATGGCGCGGCTCCAGACCGAAGAGACAGCGATCGGCCCCCCTCCAAAAAACAGACCTGCCCACTGTGTAAGGCGTTGCTGCTCTTTTCGCCGGGCGCCGCTCCACCGGCTTTGGCGTTCATTCCTTGTGCTGCCTGCGCCATCGCGGCCGTTGTCCCGCCTCAAGCGGAGCTGACGGCAATCGCATACGCGGGCGAGCAGGCCCGGCAGCGCGCGCCCCCGCTAGCCTGAACGGCAGAAGTGCGAAGTCCGCGGCAAGCGCCTGCGGACTCGCCGTTTGGGTATTGCCATAACTGGGCTTGTAACTCTATTGGGGCGTGGCCGCGTAAGCGGACCAAAGTAAAAGCATCATGAAAATCGACTTTCCAAGCATCCCGTCCGGGCTGGCGCAGGCGCGCCGCGCCGCCGGGCTCCTTCTCTTGTGCAGCTTGATCCCTGGCGAGGCGCTTGCCTGTGCCTGCGGCTGCAGCGTTTTCGATGTGGGCACCACCTCCCTTTTGCCGAAGGAAGGCAACCACGGCGGCTCCGTCTATTTCGAGTGGGACCGCTCGGACCAGAGCCGGAGTTGGAGCGGCACTTCCAAGGCCCCAGCGGACAGCATGGCCGACAAGCACATTCTGACCAACTGGTACGTCGTTGGAATGAACTACATGTTCAACCGCGATTGGGGCGCCAGCGTGCGGATACCGACGGCAAACCGGGCCTTCACGACCGACGCAAACTTCGGCAACGGGGATGCGGATATCCAGACCTATCATTCTCAGGCTTTGGGCGACATCGAGCTGACCGGCATGTACACCGGCTTTTCGAAGGATATGTCGAAGGGCCTCATCTTCGGCGTGAAGCTGCCCACCGGCAATTACACCGCCGCCAATTTCGACCGCGACACCCAAATCGGCACCGGCAGCACCGATCTCATTCTCGGCGGCTTCTGGCGCGGCATGATCACGGGCGACAACGCCTGGCAATATTTCAGCCAGATCAAATACGTACAACCGATCCTGACAAAATCCACCTTGAATCCGGATAGCGGCCTCATGGAAGATTACCGGCCGGGAGCGTCGGTCGATGCGGCGGCGGGCATCACCTACAACAACTGGTATCACGTCGGGCCGTTCGACAAGGTGGCGCCTCTGCTGCAGGTGATCGCATCGCACAAGGGACCCGATGGCGGTGCGGCGGGAGATCCCAGCAATACCGGCTACGACCGCGTCTTCATCTCGCCCGGCATCGACATCACCAAAGTGATCGACGACGCGAACAACAGAACGTTCAAGCTCTATGGCGACATCGAGATCCCGGTTTACCAGCGCGTGACCGGAAATCAGCTTGTGGCGCCCTATCTGGCCAAGATCGTCGCGGGCTATACGTTTTGAACGCACGTCTTGCCGTAAGGTTTGGGAGAGCGTGGCCGGCCCTGGCGGCGGCCGCGCTCCTCCTGCTTGCCGCATGGCCGCTGCCGGCCTCCGCCGAGCCGGCCATGAAGCAGCCCGCACCGCCGCTGACGGTGGAAACCCTGGGCACCGGCGAGTTCGACCTGGGCGCGATGCGCGGCAAGGTCGTGCTTGTGGATTTCTGGGCGACGTGGTGCGCGCCTTGCCTGGCGGAGTTTCCCGCGGTCGCGAATTTCTACCGGAAGCACCGTGCGCAGGGCTTCGAGGTGATCGCGCTCAGCATCGACAGGCCGGGCAACAAGACCAAAATGCAGCGGGTGAGCGAGAACCTGCCGTTCAAGGCCGCGCTTCTGAGCGAGGCCACGCGCAACGGCTTCGGCACGCCGGACGCGGTTCCGGTGAGCTATGTCATCGATGCGAACGGCACCGTGACGGACAAGTTCATCGCCGTGGATGACGAACTCTTGAATCAGGTGATCGTTCCGCTCTTGAAAGAGGCGCAGCCGCAGGCCGTGGATACGAAGAAATGAGACGTCCGAATACTCGCACAATTTTGATGGCGACGGCATCTGCCGTTATCCTTTGCGCGCCCTCCCTTTCGCACGCCGGCGATTGGATCGCCGATGCGAAATCCGCCTGCAAGGTGTGGAACCCGCAGCCCTCCGCAGGCGAAACCGCGCGCTGGAACGGGGCCTGCAAGGACGGATTTGCCGATGGCAAGGGCGTTCTGGATTGGTTCAGACGGGGCAATTCATACGAGCGCGACGAGGGAACGTGGCGCGCCGGGCGGCAGACCGGCGAGGGAACGCAAACCTGGCCCGGCGGGCGGTATAAGGGCCAATTCTCGGAAAGCTTGCCTCACGGAAAGGGCGCGCTGATATCCGGCGAAGCGCGCTACGACGGTGCATTCCTGAACGGCAAGCCGAACGGGAATGGCGTTTTGACCAACGCATCCGGCGCGTTCAGCGGAACCTGGGCTGACGGATGCTTCAACGACGGAAAACGGCGGGCCGCCCTTGGCGTCGCCGTGCAATCCTGTCCATGAGGCCGGCCTTGGCGCCGGCCAGGTCAACACTCAAGAGGAAACGCAAATGAGAACCTTTATCGCTCTTGCCTTGATCGCGGGCATTGGCACTGCGGCGCTGGACGCGGCCCCGGCTGCCGCCGCGCAGCATTGCCGGATGGAGAAGCAATGCCGCTGGGTCAATTTCAAGAAGGTCTGCACCTATGTGAAGGTCTGCCGCGAGCGCTGAAGACCTTACGCGCCGGTCCTTAGACTAAAGATGAGATCGTTACCGGCGACCCGGCAAATGCCGGCGTGTACTGAGCGTTGGCTGGCAGGTATTTTGTAAGCAATCCAAGGCATAAGTATGTGTAAGGCACTTCCTGTGCGCTGCGGTCTAATCGCATTTAAGTAGTAGCGTCCTGAATTTGGGCAGAAGCCGCCCATTCCGCGCCACGGTTTCTGCTCAATCGGCTTTCAGCCTGAGAACAGGCACGAGGATCACCCATTCAGAGGAAAACTCCATGAGAACGATTACATCGGCATGCGCAGGCCTTGCGCTGGCTGCGTCCATATTCGCGCTATCCGGCGCGCCGGCGTCCGCTTTCGAGGCGCCTTCCGTCGCCGTAACGGCTCCAAACGGCGTCGTTAAGGTATACGACGACTGGCGCGAGCATCGGGAGCACGAGTACCGGGAGCACCGGGAACATGAGGAATACGAACGCCGGGAACGTGCGGAGCGTGAGGCGCGCGAGCGTTACGAGCATTGCCAGCATGTCCGGCATGAGTGCCGCGAACGTCACGGTTATTCGCACCACGAGTTCCACGAGTGCGTCGAAAGACACGGCTGCGAAAGATATTAAATCGTAAGCTGCTATCGCAAAACTGGCGGCCGGCACCGGCAGTCTTCCTGCCGGTGTCCTTTTTTTCCGGCATCTGGGATCGCGACCGCGAATCTGAGTTGAAACGCGGGATTGCATAATGCCCGCGCATTCTGGCTTCGCTGGCGCATCTCTTGCAGCAAGCGCAGGGTGCGATTTCCGTCTTCATCCACCTTGGGTGGATTGCGCAGCTTCGTGTGCCACACGCAAGCCCAAGTGGAGGCCTTGCCACAGGGAGCATCAACCGTTGTGTATAGGGTTGATTACAATGTTCCCGCTAGCCTCGCGCAATGCTAGTGGTATTTCTAGCATGGGATGACGTTTTGCTGGAGGCCGCATCGTGAATACCGGAAGCAAGATCGTAAGCTTGGCTGCAGCCTTTGCCCTGATCGTGGCGCCCTTGTCACAAGCTTCGGCGGAGGGCAGGGCCAAAACGCATCACCGGCACTCAGCCAAAAGGGCTGATGGCTGTCCCACGCACCGGACGGCCGAGGGAGAGCTGGTGGACTGCCACGGCTGGCGGCTCAGGCCGGGGATTGGCTGGGATAATAGCTGCTTCAATCTCGATTACCTTCCCTCTCAATATGCGTGCAGTTCAAGAGGAGGGCGCTGGTGATGGCGCCGTTCCAGGCAGCCCCTGGCAACGGGAGCGGCGCGACCTAAATAGTAAGATGCCGAGAAGAACACCCAGGAGCACGCCTTGATGGATCGCCGTACTCTCTTGATTGGATCGGCCGCATGGGGGCTTGCGAGTACCGCGGCATCCGCCGGGCCGGAAGCCGCCATGGTCCTGGGGCCCCAGGCACCATTCTCTTTCGACATGCTCACTGGCAAGGCCAGGGAGTTGAGCCAGAAGCCTTTTCAGAAGGCCGTCATCTCCGATTTCAATCTCCTGGAGCGGCTCGACTTCGACGCCTATCAGCAGATCAGGTTCCGCCCGGAGCTGGCGATCTGGCTGCATGGCGATGGCCCATTTCCCGTGGAGCCGTTCCACCTCGGCCGTTATTTCAAGCAGCCAGTCCGCCTTTTCGTGGTGTCTCCAGACAACGCCGCGCGGGAAGTTCTCTACAGCCCCGATCTCTTCACCTTTGGCAAAAGCAGCTTCGCGAAAACGCTGCCGCCCGACGCCGGGTTTGCCGGCTTCAGGGTTCTGGCGGCGCCAGGACAGCCGGATTGGCTGGCCTTCCTGGGAGCCTCCTATTTCCGCTCGCCGGCCGAGACGGGCCAGTATGGCCTTTCCTCACGCGGGCTTGCCATCGACGTGGCAATGCCAACGCCGGAGGAGTTTCCCCGCTTCACGAGCTTCTGGCTCCAGCCCGCGTCCGGCAAACGCGGCATCGTGATCTATGCCCTCCTCGATTCGCCGAGCATCGCAGGGGCCTTCCGCATAGAGACCGTACACGAGCAGTGGACGCTGATGGACGTGGAGGCCCGCCTTTTTCCGCGGACGGATATCGAGCGGGTAGGGATCGCGCCGCTGACCAGCATGTTCTGGTACTCGAAGCACAACCGCAAGCAGGCCTCGGACTGGCGGCCCGAAATTCACGACAGCGACGGCTTAAGCATCTGGACGGGAACGGGCGAGCGGATCTGGCGCCCGCTCAACGACCCCGCGGCGGTACAGACAAGCACATTTTTCGACGGAACTCCCAAGGGGTTCGGCCTTCTGCAGCGCGAGCGCTGTTTCAGCGCCTATGAGGACGATGGCGCGTTTTACAACCGGCGCCCGAGCGTATGGGTCGAGCCGGCCGGCGATTGGGGCGAGGGGTCGGTGCAACTCGTCGAGATCCCGACCAGCGATGAAATCCACGACAACATCGTGGCCTATTGGGTGTCCAAGGAACCGTTCCGGGCAGGCACCCGCCGCGAGATGCGCTACAAGCTTCACTGGCGCCTGGACGAGCCCTATCCGGCGCCGCTTGCGCACGTTACCGCGACGAGGCTTGGCAAGGGCGGCATCCCCGGGCAACCCCGGCCGGATGGGATGATGAAATACGCCGTGGATTTCGAAGGGGGCAAGCTCAGCCAATTCTCCCAACGCGGCGACATCGAGCTTACGGTAAGCGCCCCCGCTGGCACCGTGGAGCGCCAAGCCATCTACCCTGTGGTGGGCACGCCGGCTTGGCGGGCAATGTTCGACTACACGGCGGCCTCAACATCCCCGGCCGACATCAAGATTTATCTGCATAAGGGCGGCGAGGTGCTAAGCGAGACCTGGGTCTTCCAGCACCTGCCATCGCTGTCGCTCTATTGAAACCGGCGGCCTGTTCAAGCCGCCGAGGCAGCCTCGCCGGCGTCCCCGTCATCGTTGAGATGCGCGCGCTGCAACGCCGCCTCCACAAAAGCGGCAAACATCCTGACGGCCGGCCGCACGAGCTGCGCACCGGGCGTCACGGTCACGACCTGCGCCGGCGGAAGTTTATCGCGCAACGGCTTGATGGTAACGTGACCGCCATCGTAGGTTGTCGTGGTCAGCGGCACGACCCTGTCTATCGCATAGCCGTGCCCGCGCGCGACAAGCCCGCGGATCAGCTCGAAAGACTTAAGGCGCAGCGCGATATTCGGCTCAAGCCCAAGCGCGTCGAACAGGGAGGTGACATAATTGACCTTGTCGTAAAGGATCAAAGGCTCTTTTTCCAGCTCCGTCAGGCTTACATCGTTCGCGCGGGCGAGGCGGTGGTTTGCGGGAAGCACCGCGACTGGCGGAAGTGGCAGAAGAGGTGTCGTGTCGAAGCATGCGGGCACCTCGCCGTCGAAGGTGATGGCCATCTCGATCCGGCCCTGGGCCAAATCGCGCATGAGCTGCTCGTGATCGCCCTCTTCGAGGTGCAGGGCGATCATTGGATAGCGGTCGGAGAACTCCAGCATAAGCGAGGGCATGAACCGCGCCGCCAGCGTCGGGAAGCAGCCCACGGTGATTTCACCGCGTTCGACGTCGCTGAGCGATTCCGCGGTGTTGGAGAACTCCTCGGCATGCTTCAGAAGCAGCCGCGCACCTTGGATCAGCCGTTGCCCGGCGGGCGTAAGTGTCACGCCCTTGGCGTGATGGCGGACGAAGATCGCAATCCCCAGCATCTGCTCAAGCTCGGCGATCGCCGCCGAGACGGAAGGCTGGGAGACCTGCAAACGGCGGGCAGCCTCTGTGACATTGCCACAGTCGGCGGCAGCCGTAACGTATCTGAGGAGGCGTAATGATATATTCATTTGAACTGCATAGGCTAAGTTTTGCGATGTATGCAATGATTAGTCCCTTCAATACAACCAATCATGTATTTCTTTTTTGCATGCTGTGCGAAATATGCCCAAGTCTTACACAAGTTGCTACGCTCGATGAATTTTTGAGCACCGCGCCCAGGTCCGCGGCCACCTTCGCCGCACCGCGCAAAGGTTGCATTGCAGGCCCGCACCAATTAGGGTGGCGTCCGGGGATCGCCATGCGGGGGCGCAGCCTTTAGGGGCGCGCGGGTGTCGTCATTCCGCCTTCGAATCCTCACTTTGGACAATCTTCGGCGTAAACGCTTCGAGAACAAAGGCGCGCCTCGCAAGTAGCGCTCTCATCCGTCACCAGATCCGGCAGGCAATGACACCAACCAGCGATTTTTCATTTCTAGGCCTATTCCTGCAGGCTTCCCCGGTCGTGAAGGCCGTCATTCTTGGATTGATCATGGCCTCTGTCTGGTGCTGGTCGATCGTGATCGAGAAATATCTGGCATTCGCGAAGGCACGCGCCCAGTCGGACGAGTTCGAGCAAATCTTCTGGTCCGGCCAGTCGCTGGACGAGCTTTATATGTCAATCTCGCAAAAGCAGCCGAGCGCGATGGCGGCGCTGTTCGTCGCCGCCATGCGCGAGTGGCGCCGCTCCATCGAGAGCACGGCGAAACCGCTTGCCGGGGTGCAGATGCGCATCGAGCGGGTCATGGAGGTCACGATCACCCGCGAGATGGAACGGCTGGAGCGGCGGCTCCTGTTCCTGGCGACGGTCGGCTCGGTCGCACCCTTTGTCGGCCTGTTCGGCACGGTCTGGGGCATCATGACCGCCTTCCAGGGCATCGCCGCCAGCAAGAATACCAGCCTTGCCGTGGTCGCACCCGGCATTGCGGAGGCGCTGTTCGCCACGGCACTTGGCCTGCTCGCCGCGATCCCCGCAGTGATTTTCTACAACAACTTCAGCCAGTCCGCGACCCGGCTGGCGCAACGTCTCGAAGCCTTCGCGGACGAGTTCTCGGCCATCGTCTCGCGGCAGCTCGATATGAAG